>Ga0315289_10000233_pt1 | contig 87990 bp, 86 predicted proteins | sample YL17G11_40_MG_FD_203452 | JGI IMG/M metagenome (GOLD analysis project Ga0315289, IMG submission 203452) | Sediment microbial communities from Yellowstone Lake, YNP, Wyoming, USA - YL17G11_40 | ecosystem: Environmental > Aquatic > Freshwater > Lake > Sediment | place: USA: Wyoming | collected...
GTCGGGACTCCCGGCGAGGTTAAGAGACCATCATAGACCTTGTCCGAGGCACCTGCGGTCACCGTGATCGGCCTCGCTGTGATAACGCCGGTGGCAATGGTATTGTAGGTAACTGTGTAGTTGGCACCACCGTTGCCATCGTTCACCGAGGCCGGTGTCACCGTCATCACGTGAGTTGTGCCCACGTTCTTACTGTCGTATGTCTCTACCCAGGCTGGTGCGGTATCGCCTGCCAGCAGGGAGCCGGACGTGATTGTCGGGACTCCCGGCGAGGTTAAGAGACCATCATAGACCTTGCTCGAGGCACCTGCGGTCACCGTGATCGGCCTCGCTGTGATAACGCCAGTGGTAGTCGCTGTGGTGGCGGCGAGCATATAGTTGCCAGCATCAGTGCCGCTAATGGAAATGCCAGACACATTCACCGTCTTACCAGTGCCTACGTTCTTGTCGGCAAAGGTGGCGCTTGTGTAGCTGACTATTAATACGTCGCCAGCGACACGATCGTCAGAGAGGGTTACCGTGGCATTGGAGTTACCGTCATAAACTTTGTTTGAGGCCGTCGCCATCACGGTAAGTGTCCGAGCGGTGATATCCGCTGTAGTGGTTGCTGATGTTGAGGAGAGCGTGTAGTTTCCAGCATCAGCGCCGGTCAGACTGAGGCCGGTGGCCGTGACCGTTTTGTCATTGCCCACGTTCTCGTTATCGAAGATGGCGGTGCCACCCGTCAGGCTGACATCATCTCCTTCAATCACGCCCGTGAGCGTCCTGGTAGCAATAACCGCCGCTTTCGTCCCATCATACACCTTGTTGTCGGCGGTGATGCCCGGTGTCACCGGCTTGGGGGTCACGTCGATGGTCACGTTCTTCGAGGCGTTGTTGTAGTTTGCTGTATCCTCCGGCGTAAAATTCACGCTCAGAGGCTGGCTATTGCCAGCCTTCAGCACGGTACCTGTTGCTGGAGTATAGTCAAAAGTGCCGGGTACCGAAGCAGTAGCATTCAATTGCGTGCCGCTCAGTGCGGTACCATAGACAATATCTGCCGGACTGCCCCAGGTAATAACCGGCGTCGTCTTATTCACTGTCAATGTCGCTGCATTTGATGTCGCCGAACCGCATGAGTTGGACACCACGACATCATAGTCACCAGCATTACTCACAGCTACCGCTGAAATCGTATAAGAATTGCTGTTCGTTCCGACGTTACCGCCGTCCTTGCGCCACTGGTATGACAAGGGCGCCGTGCCGGTAGCGGTCACCGAGAATGTCACTGACTGGCCCACAGTCTTTGTGGCACTAACAGGATGGACACTAATCGACGGCGCTGTGCAGGCGGGATTGACCGTTAACGTGGCTGCATTTGATGTCACAGTGCCGCATGCGTTGGACACCACGACATCATAGGAGCCAGCATTAGCCATCACAACGGAAAGAATGGTATAGCTACTCCCCGTAGCTCCTGAAATATTATCGCTGCCCTTGCGCCACTGATAAGAAAGAGGCGTAGTGCCGCTTGCGGTAACGGAGAATGTCACTGAGGCACCTACGGTCACCGTGGCATCATCGGGTTGGTCTGTAATCGACGGCGCTGTGCAGGCAAGCACGATGTAGTAATCTTGAGATGCTTTATCTGATCCAACCTTTGCTCCAACGTGATATGTACCTGACGAAGAGCCAGCAGTCAGAGTACTACTAGCGCGTCCATCGGTACCAGTCTTGGAAGTAGTTGGATCCATTGTGCCGCCGGTAGTGCCTTCGTTCCAATTGACAACAGCTTTATCAACAGGTAGGCCTCCGACTCCAGTGACAAGTACCGTGTAGGTTTGTGTATCATTTGGATGGAGTGTTACAGGCGAACTAGGTATCTTCACAGTGACAGAATCGGCGAACGAAGTCTGTGCCACTTGCCCGCTGGTCACGCCGGCTGCTGTCAGCACATAATTCGCTTCATAGACATAAGGTAGTTCGAGAGTGGCGCTGAATCCGCCGTTCTCGTCTGCCACAACTTCGCTCTTTAATTGCGTTCCGTTGGTATCGCCCTGGGCAGTGACAAGCACCGACTCGCCCGGCTGAAAGCCAGTACCCGAAATGGTAACATTTTCCCCGGGCTCATAATCGGTGTTGTCTGTTGAAATCGTTGGGCCCTCCGCCTGGGCATGTACGGCTTGACTCACCACAAGCGCCATGCCGGTTGCCACGAGGCACACCATCATCAGGGCTATAATCATTTTTGTACATTTCTTGATAAGATCCATTGTTAAACCTCCTTCCACTAGATATTTATCATATTTTCTATTATCAATCTCACACATTAATTTGCCTCATCACATCCTATCTCAGATGCAGGGCATAACTTTCTCTTCCTTAGCGCCATCTCCCTTTTACAACTTTATGTTTGTGCCATCTATCCTGGCATCCTAAACCAAAATAATAACCGACCTGTTAAAAGGTCGGTTTCACTATTGGCTTCCTATCACCCAAGTGCCCAAATACAGGTGATAGTTCTCAGCTCCCATATCTTAAATGAATAAGTTAACTTTTTAGATTTCTATGCTCTTCCCATACCGCTTAGAGTCAGTTATTCGTGAAACGATTTCTCTCTATTTAAGTACTAAGCTGAAACCAATCAATTATTTACTTCGTACTAAACAAATTGCTACCTTATTTCGTTCTTTACCATAGACTGCACATTGTGCTAAGTTAATGTCGCAGTGGAATCACATGTCATATATATCATGTTTTTTACCGTTCGTCAAGATGACTTAACATAACTATACCTACAAATAAGGAAAAAAATTATGCCTAAGAAAAAGTGGACTTTTATCACCAGCCATGGAGCTGTCCTGGCTTTTATCGCAAAACATAAACGGGTAAGGGCACTAGACATAGCAATAGCCATTGGCCTCACGGAGCGTTCAGTGCGACGCATCATTAGCGATCTCGAAGTTGAAGGATACATCTGCAAAAAAAGAGTTGGGTGGTTTAATCAATACCAAATAAACTCGAACCTGACTTTGCGGCGTCAAGTGAGCCGGGATATCATGATAGGCGATCTCCTTAAAGTATTGCTATCGAACAAAGAAGCGAAGCCAATGCCTGAATCATGATCAAACCCTGGTCTGGTCTTCTACTCTCTTTTCATTGCTCTGCAACTGCTATGGAACCCTGTTGCCATCATTTGTTTTCACCTGGTCAAAGGTAAAGCGCGCCATGTGGTTGGGTTAAGTGGGCTTGACGAGAGAGATATTGGTGAATGTTTTATATCAGTATTGCCCCGACTAATTTCCATTGATTTTCCTGCGATTTTCCCCTAATTTATCCTTGCTTGCAATTGGCTCGGAGGTTGACACCCTTATCAGGTAAATTAAGGCCGAAACTGTGAAGCTATTTAGTGGCGGAAACAGTCAAAATCACTACCAGACTTCGTAAACCGCCGGCCGTGAGTTCGACTCTGACCGCCGGCTGTTCCTGAATATGCCAGGCTAACCGGACTGCTGCCCTTTAATCTCGAACTCCATTAGTGTTATACTGCAAATGCGTAAAAATAATCGAGAGAAGGAAGTGTGGAGATGGCAGAATATGTACAGAGGGGCTTGCTCACAGCCACCGAGACACTGGTGACAGACGGCAAGTTCAAATTCGGCACTTTTAGCAGCCAATTCCGGAAAGTAAACCCGCTGGATGCTGAGAAACCGCTGGATATGTGGTTGCCCGGGCCGCTGCTCGGCTTCAGGCTGAAGGAGTGGCAGGCATTCCAGCTGGGCAACAGCAGGTGGTTCATGCTTGCGGTGCTCTACAATGCCAAGGTCTCCGCGCTGGCGCAGTTCATTGCGTATGATAAGGAAAATAAAAAGAAATACCTTTTCGAGAAGGTATTACCCTCGTGGATGATCAAAGTACCTGATGCCATATGGGATGCAAGGCAGTCCTACCAGGATAAAAATTGCCGTATCGAACTGATAAGCCAGCTGGGCAGGGGGCGGTTTTACATAAATATACAGATACGCGGTTACCGGGGAATGCCGGATACGGAGGCGCATTTCGAGGCGTTCCACGATGACGGACTGGTCGAACCGATCGTGGTTTCCATTCCATTCGGCAAAAACAGGGGAGTGTACTCTCACAAATGCCTCATGCCCATGCAGGGCCGCCTCTCCATAGGGGATGAGAAGGTCGAATTTTTACGCCAGGAGAGTTTCGCCATTATCGATGACCACAAGGGGTTTTACCCTTACGTGATGAAGTATGACTGGGCAACTGCTGCGGGCTACAACGACCGGGGGCAATTGATCGGGTTCAACCTGACCGATAACCAGTCCCTGGACCCGGAGAAGTTCAACGAGAACTGCCTGTGGCTTGACGGTAAGCTGAACCTCCTGCCGCCGGTCAAATTTAACAGGCCTGACGGCGTTGAAGGTGACTGGCTGATACGTGACCGGTACGGAATGGTGGACCTGGTTTTCAAGCCTGAAACAATGGGCAAGATCGATATAAATTACCTTATCTTAAAGGTGAAATACCGGGGGCCCTTGGGCTACTGCAACGGGTTTATCAAGGACAGGTCGGGTAATAAGGTAGCAATAAATCAGTATTTCGGCATGGGTGAGGATAAATATATCCGGGGATAATGATAATCACGGAAAAAGCTGATACTTTATTTCATTTTTAAATAAAGAGCAAGGAGGCAGGCATGGGATATCTTGATGAAATGGCGAAGTACCAGAAAACTGAGAAGCAGAAGGAGTTCGGAGCCGATTTTTTGCGGCGCGATGATGTGGAGGAATACGAGTTCTGGGACGAGATCGAGATAGGCAGGGAGAGCGAGGCGCCGGTTAAATTCGAGGTCAGGGCGGAAGACCTCACGGCTTATGCGGAGGGGGTCCCCGATGACAGCCCTGTTTTTTACGACGAAGAGTACGCTAAAAAGTGCGGTTACGACGGAATTGTGGCGCATCCCATTTTCGGCACCCAGGTCGGCTTCTATGTAATGCGTAAGGGACACGGCAGCTGGATACGCACGCCGGGCGCGAGGAATCCCGGCCAGATAATAGAATGGTACGACCCTATAAAAGCCGGCGATATACTGACATTGAAGCTCCAGGGGTATGATAAGTGGATCAAGCGCGGCAAGTACTACATGCGGTACCTTACCGAGATGTATGACCAGCATGGAAAGTTGAAAAGCAGGATGTACGTGACACTTATCCTGCCCAGGACTAAAGAAGATGTGATGAAGTTTCTCAAGGGCGAACGCGGGCTGGAGGTATGATAGTGAGCCATTTGAGAGCATAATTGGGGGAAAATGATGATGAAAAGAGTGACTTTTGAATCGGTGAACTGCGGGGACGTTTTGCTCGAGGTCAGGCAGCACGTTGACCAGGAGACGATCTGGAAGCATGCCGTAGCCTCGCTGGACTACAACCCTGTCCATAACAACCCGGAATGGTGCAGGACCGCCCGCGTATTCGGACTACCGGTAACCGTGATGCACGGCAACCAGACCTACTCGCTCATGTGTAAAGTGATAACCAACTGGGCTTATCACTCGGGCGGGAGGATAAAGAGATTAGAGGTCAAGCTGATCAAACCGGTGCCTGTCAACACCACCTGCACCTACGGCGCTACCGTGACGGAAAAGCATCCCGTCGGCAGGGGAGAAGACTTTGTCACACTCGAGCTTTGGGCCAAGGATCAGGCCGGCGAATTGGTCGGAGTAGGTACGGCACATGTGTACTTGCCTTTGAAATAGTCTTGGCTGCATCTGCATTACCCGAGCATTAACCTTTGCCCCACATTTGGGCGTTGTAGAAAAATATTATGTATTTTCTGTACGTTGCCGTATTTTTTTTGCTCGGGATCGTCACAGGCACCGTTTTGAATTTAATTGCTGACGCCGTTACACGTGAGAGCCCGCCCCGGATCACTGCCTCAAATTGCAGCAAATGCGGGAAGAGGTGGCCGCTGAAGTACCTGGTACCCCTGGCCGGCTATGTCATGTACCGGGGAAAGTGCCCGGTTTGCGGAGAGAAGATACCGCTGAGGATCCCATTCGTCGAGATCGGTAGCGGCATCCTCTTTGGATTTCTAATGTGGCGTTATGGTTTGACCTGGGATCTGGCGATACTTATCCTTTACTGCTCGATCTTCATCGTCCTGGTCATAACCGACCTCGAGCATTACCTGTTACCCGACGTAATTACCTACCCGGGCATGGCATTGGCTATAGTGGTTGCACTCCTGGTGACGTTTTTACACTACAGGCTGCAGTGGGCTTTCTATTTCCCGGTGACGGGCTTCCTGGCGCTGATAAATAACTATGCCGTGAATGCACTTATCGGCGGGGTAACAGGGTTTTTGTCACTGCTTCTGGTGGTACTGGTATCGAGGGGAGGCATGGGTTTAGGAGACGTCAAGCTTGCCGGGCTTATGGGGATTATGGGGCTTACCCCTTGTTTTCGTGGGGCTGTTCCTCGGTGTCATTCTGGGCGGTGTGGTGGCGGCCATACTGCTCATCTCACGGCTAAAAAAAACGTAAAGATCCGATCCCGTTCGGACCGTTTTTATGCCTGGGTGGCATGGCTGCACTTATCTGGGGTAAGGAACTGGTAGGCTGGTATCTTAACCTGGTCTGATAAGAGAACTATTTACTGAATAATACTTCCCAGATCGGCACCTGCTTGGCTTTCAGCACCGTCCTCTGTTTCTCAACCTTGCGCTCAATCGTATAAGGAACCTGGCGTTCACGTGGTACGGTTATGTTTTCCGTAACGTTGTCCGACCAGGCAAGCGCAGCGCTGAACCTGGCGTTCTGAGGGATTGTGGGACCGCTGATCAAGACTGCAATTTCCCTGGCGCCCATCGTATCAAATTCAAGGGTGTGTGCGCTTCCGGTTTTCGACCACAGGTTAGACCTGCCGCCTAAAAAACGGGCAAAGTTAAGCTTGACGCTGGCAAGGTTTAACCAATCACCGATAAATGCCGAATATTCCGTCGTAGAAATCCATGTCTGTTGAACCTGCGCCGGCGGTATGGTGTCCGAACTGGAAATCAACGGAGGCGCGAGTATCTGCCCGCGCGGTGTCATATCGAATACCCCGAGTACCGAGTTTTCGTAGTACTTTTGCTCATAAATAGTAATTCTGATTTTCCACGTGTCATGCACTGGTAACCCGGACAGGTTGTATCCGTAATACCAGATATATTCGTATTCTTTGAATTTAAGTGAGGGGTTACTCCACACCACATATGGAACAATCTGCTCTTCTCCAATGTTGGTCCTGGTCACAGGCACAGTCTCTAAAATGACCTCCGTGCGGTTCTCCGTTATATACTCTGTCTCCACGTAGTTCTCCTTTACTGGATAGGACACACCGGTGCATGCAAATCCAGCCAGGGACATCACGAGAAGCATTACAGGTGCAATATTCTTGAAACCCTTTTTTAACGTAAATGTACGCTCCATGCTTTGATTCATAGCTCTACTCGAGTCTATAAAATAATAAAAAGCCACTCTGATTTTTTATGGGTAGAGCAAAACCTCCCAGAAAGGCACCTGTTTTACCTTATTAATGGTCTTCTGTTTCTGCACCTGGTATGGTACCTGCCTGGGGATCTGCCTTTCTTTGATCACTGTCCGGGGTTCTAAGGTATCAAGCTGCCATATTACGTTCACCGTGACCCTGGCATTCCACTGGTATTCAGGGCCGGTGATGATTATGGCGATATTTCTGGCTTTGCCCGCATTTAATTCAAGCACTTGAGGGTTATTGGTTTTTGACCAGAGGTTGGTTCTACCGCCGAGGAACATGGCCTGGTTGATCTTCGTATTGGCGGAATCAAGCCAGGTGAACCTTGCCGTTCCCGTTATCCACGTCCACGGAACAAATCCAGTTTCGCTACCCTCTTCTTCAATCTGCGGGGCAGGCGTGTCTATATGTCCGCCATTTGTCATATCAAAGACACGGATATTTGCCTTTTCGTATTGCAACTGGTTCCATACAGCGACTTTGATGGCGATACTGTCATAAGGTGGGTATGCGGGTACGTCGTAAGCATAATACCAGAGGTTGCCCGAACCCTTAAAACTAAGATCACGGGAGCTCCAGAAAAACAGCGGCGCAAGCTCGTATTCACCTGACACTGTCCTAATTACAGTTTCATTTTCGCTGTAAGTCTCTGTGGTGTACTCAGTCCTGTACGCGGTTTCTATGTAATTTTCCGTAGCGGAATACTCCTTGCTCAGGCACGAGGCATTGACTCCCGCGAATATAGTCAACAGGATCATGGCTGATGGATAGATGATTTTCATGTTGCGCAATATTGTAATAAGGGTATCTTGTCTCCTAATGGCATAAGCAGGGTGAACTATATTGTCAAAGCACGGATGGGACATTAAACACACCACGATGGGAAAAATATCTCGGTGGGTATATAATGCTATTAAATTAATCTCATCGATTGAGTAAGGGGGATGGCATGGCAAGACGTATAAAAATTAATTTACCTCTAATAGCAGTGTTCTCATTGATGATCGCACTACTCTTATTTTCGTGTATACCTGTAAGCCCGCAGCAAAAGAATGCGGCACAATTGCCGGTTATAGTGACCAAACCCGACCGTATGGTTTTCACTGTTGACCCTGGTAATACGGCTGTACTTGAACAGGTTATATCGGTGGCAAATGCAGGTGGTGGCGTGTTTAACTGGTCGATGAGCGATAACTCACGCTGGGTAACGCTGCAACAAATCTTGAGCGCCAGCGGATCTGAGAGCAGCATTAAGGTCGTGGTGGACGCATCGGGCATGGACCCTGGTGAATATACTGGTATTATCACGATCTCGGCGGAGGGAGCCATGAACAGCCCGGTCTACGTGCCTGTTGGTTTAAACATTCTGAGGGCTGCCGGCGGGCAACCCGTCACAGTCCAGACACCTACTGCAGACCAGCAGTCGGTATCACCTCCAGGAAGTTCATCTATAGTATGGAACAACCAGAATGAATTTATGAGATATGCAACTACCAACGCCTGCGTTGTCAGCGGCAGCATCACCAATACCGATAAGCGCTGGTACCTGACGGATGTGAGTATAGCAGCTAAGTCGGGATCATCCGTCAATATAGCCAAAATGATCCCGCCTGGTGAGACCGTAGTGTACTACAGGTTTATACCCTGCTTCCAGCGGCAGGACGTAACCCTGCAATATAACTGGCAGACTCCCTGACGAGTTCGGCAAATTCGGCCTGTCATTAAACAGCCTGCCTCGGTGCTCGGCCATTGGTAGTACTCCGTCAACCGACGGTACTAGTACTGTTTTATTATGGCGAATCATACCGGCCTGCCCCGAAAACAATACTTACAGCCGTTCCCTGTTTTTCGTAGCCGGGGCATAATATGTACATAAAGAAAATACTTATAAACAGGGGGTTAAGAAATGGAAAACAAAAGAAATTTCGCAGAGATACTGAGACAGGATAAAAGAGTAAGATTCCTGCTTGGCGGCATGGTCGCTGATGGCCTGGTACTGATCACCCTGGTAATCCTGGCAGCATTAATAGCCTTATAGGACATTATCAGCGGGTTTTGCGCTAAAAAGGCGGGCACCAGCCCGCCTTTTTTAGTGTGCTCGGCATGAGCGATAACTTGGTGGTGAAAGTCCACTATAGGCCTGGCAATAGGAACTATTAGCCAAAGGCAAGGGTGTCCACCGTGAGGTGGAATCTGAAAGAAGCCAGAGGCAAAGTCCTGGCTCGATGAACAAAAACTGCATATAAGGCTGTCTTGGGGCGGATGAGTTTGCTAAACAAAACGAAGTCCAGTATTGCCCGAACCCCATGCAGTAAATGCAGCGAGTAGATGGGATGAAGGTTACCGCTCTTACCCGAGGAGATCTGCCAGTATGCTGTTGGGAAACAGTAAATCGTACAGTGATGTACGGCTGAATTGGCAGAAGTCAGCCGAGGCCATAGTACCGTAAGGGAAGGGCCGAACGTCAAGAGGTTCCGGAAACTGAAAGGATTCGAGGGAAATGCAGAGAAAGCAGACAACTCCATCAGGAAATGAAGGCTGGCCGCCGGAAGGAAGGGTGGAACCCAGAGGTAAGGCGGGAGCGCCGAGTATTTCTCCGGCATTCAAAGGCGGAAGGAACGATAGACTGGAAGTCAAGGAGGATACATTAGAGAGGATACTCAGCAAGGACAATCTGAACCAGGCCTATAAAAGGGTTAAAGCGAACAAAGGAAGCCCTGGAATAGACGGCATGACAGTGGAAGAACTGCTGCCATACCTGAAACAAGAGGGAGAGGCACTGAGACAGAGGATACTTGCGGGGGAGTATAATCCTCGACCCGTCAGGCGGACGGAGATACCGAAGCCTGACGGGGGAGTAAGACAGCTTGGAATACCTACGGTGGTAGACAGATTCATCCAGCAAGCCATAGCCCAGGAGCTTGGCAAAATCTTTGATCCTGGCTTTTCAGACAGCAGCTATGGATTCCGACCGCAGAGAAGCGCCCATCAGGCTATTATGGCCGCCAGGAGCTACATTGAGCAGGGATACCGCTGGACAGTGGACATTGACCTGGAGAAATTTTTCGACAGAGTCAATCACGATAAACTGATGGCTTTGGTAGCCCGGAAAGTCAAGGACAAGCGGGTGTTGAAACTGATGCGGAAGTATCTGGAATCTGGCATCATGCTGAATGGGGTCAAGGTGAAAAATGAAGAAGGGACTCCACAAGGAGGACCCTTAAGCCCGCTACTGGCTAATATCATACTGGATGAACTGGACAAAGAACTGGAAAAGCGTGGGCACAAATTCTGCCGGTATGCCGATGACTGTAATATCTACGTAAGAAGTCGGAAAGCCGGAGAGCGCGTGATGGAAAGCATTACTCATTACATAGAAAAAGTGCTCAAGCTGAAGGTTAATCGGAACAAAAGTGCCGTAGATAAACCGAGCAGGAGAAAATTTCTGGGGTTTTCCTTCTATACCAGGGAAGGGAAAGCTCGGAATTTTATCCATAAGAAGCCGTTAGCCAGATTCAAGGTGCAGGTGAAGAAAATAACGTCGAGAAGCAATGCAATGAGAATGGAGATGCGAAAAGAGAAGTTAAATCAGCTAATAAGGGGCTGGGTGAACTATTTTCACATTGCCGACATGGATGGCGTGGCTGGAAAGCTTGACCAATGGATCAGAAGACGGATTCGCATGTGCTACTGGAAGCAGTGGAAGAAAACCTGCACCAAACGTGAGAATCTAATGAGATTGGGACTGAATCAACACAAAGCGTGGATGTACGCCAATACTCGGAAGAGCTACTGGCATACCGCTGGTAGCTATATTCTGACCATAACCTTAACCAATAAGTACCTTGAAAATCAGGGCTTCTTAAGTCTAACAACAAGGCTTGCGGTTTATTAATTCTGATGAACCGCCGTATACCGAACGGTACGTACGGTGGTGTGAGAGGACGCTGAGCGAATTAATCGCTCAGCTCCTACTCGATTTTTATATATGTGTCCGGTGCGTATAGTACTAAGGTCACAGACAAACCATTACCTTTACGCTATTGTTTAATTATAGATTGCGTAATAGAATAGTTGCAGGAGAAATAAAAAACCAGGAGTAAGAAAATGATTGCGAAAAAATCAATTTTCGGGATGGTGAAAACGGATTGGAAGGTCCAGACCCTCTTCTGGTCAATGTTAATCTGTATGGGATTGTTCATTTTTATGGCGGTGATTCTGAGCCGGTTCGTATAGCGGCTCTGTGATTCTCCAACGGCAAAGGGCGCCAGAGTATTGGCGCCCTTTTTTATTGCATTTATTTTTCCGCATCCACTTTATATAATTGCGAGCGAAGCGTGGCAATCCCAAGGTCGAAGATGTAAGGCTTGGCTTATGGCCTGGAGATCGCCACGTCGCTGCGCTCCTCGCAGCGACGAGTGTTTTCCTTATTGCTTGGAGTCTGGAACTTGAATATTGGAATTTGTTTTCAGCGGCTTTAACTCATCCGCAATAATTGAAAGCGCTTTAGGTCCCCTCCTCTGTATTTTGCCTCTGACCTCCAGCCAGCCGCAGCGGAAGAGCACCTTGCCGCACCTCTCCTGCACGTCATTAAACACGGTCACGTCGGCCACGCCGGTGCCGTCCTCGATGATGACGTAGACCACACGCTTGCCGCTGCGCGTCGGCGGCGTCTGGTAGCGGATGACCGACCCCGCGATCTTGATGGCCTGTCCGGCAGGGAGCGAAGGCAAATCTTTGATACGGGTGAAGCCGTTCTGCAGGTTGCAAAAGTCCAGCGGGTGAGCCGACAGGTCGAGCGATAGCAGCTCCCGCTCTGCCAGCAGGCTTTCTCTCTTGTCCGGACGCACCTGAAGGTACGTCCCTGCATTGGAAACTTCCGGACGCACCTGAAGGTACGTCCCTACGTTCCTGCGCTTGAACTGCAGCAGGGCAGGTATCTCGGCGAGCATCCCTTTGCGGCTGCCGAAGGCATCGAGGGCTCCCACCTTTACCAGGTTCTCCAGCGCGGGCTGGCTGGCGTCCACGCGCAGGACGAAGTCCCGCAGTGAGGTGAACCTGCCCTTCTCCCTTTCCTGAAGTATGGAGGCGATGGCCTCACCCGTGATGCCCTTGACCTGTCCCAGGCTGACGCGTATGGCGCCGTCCTCGACGGTGTAACGCTCGCAGGACCTGTTTACATCCGGCGGCAGCACGGCTACGCCGCAGCGGCGGGCATCGGCCGCCAGCACGCGCGGCGGATAGTAGCCCATGGGCTGGTTGGAGAGGATGGCGGCGAAGAACTCGGCCGGGTAGTGGCACTTGAGCCACAGCGTCTGGTAGGAGAGCACGGCATAGGCCGCGGCATGCGCCTTGCAGAAGCCATAAGCGGCGAAGGCCGCCAGTTGTTCGAAGACCTCCTCAGCCACGCCGCGCTTGACGCCCTTCCTCATGGCGCTGTTGATGAAGGAGAGGTGCATCTTTTCCATCTCCCCGCTGGTGCGGTCGTGCGTCATGGCGCGCCGGAAGCCGTCGGCCTCGGCATAGCTCATGTCTGCCAGGTCGTGCGCCACGCGCAGCACCTGCTCCTGGTAAAGGATGACGCCCAGCGTCTCCGCCAGCGCACCTTTTAGACCCGGGTGCAGGTAGCTAACCTGTTCCCTGCCATGGCGGCGGGCGAGGTAGACCTTGTCCATGCTGGACTTGAGCGGCCCCGGGCGCACCAGTGACAGGGAGATGATGATGTCATCGAAGCTTTGCGGCAGCAGCCGGCCTGCCATCTCGCGCTGCGCCGGCGATTCAAGCTGGAAGACGCCGATGGTCCTGCAGTCGCGCAGCATGGCGAAGGGGGCAGGATCATCGCGCGGGATATTGTCTATGTCTATCTCGATGCCGCGGCCATCTTTCACGCTGCGGACGGCGTCCTCGATGACCGTTATGGTGGGCAAGGCCAGCAGGTCCATCTTGACCAGCCCCAGCCTCTCGATATCGTCCTTGTCGTACTGGCTGATGATGTCACCGCCGCTGGAGGGTTCGAGGGGAACCAGGTCGCAGAGCCTTCCATCGCCGATGAGCAGCCCGCCCAGGTGTACGGAGAGGTGTTTGGGGAAGCCGTCGATGGCGGCGCAGAGGCTGAAGAACTCCTTGAGTTCCGGCCTCTTATATACGCTGTTGCCCCTGAGTTCGGGCAGTGTCTGCGCCTGCTCCATCAGCTTTGAGGCACGCAGGTAATGGATGCCCCTGCAGGCCTCTTCGATGGTGCCCTGCGGTATCTGCAGTGCCTTGCCGGCGTCGCGTATGGCGCCGCGCGCCATGTAGGTGTTTATGGTTGCCACGCAGGCGACGTTATCGGCGCCGTATTTCTGGTAAATGTAGTCACGCACCTCGTCGCGCCGCTCGCGGTCGATGTCCAGGTCGATATCCGGGGGCTCGTTGCGCAGGGGGTGCATGAAACGTTCGAAGAGCAGGTCATAATGGATGGGGTCGGCGATGCTGATATCCAGTGCGTAGACCACCAGGCTATCCACGGCGCTGCCGCGCGCCTGGCAGCGTATGCCCCGCGCCCTGGCCCAGCGCACGATATCCCATACCACCAGGAAATAGCTGCAGAAGCCGAGCTTTTCGATGGTAGCAAGCTCCATCTCCAGGCGGGCGGACAGCTCCGGCGTCAGGCTACCGTACTTCCTTTCTGTGCCCGCGTAAGCCAGCCTGCGCAACAAGCAGGGAGCGGTTTCGCCTTCGGGAAGTTCGAATTTGGGGAAATGCGCTTTGCCCAGCTCAAGTTCAAGGTTGCAGCGTGAAGCTATCTCCAGGGACATGCCAGTAGCGCCGGGGAAGTCTTTGAAGAGGCGTTCCATCTCGGCGGGCGACTTGAAATACTGTTCAACAGTGCGCGGGCCGGGTAAATGTGAGACGGGCACGATGAGGTCAATGGCATTGAGCAGCTCCCTGATGCGGTAATCCCGCATCTCGAGGTAGTGGACATTGTTGGTCGCCACCGCCGGGATGCCCTGCTCGTGGGCGAAGCTGGCTAACATATAGCACAGGGGCGTCCCCTCTTTCGAAGGGTAGCGGCTAAGCTCGATAAAAAAATCGTCACCGAAGACCTCGCGGTAGAATCCGGCAGCCAGCGCAGCGCCGTGCTGTTCGCCTTTGCGCAGCAGTGAAGGCACCTCGCCGAGCCTGCAGCCGGAGAGGGCGATGAGGCCATCACGGTGCCTGGCCAGCAGGTCGCGTGCGGCGGCAGGTTTATCTCCACGCTGGCTGCAGTGCATGACGGTGAGCAGGCGGCAGAGGTTTGAATAGCCTGACATGTCCTTGCAGAGGAGGGTAAGGTGGTAGCCGCCTTCCAGGTCTATCTCGGTGCCGATGACGGGCTTGATGCCCAGCGCTTTCGCTTTATCGTAGAACCTGATGGCGCCGCTGAGGCGGTTGTGGTCGGTGAGCGCCAGGGCGGGCATGCCCAGGGATTTTGCCTTCTCGACAAGGTCTGCCGGGCTGGCGGCGCCGTCGAGGAAGCTATAATAGGAATGGACGTGAAGGTGTACGAATGACATGGCTGATGCCCCGCAAAATCAGTCGAGAAGGCGGTGCAGTGACCAGTCTGCGCCGTGCCTGCAGAGCTCGAAGGTTCCGGTGCTCTTACACTCGGCGGTGACCCGGATGAGCACCTTCACGGATTCCCCATTCCACCACTCGGATGGCTCGCGCCACCAGGAGAGGATTTCTATCACCCGGTAGAGGCGCTTGCGCCAGATGAAAGCGGTCGGCCCGGACTCCTTGCTCACGTGGACGGTTATGGGCTCGTCGATAAATTTAGTCACCACACATCACCCCCTTTTCCATAGGGTGCAGCCAGATTATAGTAGAACAAATGTGCTATTGTCAAGCAGTGGATGGCGGGGTGATGGTGTAATTGCGAACGGGAGGCGTAGGGGTGGGTTTGAAAACCCGCCCTTTTTTATTTCGTGTTGCGAGCGATAGCGCGGCAACCGGGGGAAGCATGTCATTAGCGCAGCGTGGCAATCTCATGATCGAAGGCTCGACTTAAGTGCCGTGAGGTCGCCATGTCGCTGCGCTCCTCGCGATGACATATAATAACCTGTATGACTGTTTTCATAATCAAAGCTGCAGCATTTGTGGCCTTATCCGCTTTTATCACATGGTTTTCGTGGAAACCGCTGCATGATGTCCGTTCTCACGGGTTCTACCGTTTCTTTGTCTTTGAGTCCATCCTGGCGCTTATCCTTCTGAACGTGGATTACTGGTTTCGCGATCCATTTTCGCCACTCCAGATCGTCTCCTGGCTTCTGTTGATTGTGGCGCTCCTTCTCGCAATACACGGGTTTTACCTGCTGCGTGTAATCGGGAAGCCCTCCGGCGATTTTGAACAGACGACGGTGCTTGTCAAGCGGGGAGCGTATAAATATATACGGCATCCGCTTTACAGTTCATTATTATTTCTGGCGTGGGGCACGTTGTTTAAGGATGTGTCCCTTCCCGGCGCTTTACTGGTTCTCGTGGCGACGGTTTTTCTGGTATTGACCGCGAGAGCGGAGGAAGCGGAAAACAAGGAAAAATTCGGTTCGGCGTATGCCAATTATATGAAAGGAACCAGGATGTTTATCCCCTTCATTTTTTAGCCGGTGAAAAACACTTTAAAGTACCGGTTTTCCGCATACCTCGTCGCACCAGCAGGTCAGGCTGCCTTCCATGAATTTTACATCCTTGAAACCTGCTCCTTTGAGTGTGCAGGCCGCCTGGTAGGCGCGGCCGCCCCTGCGGCACGTCACTACTATCTCTTTGCCTTCGGGAAGTTCTTCCATTCCTTTGTAAAGCTCTGGTTGCGGGAGAAGCCTGACCTGGGGCGCCTCTATCCTGGTGGCTTCCCATTCCGGCCTGCTCCTTACATCGAGCAGCACGAAATCCTCTTTTTTATCCAGTTTTTCTTTTACCTCGGAAGGTTTTATTCCCTGCGTTCTGCCTTCCAGCTTATTGCGTACCAGATTGGCGGCATGGTGCAGGACATCGAGGGCGGAGTTGTAAGGCGGAGCATAGGCGAGATCGAGGTCCGCCAGCGCATCCACCGTCATGCCGGCGGTTATCGCCGTCGCCAGCACATCTATCCTTTTAATTACCTCGCCAGGACCTGTTCCCTGGCCGCCAAGTATGCGGTGTGTCTTCGCATCGACAATGAGTTTAATGATTATTTCCCTGGCTCCCGGATAGTATCCCGGCTTGTCCAGCCCGGGCACCACGCCGGTAACTACCTCATAGCCCGCCTCTTTAGCCTGTTTCTCGCCTGTACCTACCCTGCCCACGTTGAAGTCGAAGACTTTCACGCAGGCAGTGCTTACGACACCGGGGAATTTTTCCGCGCCGTCGGTTATATTTGTACCGATAACGCGGCCGTGCCTGTTGGCGGTAGACCCCATGGGAACGAATACCCTCTGCCCGGTAAGAAGGCTCACATTAGCTATACAGTCGCCGCCGGCATAGATATCCGGGTCACTGGTCTGCAGGTAATCGTTGACAACGATGTCGCCGAAGGGGCCGATCTGAAGCCCTGCCTCTTTTGCCAGCTTCGAATCGGGGCGGACGCCGATGGCCAAAATGGCGATATCGGCTTCAATGGTTTCTTTGTCGGTTAATGCGCGCCGCAGCCTGCCGTCCTCACCTTCGAAGCGTACTATCTTCTGCCCAAGCTTGAGGACAACCCGCTTGCTCTTCAAGTGGTTGGCAAGCAGGCCGGCAACTTCGTCATCTAGCAGCGCCGGCAGTACCGTATCCAGCGCCTCCACCATGGTAACTTCGAATCCCCTGACAACCAGCGCCTCAGCCATCTCCACGCCGATAAGCCCTGCTCCGATAATTACTGCTTTCTTCGCTACGGATTCGGTCATCAGGCCTATTATTTCATCGGCGTCAGGCACCCTTTTCAGGATATGCACGCCGCGCAAATTTATGCCTTCCAGGAGGGGCACTACGGGATTTGCTCCCGTGGCGATGACAAGCTTATCGTAATTCAGGGCATATTTTCGACCTGTTTGCTGATCCGTCACGTTTACTTTATGGTCGACGCGATCGATGCTCTCGACTTTAGTATTAATCAGGACGTCGACGTTGCTGATTTTTTTAAATGCGTCAGCATCGCGTACCAGCAGGGCGTTTCTTGACTTTACAGAACCCGAGATGTAATAGGGAAGACCGCAGCCGGCATAAGAGATCAGCGCTTCGTCCTGTATCATGGTTATCTGCGCGTTGTGATCGAGGCGGCGTGCCCTCGCTGCAGTCTTGGGCCCGCAGGCGCCTCCCCCGATTATGACGATGTTTTTTACCTTCTCCATTTATATAACCCTCCCTGAATCTTCGTGTCTGAAAATGTGTATTATGAATTATTGTAGATGATGCCCCGCTGTTGCGCCAAAAACTCAATATTGCATATTTGGTCCGTTTTTCACCAACCAATGAATAGCATTATCCCTTTATTTTGCTCCCAAGATAAACTGAAGCTATACTTTAATAACAGCAATATAACAAAGTAAACGTAAATGAAACTTCGATTTATAATTGCCACCTTCATTTTTACACTGCTGGTATTCGCCGCCTGCAGGGGGATACGGCCTGAGATCACCAGCTTCAAAGCTGATCCCTCTAAAATAGAGAACGGGGGCACGGTAAAGCTAAGCTGGGATGTCAGAGGCGCAAAGAGCCTGGTCATTGACCAAGAGATAGGTGATGTTCCTTTAAAGGGGACACTGGAGGTCAAGCCTGCTGAAATAACGGCTTATAATCTCACGGCTAAAAATGATTATGGAACAATTGCGAGCGCGGTTATTATTAATGTGTTGCCGATCGTTCAAACCTCCAGCCCGACCAGCACGCCGCAAACTCAACCTGATATTGCACCTATCAATTCCGAAACGCTGGAATCCCATGTGTACTTTAACGGCGCTATTATGGTGGGGGCTGACGAGCATTACATTACCTTGCGCAATAACCCTGCCGCGCGCAACCCGACCTGGCAGGACTTGAAAGCATTTTTAAAGAAAGATGAAACCGATAAGCAGGCTTATATTGCGGGTCGCTTCACCTGCGGAGACTTCTCCGAGATGCTGCATAACAATGCTGAGGCGGCAGGTATCAGGGCAGCCATAGTTGCGGTGGAATTGAAACCCGCCAGCTTGCCAGGCGGGGTCATCAATCATTCACTCAATGCGTTTGAAACCACCGACCGCGGGATAGTATATATCGATGCGACTTCATCGTCGCAGGGATTATATGCCGATAAAACGGTCGATGTGGCTGTAAACAGGGAATATATACCTGTGGCTATTTTCCCGCAAACCGGATGGTCACAGGCATGGTCAGACATGGGTAGAATAGAGGCAATCGATATATTCCAGTGGTGACTGACGGGCAAATCAAGCGGAAAGGAGCGACGCATAAACCATGAGCAAGTTAATTGAGAAGTTGAATAATTTAAACAAAACAGCAACGCCGTCCCTGGGCTTCAGGAAATCCGAGATGGAAGAGAAGCTACTTTCCATATTGCTGATAGTTAATATCTCAGGTAGAGCAGATATCGAAGTGAAAGAGCTTGGTGATGCAGGGATAACTGCCGGTGTCCTTGATCCCGCGGCATTGAGCGCAGGTGCCCTTGGTAAATATTTAAAAAACCGCGGCAATATGCCTGTAGGGCTATTAATTGACAGTAATAAAGCGTTAAATGGAGTGAAAGCGGTTAGTCCCGATATTGATTTCGTTATCTTTGGCGTTGATATGGCGGCAAATACCTTTACCAGCAAAGAACTTGAACAGGCAGGCAGAATTTTGAAAGTTAAGCCAGCAATTGAGTTGGGACTCTTAAGGGCAGTGAATAACCTGCGCCCTTCTGTGGATGCCATATTGACGGATCTGACAGATGCCTCTCTGACTATTGAGGATTTGCTAAATTGCCAGAGGATATCAGATCACACAGGACAACCGTTGATCGCTACCGTGAATAAACGGTTAACCGAAGCTGAACTGCTGAGTCTTCGCGATGCAGGTGTAGCCTGTCTCTTTATACAGTCAGGCTTACCCGGTGGAGATTCAGTAGCGATGATGGAAAGTATCAAAATGCTTCCCAGACCCGTTAAGAGGAAAGAAAAGGGAGGTGTGGTGTTATTACCCAGGCTGGGCGCAAGTTCAGATGTGAAAAAGGAAGATGAAGATGATGACAACTGATAATAATAGTACCTTTGAAACAACCAGAGCACAAAAGCAATTATAAAAATGGCTCAGAATTTGTGGCTTTACCTGCTTTCAGCGGCAGGCATATCTCTCTCCGGAGTAATGCTCCCGGGACCGCTTACAGCGGCAACAGTAGCACGGGGATATTACGACAAAAATGCGGGCCTGCTCATCGGGGTTGGACATGGAATTATAGAAATACCCATCATAGCTCTTATCTATTTTGGTTTTGCCAGTTATCTGGCCATCCCGATTGTGAAACAAGCTGCAGGCGTAGCCGGTGGTTTGCTGCTGATAATCATGGGGGGCATGATATCCCTGACCTTTAAAAAGCCTGTGGGCGGCTCGGTGGCTTTGCCGTATAACTCTCTGTTAACTGGGATCGTCATGACTGGCGGGAACCCTTACTTCTTCCTATGGTGGGCAACCATAGGCGTAGCGCTTATAGCGGGCGCAGCGAGCTTCGGTATTTATGCGCTGATTCTCTTTACGATTATCCACCTGTCCTGTGATATAGTATGGGAACAGTTCATATCGATGACTGTGTTCAGGACGAGGCACCTGTGGACTCCCAGGGTGCAGCAAATCGTATTTGGTATTTGCGCGGCGGTTTTAATCGGGTTCGGGGTATGGTTCGTGGTTTCAGTGTTTCTGTAGAATTCCTAACATTTAGCAGGACTGCTGTAGAGACTGGAAATATTTCCCCTCGGTCTTTATGGCGGGTGCGATGACCATTTTTACTCTCTGGAAGTCCTTGATGGTCATAGTCCCGCAAACTCCCATAGCGGTGCGCAGTGCGCCTATAAAGTTCTCACTGCCGTCGGTAACTGATGTAGGCCCGAAAAGCAGCTTCTCGAGCGATCCTTTGATGCCGGTTTTTATGCGTGTGCCCCTGGGCAAGCTGGCCGATGGCTGGGACATGCCCCAGTGGTAACCTTTGCCGGGCGCCTCTTGCGCGCGGGTCAATATAGAACCGAAAACTACGGCGTCTGCCCCGGCGGCAAATGCCTTGCACATATCGCTGCCTATGCGTATACCTCCATCGGTGATGATCGAGACGTACCTGCCGCTTTCCTTGAAGTATGTATCTCGGGCAGCCGCACAGTCTATTGTAGCTGTTACCTGTGGGACTCCCACTCCGAGCACCTCCCGGGTAGTGCAGGCGGCTCCAGGCCCAATGCCCACGAGCAGGCCGTCGATGCCAGTCCGCATCAGCTCGAGCGCTGAGCTATAGGTGACACAGTTGCCTACTATGACAGGGATGGGAATATCCTTGCATAGATCGGTAAAGCTGAGGCCGCGGTAGCTCTTGGAGATGTGGCGGGCAGTCGTCACGGTGGATTGCACGACGAGGATATCAGCCCCGGCTTCTTTGGCCACAGGAGCCAGCTTTTTTGAGCTGGCAGGAATCAATGAGACGGCGCAGATAGCTCCTGCTTTCTTTATTTTCTTGATGCGTCTGGCAATGAGGTCATCCTTGATGGGTTCACTGTATATTTTTTGCAAAAGGGCGGTGACTTCCCTGTCAGGGGCATTAATTATTTCCTCAAGTATGGACTTCGGATTCTCATATTTTACCTGTATGCCGTCGCAGTGCAGTATCGGCAATCCGCCCAGCTTGTTGAACAGAATTGCGAAATCGGGGTCAACCACAGCATCCATGGCGGCGGCAACAATGGGTATGGTGAATGTATGATCGCGGATTTTAAAATCTATGTTGGTCTGGTCGGGGTTAAGTGTCACATCGCCTGGCACAATCGCAACTTCATCGAATCCATAGGCTCTTTCAAGTTCTTTAAATTTAGGTACAGACATAGTGGCTGCCCGGAGGTGATTGTTGCAGACTATAGCAAAATTAAGCATTTGAAGTCAAGCCTGAAATAGCTTCTACGAATATATTAGTAGACCCTTCAGTTTATGTTGAGCTATAATTATTGAGCAATTGTGCCAGTCTTATATGTGGTAGCCACCCCCATCGGGAACCTGGAGGATATTTCGTTAAGGGCTTTGCGTGTGCTGGGAGAGGTGCAGCTTATAGCTGCGGAAGATACCCGCACAGCGCGTAAGCTGCTGAGCAGGTACAATATAAAGACCCGGCTCACCAGCTATTTCGAGCATAATAAGAGTACTAAGCTGCAGCTCCTGCTCGGATGGTTGCAAGAGAAAGACATCGCCCTGATTTCAGAAGCCGGTACCCCGGGCATAAGCGATCCCGGTTATGAATTGATCAAGGCTGCTATAGAACAAGGTATGAAGGTTGTGGCAATACCCGGTTCCTCCGCGGTCACGACCGCTTTGGCCGTAGCCGGATTGCCTACCGATCAGTTTGTGTACCTGGGTTTCCTTCCGCGGAAGAAAGGTGAGCGGAAATTGTTGCTGAAATCGATGGCCGGCGAACCTCGCACACTGATATGTTTTGAATCGCCGTACAGGATCATAGCTTCTCTTAGTGAAATGCTGGACATCCTGGGGGACAGGAAAGTCGCAGTGTGCCGTGAAATGACCAAGCTATACGAGGAGGTATTCCGGGGCACATTAAGTGAAGCGGTCAAACATTTCACCAAGCCGCGGGGCGAATTTACAGTAGTGATCGAAGGCACTGGAAATATAAAAAAGACCTTGCGTAAGGCAAGGGATCAATCTATAGGGGGAGAATAGTTATGCAGCAAAGATTTCGCAGGGGCACTATATCCATTGGCCAGGCCAAATGTGATGGTTGCAATCGATTAATGCAGCATGGTGAAATGCACCTGGTCATAGATGAAAAGCCCTCGGAAAAATTCAAGGAAGAAACGGTCTATATGGACGAGGTGGATTGTACCGAATGCGGCAAAAAGCTTGCCAATGAAGAGCACTACGCTATTGTTTTAGAAGGCGATAGTGAAAAGTGTCTGTGCCATACTTGCTTGAAGAAAAAAGGCGGCGAGGCATTCGTGAAGAAAAACTTGGGAGTGCTTCTGACTTTCGAAAAAACAAAAGAGAGAAGCCGGATTTTACGTTATTGCGCGGAATGCTGTGAAAAACGTAAAGCCGGCATAGAGAAAAAGGAAAAGGGCGATAAGATATTTACCTTTTTCCCCGCTAAAACGGGTCGATGACTGAAGCGAAATATTGGGGGTGTGTTAATTGCCGGAAAATATTCTGGTTGCGGTAGCCTGGCCCTATGCTAACGGGTCCTTACATTTGGGACATATAGCAGGAGCTTACCTGCCTGCCGACATCTTCGCGCGTTACCACCGTCTCAAAGGCAACCATGTGCTCATGGTGTCGGGCAGCGACCAGCACGGCACACCGATTACACTGCGCGCCGAGCAGGAGGGAATATCCCCTGCTGAAGTGGCTGCAAGGTATCATAAGGAATTTCTTGAATCGTGGCAGAAGCTTGGTATTTCTTTTGACCTTTTCACCACCACCGGCACTGCCAACCATGCTGCGGTTGTACACGACATATTTCAGCGCCTTCAGGAAAAAGGTTTAATTTACAGGGAAACTATGCCGCAGGCGTACTGCCCTAATTGCAAGCGTTTCCTACCGGACAGGTATATCGAGGGCACCTGCCCTCGCTGTAATTATAACGCTGCACGCGGTGATCAGTGCGATCAGTGCGGCCATACTTTGAACCCCAGCGACCTCATTGATCTTCGTTGCCGCATCTGCTCAACGACTCCCAGGTTTGAGAATTCGGAGCACTTCTTCTTCAAGCTTAGCGCGTTTGAGGGGAAATTGAGGGCGTGGGTCGGCGGGAAGACGTACTGGAGGCAGAATGTCCAGAATTTCACCATGGGTTTTCTTGAGGGGGGTTTGAAGGACAGGGCTATTACCCGTGATATCGAGTGGGGTGTCTCGGTTCCCCAGCCCGGATTCGAAAAGAAGCGTATTTATGTGTGGTTCGAAGCGGTTATCGGTTACCTTTCGGCAAGCAAGGAATGGGCCAGGCTGCAGGGAAACGAGGATGCCTGGAAGCCTTTCTGGACGGGCGAAAACAAGACGATATATTTTATTGGTAAGGATAATATACCATTTCACAGCATAATCTGGCCCGCAATGCTCATGGGATACAGCGGTCTGAGCCTTCCCTACGACGTGCCTGCTAATGAATTTCTCACGATCGAGGGTAAGAAGCTGTCTACAAGCCGCAACTGGGCGGTCTGGCTGCCCGAGTATCTGCAGCGTTACGATCCCGACCCGCTGCGTTATTTTCTATCAGTGAATATGCCGGAGACAGGAGACACAAATTTTTCCTGGCACGAATTCCTGCGGCGCAATAACGACGAACTCGTCGCTACCTATGGCAACCTTGTTCACAGGGTGCTCACCTTTACCAACCGCAATTTTGACGGTGCTGTGCCCGATCCAGGCGATCTTGATGGCATGAGCCGAGATCTTTTACAGAAGGCGCGGAACACACTGGATGAGGTCGACAGGCTGCTCTATCGCTGTCATTTCAGGGAAGCTATAAAGTTTGCCTTGTCTCTAGCGCAGGATGCCAACAGGTATCTCGATGACACGGCGCCATGGAAGATGATCAAGCAGGACAGGCAGGCTGCTGGCAGAGCTGTATATACAGCCATCGGTACTATAGCCGCCTTGAAAACCTTGTTTTACCCCTTCCTGCCTTTCACCTCACAGAAACTGCACAACTACCTGGGCTTCGCCGGTGATGTCCGTAGCGCTGGCTGGCACCTGCAACTACCGCTGGCGGGACAGAAATTGCCCGTCCCGGAGCCCCTTTTCAGCAAGCTGGAGGATAAGATCATAGCAGAAGAAGCCGCCAGGCTTGGGAGCGTGGGAACTGCATGAACCTGGACAAAATATACGCCCCGGTCAAAAACGATCTGGAGCTTGTTGAACAAAAGCTTACAGCAATAGCTAAGAACGATATTCCCCTCCTTTCGAAGCTGCTTGAATATGCCCTGCTCAATGGTGGCAAGAGGGTGCGCCCAGCCCTGACGCTATTAAGCGGCAAGTTCAATAAATACAACCGTGATGTGCTCATTCCCATGGCTACAGCTGTGGAGCTACTGCATGTTGGGACACTGGTACATGACGATATCGTTGATAATTCCCCACTGCGGCACGGCAAGCAGACAGTCTGTAAAACCTGGGGTTCCAACAGCGCGCTGCTTTTGGGCGATTACCTGTTTGCGAGAGCGGGCAGCCTGGCGGCGACGACAGAAAATATGAGGGTGATAAGGCGCTTTTCCGAAACTCTAATGACTATTTCCGGAGGCGAATTGCGCGAGGCTGGCGTCAGTTTCGAGCTGCCGAGCGCCAGGTACAATTACTACAAGTGGATAAGCGACAAAACAGCATGCCTCTTCGTTATGGCGGCTGAGTGCGGCTCGGTACTCAGCGGGTGCAATGAGGAACAGATAACGGCAATGAAGGATTATGCGCTGAATTTCGGGCTGGCTTTCCAGGTGATCGACGATATACTTGATTTCGTGGGTGACCAGTCGGCAATGGGCAAACCGGTAGGTTCGGATTTGGGCGAAGGGGCCATTACACTGCCGTCGATAATTTACGCTGAAAAAAACCCGGGCGATGGGATTATTTATAAGATCCTTATCGAAAAGGATAGGAACCTTGTCTCCGAGGCCGTGAAAAGGATACGGGAATCCGGTGTTATTGATGATTGCAGGTCAATTGCCAGAGATTTTTATTCTAAGGCATATGAAGCGCTTGAAAAATTGCCCGATTGTGAGGCGCGCGGGTCACTGCACGCGCTCATAACGTTTGTTATTGAAAGGAACAGGTAAATTAGCCTTTTTAAAATTATTCAGGAAGCGGGGGCTGTCTCCAGGTTTTTCACTGGCAAGGGCTCTTTGAGTAGGGCTTCAAAGGTAGCTTCGTCAAGAGTCTCTTTTTCAATTAACTGCTCTGCAATATACGTGATCCTTTCCTTATTAGCAGATATGATCTCTACAGCCTTGGCGTAAGCGCTCTTGACCAGGTGTTCAACTTCCTCGTCTATCTCCTCCGCCACCTTCTCGCTGTAATTGCGCTGCTCATGGATTTCCTTGCCCAGGAAAATGAGTTCCTCTTTTTTACCAAAAGTGCGAGGTCCCAGCTTCTCGCTCATGCCCAGCTCAGTGACCATTTTGCGCGCCATTTGCGTCACTGATTCGAGATCGTTTTGTGCGCCGGTAGTAACTTCTCCGAAGATGATCTGTTCTGCAGCCCTGCCGGCAAGGAAAATGACCATCCTGTCCTTGAACCATTCATATGTTTTAAGATAGCGCTCCTCAGTGGGTAATAACATGGTCCAACCGCCCATCATGCCCCTGGCTACAATCGATATCTTGTGCACCGGGTCAGCATTGGGGAGCATCTTAGCTGCCAGCGCATGACCGGTCTCGTGATAAGCAATGAGTTCTTTCTCCTTCTTGGTGATGACTCTCCCTTTTTTCTCTGGGCCTGCAATGACTCTTTCGATTGAGTCCTCCAGTTCCTTTTGGCCTACGTCCTTGCGGTTGCGCCTGGCGGCAAGTATGGCCGCCTCGTTTATAAGGTTTGCCAGATCTGCCCCGCTGAACCCGGGCGTCTGGCGTGCTATAACTCCAAGGTCAGCATCTTTAGCCAGTGGCTTGCCCTTGGCGTGAACGCTTAGAATTGCCGTGCGGCCGTTTATATCGGGCTGATCAATTACTATATGGCGGTCGAAGCGCCCCGGCCGCAGTAGTGCAGGATCGAGGATATCAGGCCTGTTGGTCGCGGCCAGAACGATGACGTTGGTATTGCTGTCGAAGCCATCCATTTCTACAAGGATCTGGTTCAGCGTTTGTTCGCGCTCGTCGTGCCCGCCGCCGAGACCAGCGCCGCGGTGCCTGCCGACTGCATCAATCTCGTCCACAAAGACGATGCAGGGACAATTGCGTTTTGCCTGGTCGAAGAGATCGCGTACCCTTGAAGCGCCAACACCCACGAACATCTCGACGAACTCGCTGCCGCTAATGGAGAAGAAGGGAACTCCAGCCTCTCCGGCGGTGGCCTTGGCGATCAAAGTCTTGCCGCAGCCCGGTGGCCCAACAAGCAGCAAGCCGCGGGGTATCCTGGCACCAAGCGCCAGGAATTTCTGCGGTAATTTAAGAAATTCTACGATTTCCTGCAACTCGCCCTTGGATTCATCCACGCCTGCCACATCGGCAAATGTGACAGTAGGCTTATCTCCTGAGGCAAGCCTGGCGCGGCTTTTTCCGAAGTTGAATGCCTGGGTATTGGCTCCACGTGCGGAACGGAAAAGGAAGAACAAAAGGGCGCCGAAGAGGAGAAGAGGTATAAAGCTGAGTGCAAGACTGCCCCAGTCTAAGCCGCCGGTTTTAACATCGAACTTGACGCCTCCGTCGCTGAGGTTGACTCCGCCTTCTTTGAGACTGTCCATAAGTTCCTTGGTGCTGCCAATGAAGGACGCTTTGACTGTTGCCTTATCACTTTTGAGACCGATAATAGCATTGCCTTCTTGCTGTATGGTATCTATCTGACCTGACTTGGCGTTATCGATAAAAGTATAGAAGTCGACTTCCCTGGGCCCCTTATTCATGGGAAAGAAACTGAAGGCCAGTGCCAGGAGGGCCACAAGTATTAAAAGATAAAGCAAGCTGCCTTGCCACCATTTAGCTTTCATATTTTACCTTTGCAAAAACACTGATTTAATTATAGCAGATGAGGATATGGCGAGAAAGAAAAATGCGCACTAAGAAATATATTTTATGCCGGGATAATAAAAGGGCGCCCTTGAGCTTTCAGCAGTTTTGAATATGCAGCGGACGCCCCAATAGTTAGAACAGTGTGATTACGGCCAGAGAAGAGCCTTGGGACTGAGATTAAGCTCCTTCACGCCGGCTTCCTTGAGCAAGGCAAATATGGTCTTTAACTGCCTGCGCTGCTCCTCGGTGAGCCTGGATAAAACGTGCTTAACGCCCTCTTTCTTCATGGCCTGTTTTAGTACCGTTTCGCCCTTGGCAGTGAGGGTTACTCTTATAAGGTTCTTCCGCTCCATGTTCTTGGTCCTTTTGAGAAGCCCTCCCTTTTCCATTCTCATGAGTATGCCGGAAATGGAATGGGGTTCACGCAATAACATCCTGGAAATCTTGGCAGGAGTGACATCTTTGCCCATGGCATCTATGAGGAAAAGGATGGCTGCCGAGGTTGCCGACAGGTTTTGCGGCAGGAGTTCCCGTTCCCTGACTTTTACAAATATATCGGCGACCTGGAGCAAGGAGTTCAATAGTGTGTAATCTTTGTCTGCTTTAATTTGCTGAGCCATTTTTAAATACCTCCGTGGTAATTTTTTTCATTATGTTTACGATTATCCAAAGTCAATATTACCTGCGCATGCTCTCATATTGACGTTGCCTCTGGTTGTTCACTTATTCCCCGGTAGTAATTATGAAAAAAAAATATACAAATGTCAAACTGGAATATCGGTACGGCACAAGCGCATATGTTTTAAGCATCTTACATGCACATAATCCCGATCACGGATTACAGTGGCCTTTTACCATATGCCACTCCAATGTTCATCAAATATCAATATTTTGTGGTTCAACGATATGTTATAATTAGGATGAAAGTATTGTTAGAAGGATAAGGAGAGACACCTGGAACCCATCGAGATAGCCCGCCGGGCAGTAGAATTGGCCTCGGATAAGCAGGCAGAAGAGGTGGTTTTACTGGACACCCGGCAGGCCTGTTCTTTCACTGATTACATGGTAATCTGCAGTGGCGAAACGGACCGTCAGATTGATGCCATCCAGAACGAAATCGCGGACACATTAAAAAAAGATGCCGTAACCCCCTACCACAGTGAAGGTGATGCCAGTTCCGGCTGGATTTTACTGGATTACCTCAGCGTGGTGATCCACATTTTTTCCAGGGAGTTGAGAGACTACTACAACCTGGATAGCGTTTACGAGAAAGCGCACCAGATACTCAGGATCCAGTAACCCACTTATCTGCGTCTCTTGTATAGTTAAATACCTCATCCGGCTTGAAGAAAATGCTGATTTCCTTTTCAGCGTTATCCGCAGAATCGGAGCCGTGGATCATGTTGTGCTCCATGTTGAGTCCCAGGTCAGCCCTGATGGTGCCCGGTGCGGCTTTCTTAGGATCAGTGGCCCCCATGCTTTGCCGGATGGAATCAACCGCTTTTTCCCCTTCGAAAACCGCTGCAATTATGGGCCCCGAGGTAATAAATTTAATCAGATCGTTGAAAAAGGGCTTATCCCTGTGCACTGCATAATGCTGTTCCGCGAGCGCCCTGTCCATCCAGAGCATTTTCATTGCCACTATCTTTAGTCCCCTTTTTTCAAGCCTGGATATGATCTCGCCGGCTAGATACCTTTGCACGGCATCGGGTTTGATCAGGACAAGACTTCTTTCCATTTCTGCTCCGTCCCATACTTTATTCAATAGGTATAAATTTTAACCGTAAAGCGATTATTTTGCCACAAGCACGATCTATTAATGAATTTATTGTTTTAAATAAGTTAATCGATTAGAATTACGCAAAATAAGCTTTTAAACGGGACAAGCCATATGCTCATTACTCCTGCGGTGGGAATAGTTGTCGATATCATTGTTGCCCTGATCTTAATCTTCAGCTTCATTGGAGGCTTCAGGGCAGGCGCGATAAAGGAGTTATTTGCGCTGCTCTCCCTGATAATAGCCTTGCCGGTTGCCGGTATATTTTATGGCTACGTCTCTTCCTGGCTGCATTTTATCCCCGACACAAACTGGCAGTTCTTTCTGGGTTTCCTGCTCACGCTATGTATCATTATAATAATTCTTCACCTGCTTTTCATGCTGCCGAGCAACCTTATTGACCGGGTGTGGCATGGGGAATTCATCTGGAACCTGCTTGGCGGGCTGTTCAACTTGATTAATTCAGCTATCGGGTTGGTCGTGTTAGTAACCCTGTTAGAGGCCTACCCTTTATTCGACTGGCTGAATGAAGCGTTCCTTTCGTCAAATATACTCAACTGGCTGGTATCGCACCTGGGATCAGTGTTACAACTGCTCCCCGAATCCATCAGGTACTCAGTTAACGTGTTCTAATGTAATTGCCGCTGGAAGCCTCAATAAACCGGATTTTTCAGTATTTCTTTTTACTCTTGGTTATTGGTGGCTGGCGGAGATATATTGGCTGTAAAGTTGTTAAATTATCGGGTTGGCCTGCCTTCAGGCGCTGCCATCCCAATTCAGCCAGGCTGGAGGGTCGACGCAGGCGTTCCTGCCAGGCAGGTATAACTGCTTTGTCGCCCAGTGCGTCCTTAAGCTGACAAATTGATTGTTCGGGTATCTCGCCACAAAATAATGTCTTTGAACGCATTTCCACACACAGCTTTTCTATGGTCGTAAGCTGTTCTTCTTTCATGCATTGCCAGGCCTCATCCAATATATATAAGGCAACAGCGATCTCACCTCTTCCTGCGTTATGGATAGGGCATATGGGCAATCCCGTAAAGGCGAAAGCATACGCTTCAATCTCAAGTGTGGGAACGCCAACGATGGGTATATTGAGTGAGAAAGCCAGTCCCTTGGCGGTGCTGATGCCGGCTCGCAAACCATTATAGCTCCCCGGCCCCTTTGCTACGAACACCGCTGTGAGCGTTTTTAAATCTGCCCTTGCTGTCTGCAGCACGCGTTTGATGTTGGGCGTTAGTTCCAAAGTATGGTTCTGTCCTGGATTCCAGGTCAACTCGACAACTATCTTGCCTTCACATGAAAGTGCCACACCACCCCAATCTGTCGAAGTGTCTATCGAAAGCTCCATTTTACCTCGCTATCCTTATTAAGCACGTCTTTAAGCTTCCGGGTTAGCTGGCTATAGCGTTTCCCCTTCGGTTCAAAGGTTAATCTTCTTTCGTTTTCAGATACATATTCCAGGCTTATGCTCAGGTTATTTTGCGGCAGAACCCCGCTTCCTTTTTCCGCCCATTCGATGGCACTGACAACGTCGCCATTAAAATAATCATCAATGCCGAGGTCCACAATCTCTTCAATATGGTCGAGACGGTAGAAGTCAAGGTGATAGAAGGTCAGACGGCCATGGTATTCCCTGGATATCATGAATGATGGGCTGCAGGCATATTCCTTAACGCCTAAGCCGAAGGCGATGCCCTGCACCAGGCAGGTCTTGCCGCTACCCAGGTTGCCGCTGAGCAGGTAAATATCTCCGCCCCGGGCCAGCTTGCCTAAATAATTGCCCAACCTCTGCGTCTGCCCCGGGTCATGGGTAGTGAGCTTGATCGTTTCCATATTAGTTTCTAAGATGGTGGTTTGTAATGATCCCAACCTTTGTAATCGAGCCGGATTGTTTTACCGGTGGTACTGCGCACTGATACTACACCGGGACTACCAGCTATTATTTCGCCGATTACGGTGGTGAGACACCCCAGGTTACCTTTCACCTTGTCCATCAGTTCCGGTGTGGCTGTGAATAATAGTTCGTAGTCCTCGCCGCCGGATAGCACCATTTTAATGCTTTCAGCACCAAAATACTTTTTTAATAGAGGATGGATGGGCAGGGATGATTCGTATATTACGGCGCTTACCCGGCTTGCTTGACATACGTGAGCCAGATCAGCCAGTAAACCGTCGCTGGTATCTATAGCTGTTTTCGCTCCTTGAGTCACGAGGGTAATCCCCTCCCTGACTTTGGGAGTGGGCCGCAGGTGTGCGCCGATTAAGGTTTCCCTGTCTTCTGGCTCAACTCGAAGCTTAGTTTTTAATACGCGCAGGCCGGCGTCTGACAGCCCTGGATAACCTGTCACGGATATCAAATCGCCAGGTTTTGCCGTCGACCGTTTCAGCAGCTTTTTACCGCTGGCTTTACCTGTCAGTGTTATGTTGATGATGATTTTGTCCGCGGAAGAGATGTTGCCGCCGCAGATAGCAATCCCGTGTTCGTTGGCTATTTGCAGCATGCCTTTGTACAGGCTTAGGATATCTGCAACCTCGATAAAACCCGGCAGGGAGAGGGATACCAGGGCATATTCTGGCATGCCTCCCATGGATGCGATGTCGCTGATATTTACGGCCAGTGCTTTCCAGCCCAGGTCGCGCCAGTTCGTATAATCCAGGTAGAAATGGATACCTTCAACGAGAATATCTGTTGTGGCCAGTTGAATTGAATTCGCGGTTTTCCAGGCGGCAGCATCATCTCCTATACCCAACAGTAAGTTACGCCGGGCGGTTGAATTCTTAGCGCTGCTCTTATTGATTACGCTGGTGATCATGGCGATCAGCCCGAACTCGCCGATCTCCGATACTTTCATAGCGCGATTATAACATATGCAAGTTAGAGCGGACGAAAATACGGCAACAGGTAACGGCAGAGCGAGACCTTGATATACAGAAGAACCATGTATATAATGCAAGAAAGCAAAACAGGCGGTGAAAATATGCAGCAATCAGTCACGTGTCCAAACTGCGGCAATCAGAATACTGCCAACCAGCAATTCTGCGTATCCTGCGGAGCGCACCTAGGAAGTGCGCCACGGACTATGCCACATATCCCTATTGTGACTGGCGTAGCAGCACCAACGCAGGTGGTTACACCTATTATCACACCGGCGCCGCAAGCACAGAAGCCAGTGGAAGTTAAACCCACCTGGGGGTTGGCCTGGGGTCTTTTCTGGAGGATGCTCTTTTTATGGGTGTTTTTGCTCGGGATCTGCTTTCTGGGCTACATGATTGTCAGGCTCGCCCAGGGTTTTACGACAGTATTTGGCTTATGGTAATCTTTACGTTGCCTGCTGCTAAGACACCGGATAACTAACATCGGGCATGCCGCCTCATGGCGGCCTTTCTTTATATTTGAAATAAATCGCACGGAGGCCCACTTGTCAAAAAAAAAGGCAAAGAAAAGTAAGGTCCAAAAGAAAGTTTGGTATAAGAACATGAAGATAGTAATACCGGTAGCAGCAGCAGTATTGATATTAGGATTGTTATTAACACTGTTTCTGACAGGAGTAATTAAAATGCCGTCACAACCAGCAAAAAGCTATAACTCACCGACTCCCATGGTTATCGATGTAAACAAAAAATATACCGCCGTTATCAAGACGGCCAAGGGCGACTTGACCCTGGAGCTATATCCGCAGAATGCACCCGTCACCGTGAATAACTTCGTTAGCCTGGCACGTAAGGGGTTTTACAACGGGCTGACATTCCATCGCATAATACCCGGTTTCATGGCGCAGGGAGGCGACCCGACGGGCACCGGGGCAGGCGGACCAGGCTATAAATTCCAGGACGAGTTCAGCCAGCGGACGCACGTCACCGGCGCCCTCTCCATGGCCAATTCCGGTCCCAATACCAATGGCAGCCAGTTTTTCATCTGCTATGCTCCGCAGCCGCACCTGAACGGCAAACACACGGTTTTCGGACAGTGTACCCAGGGTATGGACGTGCTGAACAAGCTGGTTAACGGTGATAAGATGACCGAAGTAGTCATCACCGAGAGCAATTAGTAGCGGATCAGATAATGCCCCAGTCACGGTAACCCTGTTGGATGACGGCCAGGTATTCGGGCGACGGATTGTCTTCCTCTGGCTCTGTATGACATGGTTGTCACATAAAACCAGTAGCGTGACATAACTACCCGAAAATGTCCGACAACAAACTGTGCGTCTCACAGAATGTCCGCAAAGCTCTTAGCGTACCAAAATTGCCTAAAACTGGGACGCAAAGCCGATTATGTACCACGTACGGGACACAATAATTATAAATACCATCAATAGCCTCAGCACGGTACATTACCAGGTTAATGTCCTCCGCCATGACGCTTTCCAAATTCAACCATCTTTATATTCAGATTATCCCTTTATTTGTGTTGCATGAAATATACACAATGCCATTTGTGTTGCATGAAACAGCCAATCATGCTACACAAAATGGTTTGCAAACAATAAAATAGTCACAGTAATTACTTTACGATATTGAAGAGCCTGTCAAAACTCATAACTGATGGTTGATTGCCCTTGCCTTCAATAACAAATCTAATTATTTTTTCATTGCGTAGCGCCTTGAGTATCCTGAGGGCACTGAATTTCGGTATTTTCGAGCGTTCAATAAAACCTGTAGTGCTGAAAATGGGATGCTCGAACAGGGCATCAAGCGCCTGCATGGCAAATTGCGATTTGGTAATATCAACTAACATTGGCTTCAGCTCTTCATACAGTCCCATGACTCTGCTTGCCTTATGGCCATTATCATTTGATTGCTCTATTACGGCCTCCAGGAAGAACGCAATCCAGCTTTCCCAGTCGCCTTTCCTGGAGATATTGCGGAGTCTTTCGTAATAGGTTTCACAATGGCTCTCGAAATACGCACTGATATAGAAGTTCGGTCCGTCGAGTAGTCCCTTCTGTACTAAAAATAGTGGTATAAGCATCCTGCCTACACGACCGTTTCCATCAACAAATGGATGTATCAGCTCGAATTGTGCATGGACGATAGCCAACTGCACGAGATAATCCTTATCTTCCTGGTGGAAGTACTTTTCCAGGTTATCGAGACATTCTATGATCTTTTCGGGAGGTGGCGGTACGTAACTGGCCTGCTCCATGGGCGTGCCCGGCTTTCCGATCCAATTCTGTACTCTTCTGAATTCTCCTCTTGCCTTATCCTTTCCCCGTGTGTCTTTCAGAAGGATGCTATGAATTTCCTTAATGAGGTTGAGGTTAGCAGGTTTTTTTCGAAGATAATTAGCCGCGTATGATAATGCGTTTCTATAATTTATTACCTCACGAATGTCTTCGTGTTTTTCAGTGTCAGGTTTGGGGAGCGCCTCATAATTAAGCACGTCTGCCAGAGTAGCCTGTGAGCCTTCTATTTGTGAAGAAAGGACTGCCTCCTTGGTAGCTAAAGGCGAAAGAAAGATGCGCGGATTTACAATGCCGTGCAATATGCCGGCGTAATGCGCTAATTGGAAATTTGCTTTGCCAACCAGATGTATGAAACTATCCCACTTTAACGATTTTAATGGAAGCATATCCGGTATATACGGTTTCATCCCGCTATCCTCCCTTGCCCCGCAATATCTCCTGCAGCAGCCCCTCCGTCTCTTTCTCAAGCGCCAGGATTTCAGCCGCTATCTCTTCCAGCGGCCGCGGCGGTGTATATTTATAAAAGTAACGGTTGAAGTTGATCTCATAGCCAACCTTGCCGATTTTCCCGTCCTTCAGATCTGTAACGTCAGTGTTTATCCAGGCGTCAGGCACGTGCGGCTTAACTTCCCTTTCGAAATATTTGTTGATATCTTCAAGTAGCGGCACATTCTCTGTATCGCGCAATTCGGTATCCGCCTCCGGTTTGCCGTCTTTGTCAACGCATATTGCCGCTGTCTCATCTCGCTCTGATAGCGAGTTCATAATTGCCTTTTCTATCACAGCGGTCAATTTAGTTCCTTCATTCTTAGGCGTTTTGTCTAATTCTAGCTTGAAGCTGGCACGATCCTTATAAAGAGTCGCAGGCAGCCTTTTCAGCATTTCCAGAATTTCTTCCTGCTGCTTTGGTAAGCTGTGGTGTCAGGTTTTCCAGCTTGCCCTTGAGCTTGGCATTTGTTTCTAAAACTTGTTGTTTTGTTGGCGCTAATACGCAGTCAAGCCTGCGCAGCACTGTTAAAGGCAGAATAACATCCTGGTATTTACCACGCTTGAATGAATCACGGATAAGGTCAGCTATGGACCAGATGAAGTTGACTCTTTCGTTGTGGTTATTCATATAAATGTTATTTTATTTTATACTGTTTGACAGAGTTTTACTATACACTTCTTTGGGTAGTATAAGACAAACAGCCGGCCAGGAGGCATATGTTATAATTTACTTCCCATGAAATACCTCATCATCGCTGATATCCACAGCAATTTGGAGGCCTTCGAGGCTGTACTGGAGGACGCGCAAAGACACGGCGGGTTTGGTCATACCTGGTGCCTGGGGGATGTGGTGGGCTACGGCCCCGATCCATTGGCCTGTATTAAGCTGCTCAGGCAGCTCGATCCAGTTTGCGTGAGCGGCAACCATGACCAGGCTGCGGTGGGAAAGATCGATATTGGTGATTTTAACTCGGATGCCGCCATCGCCAACCGCTGGACGGCCGGGCAGTTGAGCGATGAGGACAGGGAATTCCTGTTAGGATTGCCCGACCTGGTAGTGAAGGACAATTTTACCATTGTGCACGGGAGCCCAAGGCAGCCTGTCTGGGAGTATATAGCGCACTCTTTCACGGCAGCCGATAATTTCCGCTGTTTCGATACACGGTTCTGCATCGTCGGGCACACGCACGTGCCTTTCCTTTTCAAGCATGATGGGGTTGAGGTCAGGGAAGGCATCCTGCATGATGGCGATATGCTGGTATTGGGGGATAACAGGCTGATAATCAATCCGGGGGGTGTGGGACAACCGCGCGACCGCGACCCACGGGCATCTTACGCTATCTTCGATGCCGAGGAAATGGTGCTGCACAACTACAGGGTAACCTATGATGTGGCAGCCACCCAGGAGAAGATGGAGAAGGCGGGCCTGCCGGACTTCCTGGTCAGCCGCATAGCCTGGGGCGTTTAACCTTGAAAAGTCAGTGGTTACATTGTAGTATTTGTGTGGGTCGTGCTAGGCGGGGAACTAGCGGTGCCCTGTACCCGAGATCCGCTATAGCGGGGTCGAATTCCGGTTCGAGGTTTTGTTTTTCGGGACTGCAAAAGTTAAGCGGTGTTGAAGGCTGGGTCTTGCGCGGCGGAGGTCTATGAATCCCGTCAGGTCCGGAAGGAAGCAGCGGTAAATAGTAAACTCCGGGTGCCGCAGGGTTACCTGGCTGGAGCTGGCTGGCCGGAGTAAGCTGAGGGGCATCATCGACAGCCGGTGCACGGCCCATTTGACATAAATCTAGAGTATGATATCCCGTGCCAGATAAGAGAACTTCGCCTGCGAAACGGGTCAGGGGTCAGCTTAGAAACGCTGGACTGAGGGCCAGAAAAGGGTTAGGCCAGCATTTCCTCATCGATAAAAGCGTCCGCGATATAATTATTGATGCAGCAGAGCTTAGCAGTTCCGACATTGTACTTGAGGTTGGTCCCGGGCTTGGGGTACTCACCGAGGAACTTGTAAAGAAGGCCAGCAGGGTCATCGCTGTGGAGCTTGATCATAATTTAGCTTTAAGGCTGGGACGCAAACTTACCAGCCAGCATAACTTTGAATTAATTAACTCGGACATCCTCGAGCTTGATCTGCGGAAGGTTTTGGGAAAAACTGCAGAATATAAAGTAGTTGCCAATATACCCTACTATATAACTTCGCCGATACTGCACTATTTCATGCGCTCAAAGTTAAAGCCCGTGCTTATGGTGGTTATGGTTCAGGAGGAGGTTGCCAGGGCCATAGCCGCCAAGCCCGGTGATATGAGTTTTCTTTCGGTCAGCCTGCAGGTTTACAGCCGGCCGGAGGTGGTCTGTCGCGTGCCTGCAAATAGCTTCTATCCGCCACCAAAAGTGGAATCGGCCGTGGTCAGGTTTCGCATACTGGATGAGCCAGCAGTGACTGTTGATGATATGCAGTGTTTCCTGAAGATAGTGCAGGCCGGTTTCGCCGCCCCTCGGAAGCAACTGCGCAACTCCCTTGCCCTGGGTTTAAATATAGAACCTGTGAATGCTGTAAAAATCCTGGAAAAAGCTGGCCTGAACCCCAAAAGGCGCGCCGAAACCCTGACTCTTGGAGAATGGCAAGATCTTTATTCGTGCGTGATCGCGGTAAAAGGCGGGGCAAGCAATCAATGCTGACTTTACGGGCCCCCGCGAAAATCAACCTCGTCCTGGAGGTATTAGGAAAAAGGGATGACGGTTACCACGAGATCAGGAGCATCATGCAAACAGTCAGCCTTTTCGACGTGCTAACCTTTGAAGATGCTGATGATTTAAGACTTAACTGCTCAGTGCCAGCATTGCAGGTAGCAGATAACCTGGTGCTGAAGGCTGCGCATATGCTCAGAGAGACGGTGGGTTGCAGGAAAGGCGCATACATAAAGCTGGAGAAGCAAATACCCTGGGGATCTGGTTTAGGTGGTGGCAGCAGCGACGCTGCAGCTACACTTCTTGGCCTGAATACCCTGTGGTCTTTACGGTTAACGTCCGAGCAGCTTGCAAAGATTTCTGTTGATATAGGCTCCGATGTGCCTTTTTTTATCTACGGCGGGACATGCCTTGTTGAGGGGAAAGGGGAACGGATTTCACTTTTGCCTGATATTCCACCAGTATGGTTCGTTTTACTTAAACCGGGCTTTCCGGGGCAGGTGGATAAGACCAAAAGGCTATACAGCATGTTGAGGCCTGCACATTACACCCGGGGTGGATCTGTTAACGTGGTGAAGGAGTTTATAGAGAAAGGGGCCCAAATAAGGCACGGACTGCTGTATAATGCCTTTGATAAAGTGGCATTTGAAGCTTTTCCAGAGTCGGATAACTATTGGAAAGCATTCAACACGGCCGGTGCGCTGGAAATACACCTGGCGGGTTCCGGGCCGGTGATATTTACTATGGTTGACAGCGAAGTTGAAGCAAGAGCTATACAGAAGAAACTGGCCGACTATAGCATCGAGGCTTACGCAGTTTCAAGCATAAAAAGGGCAGAAATTGGAAACCAAAGAAGTTGGGCTATCTAATAAAAAGATAAAATGGCTGAAAGAGGGATTGCTTTTCATGGGTATGATAGCACTCTCGGCCGGCATCGCTTTCCTGCTCTACCAGTTTCAGGACTATTTTCGTATTTCGTTGCGGAGCTATGGCTGGGTCGCATATACACTTGTTTTTGTGGTCAGCCTTCTTAGCAGTGCTACCATCTTTGTTCCAGCTCCGGGGGTTGCTTTTGTGCTGGCCGCCGCCACAGTCTGGGACCCTTTCTTTGTCGCCCTTGCTGCGGGCACCGGCGATGCCATAGGTGAAATGACAGCCTATTGGGCAGGATATGTTGGCGAGAAGATAATTGTCGATGAGAATATGCCTGCCTACCAGAGGGCTGTATTCTGGATGAACCGCTATGGAGCCTGGGCGATTTTTGGCGTGGCCCTGGTGCCCATTGTGCTTTTTGACCTGGTAGGTTTAGCCGCAGGGGCACTGAAAATACGATGGTGGAAATTTTTACTGGCCGCCTGGTGTGGCAAAGTGCCGCGTGCCTTCCTGGTAGCTTACCTGGGCCATCAGATACCGTTACTGGTACAGCCCTGGTTCCTTATAAAGCCCTGACAAGCTGGCGTACCAGACTTTCCTCATCCGCTTTTGTCCTTACCTCGCCGTCCAGCTTAGCAGTAAGCAGCCTTTCAAGTACAATGCCCACCTGCCGGCCTTCCGGCACCCCCATTTCCGCCAGGTCCTTCCCGTTCAACCGGGTTTTAATCAGGCGCAGTTTGTCCAGGTAAAGCTCAAGATTCTTACGTACTTGCCTTGATGCTGCGCACAGGGCGTTTGCCCGGATTGCCAGAGTGTTGAAGCCCTTCAGCTTTAAATAGATCTCCGATGGTTGAATAATGGCGTCGTCCAGTGTGCCCAGCTTATTCTTCAAAGAAAGCGTTTGACTTGTGACGTCGTATAATTCACCGCCCTGGATATTAAGCCGTCTCAGCAATTGCTCAAGCTGCTTTTTGTCCAGGTTGTAGAGGAACAGCGCCAGGTATAAGTGGGTGAGATAGGAGGCACTGCATCCCTTTCTTGCTGCCCGAAAGGCTCTTCCGCTGTGGGGGACCCACGATAGAGCAGGGTGCAGCCCGGACAGAATGCCGAGTCGGGCGGCGCGTTTTATAATTCCTTCCGGCTGAGGTTCGCTGAGCCATAGCATGACCTCGTGTCTTAACCGGTCGCCGCTGATCGTATCCAGCATGCCCAGGTCGCGGCGCAGCAGCTTTTCCGTGTGTCCTTCCAGCTTGAAATTGAGCCTCTGCTCGTAACGCACGGCGCGCATTATGCGCGTGGCGTCATCCTGGAAACTACGGTCATGCAATACCCGGATTATCCCCGCCTCCAGGTCGTGCACACCGCCATAAAGATCAATAAGTTCCCCGAATCTATCGGGATTTACGCAGATAGCCATGGCGTTGATGGTGAAATCCCTGCGAAAGAGGTCTGCACTGATATCGCCAGGCTTCACGTCAGGGAGCGCGCCAGGCCGGCTATAAGTCTCGCTGCGACAGGTAGCCAGATCGATGCGGTATTCTCCCAGCTTGAAAGTGACCGTGCCGAATTTAATGTGAATGGTGGGTTTGCCCCCGGCTTCTTTCGATATCACCTTTGCCATATGAATAGCATCACCCTCCACCATCAGATCGATATCAAGATTGGGGCGTCCGCTGATCAGATCTCGAACGATACCACCCACCAGATACAAACCATACCCCAGACTACTGGATGTTTTACCGGCGTTTTCTACCAATCTGAGTACGCGTGTCGGGAGCTTATTAGAGATCTTTTCAGCAAAATTCTGTTTCATTTGTTATTTTTGAGTAGACCATTGACCAGTTAAGCGGGAAAGTCAGACCAAGGAAAAGCAGTATTTTTTTGGTACGCAAGCTCATCATAAGGTCCTTTCGCGGTTAGCAGTAGTTGTCAAGGTTTTTTAAATTTTACAGTATAGCTCCAGAGGTTGCCATGCGAGCTGTTAAAAACGAAGCCCGCTTTTTCGCACTGTCTTCGTGTTGTAGACTGCCAGGGATAATCGGGATCGAAGAGCCATTCGGAGACAGCCAGTGTACCGCCGGGCTTGAGAACACGTTTTATCTCGGTCAGTGACCGCCGCTTATCCGGGATCTCCTGCAGTACCGTCACCATGAAGATCAGGTCGAGGGAATTGTCCTCAAAAGGCAGTTCGTAGGCGCTTTTATGTACAGGCACAATGTTCCTCATGTCCGCATTTTCAGGCCTGGCAAGCTTTCTTTGAAGTTGTTTCAGCATATCTTCCTCGATGTCGACTGCGTACAATATGCCGTTTCCACCGATTGCCCTGGCCGCCTCTATGGTGAAGGCGCCGCTCCCGCATCCTATCTCCAGCACTTTCATGCCTTTTGCTATTCCGCTATTTTCTATGACCTTCTGTGGTGGCTGCATTTTTTTTCTATAGTTGCTATCGAGGAATCTGCCGATGAAGGCAGGAGCGGGAAACTTGGCATAACGACGCACCAGCCTGACCAGTATCTGCCAGAGGATAATGAAAGCCAGTATGCTGAGGATAATATATAACACGATCATAGTTGCGATCTCCTTTGAGTTATTTCAGGGGATGCTGCTTGAAGAATTCCCAGATGACCTCGCTGGCATTAAAGTCGCGGCAGGTTTTACCTACTATAGCCGCAGGCAAATACTGGAAACCGCCGGGCCAGGTATGACCTCCGCCCTTGACCGCGTATAACAGCACGTCGGCATTGTTCCTGCACCCGGAATAGCTTTCTCTGGTCACCGTTGTGCCATCCATTGAGCTGACATCCGGTAGTTGCACGGTTTCCGGCAGGGCGGAACAGCCGTTCTTCCCTGCCCAGAATTTGACAGTGTCCGCCACCGACAGAACCCTGCCCCTTTTTTGCCCGAAGGCGGTGATATAGCCGCCGTCCCAGGGAACAAGCGGGTCATCTGTACCGTTGATGATAAGCACCGGCATCGGGCGGGATGAAGTCCAGATGGGAGCCATCTTTTCCGGTATGTTGCCGGCAACAGGGGCGATGGCAGCTATTTTATCTGCCAGTTCGCAGCCAAGGCGGTGTGACATCAGCGCACCGTTGGAGATACCCGTAGCATATACCATTTTCCTGTCTATATTATATTCACCTGCAAGCTTATCTATTAGAGCCGAAATGAAGGCAACGTCATCGATATTCTCAATATGTGACCTGACCATAAGGTCGCCACGTCCGTCGTTCCAATTGTGTTCTATGGCGTCCGGGTAAACCACAATAAATCCTTGACTGTCGGCTACGGCATTGTAGCCGGTAAGACCGTTGATACCTTTTCCCTCGCCACCCCCGCCGTGAAGGCAGAACACCAGCGGCCAGGATTTATCCTTATTAAAATTTGGTGGGAGGTGGACAAAGTAGTGACGATCCAGTCCATTAATCTGTATATTAGAGGAGCAGTCTGGAGAAAATGATGTGCTGCCGGATGGTGTGCCCGAGTCCACTCCCGTCCTGTTTTCAGTGGCAGGAACCACCGTGGTTAGATAAGAATTAATAGTGTTCCTTATCCTGCAAGCGGGGGAAGAAGCCAGGATAATCAGTACAGCCAGCGCGATACCAAATGATGCTTTACAATTCATGACTTATCAATCCTGTTATCTTTTACCGTGACGGATACATTTATGAATTGCCTGGTTGAAAAATCATACAGGTAAGAGAAGGTATTGCCTTCATAGTCTGATACAGCCACAGCGGAACGGCCCATGCGCGGCTGGAGACGATTACAGGCGAATTTTTAACGGTATCGTAGGGCGCAGTTGGCTCAGATTGAGTTTCGGAATTATTTTGCTTTGCATACGGTCTACAACATGCGGAAGTGAATAAAATGAAGATAGCGGTTGTGCAATAAAGTATTTTCTTCAAAACGTAAACCCCTTGAAGACGCCCTGCAGCGACGCGTTTTTCATAAATCCGGCACAACCAGTTTGGGCGCACGGTCCCGGTTGAAGGTGCAGCAGCCCTCAATTGCCTGTAACTGCTCCATGGTGCCAAACGCGGTAAGACTGCCGCCACTTTCGACCTGCGTTGCGAGCCTTGGGTTGATTATGAGGTCACCGTCTTTCTCCCTGACGGCCAGTATGCGCACGCCGGAGAAGCGCTCCTCGATATCCTTAATGGTCATCCCGGTTAGTGTTGACCCCTCGCCGATGTAAACCTCCTCGACCAGGAATTCGCCCTCCTTGCCGGAGAGGACGGTCTCAATGAATTGAACAATGGTGGGACGCAATGCTAGCCGCGCCATTTGCACCCCCCCGATTACCTCGGGCAGTATTATATGGCTGGCGCCGGCCTGCTTGAGTCGCTTGGCGGCATCGTTGTTGTTGGCGCGGGCGATTATGGTCAGCCTGGGGTTAAGCTCACGGGCTGTGAGGACGGCGTAAGTATTATCGGCGTCATCGCCGAAAGCGGTTATCAGGCTGCTTGCCTTTTCAATCCCGGCACGTGTAAGCACATCATGGCTGGTGGCATCGTCCATGATAGTAAGGCAGTCCTGCTGCACTGCCCGCGTGTAGCTATTAAGGCTGTGGTCTATGACGATGAAATCGGCTTTCTGCTGCTTCAGGGTACTGGCGATGGCCTCACCGACGCGGCCATAGCCGCACAGAATAAAATGATTATTGAGCTTTTTTATCCTTGCCTCCATACGACGCCTCCTGAAGATCCCGAATTCGCCTTCCAGCGTTGCCTTTACCAAACTGTTCAAAATGTAGAAGGCGGTGCCCACCCCGCCTAGCGTGAGAATGATGGTGAAAACCCTGCCACCGGTCGAAAGCGGGTGAACTTCACCGAATCCGACCGTGGCAATGGTGATCACCGTCATATAAAGAGCATCGAATAAGTTCCATCCTTCGATAACGACATAGCCGAGGGTGCCGACGGAGAGAAGAAGTAGCAGGGCTATAACCCATTTAAGGAAACGGCTCTTGTTTTCCATACTGGCAACCCGTGATACGCAGAGCGTGGTGAAATGTGTTAATTCATATCTTCCAGGATGTCGTCTATCTCGCTGACAGTCTGGAAGCGTTCAGTCCTAATTTCGCGGATAATGCCGTTGGAATCGATAAAGAAGGTTGTGGGGAAGAATGGTGGTTTATACAGATTGTCAACCGTACCTTCGCTATCTATGAGGACAGGGAAGGTAAGTTTCTCTGTGCCTACGTATAACTTTACTTTATCCGGTTCACCGCGGACATTCACAGCTAGTATGATGAGCTGGTCGCGGTTGTATTTGCTATAAATATTCTGTAAAAGAGGCATCTCGACTTCGCATGCCGCGCAGCCTATCAGCCAGAAATTGAGCAGCACTTTTCTTCCATGGAACTGATCCAGGCTATAGCGATTCCCGTCGATGGTTTCAAGTGTGAAGTCCGGAGCGCGCTTGCCAACCACCGGCGCTGTTTCAATCGGGCCCTGTGTTTTCACGGGTTCAATTTCCTGGACAGTCTCTCTGCCTCCGACATCCTTTGACCTGAGCTTGAGGTAGTATAAGGTTCCCGATTTGAGGCCATCTACTCTCACCGTGTGCCAGATGGACATTTTATCTCCCTGGCTAGCGGTCCCGGTGTATTCCTTGGTTACGCCGTAGTCGACCTCACCTGTGGTCGGTTCGTCCGTCTTCCATGTGACCGTAATTGAGGAGTCGGTAATAAAACCTACGCTGATGCTGGAGATCTCGGGGTAGCTCATATCATTGATGGACGCGGTAAACACGTAGCGCCTGGAGACGATAGTGTCTGAGAGGGCGCTGAATGAATGTTCCGAGATGTTGGTATTGTTGATATTGTAAACGATCCTGACGTGGTATGGAGTATTTGGCCAGAGATCGCGGAGCGTGAGCGAATGCAGCGTTTGAGGTGCTGGAGTGATTATAGTTTGTATGTTCTTGCCATCTATATCTACCTGCGTCGTGGTAGGTTTTTCTGTCACCCAGTTGACTACAGCGCTTTTTTCGCTAACGGATTGGATCAGCACGTCCGTGATGGGAGGTCTAACTTGCTTTATTTCGCCGTTTTTCCCGATGTTATAAAGAATCTGCTCGAGGTCACTCAGGTTTATTATCGGCCCTTCCACCCTTGCGCGTATTATTCCGCTTTTATCGACGAAAATATATGTGGGTTCATAGGAGATATTATATTCGGTTCGCAGCTTGCCATAGGAGTCAACTATCGCGGGGAAACTTACTCCGTAGTCGCTGATCAATTTATCAACCTCGTCGTTGCTGGTGCCCGAGGCTACAGCTATGACTTCAAGTTCATCACGCGAGTACTTACTGTAGATCTCGTTTAATTTATCTGGCAAGTATAGTTTACGTACGACGCCGTTCACCTGGAAGAATTGCCCGTCCCAGAAATCGCGGTCCCAGAAAACCAGTATTACGTTCTTTCCCCTGAAAGAACTCAGGGCGGAAGTCTTATCGTCTCCCAGCTGCATTACGAAGTCAGGCGCGGTTTTGCCCACACTGGAACCGATTCCGGGTAAAAACAGGGCAAGCGCTCCCCAAATAAGCAATCCGATGATAGCGACCGCGATGACAATGCTTAGAACGCGGTTTTTCTTTACCCGGTCTTTCAAGCTAGCTTCACGTTTTCCCATTAATGGTTCTTTGTCCTCAATTTGCCTGGCAGACTCCTGAATTGGAGTATCGCCCGCAGGCCTGGCATTCACAAGGTTCTGCAGCTCAAGGACTTTTTTCTCCAGTACTTCTATTTTCTCTGCCAGGCCTTTGCTTTTTGCCTGATATGTGTCCAGGTTAATCTCGCCGACCTTCAACCTTGTTTGCAGCAGGGCCAATTCTTTTCGGCATGCATCAAGTTCCGTTTTTTTTACCGCAATCTCTTGGATTATATTATGCTGATTATACATCTGTACAACTAAGAGCAAAATGCGCAACCAAGCGTATTTGACATATTATAACCTAAAATTAAGAAACAAAGCAGGTCATTCGAAGGACTTCATTCTCTCTTCGACCTCGTCCTTTCCGATAAACGGGCCGATTTTAATGGATGTGATAATGCCATCCCTATTGATGAAGAAAGTAGTCGGCATGCCTCTGACAGCATAAAGATTTATTAAACTGCCCTTTACATCCACTGGGATGATAAATTTCAATTCATTTGTTTTGGCATAACTGCTTGCTCGTTCGAAAGTATCCTGTGTATTTACCGCTATAATTACAACTCCTGCTTTTGACCATTCTTCATCGACTGCTTTAATAAATGGTAATTCAAAATTACAGGGTCCACACCAGGTAGCCCAAAAATTAAGAATGACATTTTTGCCGCGGTAGTCGCTCAGGTTGATTTCGCGGTTATCAATAGTTATCAGCTTAAAATCGGGAGCGAGATCACCAACCCTATTGCCGGTTTTTACGTTTTTCTGGGTATCGGAAACAGGCTTAGTAGCCGGTGCTGGATTGGAATGAGTCACCTGATCGATGATGACTGCTGATATTAGAAATACAATTATTACCGCTGCAAGTATCCATAAGAAATGCGGAGTCTGTAATTTATTCATAGAATCAACCTGTATTTATAATGCCTGATTACGGCGATGTCACAATTTTCCTGACTTCGTTTGCCAGTTCGTCTTTGCTGGCAAACCCGCCGATTTTAATTGACTTAATAACCCCGTCAGCACCGATAAAGAACGTATTGGGGTCCGCATTCTTGGGACAGCAGAATTTTTTATAGACGTCGTTTTTTAAATCCAACAAAACTGTAAAATTGTACCCGTTTTTAGATAGGAATTCCTTTATTGTTCCCGTGCTGTCCATAGTATTGATAGATAAGAAAATAAGGCCCTTTGGCACATACTGATTGCAGATTTCCTGGAAATAGGGCATCTCCTTCTTGCACTCAATGCAGCTAACGGACCATGTATTTATTATCACCGGCTTCCCGGCAAAGTTGCTGATGCTAACATATGTCCCATCGATTGCGGGAAGGGTGAAATCCGGTGCTTTATCGCCGATTTTAGGACACGCCTGCGGAGTCCCGCAGTTGGCCATGGGAATAAGCATAAGTCCAATTGCCATAATAGTGGGTATGAAGACTCTCATTATAACGTCTCCCTTTATATTATTAACGGATTAAGTCGCGAAACGGCTGAGCCAGGTCAACTGGCCGGTTAACATCAGTATTCCAATTATTATAAGCAGGATGCCGCTCAAGATAGAAATCAAGACCAGGTAGCGGTTTATGCTTTTCCACAAAGGTACAATGTATCCCCATGCAAGACCGATCAATAAAAAGGGGATACCCAGACCCAGCGAATATATGGCTAGCAGGACTGCGCCCTTGGCGGTTTCCTGAGTATAAGCAGCAATGAAAAGTATCGAACCCAGTATCGGCCCAATGCAGGGCGTCCAGCCGACGGCGAAAAGAGCTCCAATCAGGATGGACCTTATGTATCCTGGAAAACGGGCGCCCCCGACATGCAAGCGCTTTTCATAGTTCAGCCAGGGTATTTTATAGGCGGCAATGAGGAAGATGCCGAATAAGATTACCATGACGCCGGCGACTATCCTGAGTGTCTCTGCGTAGGCTGTTATGGCAGAGCCGATTAACCCTGCCGAAGCACCCATCAGGATGAAAAGTATCGAAAAGCCGAGTACGAAGGCAACGCTGTGTAAAAAAGTGAGAAGAACCTTCCTTTTTTCAAATACCGTTTCCAGAGCGGATGCACCAGCCAGGTTTGCCAGGTAAGCAGGGACGAGGGGGAGAACGCAGGGCGAAAAGAAGGACAATAGGCCTGCGCCGAAAGCGGTCCAGTACGATATATCGTTTAACTGGTTCACTATGGCGCCAGAGCCTTATCCAGCATTTTCTGTATATCTTTCTTCGGCCGGTAGCCGACCACCTGCTCGAAAGGCTTGCCCCCCTTGAAGACTATGATTGTGGGGATGCTCATCACGTTGTAGTTCGCGGCAATCTTGGAAGCTTCGTCAACATTCACCTTGGCGAACTCAACCTTATCCTTGTACTCCTCGGAAAGCTCGTCGATGATGGGCGCCACCATGCGGCAGGGCCCGCACCAGACCGCCCAGAAATCGACGAGCACCGGTTTCTGCGAATCGAGCACTACTGTTTTGAAATGCATTTCTCCGACGTTTTTTATATTTCCCGCCATTTTTCCTCCAGAATATATTTACTTTTTGCCGGGAGCATCAGGCGCAACGTGGTTGATGGTCTCGCCGTGCAGGAGTGCCTTTTCTTTTATCTTAGCACCGCTGGCTATAACACTGTTAAATATCACTGCTTCTGCTCCTGCGATTATATTCTCCCATAGAATTGAATTGTCGACCACGGCTTTCCTGTGGATATGACATCCGGTGCCTATAACTACCGGGCCGCGGAGTTCGACTTCTTCGTCTATTATACAATCACGGTCTATCATAACCGGAGCGGTCAACCTGGCACCAGGGTGTATCTTACTTCCATCGCCTATACTGATAGCACCGGGAATCTGTATTGCGGTTGAACATTTGCCCTGCAGCAGGTCGCGATTTAGCTGGTGGTACTTGGCCGGCGTACCCATGTCTATCCAGTAGGCCTTGCTTTTATAAGCGTAGACCCTTTCGCCGCTGGCAAGCATGCATGGGAAGACGCCGCGTTCGAACATGTAAAATTCATTTTCTGGTATGTAGTCGAGCACTTCGGGTTCAAGGATGTATATACCGGCGTTTATCCAGTGGCTGGTGACTTTGTCCCGGGCGGGCTTCTCTATGAAAGCCTTTACCCTGCCGCTCCGGTCTGTTTCCACCACGCCGAAAATCGTTGGATCTTCAACATGGGTAAGGGCGATGGTAGCCCTGGCTTTATTGCGCCTGTGCAAGTGCAGCATCTCCGTGTAATCGATGTCAGAGAACGTATCACCGTTAAGCACGAAGAAGGTATCCTCAACGTGCTGTGCGGCATGCTTAACGGCGCCGGCAGTACCGAGGGGCTTTTTCTCAAGGCTGTACGTAAGCTTGATGTCCAGCCCTGTGACGTTCTGGAAATACTCATAGATGGAATCAGGCTTATAGCCCATGGCGAGCACAGCTTCCTTTATCCCATGTTTGGCCAGCTTGCGGATGACGTGCTCCATGAAAGGCCTGTTTAAAACGGGGACCATGGATTTTACGATGGAATAGGTGAGAGGGCGGAGCCTGGTGCCTTCACCACCGACAAGAATAATAGCCTTCATAGGAGCCTAGTTGTACTATTTTAACCTGTTTGGACTGGTGGGGCAAACATACCGAGACAGATCGAAAGTTATAAGGGAGTGGCTTACCCGTCTTGTTGGTTATCGAACTCGTGTTTGATTTTAGATTCGATTTCCTTGAGCTCATCCTCTGGGGAAGTCACCCCCGCGGAGCTTTCAAGCTTTTTTATGCGCTCCTCCAGCTTGTCCTGCTCCAGGAGGACGAGGCGTATGGCCTCGGCCACGGGATCTGGTAAAAGGTGATGGTCCAGATCTATCCGTGGCGCGCGGTGCTCTTCTACTATCCTGCCGGGGACGCCGACCACGGTGGCACCCGGGGGTACGGACCTGATTACAACTGAGCCTGAGCCTATTCTTGCACCCTCTCCCACGGTGATGGGGCCAAGCACGATGGCACGCGAACCTATGACCACATTATTTCTAATGGTAGGATGGCGTTTCTTTTTCTCAAGGGCCGTACCGCCCAGCACCACACCCTGATACATGAGCACGTCGTCACCAATCTCCGAGGTCTCGCCGATTACCACGCCTGCACCGTGGTCGATGAAGAAACGCCTGCCTATGGTTGCGCCCGGATGAATCTCGATCTGCGTAAAGAAGCGGTTAACCTGCGAGATACAGCGGGCAATGAAATAACACCTGTGCCTGTAGAAGAAATTGGCCACGCGGTGCCACCACAGCGCATGCAGGCCTGCATACAGGAAAAAGACTTCCCAGGGACTGCGCGCCGCCGGGTCGCGCTCCATTGCGGCGCCGATATCCTCCTGCATTGTCTTAAGCCAATCACACATGTTATGACGTAATTATAGTATATTTATCGGGGTTAAATACTAAAAAGCCTCCTGGCGTTCAGGTTTGTTTGCCTGGCAAGCTCGCTTTCGTCCATGCCCTTTATCTCCGCTGCGGCTTTGAGGCTGCGGACGACGTCTACTGGCTGGGAACGGTACCTGTTCTCGCGACCATAATAAACGGGGCAGTCTGTTTCAAGTAGCAGTTGTTCGGCAGGCACTTCTTTGATTGCCCGGCGGTGTTCCTCGTGATACTCGGCAGCCGGAGTGGCAGAGATGTAGTAACCGGATTCTATTATCTCGCAGAGCGTGCTGCTGAACCCTGTATACCAGTGGAAGACTGCTCTCTTAATCCCTGCTTCCTTAACCAGTTGCAGGCAGTCCTTCCAGGCATAGCGGCTGTGCAGGGAAACGGGCTTATTAAATACGCTGGCAATCTCCAGTAGGCGTTTGAGCACCTCTTTCTGCAAATCCTTGCCGGCGCCCTTGAGGACCCTTTTGTCGTAGTCCAGCCCTACCTCGCCGATTGCGAGTGCAGGCTGCAGATTGTTTTTGATGAACCCGATATTATTTTCTATTTGTTCTGGATTCATGTTGCCGATAGACCAGGGGTGAAGTCCCAGCGCGGCATAAACGAATTTTGGATAACCAGCAGCAAGTTGAAGGATTTTTTTATTGGACTCCATGTCCTGGCCGACGGCGAGGATCGCATCGACGCCGGCCTGCCTGGCCCGCTGGATAGCAGTATCGATGTCATCTATTTCATCGAGGTGTGCATGGGTATCAATCAGGCCGGGCACGCGTGCTCCTGAATATATCTTCCATCGTAAGACTGTGTATATCGTCGGGTTTAAACACAGCTGATTCGGTGGCGATTCCCGTAACCAGGTCCAGCGGGATTATATCAAAACCAGGTTCAGGTTCGCGCAGTCCGGTCAACATTCCCTGGACGTCAAATTTGGACAACCCGCATACTACATATACGGGAATATTTCTTCGACCAGCTATCCTGACAAGCTCGAATGAAGGTGTGCCGTTTAGCATCCAGCCGTGAAGGGATATAGTGTCGGCCCCGAGCAGGACGACGTCTGCCCTTGACGCGTGCCAGCGGATATGGTCATCCGGTACTAACTGCGCACTGATTTTAGATCTCTTCAGGTTGCTGGCTGTCATGTTGCCGTAAGATATGCCATTTGATTTTGACTCAACAACCAGCACCTTGAAATCGGTGCCTTTTTTCTTTGCCAGCTCCAGCGTCCTGCAAACGGCGGAACTATAGCTACATGTCATCACGATGCTGCGGTTGAGGATTATCTTTGCCGCGTTCCTGGCCTCGACCAGAGAAGATTTTTCGTGGTGTTTGATGAGACTTGTCGCAATTGTAGTGCACTTTTTTTTAAAGACTTCGGTTGTTTTGCTTTGCGCAACGAATATTTTTAATTCTTCCCGGAATCGCGTTGCATAATTGGCGATCGAAACCATTCCCGGCCTGGCCTTAATCAGCTCATCAACTACGTTGTTGAGTTCCTCGGCGAGTTTAACAGGAGATCTGGCTTTGCTTTCTGAGACGGCCAATTTGATTATCTCAATAGCCTGCCCGGTGAGCCAACCAGCGCCGTGCGCCCCGTCTTTTTTAAGGTTGTTTAAGCTTTTTCTGACAGAGACCATTATTTGAATTATACAGGAATGAAGCCGGTATTTTATATGTGGAGCTCGATGATGTCGTTGTCCCTGAGCACGTGCCCCTGCGCTACCCGCTGACCGTCGAACTTAGCGGAGCCCCATACCACGGCATACCTGAGCCTGGCCTTGAAGTCCTTATGCACGGCTTCGGCGGCCTCCTTCACGGTTGCGCCTTTTCTCAGGATGACCGGGTCGGTCAAGTCGACCTTAGCGCCTGGTGACTTGGTGTGGACACGTATAATGTCCAGGTGGGAGAAGAGTTGCCTTTTCAGCTCCTCCAGGTTTTCCTTGGATTCAGCCGAAACTTTGATGCTGTCGATGAGGCCCTTGTATTTTACCAATATGGATTTGATTCCCTCCCCATCGAAATCGAGGTCACCCATGTTCCCGATGATGAACATTTTGCGGGTACGCAATCCTGTGTCAGCTTCTCCAGAGCCTTCCTTTTCGGGTATGATAGCCATCTTCTCGAGTTCTTTTAAAACCATATGTGCCTGTGCCACCGGTTTATCGGTGAGGTCGACGACGATGGCGAGGAGATCGGCGTTCCTCAAGATACTATTGGACCATACTCGGGACTCGTACAAGTTCACCGCCGGCATGTCGATGATCTGTACCTGTATATTCTCAAAGGGCATCATGCCCACGTTGGGCGATTTGGTAGTAAAAGCATAGTCGGCTACCTCGGGTTCAACATTGGTGAGCGATGCCAGCAGGAGCGATTTGCCCGTGTTGGGAGGTCCTACCAGCGCCACCTGCCCTGCCCCTTCCTTCGGGATGTAGAAACTTTTCCTGCTGGTGGCAGATTTCCTTTCCGCTTCCTCGGTGATCTTGGCGATCTTCCTGCGTAGGTCTGCCTGCAGGTGGTCGGTGCCCTTGTGCTTGGGCATGATGGCGAGCATGGCTTCCAGCGCCTGGACTTTCTCCCCGGGAGTTGAGGCGTTCCTGAAACGCTTTTCGGCTTCAAAATATTGAGGCGGTAAATTCGCAGGCATCACCTGGCCCCGGCAACATTGTATTCTCTATATTATAACTAAAAGTCACGACTAAAAATCGGGTTTGGTAATGATAGCAATGGGAATGGCAAGTATTGCGAGGACGCCGGTTATCACGAACCCCATAATGTAGCTAGACATGGCTCCGCCCAGAAGGGAACCAACCAGGATTCCCAGAGTAACCGTGGTGGTGACGGTACCCAAATTGCCGCCGATCCTGGACGCTATAAAGAGGTGTGAAACTATCATGCTGCGGGTCACAATTGTAAGGCTGTCTCCAACGGCGTGGCTTAAGCGCACGGCGAGCACAGTGCCGAAATTGGTGGTGAAGAAGAGCGCGATGTTAGTCAGTCCCGAGATTATTATACCGGTATAGAAAAGCGCTGCCAGGCCCCGGCCCCTGGCAGCGAAGCGATCACCGATGAAACCGTTGAAGACTGCCAGTATCGCCATGGCCATCGCCTGAATGAAGTACAACCAGCCTATGGCGTCTTTATTTATGTCCAGGTCCTTGTTCAGATACAGGCTGAAACTGGTCTGCTCGACGCCCATGTGCATGGATACGAGGAAGACCAGGATAATGAATATGAGGACGGACTTGTTGGAAAGATCGGTCTTGTATTGGGTAAGCGACACCCTGGTGCCCTCGACATCGGGCAGGAAGAGGCACAAGACCAGGAGAGGGATTGATCCCAGTAAAGAGAACATGAAGACCGCGTTCATATCGAACCTGGACAGGATGAAGCCTCCCAATAGTGGGCCGGATCCATAACCGACCAGTGACATTGCGGTGAAGACACCGAGTTTTATCCCGCGGAACTTCTCGCCCAATGTCTTGTAGTAGAGGGCAGGCGCGGAATTGTTGAAAAGCGAGTTTCCTGTGCCGCCTATAACAAGGAGAACCAGCGTAAGCCAGAAGTCGGTGGTCCTGGTAAGCCCGAATACACAAATAGCAAAGATAACCTGGCTTGCCATCACCAGCTTCTTGGGGGATATGCGGTCGACGAATATGCCGGATGGTATCATGAGCACCAGCGAGGTAAGGGGGAAGATGGCTATGAGGACGCCGACCTGGAAGTGGCTGAAGCCCAGGTCGATCCAGTAGATGGAGATATAGGCCAGCACTGCCCACAACAGCATCATACCCCAAAGCTGTACAAAGCAGGGTATTACGAACCTTTTGGCAAATCCCATGTTTTCCATTTGAGTTTACGAGGTTTGAAGTATAGCAGATGGGAGCAGGACAGGCTAAGTAGTGGTTCAATGATACGGATGAACTCATTTGTATGTGAAAATTCCCAGTTATTGCAGTAGTTGTATTTTTAGAGTATAGTATAAAGGTGGTTTAAGTTCAGGTTATTGCAGACTTAATTAAGTCAACCTCTTAATTGTCCTCCGTATTTAATTCAAGTTTCAAATACCTCCAACTCCAAACCATAAAACACATAGGAGGTCAAACAATGGGTTTTACTGACAAAACGCTCAAATGCGCTGATTGCAGCACTGAATTCACTTTCAGTGTCGTCGAACAGGAATTCTATGCGCAAAAAGGCTTCACTAATGAGCCCAAGCGCTGTCCTGAATGCAGGGAGGCGAGGAAATCAAGTCGTCGTGGTGACAGCTCCGGCCAGCGGGCACCCCGCCAGCTTTACCCGGCGGTATGCGCTAAATGCGGCAAGGAGACCGAGGTACCCTTCGAGCCCCGCCAGGATAAACCGGTTTACTGCAGCGACTGCTATAACACCATCAAACCGAAAAGGTAACACCAGTTAAACATCACCGGCATACACGGGTCGACAGGTTAGGAGTCCCGTGTATGCCAAAGTTATTTTTTTAAAAGGGAAGGTGTAAATAATGAACATTTACGTCGGCAACTTATCTTACGATGTAACCGAAGATGAGTTAAGGAAAGAGTTCGAGGCATATGGGCAGGTCTCCTCGGTTAGCATCATGAAAGACAGGTATAGCGGACAGTCCAAGGGATTCGGGTTTGTGGAGATGCCGACATTATCTGAAGGCCAGGCCGCGATCAATGGCTTAAACGGAAAAAAGATAAAGGATCGTGTCCTTACAGTGAACGGTGCCCGGTCTAAGACGGACAGCAGGGGAGGCGGCGGCAGGTCTTTCGGCGGAAACAAAGGAGGATACGGTAAGAAAGGTGGCGGATATGGGGGTAGGGGCGGCATGAAGAGATACTAATACGTGAAAAATAAAAGTGAGTCTGGCGTTTCAGAGAGCTTCATTTTAAGTGCCGGCGTTAAACCGCTGGATAACAATGAAGTTGATCTAAGCTTTCTTGACGGAAAAGATGTTGAGGAAATCGTCAGGCTGGCTGCTGTCTGGGAAGCACAAGAATCCGCTGAAAGTGGCATAGAAGACAAAGTCCGTTTTCCAGCCGGGGATAAATTGGCGCTGGGGACCGCGCTGGATGTTGAGGAGCATGATTTTTTCGATGACCCGATACGTATGTATCTGCGGGAAATCGGCAAGGTTCCGCTTCTTACTGCAAAGGAAGAGAAATTCCTGGCCAGCAAAATAGAAGAGGCCAAATATCTGGAAAGAATCGAAGTCCATTGCAGGGATAACCCGAATGAATATGACCAGGAAATAAATACAATAATCTACCTGTTGCGCAGGCTGGTCTTTACTTATCCCACGGTCAGGTCTATCAGTCAAAGGCGTGGGCTAAAGAACGGAAAGAGCTTTAAACAGGCGATTCTTGATCCCAGGTTGAGGGAAGTTATCGATGGTGTATTCCAGCAGGAACTTGTTGAAGGAATAGCAGAAGATACCAGTAAAACCGCCTTCGAAGTCTGGAAGGATTTGACGGACCTATCTACGGATAGCCGTCTATTACCTAAAAAAGTTTACGAGATTATTGGTGACAGCGTTTCCTGGAACGAGCTCGAGTCCCTGGTAAAAGAACCTGTCAACTTCAAATTTCTTCGTAAGCTGCAACCTGTACGCGAGCAGTTCAAAGTGCACTCCGGCAGTGTGAAAAATGAGGCGGAGAAATCCGGGCGGCACCTGATTGAAGCGAACTTACGCCTGGTGGTCAGTATTGCTAAAAAATATAGCCTGTGCCATCTTCCAATTCTAGACCTTATTCAGGAAGGGAATATCGGCTTGGTGCGCGCCGTGGAAAAATTTGAATACAGGAGAGGATTTAAATTCAGTACTTATGCAACCTGGTGGATCAGACAGGCTGTAACTCGTGCAATCGCTGACCAGGCACGGACCATCAGGATACCGGTGCATATGATAGAAAATATCAACAGGTTACTCAAAACCAGAAGATACCTGAACCAGGAGAACGGGCATGAACCCAATATGGAAGAAATCGCCGCTGCCATGGAACTCCCGGTAGAGAAGGTGGCCGAGATCATGAAATTAACCAGGTTGCCTCTGTCCCTGGAGACGCCCGTTGGTGAAGAGGAAGACAGCCACCTCGGTGACTTTATCGAAGATAAAATTGCAACACCGCCGAATGAAGCCGCCACAAGAGGATTGCTCAGGGAGCAAATCAATGAGGTGCTTTCTGAACTTACGGACAGGGAGAGGAAGGTCATACTGCTCAGGTTTGGCCTGGAGGATGATAGATCGCGAACGCTTGAAGAGGTTGGCAAGGAGTTCAACGTTACCAGGGAGCGGATACGGCAGATTGAAGCTAAGGCGTTGCGCAAATTACGCCATCCCAGCCGCAGCCGCAAACTTAAAGATTACCTGGAATAATCCAATTTTGGAGAGTTCCGGCTAGAATAATGGTTCTCTGATTTCATCGTAAAAATAAGGGTCGGCCGCACTTGCGGCCGACCCTTTCCATTTCATCGGTTTCAAGAACCTGTAAATTGTTCCAGTTCAAACCCAGCCGCGCAGCTTCATCGCCTCGACGACGCGCTCGACTGCCCTGACGTAGGCCGCCTGCCTCATGTGTATTTTGTAATCCTTGTGGGTATCCCACACGGAGTTGTAGGCAGTGGTCATCTTCTTATCGAGGCGGTCATACACCTCGTCTTCATCCCAATAGTACATATTGAAGTTCTGCACCATCTCGAAGTAGGATACCGTCACGCCGCCGGCATTGCAGAGGAAATCAGGTATCACGTGTATGCCTTTCTTATAGAGGATATCGTCGGCTTCCGGTGTGGTGGGACCGTTGGCCAGTTCGGCAACGATCTTGGCCTTGATGTTATTGGCGTTCTTCTCGGTGATAACGTTCTCGATGGCTGAAGGGATGAGGATATCCACATCGAGCTCCAGTAGGTCATCGCCGTTGATTTTATCTCCCATCTTCAAATTGCAGACGGATGTGGTCTTGGTCTTTATCTTGTTGGCTTCTTCCGGGTCGATGCCGGTCTTGCAATAGCAGCCTCCCTGGCTGTCGCAGACGGCGATGATCCTGGAGCCGAACATCTCCCTGGCAAGTTTGGCGGCATAATAGCCGGCATTGCCGTAGCCCTGGACTGCGATCGTAGCTTTGCCCAGGTCGATGCCCAGCTTCCTGGCTGCCTCGCGTATGCAGTACATACCGCCCTTGGCGGTGGCATCGCCGCGGCCCCTGGAACCACCGAGAGCAAGGGGCTTACCGGTGATGACGCCGAACTGCGACTTGCCGGCCATGGCCGAGTATTCGTCCATGATCCAGGCCATTATCTGGGGTGTGGTGTAAACGTCGGGAGCGGGCACATCCCTTTCCGGGCCGATGAACTGGTATACAGCACGTGCGTAGGCCCTGCTCAGGCGCTCAAGCTCCCCCTCGGACATCTCCTTGGGGTTGCAGATGATGCCGCCCTTGCCGCCACCGAGTGGCAGGTCCATCAGGGCGCATTTCCAGGTCATCCACGCGGCCAGTGCGCGCACGGTATCAATTGTCTCATCCGGGTGGAAGCGGATACCTCCCTTGGTCGGCCCCTTGGCATCGTTGTACTGGACGCGGAAGCCCTGGAAAACCTTGACGGAGCCGTTGTCCATGCGGACAGGCAGGGACACGTGCAGTTCGCGCATCGGGCTTTTCAGGATATCCGTGACATCCGGGTCCAGCTTCATAATGCGCGCGCATTTATCGATCTGCTTTTGTACGATTTCGAATGGGTTGAGTGTTGACATAATTCCTCCCGTCTTATTATTAGCTCAACTTTATTTACTGACTATTTAGGTAGAGGCTTTACCGGTATGCCCCTGTTTTTGAGGTATTCTTTGGCTTCTTTAATTGATATTTCCTTGAAGTGGAAAATCGATGCAGCGAGAACAGCCGATGCCTTCCCTACAACAACTGCCTCATAGAGATGTTCCAGTTTGCCGGCGCCGCCTGAAGCGGTCACCGGAATGGTAACTGCTTCTGCTACTGCCTTCGTCATCTCCAGGTCATAACCTTCCCTGGTGCCATCGGCATCCTTGCTGGTGAGCAGGATCTCCCCGGCGCCCAGCTTTTCCACTTTCCTTGCCCAGTCAACGATGGATATCCCTGTTGGTTCGTTACCGCTTTTGACCACAACCTCCAGCCGTGGACGGTTCGAGCCCGGCGGGTTCTTCAAGCCGTCGATGGCAACGACAATCCTGTCCTTGCCGAACTCACGTGCTGCGTCCTTGATCAACTCCGGGGTTCTTACTGCTGCCGTATTGATTGAAACCTTGTCCACACCGGAATCGATAAGGGCCTTCATATCCTGGATCGTGGAGATGCCGCCGCCGACGGCGAAGGGTATGGTTACTTTTTCAACGACGCGGCGTACCCAGTCAAGCCTGGTTTTACGGCTCTCGACGGTTGCGAAGATGTCCAGGAAGACAAGCTCATCAGCGCCTTCACGGCAATAGGCTTCGGCTGCTTCTACGGGGTCGCGCGCATCCTTTATATTTACGAACTTAACGCCCTTGACTACCCTGCCCTCCCTGATGTCGAGGCAGGGTATTATCTTGATCTCTTTCATTTCAAAATCTCCTCAAATTCGGCCAGATTTTTATAATCGATTACCGTGCTCATGGCGTGCGATTCTACTTCGATCCCGGCCTCCTCCACGGCTGCGATGGGGTTAAGTCCGCCGATAAGAACCATACCGACCCTGTTGAGCTCTATCGGTATCTCGCAGACCGGTTCGCTGACGTTCCCTACCAGAATTACGCCGTTCATCCTGGCCTTGGCGAGTTTGGTGATGACCTCGTGCGCCAGAGGGCGGCAAATTGCGGGTATCTCACGGAAGTTAGCCAGTATAGTGCCATTGCCTGTTTTTACAACCTGTGCCACGGATGTCATCTTGGCTTTGATAAATACTTCCGAGGGATCCAGAGAGCAGCCAGCGTAATCTATTAGCTCTACAAAGCGCAGCGGCTTACGGTCAAGTATTTGCAGCAGACCGCCGAATTTTGAATTCATGGGTATGCCGGCCTTGAGCAATGTGCCGTTGATGACTATGCTGCACACCGTGGCTAGCCCCACCTTGCCCTCAGGGATGATCAAATCCCCGAGTTTTTCGTTGCTGCGGGCCGCCATTACGAGATTGCTGACGCAGAGCCTGGCAGTAAAAACAGGTTTCATAATGCGCAGGGCTTTCTGGAAATCCTGCTTGCTAATATATGAAACGTTGACCGGGATGAGGCCCGCCCGCCGGTCCAGGTCAAAAGTGGTGCGGAAGGACAGCAGCTCAATGCGTGAAATCGCAAATCCTACCTTATCCTTAACTAATCCCTGCTTGAGCTCCTTGAGGCCCATCTCGGTTATCTCCCGCCCGTCACGCCTGCCGGCAAGCCGCGTCAGCCCCTGTTCATCCATGAGCTTAAGGTGGTACCTGACTGCTCTCTCCCCCAGTTCCACTCCCAGGTCCTTGAGCTTGCGCGCAATGACAATGGAGCCCAGCGGCTCGGTGGAACCGGCAAGCACCTTGAGGATGGAAAAGGTCTTTCTTTCTACGTCCTGCGTTTCAAAAGCCATTTTATTATGGATTACGGAAACCGATTGCCGAATAATATCAGAAAAAGGCAAGAACGTCAATATCACACGTGTTTTCCGTCTTTTATGAGCGAAATACCAGGTGCTGCAATAGATGTAACCTGGAGTTATGAATTGCCTTATTTACGCACGCCGGAATAAGTGATCGTTCCCTGGTAATTAATATTCTCCGTACCTTTCTGGCTGTTATATGTGCCTGAAGCGCTGTAAGTGATGGTCGCGCTGATTTTATCCTGGGATACGAGGGATACGTTTACCTTATCAGTGTAATTAATTAAGATATTTTGAATATTCCCGGCTATTGTAGAAACGAATGCCAGCACGCCTGGAAGCTTATCGATCTTGATACTTCCTCCCCCGCTGAAAACGCAGGAGCGTTTATCGCTGCTTTCGGTAACTGTGGGCGAATTTACGTTAACATTTAAACCCATAGGGTTGAACCAGGTAGACCTGCCGTAATCAAGTTTCAAATGCCCGAGTGTGCTGGAGATTTTCCAGGTAGCCTTCTTGGTGAAGACCTGGTCGATAACAAAACCGGGCACTGCCGATGGAAATTCCGGCTCAATGCTGACCCGGGTCATATCCCAGTTGCCGGTTAAAGGTTCCGTGCTGCTGATGCCTGCGCTACTGTCAGAACCGCCCGGGCTGCGCTTGAGGGAAATGCAACTAACCGAAGTATATATAAGTGCTACTAAGGAGATACAGACTATTATTAAGAATTTTTTCACCACATCACCTCTGTTTTATTGTATGGTAACCCTATAAAAAATAAAAGCACAGACATTTATTATATCCCTGAGAATCAATGTCCGCATCTATAGTGATAAAGCTTCAATATAATATCAAAATTATGATGTTAATGCTCGGTAGAAGTATAATACTGAAACAGTTTCAGCAAGGATTTTCCATGATAGAAGAAATACTAACAGACCTGTACCGCATTGAGCTTCCACTACCCAGAAACCCGTTAAAATCTATAAATTGCTACGTGATCATAGGTCGGCACAGGAATCTGATAATCGACACCGGTATGAACCGGGAGGAATGCAAAGCCGTACTGTTTCCCAGCATTGAGAAGCTGGGCATCGACTTGAATAAGACAGATCTTTTCGTGACGCATCTTCACGCGGATCACTTCGGTCTGACCGGTGACCTTGCCAGTGACAGCTCAAAATGCTATTTCAGCCGGGCGGAGACCAAGATTGTGAAGGGAGAGCGGCACTGGGCAGACCTGCTCGATTTTTTCCTCGCCAACGGGTTCCCCGAGGAGGAACTGAGGAAGTCGATGGCGAGTCACCCCGGCTACCTTTACAGCCCGAGGCGACTGGTCGATATAACCGCAGTCGACGACGGGCAGATCCTTGAGGTAGACGGGTTTCGATTAAAATGTATAGAAACACCAGGGCATTCACCGGGTCACATGTGCCTGTACGATATCAACAAAAAAATACTATTTTCAGGTGATCATATACTCTTTGATATTACGCCGAACATTTCCTACTGGCCTGAGATGGGTGACTCACTGAGGGAATACCTGACGAGCCTTGAAAAAGTCAGCAAACTGGACGTCAGCCTGGTACTGCCGGGGCACAGGAGATCATGGCATAATCACCAGGAGAGGATCAAGGAATTAAAGAAGCACCATCGTGTGAGGTTGGATGAGGCCGTTGCAGCTTTAAAGCAGGGTGATAAGACAGCATATGAGGTGGCCCCGCAAATTACGTGGAAGATCGAGTACACGGACTGGGACAAGTTCCCTATTGTCCAGAAGTGGTTTGCGGTCGGCGAGACGATTGCACATTTGCACTATCTGGTAAATGACGGGGTAGTGAAAAAAAATGCGGTTGACGGGAAAATAGTATTCTCGTTGACAAAAACCGGGTGATACACTGCCATGTCTATTTCTAGGGGCTATTATGCCGAAAAATATTTGAATGGAGATATAGGATAAACCATTGAAGATGCGGACTAGGACAGGCGAGAGCGAATTAACACCGATTATCATAATAATAATCCTGAACTTCCTGGTTTACCTGGCGATCAATATTGGGCAATTCGCGGATATAAACTTGCTACCCTATCTGGGGCTTTCGAGAGCTACTTTCTTCCAGGAGCCCTGGACCATTATTACTTCGATGTTTACTCATAGGGACTTCTGGCACCTGCTGGCTAACATGCTCACACTTTACTTCTTTGGCAGTTTTCTTAACCGTATCACCGGGTTGAGATATTTTTTACTTACGTATTTTATCGGCGGTATTTTCTCGGGACTGGTCATATTGTTGCTTTCATCTCCATATTCTATAACCATAGGTGCGTCGGGAGCGATCTTTGCACTGGGTGGCTCACTGGCCATACTGACACCGAGACTAAAGGTCTTTGTCTTCCCGATCCCTGTACCGATGCCTCTGTGGGTGGCAATCGTAATCGGCTTTCTGATACTAACACTAATGCCGGGAGTGTCGTGGCAGGGGCACCTTGGAGGTTTACTTTTTGGCCTTCTGGCCGGTTGGTACCTGCGCAATAATCTGCGTCCCGTTATCTAGAAAAGAAATTATCTTTGATCCCTTCCAAATTAACAGTAAAGTTACTACTGCCACGCAGCAGTCAGCTTCCCATCCCGGGATTGCCAGTAGGGAAGCCAGGCCAGGGCAACGAAGCGCACCAGGATATCTTTCTTGGCCGGTCTTATGGATATTTTTTGCAGTTCTTCTGTCGCCGGGTCTGTCTTGCCGCTTAACCGGTCGGTTTCAGTCTTGAACTCGGTTTCAAGTTCCTGCAGTCTCTGCTGGTAGGTCTGGACGGTTTCCTTCGCACGGTCGACATCCTCTTTCTCTTTCATAATGCGGCCGGCGCCGCGCGCTGCCGTGGTCGCCCTGCCGATGGTGCCGGTGCTGGCTATTTTCCTGCCGACGAATGCGCCGAGGAGGGTGGCCCCAACCGATATCACGGTCTGCATCTGCTGCTGCTTTTGCTGTTCTGCCTCGCGGTCAACGGCTTGCTGTGCTTTGCGGACCTGCTCCTCCAGCGAAGCCATTTTGGTAGAATATTTCTGTCTTAATTTATTCATCATATCGTCGCGCTGCTCACGTACACTCTGCTGCAGCCTTATGCGAAAGTCGCGCTCCGACTCCCCTGGTTTGGAGAATTGCTTGTACATGGGACTTTTGAGCAATTCGTACTTCCTGCTGCCGTAGAGCCAGGTTGCCAGTTGCCCATTCCAGGTATCATAGCTGCGCGCCTTGCTCCCCAGCGCGGGAAGCTGGCCGAACTGGGTCGGGTCACGAGGGGATTTTTCCAGGTCTGAAACGGCAAAATCAGCATCTCTGGCATTATCCCAGTTCACGGGAACGACCTCTTCGGTAATATCCGTGAAAACCGTCGTTTCTTCCGTCGAATCAATCCCTGTTTTTACATCCGAAAAATGAACCTGGGCCGATCCCAGTGCTACCGGCTTATAAAGTAGTGTATTGCCGCCTGTCGGGCTGCCTCTTACAGGCACGAAAAATTGCTGCACATCGGGGGGGAGAACCGGGCGACCTGATTTGGCGGTAGCAGACGGCGTTGCCTGTGCTGGCCGGGTTGCTGCCGGAACTGTGAATGCAGCCGCTGCAGAAGGCGCCGCCTGCATTGCAGGCACCTGTGACTTTATCGGGTCCATCAAAATTTTGATCTGGTTGCGGGTTAGCGGCCCCCTCAGATAGGACATAGCCCAACGCGACTCAAAAACCACGGCAGCGTCCTCGTGCACATTGTTCATAAGGAAGATGCGGTTTCCCAGGCCTGCCAACGTCTGCTCCATGGACTGCCGGTCGAATTTCATCCCCTGAGTCGCTGCAGCACCTTCCAGTCCCTCGAGTACCCGCATTTTGTCCCGTTCTGTCTGTAAACGGCCAAGGAACCAGGTGCCTGTATTGGAAAGGCCTTTATAGTCCAGGTCGACCGGGTTCTGGGTAGCCAGCAAGATGCCCACGCCGAAGGCGCGCGCCTGTTTCAGCAGGGTCAGTAACGGCTGCTTGGATGGGGGGTTGGCCACCGGCGGGAAGAAGCCGAATATCTCGTCCATATAGACCAGCGCCCGCAAGCTGGTGGTGCCCGATTGCTGGCGCATCCAGGCCAGGACCTGGTTAAGAAGAAGCGATACGAAGAACATGCGTTCAGCATCGTTGAGGTGTGCGATTGAAAAAATTGACATCTTCGGTTTGCCGGACGGACTGTAAAGAATCTGGCCGATATCCAGTGCCTCCCCTTCGAGCCATGCGTTGAAACCTGGTGCTGCCAGCAAGTTGTTGAGCAGCAGGGCGAGTTCAAAGCGCTCTTTAGCCGGATAAAAAGAGTCGAGGTCCATGACGCCGATTCTGTTTACGGCCGGTGTCTGTATTTGCTGGATGAGGGCTGAGATGTCGAGGTCTGTGCCCTGCCGCCAGGCATTATCCAGTATGGTTGAAATCAGTATGTGTTCTCTGCTCTTGATAGGATCAGCCTCTTTGCCGAGCAGTCCCAGCAGGCTTGTCACGGTGGACATTATCCGGTCTCTTAGAAGTTCGCTGTCATCGACAACTGCAGCGGGCGGCGCTGCAAATGATTTCAAGATGGATACCGGGATTCCCGCATTGCTGCCGGGGGTATATATCACGAAGTCGGCGGCTTGCTTGAGGCGACTGATGCGCTCACCGCTCTCGCCCCACGATGCCAGTCCGTTCTTCCACGCCTCGGCCTGCTTGGCTGCGTAGTCCTGCGGCGAAAGACCTTTGCGGCGGGCATCGTCCTCGTTGATCCAGGGAGCAAAATCCTCCGGTCGAAGCCGCGGGAAGGTCAGCAACAGGTTGGGGAGGTCTCCCTTGGGATCGATTATTATCGCCGGTATACCATCAATGGCGGCTTCCTCCAGTATCGCGATGCAAAGGCCGGTCTTGCCGCTACCGGTCATGCCCACACAGACGCCGTGTGTAACAAAGTCTTTTGAGTCATATAGTATTAAGCCTTCTTTGGAACTTTTTTTAGCAAGATCATATTCTCTGCCCAGGTAAAATACTCCCAATTTTTCGTAGTCTTCCATCCGCTTCACCGTCCTATTTATTTTTGTGTTTCTGACAGGTGCGAGATCTGATTTTTGTCCCTCAGCGATTGTTGCTTCCGCTGCTCCTGCTCCAGGAATTCGATGGCGAACTCGCTGAATTTGATGACCCTGCCGTTCCTGACGCGCGCCTCGGGCTCGTCTATGTATATGTGGAACATTTCGTCGAGGTCGACCTCAACGCAAAGGTCGAGGATAACTTTCTTGCCCCATTCGAATCCCTCCCTGAACGGGTTCTTCTCGTGATAGGCGGGAGAATGAATGTCTGTAAACAATATTTTCACTTTCTTCATGGTATTTAATAAAAACTCACTGATTTCAAATCGCTAAATAATAATAAAATTATACCAACAAATTGTAAAAGCTTTCTGTCCTATTAATAATATGGATTACCTGTGCAAATCTGTCAGGCCATAGGTATAGTAGTGCCGGTAGCCTTAGCTATGAGCTTGCCGTCCTGGTTGGTTACGGTCATCTCGGATATGCAAACACGCTTGCCGCTTTTTATCACCCTGCATTCGGCAATAAGCTCATCGTTTTCCCCGGCAGAGGCGATGAAATGGATATTGAACTGCGATGCCACGTTGGGAGTGATGACCGAGTTAGTCGCATAGGCAAAAGCCTGGTCGGCAACAGCGCTAATAATGCCGCCGAAAATCATCCGGTTGAAATTCATATATTCAGGGCTCATCTTCATGGAGACCCTGGCGTACCCGTCTGAGATTTCGAGCAATCTCATACCAAGAAAAGAGGCAACCGGCTCTGAATTAGCTAATTTCTTCAGTTTCTCAATATTAGCTGACATATTTAACCACGATCATACAGAATTTCTCATGCACTTGAACTTAATGCATGAAACCATGTCCTATGCTATCATATTACCCAATTTGTTGGTTAATTTTTATATTTATCATTCCATCGGTAGCAATGAAGGATAAATTTTCGCGTCCTCTTGCCTTTATCAGCACCATGGTTATCCTGGCAAGCACTATACTGCCCGGAGGCCTTGTCAACCCTGCCGACGCGAGCGCGGGTCCGGGCATTATGAAATGGGACACTGTCACCACGCCCAACTCGGAACCGGGTAAAAACGACGTTCTGAATCCATATTTCGCTACCGTGCCCACGGGAAGCGAGGTGCGCGACTTGGCCGTGGGCAGTGACGGCAGGACCCTGCTGGCCGCTGTTACGGTGGACGGCCGATACGTTGGATTGGGCGCAGTGCCGGTGGGTGCACTTATGGTATCCGCTAACGGCGGCATCTCGTGGACAACCACCTCCGACAGGCAGCTGCGTGGAGCGGGTCTGGGCGGCAACCATGTTTACAATGTTCTCATTGCCCCTGATGACCCGAAGCTGTGGGCGGTCACCGCAGGCACGACCGTACTGGGCCCGACACAATTCTGGGTGACGGAGGATGCAGGGGTGACCTGGAGCAACACCAATGCGCCGGTGCCGGGCGTGCTCGGCGAGGCCATCGGAGCTATCGATATCTCCCCTGGTTATGGCAACGGCAGGGATTTCATGTTTGCCACAAGGAGTGGAAACGGGGCAGGGCGAATCTTTATTCTGAAGAGTGGTAGTTTTGGCACCTGGATGTTGCAGTCTAATCCTTCATCCGATCTCATGGATTTCTTCGCTGTGAAATTTTCCCCGACTTACAGTGGCGACCAATCCATTGTAGTTATTTTAGCCGATAGCACTTCGACTTTCTATAATATCGGCGTCAGGGATATCAATGCCAACTCTGTATCCATGTGGGTCTATACTGGAAATGGTATTAGCATAGCCTCACAGAGTATGTTAACACTAACTTCTGCCGATCTTTCCCTGCCGTCGGATTTCTCTGGACAAACTGCAAGCTTGAGGCGTGCGTTTGTTAGCTTGGTTCAAACCGGCATTTACCGCATTGACGATTCGGTCCCCACTTCGTTACTGCCGAGAGCAGGTATTAACAGCATTGCCTTTTTCGGTACTTATGCTTCGGGAAAGCTGCTGGCAGGGTCGTTATTTGGGTATCCGTGCAATGCTACAGTCCCCACCGTGTTTATGGATACACCATGTACCTGCGCCGGCTCTTGCTCGATACCGTCACTTAAACCTCCAACGGGTGCTGCGAGCCAGAGTAGTTGCAGCGATTCCTTATCGGGAATTGGTTCCGCCGTTGTTGCCTGGAGCCCGAACGGGTCACTGGCATACGCGGTAACCGGTTCGGCGACTGTTACGAGTGGTGCAACCTGGTGGAATGCCGGTTCCAACCCATGGATTGCTAAACTTATTCCCAATGATGAATCGGCTTTCTCCATAAGCCGCAATAACGGTGATACCTGGAACCAGCTTTCCCTGATCGATACGACTATAGATTGGTTTAACGACGTTGCCGTATCTGCTGATTGCACAACAGTGTACCTGGCATCAGTACATAGAAACGTCGGCACAGGATGCAATGAGTTTGACAGTGTCTGGCGATCCACGGTCAGCCCGGCCGTGGCATCCCCGCTTCCCACAATAACACCAATTGGATCATACTGGGAGCGGGTCCTGACGCATACTACTTCCGCCACCTGCAACGTCACGCAGACTGACCTGCCCCTTCTAAGGACTGTCCCATCCTGCACGGACTCATCGAACGGCGGCATCGTTGCCTGGGCAGCGCAATACGCACCGGCTTCGCTTGCAGGGAATGGCGGTGTGATGGCCTGGTCACCCGACTATGGTGACTACTGGACAATCATCGGTCCGAGGAATATCGTACAGGATTTTACATTTGAATCCAGCAGAGTGATTTATAGCTTAAGTCCGGTGGGGATGGTGCAGAAGCTGGTTTATACTGGTACGGCCTGGTCTACCACCATACCGAGCAGCTTTACCGGTATTGCAGGCCATACTATTGTGGCCAGAAATGGTAAAGTGCTGGTAGGTGCGGCGCTATCTAATCAGCAGGAAGCTGCGGTTGCTTATTCTTTAGACAGCGCCAAGAGCTGGTATACGTTTAAAGACCGTATGCCCAGCGGTGGCAATATGCATGTAATATTCGATGTGGATTTCGAAAAAAACTATTTCGTATATGCGGCAGCAGATGACAATATCACAGGTGCCGTATACCGCAACACTGCCCCGTCTTTTACTCGTTGGGACAGTAACAATATGATGGATATTTCAAACGGAGCTACGGGACCCGACTGGTGGAACGACGGGTACAGCCAGACGAATGGCGACCCACCGCACCAGAGAGGTTATTACGGGCTGGTGATGGCTTTTACCGGGAACGCGCAGCCAACACTGTATGCAGCCCATGACAATATAACTACTTCCCTGGCCCCGGGACAGGGCGGACTGCCGTCCAATAGCGCTGTTTGCAGGACGCTCGAGCCGAGAAACGGCATGCCCAAGCCCGGCATATACTGGGATTGCCTGGACATATACGTACCGCCCAATCAGAATGACGTGCATTTTACGCTCGAACCCAGTTCCCTGAAAGCCTGCGGCTGCTGTTCGCCTAACACTAATACTGCACTGTGGGCCATTGATAAAGAGTACTCGGGTATAGGGGACAATTTTACTGTCGTTGGTGGTAAATTCATGTCTAACCCCGGTTACAATCCAGAGGCCAGGCAGGGCATGCTCTGGGCTTACACCGACTGCCTGGCTAAAAAAGGCCCCTCATTGAGAACCCCGCCGGACCAGGCGCTTGTAGGCGCTGACCCGGTTACCGGGCGTAACCAGCAGGTAGATCTATCATGGGAGCAGCTATGCCTCTCAAATGCATACTATTTGCAGGTAGCTAAGGACAAAGACTTTACTTTGAGGATAAATCCGGCAGTGTCAAATGCCAGTAATATCGACGCGGTTACGGGTTCGATACTTATCAGGATGGACCAGAACAACGTGACCAGCCCAGCCGTGTGGTTGGCCCCCGGATCATTACCTGAGGCCGGGGCTATTTACTACTGGAGGGTGAGGTCATACCAGTCGGCAACCGGTCAGATTGCAGTAAGCCCCTGGTCCGATGCCCGCAGCTTCACCGTAAAAGCCGGGTTCATCGTCAACACCCCGTACTACGGCGTACAGCTTCTGGCCCCTGATAACGGATGCATGGGCTGCAAGACCAAGCCCGCTTCCTTCTCATGGTCGCCGTGGAAGGAGGCTATTAAATATGAATTTGTACTGGCAAAGGACACAGAATTCAACCAGGTTATGCAGAAAGCGACAACGATTTCCACGGGTTATGAGTATGTTGGAACGCTCGAATACGGTACCAACTATTTCTGGCGTGTACGTGCCGTAGAGATAAACGGACAGCCGATTTCGAGCGACTGGAGCGCGACATTCAGTTTTCAGACTGAACCAGTCCCTCCGCTGCAGGGGATTCTGAAAAATGAACCTGGCACGCCGCTGTGGGTCTGGGCAGTTATTGGTATCGGTACCGTGCTCGTCATTGTGACCCTGGTGTTGATCCTGAGGACCCGCCGTAAGTTCTAGAAAGCTCTGAGTACCGGATCTGGATTATACAACCTCGAATTTCCTAGAATCATTACTAGAATCATTAGATGGTTTGGACTTTACATGAGGATCTCTAAAGAATGCGAAGGTTGCCTGAGGCGACTATTGCTACAGGCTGCCGCTTCTGCTACTGAAAACGAGGCTTTAAAGCAAGCGGCGGTGAACCGGGCTGAGGTGATACTGCAGGACAAGTTTGTCCCCGGGACCGTCTCCATAGTCATCGCCACCTCGATACATGATGCGGTTAAGAAGACCACAGGGAATCCGGATCCCTACAGGCAGATGAAAGATGTTGAAATTGATGTTGCCAGGCAATTATATGGTCTTGTGAAGGATAGTTACAGCGAAAATTTCCAGGATTATTTAAGACTGGCGGCCCTGGGCAACTCCATCGATTTCTTCCGTCCGATTGAAGAGGTGAAAAAAGAAATAAAGCGCCAGATAATTACATTCGCCATTGATGATTCAAGACGGTTGGAAGGAAAAGTAAAAAATTCCAAATTGATCCTGTATCTTGCCGACAATGCCGGGGAGGTGTTCTTCGATCTGCCATTGCTAAAGCTGATGAGAAAATATTCGCGTGCAGTCTATGTGGTCAAAGACGCGCCGGTACAGAACGATATCACCCTCGGAGACATAAAAAGGGCAGGGGTAGAAAACGAAATTGGTGAGTTAATGACCACGGGAACTGCCACGCCGGGCATCGACTTTGAACAGGCTTCGCATGAGTTTAAGCAGGCTTTTGAATCGGCCGATTTTGTCTTCGCCAAGGGCATGGGCTATTATGAAACACTGGAAGAGCTGGCACCGCGCGGCAGGATCTTCTTCTGCTTGAAAGCAAAGTGCAGGCCGGTAGCTGAATCCTTGAAGGTACCGCTGAACAGCTACGTGGCGCTGCTAAAGTGATTTGACAGTGATAAAAAGGTGATACGGATATGGCATTCGAACGGCCCGAGATAATGCGTCCGCCGAGTGAGCATGCCAGCTATTACCTGCCACTGACAGCCGGATGCTCCAACAATACCTGTACTTTCTGCGGCTATTGCCTGACCAACCTCAGCATACGGGATTTACAGGAGGTTAGACAGGAAATAGATGCCATGACGCTTTACATGAACCACCATGTGAGGGTGCCCTCACAGGCAGATATAGTCTATGCCATCCTGCGACGCTGGGACGGCAGGCGGGTCTTCCTGCAGGATGCCGATGCACTGGTCTATCCTTATGCCCGACTCGTTGAAGTGCTGCAGTATCTGAATGACAAGTTTCCGCACCTGGAGCGCATCGCCAGCTATGGCACACCGCAGGACATCCTGCGGAGATCGATGGATGAATTGAAAGCCGTGAAAGACTTGAAGCTGGGTATCCTGTATATGGGCGTCGAGAGCGGCGACGACGATGTATTAAAACAAATATGCAAAGGAGTCAGTCATGAGCAGATGGTCGAGGCGGCGAAAAAAGTGAAGGAATCAGGCATCCTGCTCTCGGTGACGGTGATACTCGGATTGGGTGGAATTAAAGGGAGCCAGAAACATGCTCTGGAAACCTCCAGAATATTGACCGAAATGGACCCGGATTATGCCGGTGCGCTTACATTGACGCTAATACCCGGCATACCTTTATATGAGGAATGGGAACGGGGTGATTTTGAATTGATTTCCCCCTTCGAATCACTGCGTGAGCTCAAGGCCATCGTTGAGAACTCGGATTTCAGCAATTGTTTTTTCAGTTCCATGCACGCCTCGAACTATTACGCCATACGCGGTAGCATGCCTGCCGATAAGGGAAAGGTGCTCAGGCAGCTTGATGCTATACTGGCTAAAAAGGATCCTGCTTTGCTGCGGCCGGAGTTCCTGCGCGGGCTTTAACCAGACATGCAGGGAGCGGGTTTTTAAGCCCGCCCGCATCGGGCAGTTGCTTTAGATGTAGTCCGTCACCTGCAGCAGCGTTGTGATCACAGGACAATCGAGTTCTCTCGAAGTGTGGTTGCGGTCGATGAGCACTGCTTTCATGCCCACTGCGCGCGCGCCCAGGATGTCCTGGTCGTACTGGTCGCCGATATAGATGGCCTCGTAAGCCTTCACCCCGGCTTTATCCAGCGCGAGCTGAAATATCTCCGGCCGCGGCTTGTCATAGCCTACTTCAAAGGAAGTAACCTTGAAATCAAGGTAGGGATCAAAACCCAGGTCTGTGCAGTAGGAGTCGATCTCCTGCCCTACGTTTGAGATAAGCCCTGCGGTGAGTTTTTTATACTTTACCAGTTTGAGGGCGGGAAGCGCGTCTTCGAAGGCCTTGAATACAAAGCCAATGCTAAAGGCTTTAGCCAGCATTTGCAGAGCCTGGTCGGGAGTGGCATTCGTCCCGGCAAGTATCCTGAACCCGTACCCCTTATAGACGGCGATCTTATCGTCCTGTTCCCGTTGCCTTATAGGAGCTTTGGAGTTCTCTGAACGCCAGTATGCATCGGCGGCCGGTAGGGCTTTCGCAACACCCTCAGGAGTCGCGTTAACACCGAGTTCGTTGGCTATGACCGAATAGGTCTTATCGCGCGGCGGATCGAAATAGGCCAGCGTGTTAAAAAAATCGAAGCAGACGGCTTTGATCATGGTTGATATAAAATTATCTTTTAGCAGCTTCCGTATGTCAATATACAGGTTTCAGACGTCTTTACCAGATGTAGTCTCCAGCCTGGGTTTCAAGCCCCATTTGAGCTTGGCGTACATCATGGCGGATGCCAGTATCATGGTTATTGCGTTCCATAGTATAACTGAAAAGAGCCCCAGCAGGATGCCATAAATGAGCCAGCAAACTATGCCGGCCACCCACATACATAAAAAAGAAAGACTTATTTCATAGGCGGTCTTCAACCTGAACAGCCGCCATATTTGCGGTATCAGGCCGATATTACCCAGCGCGCCGCCGACAATACCCAGTATCTCCTGCCAGTTCATCAAAGCCTCCGTAATTCGAATTTAAATATAGTAGGTGATACCAATTATATAGTATTTTGGATATCGTAGGGGTGGGTCTTGACATAGATTATCCGAGTTTCATATCATGCTACGGACAAAATGAAGTTAACCGTCATCGATGCCTTAAGCCTGAGTGACGCCTGGTACCAGTGTCTGCAGAAGGCGCTTTTCGAAGGCAGAGAATATGTGATTCAACAGGGGAGCTTCGAAGGCGTGCGCCGCAGGGAGATCGAGCTGGTCGCAATTAATATCAGCAAGCCAGGTATCAGGCCACTCAGTCCTGATGTACCAACGGGCGTGCCGTTGCCGACTACCGACGAGGTTATCGAAGAGTACATGTCCTACCTGATGACCCCCCACAGGGAGGAGAACGAGGAATATACCTATGGTGAGTTCCTCGCACCACAGATAGAAGAAATCATCAGCAGGTACAAGAAGGGCTATGATACCAACCAGATGTGCATGTGCGTGGGCAGCAAGGACAGTATTTACCAGACAGACCCGCCGTGCCTGCGGCTTGTTGATACACGGGTGCAGGACGGCGCTTTACACTTCATGCTGTATTTCAGGAGCTGGGACCTGTGGGGTGGCTTCCCCACCAACCTTGGTGGCCTGCAGGTCTTAAAAGAGTATATCGCAAACGAGATCGGTGTGGAGGATGGTGAGATCCACGCTTTCAGCAAGGGCCTGCACCTCTACGAGCATGCCTGGGATCTGGCCAAGATGGTGCTCAGGATGCCGCTGAAATAAAAATATTTCTTAGTCCGGGTTCACTGATTCCACGTGTAGCCGTTACTGCGGCTGTGCGAGAAGGCGCTTTCGGTGCCGCTCGTTCCTGTGTAAGCCATGTTGCCGTCCGTGGACCAGCCGACCCTGGCATCTCTTTGTCCCGTGGGTGGTTTTTGACTGGGCTGCCAGGTGGGGTAGTTTGATGTCGGATTGGCCGTGAAATAGGTCTGCACCTGGTAGCAACCGCCACCCGATATACATCTCGCAGCACCGGCCAGGAGTTTGCCGCGGCCGATCGTACCGTAATAAGCAATAGTTGATATCGGCTCGGGAGCATTCATACTATAGGGCTGGAAATCGACGACGTGGTACACGCCCTGGGATGGGTGGTTCTTGCTCCACGAGACAAATACATGGCGGGAGTACGGGTTACTACCGTTGTAATCGGCAGGCAGGGTGATATCAGCGTAATTTAGAGGAGTGCCGGAGGTACCCGAACCGGGCTTGCATAGCTCAACTGGGTAGCCTGTCAGCGAGTTCCACACAGTATTGACGGAACCGAGATCCCTTAAACCTGCGAAAAGGTACGTCTTAGCCGGGCTCGAGGCAACGCATAATAAAGTCCCGTCAGCAGCGTAAGAAGGCGAGAACTTGATAGCGAATATGTCAGCATTGAGCCAGCCCGGAGCACTGCTGCTGGCATCAAACCAGCCGCTGGGGAACCTCGTGAGTATATTTATATAAACTCTGCCATTCGCCATGCCTGACCATGTTCCCACTGCTATATCACGCCTGGGAGCGCCATAATCAGGTGAAATACATATGCTCCTGACGGCCTGCCCGGCCCCAATTGTAGAGGAAAGCCCCAGGACGCTGAAAGTGGCACCATAATCATCCGAAATACGGACTTCCCTTCCGTTGTCCGTAGCTATAGCAACCAGGCCCGGATCGTCCGGCGCCACAGCTATATCAACCCAGAGGGGACCTCCACCAACCTTGCCTGTTATATCTGTCCAGTCCATACCTGCGGTGTCGGAGCGGTAAAGTCGTGAATTCAGGGAATCCAGTGCATAGAGGGTCGCACCATCGCTACCTACCACTATGCGGCTGACGTCACTGCCAATTAACAGAACACCGCCCGTGCCACCGGGCACGATAACGGGTGCTGCCTGCCCGGGCGGTACCGCTGCGATTGTATAGCTCTGGCTGGCAGGAGTACGCTCGATGTTGCCGTTTTCATCCTGCGCTTTTACATAAAATGTATAATTTCCTGCGGCAAGGTTCTTATATGTCCTGCTGGTCTCGGGTGTAAAAGGGGAGTAGTCGCGGTCGTATCCGTCAAGATAGCTGGAGAAACTCAGTTTTAACGCAGAATTACTATCGTACGCACCCGCCCATTTGAAGGTGATGGTATTGTAGTTTATCGTTCCGCTGGGACCCTCAGTTATCATTGTCTCTGGTGGCTGGTTTATGCTGGACGTCATGATAGGTGGTGGAGTGGCCGGGGGTAACGGTGGCTTCTGCGCTGGCAGGCTGCTGCAGCCCTGGGTAAAGGAAAATGCTATAATTAGCAACGCTGTTGAAAACGTAAGAACTGTTTTTTTCATATATAAAGGCTTTTTTAAGTCCGGATCCTTCGATTCAATTATACAGCCGGCTCACTTTGCGGGCTATTATTCTGCATATAAAGCCTTAACCTGTAAATGATATAATTTATAAATCTTTTGAAAGCCTTTCAGGAGGTAACAGTGCCGCAAGATAATAAAAAAGTTGATATGGATAAAATAGTATCGCTCTGCAAAAGGCGGGGTTTCATTTTTCAGAGCAGCGAGATATATGGCGGCCTGGCGAGCTGCTGGGATTACGGTCCGCTTGGTGCCGAATTGAAAAGAAATATCAAGAACTACTGGTGGAAGAAGGTCGTGCAGGAGCGCGATGACATGGTCGGTATCGATGCCAGTATCATGATGCACCCGCAGATCTGGGTTGCCAGCGGCCACGTTGCCGGGTTCTCGGACCCCCTTGTGGAATGCAAAGCATGCAAGCACAGGTTCCGCGAGACAGACGTAAACTCGAAAACCTGCCCGGACTGCGGCGGCGCGCTCACCGAGCCTCGAATGTTCAACCTGATGTTCAAGACCTTCATGGGGCCGGTAGAGGATGAGGCAAGCATCATTTATCTGCGTCCGGAAACTGCCCAGGCTATGTTCGTTAATTTTGAGAATGTCCGCTCCACTATCAGGAAGAAGCTTCCCTTCGGCATTGCACAGGTAGGCAAATCGTTCCGCAATGAGATTACCACGGGCAACTTCATATTCCGCACCCGGGAGTTCGAGCAAATGGAAATCGAGTATTTTGTGAAGCCCGGGACGGACGTCGAGTGGTTTGAATACTGGGTCAAAGAACGCTTCAACTACTATGTGGGGATGGGCATCAGGAAAGAAAACCTTCGCCTACGAGCGCACGAGAAGGATGAACTGGCCCACTATGCCAGGGCGTGTTTTGACGTTGAATACAATTTCCCCATCGGCTGGTCGGAGATCGAGGGAATTGCCAACAGGAGCGATTTCGACCTTACCCAGCATGCAAAATACAGCGGAAAGAACCTCGATTATTTTGATGAGGAGAAGAACGAGCGGTATATTCCGTATGTGATTGAACCTTCTTCCGGCGTTGACCGCACGCTTCTGGCAGTGCTGGTGGATTCCTACGACGAAGATATAGCAGATAATGAAACGCGCGTGGTGCTCCGCTTCAAGCCATCGCTGGCACCGGTCAAAGTGGCTATTCTGCCGTTGAGCCGCAATGCAAAGCTGCTACCCTTATCAAGGGAGGTCTATGAAAAGCTAAGGCCGCATTTCGCGACGCAGTACGATGATGCGCAGAGCATTGGCAGGCGTTACCGCCGCCAGGATGAGGTCGGTACACCTTACTGCGTGACCATAGATTTCGATTCACTTGAGGACAATCAGGTTACCATACGCGACCGCGACTCTATGCAGCAGGCAAGGGTGCCTATAATAGAGGTGGTGGATATATTGAAATCGAAGTTGCAGGAATAAAATAAATCGTTGAAGTTATGTAGCTTATTGCAGAGATGAAGATTCTCCATTTCGCGGACGCACATATAGGGGTGGAAACGTATGGCACCCTTGACACTTCTAGCGGCTTGTCCACGCGGGTACTCGATGTGCTCCGTGCCCTGGATGAGGTTATCAGCTATGCCATAGGGAACCATGTTGATCTGGTTCTCTTTTGCGGTGATGCATACAAAAACCGGGAGCCTTCGCAGACTCACCAGCGCGAGTTTGCCAGGAGGATAAGACGTCTGTCTGAAGCCGCAATACCCACCGTCATCGTGGTTGGCAACCATGACCTGCCTGGTTCATCGGGCAAAGCCAACTCGGTGGAAATATTTGATACGTTGAATATCGAGCATATTCACATCGCGCATAGGCCGGGCATTTTCAATATTCAGACAGGTGGTGGCGAGGTCCAGGTTGCCGTTTTCCCATGGCTGCGCCGTAATGCCCTGCTTGCACGTGAGGATGTTAAAAACCTGGGAGTGGATGAGATTACCCGACAACTCCAGGAGGCCATGACGGCAAAGCTGGAGGAGCTTGCCGACAGCATCAACCCGTTAAAGCCCGCCGTTCTGGCAGGTCATATTGCCGTATCAAATGCCATGCTGGGGACCGAGAGGAGCATGGTCATCGGAAGGGATCCTGTAATCATGTTGAGCAGCATCGCAAGGCCGGTTTACGATTACATTGCGCTCGGCCATATCCATAAGCGGCAGGTGCTATGCGAAAAACCTCCCATCGTATATGCAGGCAGCCTGGAAAGGTTGGATTTTGGAGATGAAGGAGAGGAGAAGGGCTTCTATGTGATCGAAATCGAGCAAGAAGATGTTAACAGATCGGTCAGATATGAATTTCATAAGATTAATGCACGGAAGTTCCTGACGCTGGAATTAACTGTAGATGAGGGAAACCCGGATCCCACGAAAAGCATATTAGAGAGAATTGCAGAAAGGAAGGGCGACATAGCTGATGCGATAGTGAGACTGAAGATCTCACTGCCGGCTAACCTGGCCACAATGTTAAGAGAAGGTGAGATTTTTAAAGCCTTGAAAGAGGCATATAATGTTAGCATAGGAAAAGAGATACGGCAGGTCGCCAGAACCAGGGCTTCGGGCTGGATTACAAAGAATCTAACTCCTCTGGATGCACTGAAGAACTACCTTGAGATCAAAAACTACTCCTTGGAACACCGGGAGAAGCTAATGGAATATGGTGAGAAACTGATCAGAGAAAAGTTTGCTGCCGACAGGGGTGAATATGCAGACTAAGTTCGCCGGCCAGATAAAGAAAATCAGGATCAGGTTCGGGATACGTGACAAGATCCTCATCTCGTTCCTGGCCCTTTCGCTCATCTCGGTAGGCATCATCAGTTCGCTGGCACTGAGGTACATAGGTTCTGTTGGTTCTTTGACCAAAGAATACAGCAAGTCGATGGGTGAGACGGTTGTATCTGTGAGCATAGCTGCCCTTGAGGATCAGGGACGACGCACTATTTACCAGAAGGCACAGGATGTGGCGAAAGAAATCTATTTTTACCTGCAGTTACACCCCGACCCGGACCAGGCAAAAATGAGGAAAGATGAGAAGCTTAATGCCATCGCTGTGCAAAAAGTGGGCCGGACGGGCTACACGATAGTCTATGATAATACAGGCAGGGTATTTTTTGCGGCGGATCCTTCCTTAATCGGCACTAATTTGCGCCAGATAGGCGGCGAGCCGTCATATTATTCTTCCATTTTTGAGAGGAGCTTGCTAGGTGGAGAGTCATCGGGATATTACAAGTACAAGGACGCAACGGATACCGCTGAACGGACCAAATATATGTATGCGGTTCCCGTGGAAGCCTCGGAGCTGATTGTCGCTGCTTCGACCTATCTGGATGAGTTTTCCGCTGCGGCGGAGGAGACCAAAGATAGGATCGCGTCTGCAGTTGAAGACATGAGCAAGCAGATCGACAAGCAGGCAAGGGAAGCCGAGTTGATCTTCATAGCAGTCATTGTTGCCATGGTCGTCGTGGTATCCGGCGTTTCCTTCCTGCTTTCTGAAACGATAACCAAGCCGGTAATGGCACTGACTGAGGGTTCGGAGCACATAGCCAGGGGCGAATTGGATTACAGCATACATGTAAACACCGGTGACGAAATGCAGGTACTGGCTGAGCAGTTCAATGACATGGCCGCAGGCCTGCGGGAATCTTACAGTAACCTGGAGCAAAAGGTAATCGAGCGTACTGAAAAGGAGAGGCAGCGGGCCGAACAACTGCGCACCGTTAACGAAGTCAGCCGCAAGATCAGTTCAATAGTCAACCTGGACGAGCTGCTGGCTTATGTGGGCAACCTCCTGCGTCAGACCTTCCATTTTCACAACGTGAATATCTTCCTCTTTGAGCCAGGCTCGGGTAAGCTGATGCTCAAGACATTACACTTCAGCGGGCAGAAGAATGTTATCCCCGTCGGTGTGCCACTGGAAATGGACGAGGAAGGTATCATAGGCAGAGCAGCCAGGTCAGGCGAATACGTGCTGGTTAACGATTTAACCAGCGAATCGGGTTACAAAAAACCTGAGGGTACAGGTGAGACTAAATCCGAGCTTGCAGTGCCGGTCAAGATGGGAGGCAGGGTGCTGGGAGTACTTGATATTGAGAGCACAGAAATCAATGATTTCGACGAGGCGGATGTGTTCACCGCTCAGACCCTTGCTGATCAACTCGCGGTGGCAATCGAAAATGCGCGACTCTACCACGAGACGAGGCAGATGGCTGTGACTGAAGAGCGGAACCGCATGGCACGCGAGATCCACGATACGCTGGCCCAGGGCTTTACCGGCATCATCCTTCAGTTGGAAGCTGCGGAGCAGGCGATGGGCGAAACTAGCGAGGATGTCCAGAGGCACATCAACCAGGCGCGCAGCCTGGCACGTAAGAGCCTCGCGGAAGCGCGCCGCTCTGTCTGGAACCTGAGCCCGCAGGCACTGGAACAGCTCAGACTCGACGAGGCCATCGAGCATGAAGTCGACAGGTTCAAGCAAGATCACGACATTGACACAAGTTTCACCATGTACGGTCAAAAAAGGGAAATTCCACCGGAAATGGGTACTGCCCTGTTTCGTATTTGCCAGGAAGCGCTTGTCAATATAGCAAAGCATGCCCAGACGTCTCAGGTGGAAGTTAGGCTTAACTTTGAGAGCTCATCGGTTGAATTGATGGTGAAGGACAATGGCGTTGGATTTGAGCTTGAGCCCGATGGTGGAATTGGGAAGAGCGGAGGCTTCGGACTGATTAGTATGCGGGAAAGGGCACTTGGGCAGGGTGGTAAGTTCGAGATGGAAAGCGAAAAAGGTGCTGGCACGATGGTCAAAGTAACTATTCCGCTTGCATAGGAGGTTGGCTCGTGGAAGCAATCAGGATCCTAATAGTTGATGATCACCCGGTGGTTCGCGAGGGCATAGGCTCAATGCTCAAGCGTGAACCGGATTTCAAAATCGTGGGCGAAGCAACGAACGGGCTCGAAGCTATCGAAAAAGTACGTGAATTGTCGCCGGATATAGTTCTCATGGACCTGCGTATGCCGGAGCTTGACGGCGTGGAGGCTATGATCAGGATAAAGGCAGAAAATACTGATGTTAAGTTTATCATCCTTACTACGTTTTCAGACGATGAATATATCTTCCGCGGCATAGCAGCAGGCGCACGGGCATATCTCCTTAAGGATGCACCGCGTGCAGAACTATTTAGTGCAATCAGGACTGTGTCGAAGGGGGAATCGCAGATACAGCCGGTAGTTGCTTCCAGGGTTCTGGATAAACTGGCCGAGCTTTCAAAAAAACCACCTGCTGCAGAGACACTCTCGGACCGGGAAACCGAGGTGCTGAAACTCATGGCCAAAGGCGTTTCCAACAAGGAATTAGCAGATCAGCTATCCATAACCCAGAGCACTGTAAAGACACATATAACCAGCATATTCCAGAAGCTCAATGTAACGACGCGCACAGAGGCAGTTACTACGGCGTTAAGGAAAGGGATCATTCAGCTCTGATCATACTTTAGTATGATTTTACCTCATAAAAAGGGTTGATTTCACAGTCAACCCTTTACTATTTGCAAAACCAACCTATCTCCCGATTATCCAGATACAGCGGATAAGCTAAACTTAGTTAGATATATTTTCATGTGGTTTTAACTAAATGATAAATATTGGTGAACTCAATAAAAAGAGCGGTTGTTTTGAAGTTACAGCTATGCGTAAAAGAAAGTTTAAGAAAGTTTAAGCAGGTGAGAGATGGAAGAAACGATTAAAGTATTAATAGTGGACGATAACGAGGTCGTTCGGGAAGGCTTAAAAAGCATCTTCGACGGGCATAAGGATATAGAAGTCGTAGGCCAGGCCGTCGATGGCGTTGATGCTGTTGAGAAGGCTGAGAAGCTACAGCCAGACGTAATTCTCATGGATGGCCAGATGCCGCGGATGGATGGTCCCGAAGCTATACGCAGGATCAAGAAAATAATGCCTGATGTGAAAATATTGTTCCTGACAGTATATGGTGACTATGCGGGTGATGCGCTTGCTGCGGGTGCAGGCTGGTACCTCACCAAGGACTGCCGCAGGCAGGACCTGTTGGAAGCCATAAGGGCGCTGGCCCAGAGCGCACGGTTGAAGGCAAGGCAATCGACTTAAACTAACCAGCGCTTACGGCGTTTGTAATGTTTCACCTGGCTGTACTTCTTTTTCTCACCGACTTCGCTTAGACCCAGGTAAAATTCCTTGACGTCAGGATTATCCATCAGCTTGGCTGCCGGCCCGTCAAGGACGATCTTACCATTCTCCATTACGTAGCCATGGTCAGCTATTGATAATGCGGCTACAGCGTTCTGTTCAACCAGTAAAATAGAGTTGCCCTGTTCCTGCTGCATCTTTTTGACAATGTCAAAAATTTCTTCCACGACGAGAGGTGCGAGTCCCATTGAAGGTTCGTCGAGCAGGAAGAGCTTTGGCCTGGACATCATGGCACGGCCTATAACAAGCATCTGCTGCTCGCCTCCGGAAAGATAACCGGCAGTACGGTGCCGCAGTTCTTTGAGCCGCGGGAAATAGCTGAAAACGCTATCTCGTTCTGCACTGAGCCTGGTCTGATTGCGGCGCACATAGTGACCTGCTTCGAGGTTCTCATCGATGGTGAGATGCTGAAACACCAGGCGGCCTTCCATGACCTGACTGATGCCCAGCTTTACCCTGTCTTCGGGTTCCATATGATCTATTCTCTTGCCGTCGAATTCGATGCAGCCATCGCTGACCTCGCCCATCTCGGTTTTGAGTAAACCGGAGATTGCCTTGAGCATTGTGGTTTTGCCACCACCGTTGGCACCGAGGAGCGAGACTATATTTTTGTCCGGTACATCCAGAGATGCTCCTTTCAGGACAAGGATGACCTCGCTGTAGCAGACCTCGATGTTATTTACCAGTAGCATGTCAAACCTGTTTCAATGAGGGAGCTTCCCGCGGGAAGCTCCCTCTAAATTGAATTATTAAAGTTTCCAGAAGTTCACATCACTTGCATCGGCTGGCCACGGCGGCATGGGCATCCAGACTTTGAGAATCTCGAGTCCGAAGTCCGGCGTGGTCTTTACGATGATTGTGTCATGATAACCGGCATGAGTAGTTGTGGACCATGGGCAGGGACCCAGAATGCCCTTGGCAGTGGTTCCCGCCATCTCGTGTTCCATTATCCACTTGATGTTATCGCCCGTTAGCTTGTCATAGCCATATTTGTTGATTGCTTTTTCAAAAATGTCATCAATGGAAATGGCTCCGCCGTAGTTAACGATGCGGATCCAATCCAGCGGAGGCCCATTGGGACGGGAGGCCTTGTTGATGGCATCGAGCGTATTCAGCATAGGCACGTCCTTTGCCATCGCCATCAGCGCGCACGGGCTGTGGCTCCACAGGCCGGTCGTGGCAGCCGGGTCTAGCTTACGGAAGCTGAGCATCTGTGTGATGAAGGTATCGATGACGATCGATTGGTCTAGTAGTCCGGCCGCCTTAGCGGTTTTCTGGAAGATCAATTGCGGCGCACCGGTGGATACCAGGAGGATGTAGTCGCATTTGGCATTCTTGAGATTGGTCACCTGGGAGGTGACATCTGTGGCAGACATAGTCGCCCATTCTTCGGCAACGATGGGCCATTTCAATTCATTCTCAAGCATCCACTTTGTAGGTTTTATGGTGCTCTTGGCAAATGATGCATCCAGGCCCATAATGCCGATTCTAGGAGGATCCGTTTTATTCCAGTTCTGTTTAATATAGGTAAGGCTGCAGCGGTAGAAATCGGCATAAGTTGGGATTGCACCAAACATAAAAGAGTTGGGGGTTAGGGGGAGCAGCACGGTCATCTCGGTAGGGCCGGAGCTGGGGAGGTGATACTTCTCAGTAAGCGGTTTTACCGGCGGCTGAAGATTGGCTGCGGCAATCCAAACATAGTTCACTTTATCCTGTGTGGCTAACTTTTCGAAGCCGGAGACGGCCAGGTTGTTGTCATACTTGGTATCGACCACGACCACTTCAACCTTATGCCCTTTGATACCGCCTTCCTTATCGTTTTTATTCTTCCACCAGTCAGACAGGGATTCATAGCCGGGAACCGAAGATGCTGCGATCGGGCCGGTCAGGTCGGTAAGAAGGCCGATTTTGATAGGTCCCGGCGGTGCCGCCGGTGCGGCTGGTGCTGCTGGCTGACAACCGACCATCACTACTGATATAAGTAAAACTGTTACTATTGCTGCCAGGCATAATCTGACGTTTCTTCTCATGTTTCCTCCTCAATTAAATTTTTATCTAGTACTATGGTTGCAAAGAACGTATTGTCTATAAACATCACCTCCTGCTAATGTGAAAATGGCCACAGCCTGTAATAAGCTTTGAAAATCTCCCAGCGGTGTGCCAGTCCCCTTGGTTCGAACATCAGGAATAATACTATAGCCAGGCCGAAGATTATGAGCATCAATGGACCCAGCAGGCTGGCAGCTCCTGTGTAGATTGATGACAGTGCCCCCAGCAACGCGCTGAGGCCGTTGTTTAATATTGCAATGAAGATCACTCCGAAAAAGGCTCCTGTAATAGTACCTAGTCCGCCTATAATGATATAGCCTAAATACCAGAAGGACTCCACAAGGGTATAGCTATCCGGGGTTACTACGCCGCGGGCATGGGCTGCTATAGCACCGCCAACTCCGGCGAAAGTACAACCTATAAAGAAGGCGAGTAGCTTGTAAACGGTGATATTAATGCCCATGACCTTGGCTGCAAGATCGTTGTCGCGTATGGCTATAAAGGCACGCCCCACATTGGTACGTACTATATTCCTGGCCACGTAAGTGGCTATAAGCAGTGCTACGAAGGCTATGTAATAGTAGGACTCAGTAGAGTTGAATACGAAGCCAAAAAGCTCAGGTGGAGGTGCCGACATACCAAAAGAACCACCGGTTACCACCGTCCAGTGACTGATGATGTACATTATAACAAATTGAGCAGCAAGCGTAGATATGATCAAGTAAAATCCCTGGAGTCTTATAGAGGTCAGGCCTACGATCAGGCCGATGAAGCCCGCTGTTAATCCGGCTATGGGGACTGCCAGCCAGAATGTCATCCCCGTGTTCACGGTGAGCAACGCCGAAGTGTAAGCGCCAACAGCAACGAAAGCAGCATGTCCTGATGATAGTTGCCCGCAGTAACCGGTGAGGATCTGTATGCCCAGTGCAGCAATTACCATGGCTATGATGGTGATGACTATAGTGAGCATATAAGTGCCGGTGAATAATGGCACACAGAGTCCGAGAATAATTGAGCCGACCAGCAAAATCCACTGCAGGCGCGTCCTGAAAATGGCCATGTCCTGCTCATAGGTCATATTGAAGGTTCGGCTTGGCAAACGCACGACTTAAATCCTCTCTATCCTCTTAAGCCCGAAAATGCCATAAGGCATGATCAGCAAAATCACGAGCAAAATTATAAATGGGACTACGTCTTCAATACCGATGAAAGTAGAGCCCAGGTAAGCCGAGGCGAAATGCTCCACGACGCCAATAATTATACCACCCACGAGAGCACCGGGCACAGACTCGAGCCCGCCCAGTATAATGGCAGGCATCACCTTAAGCCCGTAGTCGTCCAGGGAGTAGCCGATAGAGAGAATGGTGCCGACTATTATACCCCCAACCGCAGCCGTCATAGCCGCGATTGCCCAGGACACCCCGAACACCCGTTTAACGCTGATTCCCACTGATTGTGCAACTTGCTGGTTATCCTGCGTGGCGCGCATGGCAACACCTATGGAAGTGAATTTAAAGAACAGAATAAAGATGGTGAACAGAATAGCAGCGGCAATTACGGCCAGTATGAATATTGGCTGCAACGTGGTTCCCATAACGTGGATGGGTTGTGTCGGCAGGTAGGGCGGATAAGATAGGCTGTAAACGCCCCAGACAATCAGAACTATCCCACGCACCATCAGGTAAATGCCGATTGTTAGCATAAGGATTGCCAAATGTGGCTGGCCAATCATGCGCCGGAGAAAGGTAACTTCTATGAGAAGGCCAAGCGCGAACGACGTAACCAGTGTCAGTATAACTGCCAGCCAGAAGGGCAGGCCAATGGTGATGCTGTATATGTAGCAGATGTATGCTCCAAGGGCCAGCAGGCTCCCCTGCGCCAGATTAAAGATTCCCGTTGCCTTATAGATAAGCACGAATCCTAGGGCAATAATGCTGTATACGGCGCCAACGGCCAGGCCAATGACCAGATGCTCAAGTATTGCTCCCATGGTTACTTATCCTCCACCGATGCCAGTTGCACTGCGGTGGTAACGGTGGCCACCTTGCCGTCCCTGTATTTTACCCTGGCCTCGGCGATATACGCCTTCGCATCGCTGTAAAGCGCTTCTATCATGTCCATGTAGCGCTTGCTTACCTCCTTGCGTCTGAGCTTGCGTGTCCTTGTCAACTCCGCATCATCTGCATCAAGTTCCTTGTGTAACAGTGCGAATTTGCCTATCCTCTGCCTTTCGGGCAGCTTTTTATTAATATTCAAAATGTCTTTCTTAATAAGTTCATAAACCTCTTTTTTCTGCGACAGGTCAACAAATGTTGTATAGGGTATACGGCGTGTCTCTGCCCACCTGCCCAGATTGGGGAAGTCTATGCTGATCAGGGCACCCACGAATTCCTTATCGTCGCCAGTAATGATGGCGTCACGTATGTATGGGGAGAACTTTAGCTTATTTTCGATATAAGAGGGTGAGAAGCCGGTTCCGTCGTTAAGAGTAATGAGATCAGCCAGCCTGTCAACGCACACAAGGTGCCCCTTATCGGTGATGAAACCGGCGTCAGAGGTGTGCACCCAGCCTTTTTCATCAATTAGTTTGTTTGTAGCTTCCTGGTTATTGAAATAGCAGAGCATTCTCATAGGCCCTTTGGTGAGTATCTCTCCGCTATCAGAGATACGTACTTCACATCCCTGCGATGGTACACCCGAGGTTTCGTAGTCGATATCCCCCTTCATATGCATGGTAGTCGGTGTACACTCTATCATCCCGTACATCATGCGGGAGTCTAGCCCGAGTGCGACGAAGAAGTCGAAGACCTCGGCACCCATAGAAGAGCCACCTATCATCAAGACTTTCATGCCCGTGTAGCCTAGCCAGTCCTTGATGGGCCTGAAGACGAAGAAATAGGCGATTCCATATAGAGCTTTCCAGAGCGGGCTTATTTTCTGACCGTTTAGCTTCATTCTGGCGATCCGATAGCCTACAGGCATTAACAGCTTGTAAGTGATGCGTTTTAAGAAAGTGGAGTCGGCTATTTTCACCTGTACGAAAGAAACGTAGTTCTCAAGTATTCTGGGAACGGCCCCTCCCTTGGTGGGACCTATCTCCCTGACATTCGCCTCGACGGTCTCCGGCTCTTCGGGGAAGTTTACCGTGGATCCACCCCTGAGGAAGGCCGGTATCATGTAAATAAACTCGGCTCCGTAGGCGAGCGGGAAGGCTGAGAAGAAGTCATCCTTTTCGCCTGATGGCGCCGGTGAGTCCCAAACCTGACTTGATGTCATAGCGCTTCGTGAGCAGTGAAGGATACCTTTGGGCATCCCGGTGGTACCGGATGAATAAGTCAAATAAACGGGGTCTTCAGGATCACTTTCTGCTATAAGCTTTTCGAAAACGCCCGGATGCTCTTTTTCATATTCCTTGCCCAGCGTAATCACATCTTCAAAGGAAATTAGAATTGGGTCATCATAGAATCGCAAGCCTTTGGGATCCCAGTAAATAATCTTCTTAACCTGGGGTATCTGGTCTCTTATATCCAGCATCTTATCAACCTGTTCCTGGTCTTCAACTATAATGAAAACACTGCCGGACTGGTTAATGACATACTTGATCTCTTCGGCTAGGGAATCCTGGTAGGCGCCCGTGGGGATGCCCCTGCAGCAGATGGCGGCAAACATGACATAGTACCACTCCGGCTCATTGTCGCCCACTATGGTAATCCTTTCTCCTCGCTGGTAGCCCAGACTCATCAGGCCGAGACCAAAGTGCTTGGACTGCTCCCAGTAGTGCTTCCATGTGTAAGGTTGCCAGATGCCGAATTTCTTATGACGTATAGCGATCTTTTTATCGCTGTACTTGTCACATGTCTGTTTAAATAATTTTGAGATCGTGTTAGCTGGCATTTCAGTGCTCTTTTAAACTACACCTTCTTTGTTCCCAGATAAGCCGTGATTACATTGGGGTTCGCCTTGATCTCTGCCGGAGTTCCGTCTGCGATTTTGCGCCCGAAATCAAGCACAGCTACCCGGTGGGATATGTCCATTACAACACCCATGTCATGCTCGATGAGGACGATGGTATTGACCCGTTCCTCGTAGATATCGAGGACAAACCGGGCCATATCCTCTTTTTCTTCCAGGTTCATTCCTGCCATGGGTTCATCCATTAATAGTAATTCCGGTTCCAGCGCCAGTGCCCTGCCGAGCTCAACGCGCTTTCTTAAACCGTAGGGAATCGTTCCCACTACCTGTTTCCTGATGGATTCGATTTCCAGGAAATCAATTATCTCCTCAACTATGCGGCGTTGCTTGATTTCCTCATGGTGGGACTTACCGAAATAAATGCCTCCAAGGAAAGAACCCCAGAACCCTCCTGTCATGAAAAAATGCCTGCCGGCCATAAGGTTATCCTGCACCGTCAAGCCGTTGAAGAGTTCAATGTTCTGGAAGGTCCTGGAGATGCCGAGCTTGGCTATTTTGTGGCTGGGCATCCTGGAGATATTTTGTCCTTTAAGATATATCTCGCCTGCTTGTGGGTGATAAAACTGGTTAATGCAATTGAGGATGCAGGTTTTTCCGGCACCGTTGGGGCCAATTATGGATAATATTTCACCCTGTCTTACCTCCAGGCTCACGTCACTAAGCGCATTTACGCCACCGAAACTGAGCTTTACGTTTGAAAGCTTCAAGATTGGTGGATTTATATTATTCTCTATCACATCGATTGATCTGATTGAAGGTTCAACCGCTGATATTACAAGTTACTATTACTGTTGTCAATGCTTCGCTCAAATCAAAAAGATATCCGAGGCTCCTGATACTTGAATTCGGGTTTCCTCTTCTCTATAAAGGCACGCGCACCTTCCTCCGCCTGGCCAGAAGCCATCACTTCTTCGACGAGTTCCGGTTCAAGCGGGTACAGGTCGGCCATCTTTGCCAGTGATGCCGCGTTCACCTGTTTTTTACATATCCGTACAGCCAGCGGCCCTTTGGTCGCTATTTTCTGTACCAGTTCGAGACAGGTTTTCATGAGCTGGTCATGCGGGACGACCTTGTTGACGAGGCCGATTCTGTATGCTTCCTGCGCACCGATCGGGTCGCCGGTCATTATCAGTTCCTTGGCTTTTATAGGGCCGATGAGCGCAGTGAGACGGGGTGTGGCACCCCAGGTAAAGAAAATGCCGAGGTCTACTTCCGGGATGCCGAAGATGGCCTTTTCCGATGCGATTCTGAAATCGCAGTTCATGGCCAGGCAGAGTCCACCGCCGATAGATGGACCGTTAACTGCTGCAATGGTGACCTGTTCAAGGTTTTCCATCGTTTGCATGAATTCATGACCGAATAGCTGCCACAACCTTTCATTGGGCAAATCCGGGCTGGCGTACCGCTCTTCCATGGCTTTACGCGTGAACTCAACGCCTGATGAAAAAGCATTACCGGTACCGGTGAAGATTACAAAACGCGTATTTAAATCCGACCTCAACTCTGCGAACAGGCTCTTAAGATCGAGCATTATCTGCTTGTTCAGTGCATTCATTATCTCAGGCCGGTTCAAGTTCACGGTCATCAAACTGCCGGTCTTTTCAATAAGTAAAGTGTTGTATTGCATGCTTCCTCCCGCTATTAATAGCAAATTTTATAGCAGTTTGAATTTTAGTACGTCAACAATTCCCATGTCCGTCAGGCGCAGCTCGGGTATTACCGGCAGAGCAATAAAGGAGAGCAAAGCAAAGGGTGCCGGTGGCAGCTTGCCCAGGCCAG
>Ga0315289_10000234_pt1 | contig 87964 bp, 100 predicted proteins | sample YL17G11_40_MG_FD_203452 | JGI IMG/M metagenome (GOLD analysis project Ga0315289, IMG submission 203452) | Sediment microbial communities from Yellowstone Lake, YNP, Wyoming, USA - YL17G11_40 | ecosystem: Environmental > Aquatic > Freshwater > Lake > Sediment | place: USA: Wyoming | collected...
GGAGGAAGAAAAAAATCAAACTGGTTTCATGAACCCGAAAATTCTTCCGTCTCTGACTAAATTGACCTGCCATTTCAGAACATTTCTATCGCTTATCAAACGCGCGTGAACTGAAGCTATCTCATTCATATCTTATTCACCTGGACATCGGAATTCCAAACACTGGAGTAGTGTTGAATTCTTGTAAATTCTTCTGTTCTTCATGACTAATAAGTCTTTCCTCCAAAAAACTGCGGCCACATGTTCTGCAGAATAGTCTGTGATCTCCAAAACCGTCTATAAATCGCATAACGCGAGGAGAGCTGCACATTCTGCATTCCATTTTTGGCACCTCATTTAGTTTCATACAACATCTTTCTGTAAGAATTATTGCGTTTCTGAGTATACCCGCCTTTCAGGGGGTCATTGCCGGTACGACCTTCAAATGGGCAAAAGTAGGACTTGTTTGATCAAAAGAAGGCTTATTTTACCCTTTCTTTCGGGCAATATGTCTCATTTTTCCTATTTCTTTTATCAACGACATTCTAAATTCCTTCAATTCTTTTATTTTAATCGTCCCGCCGCCAGATCTTGTATGCCCGCCACCAACACCAAGCCTCTTGAAAAGGCTAGCAACGCTTACTTCAGGAGCTGTTGATCTTCCGTGAATTCTATAAACATTTCCAAATCTTTCTAAAATAATCAACACACTATTTTTATTTTTCATTCCAAGTTTCGTAGCCAATGTCGAGCCAATTCTTCTGTATTTTGGTTTTATTATTGAAATTTTTAATCCAATTTCCGGATAATCCTCCATTTTTTTCATCATTTCATTCTTCACTTTTCTAAATTCTTTCTCAAACTTTTCATATACTCTTCTAAAAACAACATTTCTCTCGAGCTGTTCGAAACTTTTCATTTGTAAAAGAATTTTTAACGTCTTCTTGGCACCGATTATTGCAATTGCAGAATTCAGGACCATCGTGGCTTTTCCATATTCGCTGTTCCAGATATCTTTGTAATCTTTCTTTTTGAAATATTTTCCAATCAAATCCTTCGTGTCATAAATTCCGTAATCTCCAATCGTGCCGAGTGAAGCTATCCATTCAACCTCTTTAATGTTGATGAACTCAGAAAAGAATTTGAAAACCAGATAACTTGCAGGTAAGTAAATTTCTTTTTCTACGATTCTAGGATTGACGTAAAAAACATTCTTTGAATTTATTTTCCATACCATGTGATGATCAAATATCAAAAACTTCTTTTTACTGTTTTTTATTTTTTCTAAATCTTTTTTGAACAGATCAGTTGACAAATCAAGAATTATATTTTTATCTGAGAATTCACATTTTGTTCCATATTTCCTCAGAAATTCAGGATCCCTCGCCACAACAAGTATATGTTTGATGCCAAATTTTCTCAAAGCAAATATAGTTACTGCGGCCGAACAAACACCATCCACATCGGAATCGTGAATAATTATTAGTTTGTCTTTTCGATTCAGATTACTAACAAAATATTTGGCCTTTTCAAAAAGTTCACTTAGATTTCTTTTCATTCTTATATTTTTCTTGTTCAGTTTGTTCACCAATAATTTTTTTAATTGTTTCTTCATCCAAAACCATCATTTGTTGCTGCTGTCTTCCACCGTACAAATGAAATTCTGTCATGGCAAGCATATTGTCCAGATGATGGAAGATCAATGCTTCGAAATTTCTCGGTGATGTGAGGCCTGCTTCACCTGCATGCGCTGCAATTATATGGATGAGCTCTTCTGGGAAACTACGATGATACAATTCCGCGACAGCAAGAGTTGTATGGTCAAGCGTCAGACCTGTGTGTTCCGTTCCACTCTCTGTTCTTTTGTACTCAAACAAATGCATAATGTCATGGAGAATTGCCGCTGCAAGCAAGTTGTCTGTGTTTATTGATATACCATATTTTTCGTTGAGAATCTGCGAAGTTTTCATGCACAAATCTGCGAGAGCTGTCGAATGAGTGAGAACATCACGTTCTGCTGTAACTCCTGAACCGCCGAACAGAGTTCTTCCGTCTTCCAGCTTTTCCATCGGGTACTTGCGAAAATCCTTGTGAGAAAGCTTCGGATCTTTCAGAAAATCCACTACCATTTTCCTCAACTTCTCGTCCTTAATCTGCTGAGCCAAATCAATTAGCTGTTTCACAATACCAACTTCTCTTTTATTTTACTTAATTTTCTTCTTTTTTTCAGTTTATCCAAACAATGCGCTCAATCCTGCAGACGCTTCCTCAGCCTTCTTATCTTCGTCTTCCTCAGCCTTCTTATCTTCCTTCTTCTCACTCGCACCCGAAGGAGCAGCAGCTGCTACAACAGCTTGCTTTATAGCTTCATCTATGTTAACACCTTCAAGACTTGCGACAAGAGCTTTTATCTTGGCATCGTCAACAGCAGATCCAATGCTAGAGAGAACTTTCTTCAAGCTCTCTTCTGTTATCGGTTGTTTTGCATCATGCAGCATCAATGCGGCGTATACTTCTTGCATTTAACTCGTACCTCCGCTTTCATTTTTCGTTTCGGGTTGTGCTTCAGTCTTTGGTTCAGACTGCATTTCAGTTTTCATTTCTAAATTAATTTTACTTGCCAGAGCATCGGCATGCAGCTTAGCCTTGGCCAATAAATAACTAATGTTCGCTTTAGTTGGATAACCAATCGAAACAGAGAGATTTAAAGCTTGTGTGAATGCTTCTCTTATTTTGTTGAGATAACCTTCCCCGACAAGACTCAACGCTTCCTTTCCGTAAATCATTCCGTTCTGATAAATAGCAATAATGTTCAATCCAATCTGCATTGGTTCTATTCCAAGCTTCTTCAGCGCGTTTGCAAGAGCTTTGTTGAAGGCACTTCCTTTCTTCGCCACAACAACATCCTTCTTGATAGCAATCTTTCCCTCTTCCACACCTGCTGGAATTCCAACCTTCGTAAGTTCGGATATTGCAGGCCCTGCGAGAAGATTTGTCGGCCCTGCCGAGACAGAAATGTCGCTAGGTGCGATGTCACCTTCCTTTGCAGCCGTCGGCGTCTTAAGTTTGTCAACCATTGCATAAAACTTGAACGGATCGTCGTCGGTGAAAACAATTGCCGCATTTTGCGGAATAATTTTTTCAAACTGTTCAAAATTCTTTCTCTTACCTTTCACTTCCTCAAGCGCTCTCATCAACACTACCCTTTTCGTCATTTTTATTATTGCGCTGCCCCTCGACTTTTTCTTCACATTTTGCATTGTGATAGCAGGAATTTTGAACATATCAATGATTCCAACCACGGAATATTTCTCGAAAAGTTTCTTCATTTCTTCTACTTCGCTCGACTTTCTTTCTTTTGCTTTGCTCATCTTGCTATTGCTCATTTTTTCACCGTTAGTTTTTTTGTTTGTTTTATTCATAACCCATCACTTCGCTCGTTTCGCTTCCTGCAACTCAATCTTCACCGGTTTGCTCATCGTTGTCTTCAGCATCACCCGGCCGATATTGTTCTTTCCTTTCGGCAACTTAGTTTCCAAAAATTTCAAAACAGCTTCAGCATTCTCGGCAACCTCTTCATCCTTCATATCCTCCTTTCCAACTAGGCACTGGATGACAGGGGCGTCCTTCACTCTGACGCGAACAGATTTTCTCAGATTCTTGACGACCACTTTCACATCACCAGCAACCAATTTCGGCAACTTTCCTCTAGGACCGACGTACTGGCCGAGGACCTTACCGATTACTGGCATGAGATTTGGCTCGGACAAGAAGAAATCCGTTGAAGAGACAAGCTTCTTTGCCTTCCTTTTGTTCTTTGCAAGGCTACTGAGATCTTCACCTGTAAAAATTTGAGCCTCTCCTGCGTCCTTTATCGTGTCAGAAAAAACTATGATACTCGCTTCCTTTCCACGCCCATGTGGCAGAACAACTTCTTCCACAAACTTATTCTCAGTTTTCTTAAGATCAAACTCACGCAAGGAAACGATCAAATCTATGCTCTGGGAAAAATTCCTTTTATTACTCTTTTCCCTTAGCTGCTTTATTGCTGATAATATTTTTTCATTAGCCAATTCATCCACTCTCCTGCCGAAGCAGTGACTTGCGAGTCAATGAGTTAACTCATAATTACAACAGCAACATATTTAAACCTTTTTTCTTAACCTAGTGACTAAATAGTCAGTGACAATATGAGCAATTCCAGAAATAGCTCCTTTCTCACCGTCACGCAGATATCCGATAACAATAGCAGTCAGAGGATCATGAAAAAGAATTCTGTGCTTTCTTTTGTATTTTTGAGGGAAATATCTGTAGGGCAAATCTATCGTAGCATGAGTTCTATCACAATCATAACCAGTAATCAGTTTGCTAATTAATCTATGAACTTCACGACTCGGCATTTTTTAAAAAGAACTTTTGTTTGAATTTCTAAATTTAGCACCACTTTAGGTGGTAGTAAAAACAATTCATTGCAACTGAGAATCATACTTTCCTTCGTTAATTTCTTTAATAATTTCTTTAGGTTTCTTTCCGTCAATTGTTATCGGCATGCTTGTTGCAGTTCCTACGATTTGTTTAACAGCAGCTTTCAGATCTGAAGCGAGCAAATTATCCTGAACCATCTTGGCAATCTTTACAATCTTTTCAAAACTAATGTCTCCTGCTGATGTTTTTCCTGCGGTCTTTTCTTCTTCAGTAATTTTTGCAAGCTCGATTCCAATTTCTTTCTTTATCAGGCTTGCGACTGGCGGAGTTCCGACTTCTATCTCAACTTCCTTCGTCTTTTTGTCGATAATTATCTTTACAGGAACTTTCATTCCATTGTACTCCTTCGTCTTGTCGTTGATTTTCTGGAAAACTTGCTGGATGTTCACCTTCATCATGCTGAGACGAGGAGCTAAAGCTGGGCCTGGCGATGCCTTTCCACCGTCAACAAGTGTTTCAATAACTTCCTGGTCTGCCATAAAATCTGCCTTCGTAAAACTTCAATAATTTCTTACTTACTAGCTTTCTCAATTAACTTTATAAATTCAACAGAAACAGTTATTGGTATCGGCACTGTTACTTCAATAAGTTCCATTGTCATTTCCCTCTTCGTCTTGTCGTAACGAGTGACCTTTCCTTTCTCGCCCTTGAACGGACCGCCAATGACTTCAACTACGTCTCCGACAGCAAGCTCGATCTCAACTGTCTTCGGCTGCAGGAAACGCTGTATCTGATTCATCTCAACAGGCTTTTTTATCAGCCCACGTATGTGAGGAATCATCTGCAGAGATTTCTCTATGTCTTTCACATCGCCTTCCACGAACACATATCCTTTTATTTCCTCAGGATGAAACATCGCCGTTATGTTCAGCTGGTTTGACTTCACCTTTGAAGCGATGGAATCTATGACTATATTCTCCCTTCCAACTACCGTTTTTACTGTGTAAATCATTCTTTTCAGTCCTTTTTTTAACCCTTTGATAAAACGATTGCTTTGTAGATTGTTTTATAATTTGTTTTACAGACCCAATAAAATTGCTGTTAAGTACAATGCAAATCCTATCAGGCCGATAATTATCATCCCCGCCGCGCAAATCTTTGCAGTAAACAAATAATCATCGCCAGTCGGCTTCTTCGTTAGTCTCAGCACTCGCCAATAACCTTCCAACAACAGTTTGATGTTTGGAAATCGCATATAAATCAACTAAAATTAGTGGTTAATAAGCTTTAAAAGTTTTGCAAAATACAAAATTCAAAAATCCAATGTTCTAAAAATTTAAATAAAATCCAAACCAAGAACTTGTTCTATATCCTTTCTCTCTTCTTTCGTCCATGTCTTTCCTGGGCCGAATATCTGCGGGGATTGTACTCCTGTTATGATGAGCATTGCTCGCACTGTTTCTCCGAGATCTTTGTTTATCTGCGCACCCCAAATTATTTTTGCATCAGGAGCCAGCTTCGTCGACACAGCTTCGACTATATTCTGCGCTTCACGGATTGTTATGTCTGGACCACCGATTACATTAATTAGCGCGCCTTTCGCTCCGCTGACGTCGACAGTTATGAGAGGATTGCTCAACGCTTTCTCGACTGCCTCGTAAGCACGATTTTCTGTATCGCTTTCCCCCATTCCAATCAGCGCCATTCCTCCCTCACTCATTATCGTGCGGACGTCTGCGAAATCGAGGTTGACAAGCCCGGGCTTCGTGACAAGCTCAGCAATTCCCTTCACCGCGTTGACAAGAATTTCATCTGCAACTTTGAAAGCAGTCGCCAGCGAGACATCAGGAACAATTTCAAGCAGTTTGTCGTTTGGAATAATTATCAACGTGTCGACGTAACCTTCGAGATTTTCCAGACCCTCGTGTGCATTAGCCATTCTTTGTTTTCCTTCCATGGTGAAAGGTAGAGTTACAATTGCAACAATGAGAGCGCCCATCTTCTTCGCAATCTCGGCCACAACAGGCAAGCTTCCAGTTCCAGTTCCGCCACCGAGTCCAGCAGTAATAAAAATCATGTCCGCCCCTTGCAATGCCTTCTTTATCTCATCCTTGCTTTCCTTCGCGGCCTCCATTCCAACTTTCGGATCCGCTCCAGCGCCAAGTCCACTTGTCAACTCTTTTCCAATCAAAACTTTTTTGTCGCTGTCTGTGTACAACAAATCTTGCGCGTCAGTGTTTATCGCGACAGTCTCAGCACCAACAATTCCAACTTGCATCAGTCTCGTGATTGTATTATTTCCTGCACCACCGCAGCCCACAACTTTTATTTGCGTCTTCCTTGACTCTAGAATTTGTCTAAGTTCTTCATCTACTTCTGTTGCTTTTTCCTGAAGACTGCGCTCACTCATCTGCTTTATTCCCATTTTTCATCGCCTCAATTTGTTACGCTTCATATTCCATTCGCTAGAAAGTCTCTTCATAATATTTCAAGTATTAAAAATAAATGTTTGAACTGCATTACTGCATTAACTCATCATTTTCTGCAGTTTCTTTCTCCCCTTTTTCAAAAACATCGACAAACTTCACTCTTTCAATCTCTTCGACATACTTCAGAACGTTGTCAGCAATCGTTTCTTTCACTTCTTTATGCAAATCAAATCTTTTCTTGAATTCTATTTCAGCATCTTTTTCCTTAATAACAACTTCCGACTCTTCTTTGTCAATTCCGACAAAATAATAAACCAATGCCTGAACTTTTTCTACAACATCTTCAATTTTTCTCACGACTGTCAAATCGTATGTAAGCGTCTTTCCGGCAAGAGGATGATTGAAATCAACACGAACACGACCGCCATCCATGCTCAAAACTTTTCCTCTCAACCGATTTATTGTGACGACTTGTCCGACTTCTACTTTGACATCTTGCTCTTTGAAGCGAGCTTCAGGAATTAATTTCACATATTCTGGATTTCTTTCACCGAACGCGCGACTCGGAGCTATCTCAACTTTTTTATTTTCACCAATTTCCATTTCTCTCATAACGTCGCTCAAACCTGGTAAAACAAAATCAGCACCAACGACAATCGGTACTGTGTCATACTTGAAACCTTCTCTCCATACACCTTCCTTTCTTGCACTCTGCTCGTTAGTTATGTCAAAAATCTCTCCGCTATCCTTCACTCTACCAACATAATCAATGTAAACAAAATCTCCATCTTTCATTTTCCTTCCTTCCATTTACTTTCTAGCTTGAAACTTTTCTATCCCACTAATCGTCTTTCGTCCTTTGCAAATATTGCAAAAAGGAGTTCCTTCCACCACACATTCAGGTCCGACCTTGTGGCCGCAAGCATGGCATGTAAACAAGCCTGGAGTAAATCTTCCGCACGATTCACATATTCCACCAAGTGCCATTTGTTTCACCATCTCACAAATATTTCTTTTTAAAAGTTTTAAATGCCGGGGGTGCGATTTGAACGCACGAAGGGACTAACCCAGGAGGTTACTCATCTTGCCTTCTTCATCTTTTATCAGAGCTTAATGATTTGAAAATCTTAAGCCTCCCGCCATTGGCCAGACTAGGCGACCCCGGCAACTGCGAATTACAAATTAACATTACATAATAATGGTACATAAAAAATTTAGAAGTAGTATTTATTAATCCAATGCTTTGCTCAACTTACTTGAGCTTCCCTAATAACTTTCCGAAATTGTTGGCCTTTTCTTCCAATTCATCCGTAGCATGCATGACAATTTCCTCTGGAGCAAGCCCGCACACCGATTCCACGTTGAAAATGAACGAATCTCCTTCGTACTTGTAGCCAACGACCGCCGCCTGCCACTTTGCATGCTTTCTTCCTATTCCAAGCTGAGCAATCGCTTCGAATTGAAGTTCTTCTCCTTCGAAAAGTTCGACTATAGGAATTTTATCAAAAACAGGCTGAACATCTTTCGCCTTGCTCTTCATGTCTCCGGAATAAACAACAGCTGGTCCTTTCTTCTTCAGAACAAGTTCTACTTGACAGCGACTGCATCCTTTTCCTTTACAATTCTCACAAGTCTCATGAAAGTTATACGCCTTCTTATCGAACGTGAGAGGAATTTGTCCGATTCTGTTCGCCATGAGTTCATCAGGAATTGCCGAATCGTTCTTCTTGAAATCAACCCACTCAACTGCCATAGTCGGAACTTCTGACATCATTATGCGTCTCAGTTCGTTAGCAAATGGGGCGTTAATTTCTTTCACAGAAAATTTAATTTCCTGTTTGTTTTGGTTCAAAATTTCTACTTTCATAATAATCGCTATTAACCAGATTTGTTTTTTGTTTATTTTATCCTTTATTTAACACTTCAGTTTACTTCAACCTACACCCTACGACCTCTGCGGCCTCCTGGCCTTCTTGTTGTGTCGTGCGGAATTGGAGTAACGTCTTGAATTAATCCAATTCTCAATCCAGCTCTTGCCAAAGCACGAATTGCTGGCTGTGCGCCCGCGCCTGGCGACTTGCTCTTGTGACCGCCTGCAGCCCGCACGTAAATATGCACACCACTTATTCCTTTTCCAAGCGCGTCTTCCGCAGCCTTTCTCGAAGCCTGCATTGCTGGGAACGGCATACCACCTTCTCTTCCTTTGTCAGTCATCATACCACTCGAATAACGAGCGATTGTCTCAGCGCCAGTTACGTCTGTGATGTGAACAATTGTATTGTTCGCAGTGCTAAAAATATGAGCTATTCCCCATCTGTTTCTATCTTGCTCAGTATGCTGTTGTGATCTCTGTCCTTTCATGCGACCACATTCTTAACTGGTTGTATGTTAACTTTTATTTTGTCTTCCTCTCCTCTTGGAACTATATAATTTGGATAAGTTATCTTTCTTTCGTCTATGGTCACGTGGCCGTGGACGATGAATTGCCGAGATTGGTTAGGCGAATTTGCAAATCCTTTCTTGAAAACAATTGTTTGCAACCTTCTTTCCAAAACATTGTCGAGATTCAAACCCAAAACATCGTCAATCATCGCTCCTTCGTTCAGCAGTCCAAGCTTGATCATCTTGTCAACGAGAATTTTTTCCTTTTCCTTGTCTTTTTTTGCAGCAAGTTCTCTTGCCAAGTGTCGGAATTTTCTCAAAAGTGTTTCAAACTTCCAAATTTCTCTCTTCTTTCTTAGTCCGTACGTCTTTACAATCTCACGCTCTCTATCAATCCTTTGCTTGCTCCATGGCCTCGTCGGTGTCTTGTATGCTTTTCTTTGTCGTTTCATAATCTACCACTTTCTTATTTCGCTTCCTTCTTCTCTTCCTTTTTCGCTGCTTGTGCTGCCGCAGGAGCAGCTTCCTTCTTCTCTTTCCTTCCCGCTGCCCCGGCTGCCGGTGCCGGCATTGCCGATTTTCTTAGAACGCCAACAACCCTTCCCTTTCTAAAACTGCTGCGGGTGTGTTGGCCACGTACAGGCAGTCCGAACATATGTCTGAATCCACGATAACTCTTCAAATCAATGTACTTCTGTATATCAAACTTCCTTTGCATGTCAAGGTCTGATTCCGTCAAATGAATGTCTTTTCCACTCTCGGGATCCTTTCTCCTGTTCAAAACCCAATTCGGAATACCAAAATTAGAAGGATTTTTAATGACTTGCTCAAGCCTCTGCATTTCCTGCTCGTTCAGCGAGCCAAGCTTCTTATGAATATCCAGGCCAGCCACCATAAGAATCGGGCGAGTCAAAGAATGGCCAATTCCCTTGATTTCCATAATAGCCCTCCACAATTCTCTTTCTCCGTCAAGATCAGTTCCTGCAACACGGACGATTGCTCGTAGTTCGACTCCAGCTTCCGCTGGTTTAGGCTTCTCTTTCTGAACTTTCTTCTTGTACTCTTTCTTCTCTTCCTTTTCCTCAGCTACGTCTGGCTTAACCTTAGTTGTTCCCATTTATCCACCCTCAATAAGTATCTAATTATATCTGTAGAAATAGTTTTTAAGCTTTTCAAATAGGATTATTTTTATGGCTGTAGAGAATATTGTGGTTTTTGGTGCAAGTGGAACGTTCGGTTTTGTTGATGAGTCTGAAAAAGGCGGCTGGTTAGGCAGGCTGAAGCAATGGTTTGAGATGAAAAATCCTGAAGATAATCGAGTTTATAATCTTGCAATAAGCGGTGACACAACAGTAAATTTGCTGAAAAGAATGCAAGTTGAGTTGGAAGCAAGATTCGCTGGTATAATTATTATAGAAATTGGGGCAAATGATGCTAGTAGAAGGCCAAGAAGAGATTCTCCATGCGGTGTTTCGATAGAGGATTTTGAAAACAACTTGAATAAAATCATTGGCATATGCAAAAAATTTACTAGCAAAATTGTCTTTATTGGTTTGAGACCGCATGATGAAAAAAGAACAACGCCAGTTCCTTGGGGACCATTTTACTTCGATTCTGATATTAGACAATATGACAATAAATTGAAGGAAGTTTGTCAAAAGCGAAATGTATTATTTTTAGATCAATTTTCTAAATGGAAATCGTATAAACTCGAAAAGCTTTACTATGACGGCTTACATCCAAACACAAAAGGTCATGAAATAATTTTTGAGAATGTCAAAGAATTCTTAATCAAAAATAAGCTAGTATAGTGGACTCAGCGGGATTTGAACCCGCAGCTTCTTCCAACAAAGTTTGATTTTAATATCAAATTAATATCAAATTGCCATGGAAGCGGTCTACCGTTGACCTATGAGCCCATCATTCCCACATTTTATAATAGAATTAGAACAAGAAAACAATTTGAATGTTTGCCCTCTACTTTTTGGCAGGTCGAGACCACTTTCTCTTCTTTGATTCTCTGCCCATCATGAAGTTTTTCTCGCACTTGCTTGTGTCGAAATAAAAGACAGTCCCGTCAATCTTCACATACATCTTGCCAGTTCCAGAAACAATATTTTTTCCGCAAAAAGAACACTTCATATATCACACTCTCCACTGCAAACCTACTAGCGCTCAGCCATTTTTGCCGCGCCCTCCATCTCAGTTTCTCTCAAAATCAATATGTCGCCAGCTCGAACCGGACCAAGCACATTTCTCGTCAAAACCTTGCCGCGGTCTGGACCTTCCAGTACCTTACACCTCACAACCATCACTCCTCTGACACCACTTCGTCCTAAGAGCTGCAATACTTCTGCTGGAAATCCTTCCTCTGCCATAAGAATCACTACTGCCGATTTTTGTTTTCACTTCATTTACTATTTAATTTTTCCTATCATTTTTCTATTTCTTTAGCGCCTGCAACTTCTTGAGCACTTCTTTGAGCAAGTCTTTGCCATCGCCAGCATCTGCAATTCCGAGTGCTGCAGATGGAACGTCAATTCCCGATGCGCGTCCTAGCTCTTGCTTGCTTGTTACGTAGCAATAAGGAATCTTCTTTTCCTCGCAAAGAACTGGCATGTGCATCAAAATTTCCTCAGGCTCAACGTCCTCAGCCATGACAACTAGCTGAACTTGCCCTTTCTCAACTGCTTTAGTCGTCTCGTTAGTGCCTCTTCTCAACTTTCCGTTGTTCTTGGCCGCTTCTATAAGCTGCAATATCTTGTCGTTCAGATCTTTCGGCGTCTCAAACTTAACATATGCTTTAGGCATCATCTCACCTCTTCATTTCTCCAATTTTGCTCTTTAGTAATTTCTTACTTGTGAGCATAATATAATACTATATCTTTATTAATCTTATCCACGCGGCAAAACCCGACCCTTACTAGCTGAATTAGCTGTCCCACTTTCAACTTCTTCATGTTTATTTCTCCAACCCCTGTTTTTGTAGACCCGTCAGGCATCACAATTTTCAGCTTGGCATTCGGCTCAGAAATCCACTGTATCTTCTGCAGGTCGTAGGGAATTTCGTTAGAAACAAATTTTGCTGGTGCAGAAATAGTTGTTGTAAACAAACTGATTAAGCCAACATTTTTTTCTCTGAATTTTTTGTAGTCGTCGTCTTCGATGTAAATTTTTTGCGTGTCTACCGGCAGTTTTCTACGACCTCTTTTTGGAAAATCAGGATGCATCAATATTTTCACTTCCTTAATTTTCGGTGCGTTATCAATTTTTATTTTTGTTGGATTAAGAACCGTGAAATATCTGTTCGCAACCGAGTCAATCTTCTTCCTATTGTACGCTTCAATAGCTCCCCACTCAATTTCAGATTCGGCTTTTGTCAGCCCTGTCGAAAGCAAAAAATCACATATTGCTTCAGGAACAAACCCACGCCTCTTTAATGCAATTAACGTAGTGAGTCGAGGATCGTCCCAGCCTAAAATTTCTTTCTTTGCAATCATTTCCCTTATCATTCTTCCTTGTGTCAACGCATCTTTTATCTGGAACCTTCCCATCTCGATAATTACTGGAGAAGGGAATCCTAGCGATGAACGAATGAACTCCTGCAAGTCCGCTCTGAGTTCAAATTCTTTTGTTCTGACTCTGTGAGTAATTTTTTCCCACGCGTCCATCAATGCGGTTGCAAAGTCATAAAGCGGCCAGACTCTGTATTTCTTTCCTGTCCTTGGATGTGACATGTCAGAAATTTTCATTATCGATGGATCCCGCATTGTTGTGTTTTGATGCTGCATGTCAATTTTCATTCTTACTGTCGCCTGTCCAGGTTTGAATTTTTTGAGCATATCTTTCCAAAGCTTCAGATTCTCTTTCACACTTTGTTCTCTGTGCTCGCAAATTTCTCCGGCCATTCTCTTATACTTGATAACTTCCTGTCTACACAGACAGACGTAAGCATTGTTCTTTTTTATCAAACTTTCAACAGCTTTGTAGTATTGTGGCAAATGGTCGGACAGATAATCAATTTTGTTCCATTTTATTCCAAGCCAATTCAAGCCAGAAATGATTTCTTCATAATATTCTTTTTTTGCAAGTTCAGGATTGCTGTCCTCAAATCTTAAAACAAACTTACCCTTGTATTTTTTTGCATACAGAAAATTAATCAACGCAGCTTTAGCATGCCCAAGATGAGGATACTTGCTTGGTTCGGGTGGAAACGCCGTAACGACCTTTCCGATTTTTGCATTCGGCAATTCATGCAATTCAGATGTTTCTTTAACTTTTTTCTCTATCTTTTTAGCGCCAGTTTGTTTTATCATTTCTTTCTGAGAATCTAAATTCATTTTGTTGACTTCTGTAACAATTAATTGGATATTCTTTATTATTTTCGATATTCTGTCCTTTACTTCTGGAACTTCGGCAATTACTTTGCCTAGAACAGCCTGAACATTCGCTTTTCCTTCATGCTCTACCGCGTTTAGTAAAGCATGCTTGAGAATTAAATCCCGGAGATCTTTCATAATGTATTGTTTGTTTTTTGAAATAAATATCTTAAAAATGGACGTTAAATGAACAGTACTTTTAACACGCCCATTTAATGTCCATTTCTAAAATCTTCATAAAATTCGCACATTGTGTTAAAAGTGCAACTTATGGCTCTCGCCCTAAATCTTTTAAAAGCTTATATACATTCGTAAAGGTGATTCTTATTATGGAAGAGGAATTCAAAGTTTCTAAAGATTTAATGAAGGCAGTATCTGCTGATACACGAACGCAAATCCTTCGGGCTTTAGAAAGCAGGCAGATGACTGCATCAGAATTATCTCGGCACCTTGATAAACATGTTACAACAGTTGCTGAACACCTAGAACTTTTACATGAATCAAATCTCATTGAAAGAATCGAACGGCCTGGCAGAAAATGGATATATTACAAGCTTTCAAAAATTGGCAAACAAATGCTTCATCCACAGTCTTACAAAGTTATTCTGGTTTTGGCCATAAGTTTTATTTCTCTAAGCTTCGGTCTTCTATCAATTCCACTAGGATTTAGAGAAAATGTAGTAGGAACGTTCGCACAAAGAGCGACATTACCATCAAAACAAGATGTGGAGTCATTGCCATCAGGTTCAGGCATCCAAGGAGCATCACAACAACCTTTAGCACAAGTCGATTTGATATTACCAATCTTATTCATTGTAATAGCAGTAGTCGGAGCAATATATTCAATAAGAAAAATCAGGAGAGATTACTCTTCATTCAGGGTTCCTGAGTAAATTGCGACTGTTGAATAATACTTCTTCTAAGATTATTTTAAAATATATACATTATAATACCTATATTTAAGCTTAAATATCATGTAAAAAGAATTAAATTATAGAGTGTGAAGTGTGTTGTCTAAAGAGAAACAGGCGCCACGATTATTTTTGAGGCCTAAACCGGTTAAAATGCTGATTTCTTTAAAAAATGGACCAAAATATGCCACTATTATCTCTAAGGAAGTAGATTGCACCTATTCTCACACTGTAAAGTTGCTTGGCCAGTTCAAGGGATTCGGACTTGTTGACTTTGAAAAAAAGGGAAGAATTAAAATTGTGAAACTTACTGAAGAAGGACAGGATCTTGCTCATTCTATTGAAACTACATTAATGAAGCTTTCGAAAATAAAAGAAAAAATTAGCTGAAGAAAAGTATATTAACTAATTCTGCAAAATGTTTTTTATGTCAATAAGACCAAGGAAAAAGAAAAATCTAGAAAAATTAAAGAAGTTGGAACGAGCGATTGTTAAACAAAGTAGTGAAGAAACGTCGGAGGATAAGTTTGACGAGCTAGAAGAAGAAGTCAAGGATGAAATTAAAGAACCAGCAACGGTTCATGAAGGTTTGGGAATAGAGAAGGAAGAAGGAGAAGGGGAAGCATATCCTGAAATTGAAAAAACACTTGAGCATGAGGACAATCCTGATAAAGCTGATGACGAAGAAGAGGAAGAGGACTGAATGAAAAATCCGATAATTGCAGGTGCGTTAAACTTCTTTCTGCCTGGCGCCGGCTATGTTTACATCGGAGGAAAAAAGAAAAGATTTGGTGTCATACTTTTGCTTTCATTCATCTTACTTTACTCGACAGCTTTTCTAACTACAGACATCTCGACAGTCATTCCACAATCAGGGCAAAGTGAAGCAGAGCAACCACAGCAAATGAGCATATACGACCAAGTAGGAACTATAGCTGCGTTCCTGCTTCTGTTTGGATTTGCGTATGATGGATATAACGAAGCTTTGAAGAAAAAGTAAAACCTTAAATTTCCTTTAATTTGTTTTTCAGATTTTCCTTCATATTTTTAATTTCTGTTTCGATTTCTACATCTGACTTTTCTTGATAGCTAAGAGTTTTTTTGTTGTCATCAATATTTCTGATTGAATTAGAAATGCTTTCTTGCAGTTTCTTTTTCTTCCTTACAAATTCATGATTTTCAATATTCCCTTTCAAATCTTCTCTTTGCCCAATTTTTTCATTATATTTTCTTGAAAGGTTGTGTAAAATTCTTGATGATTTTATTTGGCTTATTATTTTCAAATTTTCTTCCAGGTTGTCTATGTTTATCTTTTTGTCTGCCAACATCTTTTCCGCTAATTCCAACGCAGAGTCAACAACATCTAAATTTATATCCTGGACGAATGCATCAAATGGTGATTCTAAATATCTTTTCAAAAGATCCTTATTTTTAAAATTAACGCTGTCATCTTCGACAAGTTTAGCAAATTTTTTAAACGGTCTGTTAATAGAAGCAAAAACACTTACAACCTCTTCTATTATTTTTCTTATTTCGCTCTCAACGGCTTCCTTATCTTTTGTTAGTTGAATGTATGAATTCCAAAGTTCGCCTTTTCCAAGTTCTTCCAATTCCTTTTCAGAATTTATTTTATTTTTTTCTATATATTCCAATTCTTTTTTCAGCTCTTCAATTTTATTTTCAACATTTTTCTTTTGTGCAATTTTTTCTTCAAGAAGTTTTACGTCGCCGAGTAATTTTTTCAAATAGCCTATATTCTCTGTTTTTTTAGAAAGTTTTTTATCAAAATCATCAACGCCTCCTTTTATTTCTTTCATTCTGTCAACAACGTCATTTGTTTCTTTTTTGAAAGCGACATCCAGACTTACATACTCTTTTACGGTCTCCATGTTAGTCTCCTTTATCGAATTCTTGACTGATTCATAATATTGCGAAAATGAGTCAATGTCCTGCTGGAATTCTTTTTTAACAGATGCCGAAATTTCGGACATTTTTCTAATAAAGCTTTCCCTGCTTGTAGTTGCAATTTTCAAGATTTGCTCGTCGACTTTTTGAGCTGGAACTGCCTTTCTTAAGTTTTCCAACGTTGTTTCAAACGATTCGTTCCTTGATTTCAATTCAGAATGAAACTTCTCGATTTCTGGCAAAAAGGCTTTGAACTTCTCGTCGATTCTTTTTTGCAGCATAGATTTCGAAGAATCTAGGTCCAATTCTTCAGGCTGCTTTTCCTTCATTTTCTCCTCTTTCTTCCTTCCAAACAACCTGTCTAAAAAACCCATTTCAATACCTCTTAATCAAAAAAGGACGTGGAAGTATAAATTTGTTTAAACGTTTCAAAAATAATATAATTAATATATGGAAACTTACATTCCTGAGGAAGTTAAGAAGCTCTTGGAAATGTTCAATTCAGTCAATGCCAAGATAAAAAAAATCAAAAATGCGGAGCCAACTAGGTTAGAGAAGCAGATAAGATATCTTGAGCAGAGGCTGAAATTCTTCAATCCGACAAAAGAAATGCTTGGCTACATAATCAACCAGGCTGAGAAGTCCAAGAAAAAGCTGGATCCAGTTCTCCTTGCAAAATTGAAGGAAGAGTTTGCTAAGAAATTGACATAGCTTAAATTTCTTCATGCCGTATTATTTGGTATGCAAGACAAAGCTGCTAAATTGATCGCGTTCTTCAAGGAAGCTCAAAAATTCAGAACTATTGAAAGAAAATTATGGACTTCGAACATGGAAAGGATGGAAAGCGATGCGGACCATGCGTGGCACATATGCATGATGATATTACTGATGGAAAAAGAGCTGAAGGGAAAGGTTGACATTCTACATACGATGAAACTTGCGTTAACTCATGATTTGGTTGAAATTTATTCCGGAGATGAACTGACTTTTACAAAGAACAAGGAAAGGGCGCGGATTGAAGAGGAGAAGTCGGCAAGAAAGCTTCAAGGGCAGCTGCCGGAAGATTTGGGAAAGGAACTTTACGATCTTTGGGAAGAGTATGAACATGTGAAAACTCCTGAAGCAAAACTTGTGCAAGCTTTGGACAAGTTCGAACCACTCATACAAAATTTAGTTTCAGACGGGAAGAGCTGGAAAGTAAACAGGATAACAAAGGATCAAATAATTGAAAATAAAAGGCAGCATATCGAAAATGTAAGCAACCATGAGCTTTTAGTTGAGATTTACAAACAAGTATTAGACGAAGTTAAGAAAAAGGAATGGTAAGCGTGACAGGAGAAGAATTGGTATTACCACTTAGTTATTTGATAGCGAACTTAATAGATTGGCCAGCAAAATTAAGCGAAAACAAGAGCTTATACGGTAGTTATTTTCGAGGCCTTCCGAGAAAGAGACAAATATACACTGTTTTACCAATATGGTTTGATGAAATTTATTGTCCGACAATTATGAAAAACGAAGCTACTAAATTAAAACAGCTTATATCAAGGTTATGAAAAATATGGATGAATCTGAAGAAGTTGAAAGTGAAAGCGAGGAAGAGAAGAAGCCTGACATAAAGCTTGGCGAGATTGAGCTGAAAGAAGGGGCTGTTCTTGTCATAAAGAAGACCAACTACAAAGGAAACGACAGAATTGATTTCCGCGTGTGGTACAACACAGCAAGATACAAAGGTCCGTCGAAACAGGGTTTTACTTTGAGCATGGAAAAGATTGACGATTTTGTAAAAATTGTTGAAAATATGAAAAAGAAGCTCGAGAGTAAAAGATAAATTTCTAAGCTAAGTAAGATCGATAAACTTCATTAGATCTAAGACTAAAACCAGCATCACCAGCATTTTGATGTCCATTTTCAGCATACCAGAAGTTGAAATGTGGAGAGTCGAAGTTTAGCAATCTTCCACGAACTTCATTTCCATTCGTTTTTCGAACAATTACCATTCCAGATTTAGTTTCATGTGCTCTTCCAATATTTTCTAGCAATGCACGTGGACCTTCTCCCAAATATCTACCAGTCAATACACGTCCCAAATGGTGCAGTGCATAAGGCATTCTAAAGTTCATGCTTTTTAAATGATTGAACAAGGATTTATTTCTTTCTGTAGAGAAGACTATGTTGAAGATGGAATGAAAGAATTTATCGTTGAGTAATTGTATTAAAAAATATGCTGGGTCAAATCAAGCAATATGTGACATCAAGAGTCAGTCCTGAGACGTGTGACAAATTGAAAATCATCCTCGCGTTGTCGTTGCCTTTTGTTACTATTCCTGCGGGAGCACTTATCGGTCTTTATACAACCTCTAATTTCATTCCCCTTCATGGCATAGCAAGTTCAACCTCACTGCAAGCGTATCTTGGCAGAGGTGTTATTGGAGGAAGCGCAATAATCGGCGCGTTTGCTCCTGCCTATGGATTGCTAGTTAAATAAAAGTTATTTTGAAGATGAAAATTATCAATTAAAAGACTCTTTATGGTCTTCAAATATCAGTTTCGCTATTGATTTCATTTTTACCAAATCCTTTATGTGATAGCCTTTTGCTCTTTTTTTGGGAGCATATTTTCCCATTCCAATTTCTAATACATCGAGGCTCTCAAGATATTTTAAATGCGAACATATTGAACACGCTTCCATGTTAACTAAATAATGTGAAAGATAATGTGCCCTGAAATTTTTATTAGGTTTATCTTCATTAAACGAAATAATCGCTAACATAACTCTTTCTAGATTTTCAAGGCTTGTTGGCGTTCCATATTCCCGTTCGTTCATACCTTTGACTATGTAAGAAAAATTTAAATAGCAATTGCAGAAGTTGTTTATAGGTAAAGTATATTAACTTAGAAAATATCTTGCAACGTGATAAAAATTTCTAAATTAATTAACTTAGAAAAAGAATATAAAAATATGAGACTTACGAAAATTGAAAACATTGATGACTTTATTGAAATGAATAGAAAATTATTCAATGATATTGAGAGAAAAAAGAACAATGTTGAGAGGGTAATGAAATTAAAAACCAAAAATAATCCTGATAACATCGATATAGGATGTTACAATGTATATTTGAAGTTGGTCGATTTTCAGATTAAGATATTAAAAAATCTTGCAATACCAATAATAAGAGTCAAACCGAAGGAAGAGCAGCAAGAAGAAGTAAGAGAATGGCTTAAAAAACTCGGTGTAGGTACTGGAATTAGAAGACGAGAACCAATATCAACCGAAGCTAGGAATGAAGTATTAAATCGAATGGATTCAAATCAAACTATTTCTGCAGAAATCAAGAAAGAAACCATCTGAAAGGCAGAATAATTCCTTACACAGAAGTTGAAATTACAATAATAAAAGTTTCATAATTCGGATTTGGGTTTGTATTTTTCAAGGAATCTAATTACTGTCTCTGCGTTGATAATCATATCTTCATAAGTAAGAATCTTAATTAATGGATAACTATTTCTAAGTATTCTAATTTGTTCAATTTTTTTGTTATCAAGTTCATGAAAAGATCCTATTATAGTAATTCCACGGGCTTCTTGTTTTTCAACCCTTTTTAGTACAACATAAATCATGGCTTGATTGATTCCGTCAAAAACCTCTTTTGATAAATTTCCATCATCTTTGAAAATCTTATCATTTGGTGCTTCCAACTCGATAACTACACATTCGTCTTCATTACCATTAATCAATTTAATTGTGAAATCTGGAATTGCCGTGAAATTATAAAACTTGGTTTCATTTATTTTTTTGCCAAACTCGTTTATGGAAGTATCTATCACTCTATCAAAATATTCTATTCCTAACAACCAATAATTATCTGCAAGGAAAGAATGAATTTCTCCTTCTTTCTTTTTCATAGATTTTTTATGGTCTATAATTATTTTTTTAAATTTGTGTAAACTTTCTTCTAATGTTTGAGACAGTGATAATAGACGAGCTGCTTTTGGAACATTCTTGATTAGTAATGATTGATCTTTAATAGAGAGATTTTCGACTTCTTTCACAAGTTTTTTTAATCTATCACCTGTTAAGACTGTTCTTGCTAATTCTGCAAATCCTTCTTGCCCTAATTTATCAATGATTGTAATGAATGATTTCAGCTGAATCTCTGGGGATTCAGGACTGTATAGTTTGTATTTTTCCATAATTTGCGTTACTGGTATAGAATGTTCGAGTTTTTCCATCATTTTACTTTTTTCTTCTTGCGAAAGACTTTCGAAATCTTCTAATAATTTTTCAATTATCCTGAAATTAGTTTTGTCAATTTCCCCTTTGAGAACATCTATTGGAACTTTAGTAAAGAAACTCGAAGGAATCTTATCATTGAATAACGATCGCAACTCGGTACTATATGTTGATATTTTTGTTTTATCCAAAAAAGAATCCACAGCACTGCAATATCTTCTCCATTTTTGATAATTTATGTAAACGCTAGTTATTTCTCCATTTTTGATAATTTATGTAAACGCTAGTTATTTCTCCATTTTTGATAATTTATGTAAACGCTAGTTATTTCTCCATTTTTAATTTCATAAAAATCTTCTGCATTCTCATCACTAAATAAAATTAATGCAAAATTACCAAGACCAACGTATTTTTGTTCAAGAAATTCGAAAAGATGCTGTGCTTTTTTAAAACCACCGCCTTTCCATTTATCTAAAGTTTCACTATCGATATCCCAACATATCGCTATTTCCTTGGTTTTGAATCTATTGGAAATATAATGTTCAGCCTCTATTTGAAATCTTTTGAAAATTTTTAACTTCGTTGGGTCAAATGAATTGGTCATAATATACATCAATAGACGAAACTAATTATCGTTTTGGTTAGCAACAATTACATTTTCCATAAATCCATATTTCTCATTTTCCCAATTCTTCTTACCTCATGATCAAGATCATTCGTTCTCTCTGTTATGTATTAATAGCGAAAATTCAATCGAGTTTGACACTTCCCCATGCATGTTTTCGATGAAAAGAAAGTATAATTTAATGCGAAACAATATAAAATAAGAGATCATGAAAAACATAACATACTTATTGCACGGTAACCATCCCAAATCAGGCAAACTCAAACAAAGAACAGTGCTAATCATTAAAACAATCAAGCAAAATGGCGGAAAGATAGAGGCGAAAGAGCTCGAAGCAGCAATCGGCATAAATCGTTTGGAGAACCCAAGCTTGTTTTACAAACCTTTGGCCGCATTGCGCAAATGGGATCTAGTCCAGTCGCACAAAGCTGTTTATTTTGACGATGCAGGAAAGAAACATTTCAAGACAACTTATGAACTCACGCCAGAATTATTCTTCCACAGATTACAAAAAACACTTGTTGAGACGTGCAAAACTGAGTTAGAGATGATTTGAAAGGATTTTAAGAAATTTTAAGAGACGGCGCATTTTGTGGATTGGAAAAAATTGAAAAACATCGACAGAAGAATTTTAGTTCTGATTGCATTCGCACTTTTTGGTGGAATTTTCGATGGACTTTTTGGAATTGATCAAGTAAGAAATCAAATTTTTACTATCGATTATCAATCTTTTTGGGGAGCTTATCTTTCTGTTTATTTTTTTGTTGCAATAGTTTTGCTTTTTGGGCTGAAAGATAAATTGAAATTACTCCAAGCAACCCTTTTGGGTTTTGCAATTTGGGCATTTGGTCGTTTTATACATGTTTTTGACGCTCTTAGGCTTGGTTTTATTGATCAAAACAAGTTGATGCAAATTCGTTACGAGTTTACAAACATTTGGGGTACTCCAATTGCCTTTAGTTTTTACGAAATTATTGCATTAAATCTAATTTTTGTTATTGGAGCTGTTTTTATCGAAGTGTATATTAAGAAACTGCGCCACTAAATATTATTAGACTGTGCTGTTTGTGAATAATTTTATATTGTTGCAATGACAATAAGAAATAAAATAGGCACCGGTGGTCTAGAATCGTCTTATACGATTTTTGCAGAGTCTCATCAGATCTCTTACTTGTTTTACAGGTGCTTAATTAGATTTTTCAAAGCCGCTTAAAAATGCATTTCGGTTTCGCGTTCTATTTTCAAAAAATGCAATAACTTGTTAGTAATTAATTTTTTGAATAGAGATATTGAAAAGAATAATTTCTATTACATAGTTGATTATATACTACAATTTAAAGTATATTTTATATTATATATTTACTTACATATATAAGTGAGGATTCAAATAAAAAACGACTGGCAAAATAAGAGTTGCGCCACGAAGAAAAGGCAAAGTGAGACTTCAGACATTAGAGTTCCAAAAATGAACAAAATTGACAGAGTGAGTGTTTGTTGATTTAGGAACGAAAAGTTTAAGCTAAATGAAAACAAATTAATAACAGTGAGTTTTAATGGGCTTGAAAGATACATTAATCCGTCTTTGGCGCCGTGGTAAAAAGCCTGAAGAAGCGATTGAAATGATTGATTCAATCAATCAATCATCAATCAATCAACCAATCGATGAAATTACTCAGGAAAATGTGCATGCAGACGAATATCACGGAGTTCCGCAATCCACCCTTTGGGCAACGGAAAAACCACATGAACTGCAAAAAGACTCGTTTCAACTAGGCTTGGCTGCTGGTTATACAGGCAAATCAATCAGATCAATCGAAGACGCTCTCTCAAGAATTGAGACGCAAATGGTTACAAAAGACTGGTTCGATGTAAATTATGAAGATAACAGTCCAAAAATTATTGAAAAATTAGATAAAATCGATGAAAATACCATGAAAATGGCTGAAAATATTGAAAAAATACTAAAATCAATGGAAACGGCTATATATAGAGCTCCAGAACCGCTAAAAACTGAATTGTATGGGCATCTACAAGCAATTCAAAGTCATCTACCACTCACACGAAAACAACAAATACTTATTTCCGTTGTAAAGGAAGTTAACGAAATCAGTTATACAGATCTCGCTGCAAAACTTGATATTACCGAAGATGGTTTGCGAGGACTTCTTTCCACCACTATCAGAAAGGCAAATGTTCTTGAGCGCTTTGAAAGGGAAGGAAAAGGCTGGGTAAAAGTCAAGTCAAACCAGAAAAATGATTGAAAGTCGATTTTTACTGAAAATTTGTCGATTTACTACTAATTTTGCTATCGATTGAACGATTTTAATCGTAAATCAATCGAAAATCAAACGTAAAAAGACTATTATGTACAAAATTGGGATTATTTTAACGTTTCTAATTCAGAAAGAGAATCTAAGCCCACTTGGCATTGCAATGAGGGCAAATCCCAATCTTTTCATGCACTCCTGCCTTTACAAACTCATGGCAGTGGCTACAAGGAACGTTTACTTGATACATGTATGAACTGAATTTTCCTATAACGACACCTTAGTACTATATCATATAGTTTTTACTATATATAAAGCTAACAAGAACTAAGGCATATCTGGCGCATTTTATTTTTATGACTAATTTCAATAATTCATTTGCTTTTCGAGTTCTCAATCTTTTCCATAACAGTCAGGTACCGATATATACCATTTACATCAGTCCCTGCCTTGAGTCTGATCATTTCCACATTGAAAGGCTCCATTGTCTGCCTGTCAATGAACATTCCAAGATGCTTTTCGATGAGTCGAGATACAGTTTTGTGATGTAGCTCTGTCCTGCGAGCAATTTCCCTTATCCACAACCATCCTTCTTCAGCATTTTTCAGGCACTGAACAATCTTCACAATATTTCTTATTGTATCTTTTCTCATGAAAATGCGCCACGTGTTCCTATATTTCATTTCAATATTCGGCGCCATTTAATTTAAATATTATGGTAAATTACAATTCAACCAACAGCAAAAATGGCTTGTTTTAACTTATTTTTGAATAAAAAGTGATTCTGAGCTTGTTTTGAATAGCAGAAGGTTCATTCTCTCTTATTTGGTGTCTTATCTGTAATTTTTGTCTTTAAACGATAAGCGAACCCACACATTTTTAGGTTAATTCATCATTTATCTCAGAACTTGGAAATCCTTAAACTCGCCGTTTTTGTATTCTTCCCAACGAATTTCAACTTTCTTGACATTTGCTCCAAACGGGCCGACTTTGCAATATTCTATCATCCTGTCAACTACTCTTGATTCGCCTTCAAAAAGAGCTTCTACTCCACCTTCAGAAAGATTTTTGACAAACCCTCTAACACCGAAACGTTCAGCACGGACTTTTGTGGCATGACGAAAACCAACATCTTGTACAACTCCATCTATGAATAATCTTACTCGAACACTCTTTCCTAACTCTGTCATAACACAGATTTTGTTGATTTATTTTTATATGCTTTATCTAATGTTATGCAAGAAAATAATATTGAAGTAGAGGTAAGAAGTTTTATTTCCCCACGACAATATGAAGAGCTCATACAGTTTTTCAGAGCAAACGCCCGTTTTGTAAACGAAGATTATCAGATAACATACTACTTCTCTGGCGAGAATGATTTGCGCATACAGAAGAACAATTTCTTTGCGAAAATCTGGCTTAAGAAGGGAAAGATTCACGACGAGTTCCGTGAAGAGATCGAGATAAAATTTGACAGAAACGATTTTGAAAGAATGGAAGCCGCTCTTTTTGCAATGGGGTTTGAAGTCAGTGTGAAGTGGTTCAGAAAAAGGTTAGTATTTGAATGGAGTGGCATAAGTGTTATGCTTGATTTTACTGAAGGATATGGTTACATAATCGAACTAGAAAAAATGTGCACGGAAAATGAAAAAGAAAAGGCGTATGAAGAGTTGAAATTGATGATGAAGGAACTCGGTATAGAATTAACGCCAAAAGAAGTTTTCGACGAACATTTTGAGTATTACAAAAACAATTGGAAAAAAATTCTGGGGATTAATTGATGCAACAATTGTTTTATTTGTTTGAAAAATAAAATAATATTTGTCTTCCATGAGTTTGCTGAACGTAAAATGCCCGAAATGTGGGAAAGTGATGAAAAAGAGACTTTTAAAAGTAACTCATGGCAGATGTACTAAATGCAATTGCCTTCTTGCTAGTTCTCTAACCAGGTTTAGTTCTGCACGCTCTAGAATTAAAAATAAGTACGGAATTTAATCCGTACAATATAGTTTATTTCTTCTTTCTTACCATTGGAAGAGATGTTCTTGGATTTTCAAAAACTTCCATCCCGTCCGGTAAGTCTGTTGATTCATTCTCATCTTTAGAGAAGAAGAACAATCTAGACCCACCTTTTCCTTCTCTTGTATGAAGCCAGTAAGTTATTCCTCTTGAATTTTTATGACTATAACCCACTATCCGACACCTCCAAATGTTTCATTATCTAACTATCTAATTGTTTAAACGGTTAAACAAATTTCGACTTCTAAACTAATAAAAAGCTTATTTATTTAAATTTTCATACTTTATCTGCAACTTTCTCTCCATTCCTTTCATTGAACTTTCATTTAATTTTCATTGGAGTATCATTGAGCTATTCAACAATTATTGTATTTTCTGATTGGGCAACTAAGCCTTTGCTTTCCTCTTTCAATATAGGATATGGCTCCAAAGCTTCCACGTCAGCAAGTTGTCTCAGAGCAAAGTCAAGCTTAGTTCCTGTTGCAATGTTACTCAACCATCTCTTAGCAAATGGAAGACCTTCGAAATCTTTCTTGGCAATCTCGAGAATTTTCCTAGCTTCTGGCAGCCTCACAGGTTTGTCCTGAACATAACGGTAGATAAGAATTGGGAAAGATTCTTTCACAAAGCCGCTTCCATTAGTTGCGAAAACTTCTATTGCTAAAACATCACCCACTTTAATTTTTTCTGAAATCGTGTTGCGGCCATTTGGAATAGTTGGTCTTGCGTGCTGCACATATTGGTCAAGGCCATGGCTGCACAAGTTCTGTATTGGATTGAAGCCAAATTCATCGATTGTACTTGCAATAATTTCAGAAATTTCGTAAACTTTAATTCCTGGTTTTATTACCTTACTCGCTTCTCGAACAGCTTTTTCTGCAGCTTCGATAAGAGGATGAGTTCCTTTACCAATTAAAACTGTAAAAGCACGGTCAGATATGTAACCTTCAACTTGTACCCCAATATCAATTTTTACAAAATCATTTTCCTTCAAAATTAGCTGATCGTTTATATCTGGTGTGTAGTGTGCAGCGATTTCATTTATAGAAATGTTTACAGGAAATGCAAGTCCTCCGCCAAGGGATTTCACCTTATTCTCAATTTTTTCCGCTACGTCAAAAGCTTTTACATTTTTTTCAACAAGTCCTTTGGCAAATTCTATGACTTTGTCGGATATTTCAAATGACTTCTTGTATTTTTTCAATACTTCTTCGTCCATAACATTATTAAGCAAAAGCTAGAAATATAAGTATTAAGTAGCAACCAGTTGGTTTTGGTCCTATGGCGTTATCGAAATCAGAAAAAGTAAGGAAGTTCAGAAGTTTGCTGAAGAAGCCAAAAATTTCAAAGATTGGAAGAAAGTTACGAGGATTGCTGAAAGAGTGCGAAGGCTGTGGGGCAAAGAGGACAGAGCTATTCAAAGTTTATGCGTTTCGTGGTGACAATGTAAATACTCACTATTATTGTAGGCAATGCTATTCAAAATTTATGAGCGGAAAAAAACTTGAGGAATTTTAATTATGACTCTAAAACGCGTTAAAGTGCAACACAATTTTGGAAGAATTTTCCTTATTGGAATTGCCATCTTCATTACAATCGTACTTATTTCATTGTATTTATTCAGACCTCCTACAATTACAGGGCCAACCACAACAACCATAACAACCGCGACTCAAACAACTTCAACAACACAACATCAAGAATTTGGAAATCTCGTTGTTGCCATTAAGGACAAGTCACAAAGAGTTGATGTAGTTGGCACTCTCAACGAGCTTCTACTCACTATAACAAAAGTAGAAGTTCATTTTGTTGATCAATCAAAAAATGTGAATGCGACAGGAGAATGGAAGAGTGTTTTTAATGGAAGCAAGAGGGTCGATTTGCTAACACTAACAGATTTGATTGGAATAGTTGATCAGCGAGAACTTCCTGCAGGTAAATACACCCAAGTTAGGCTTGAAGTTAAGGATATAGTTTTTAACGTCTCAAACACTTTGCTTCATGTAAAAAATAAAAGATATGATGCGAAAGTTACAAACTCTTCAGGGGTTCCTAGCGGCGAATTGCGTTTCGTTCATCCCTTTAACATCACTGCAAGTAAAACAACTTTACTTACAATAGATTTCGACATTCAACAGTCTGTGAAAAGAACTGCAGACGGTTACATGCTCAAGCCTGTTGTGAAGATTAGCCAGGAAATACTTGAAAAAGGGCAAATGCCAACAAACTCTATAGATATTTAAGCATTGTTGATATACTAAACGAAACTCCGATTTCTAAAAGAAGTTCTGAGTTCTAAATCCTAAAAGAAATATTAACCTATTCCTTCAATTAGTTATATGAAATTCGAAGGTCCAACATTGACAATAATTTTACTTGTATCAATTGGCCTAGTTTTTATCCTGCAGAATATATACGATCTTAGAAGTTTTTCGTTCATACCCGCATATGCTCTTTCCAGACCCTGGACATTCATAACAGCAATATTTCTTCACGCCGACATCACACATCTCTTCTTCAACGGATTCGCGTTAATGATATTCGGAAGTTATTTGGAAGCGAGAGTAAGCAAGTCAACTTTTATTCTGATTTATCTTCTTGGTGGAATTCTTGGAAACATTGGATATATGATAACTGCCACAAATTCTTTCATCCCTGGCATAGGAGCGTCCGGTGCGATCTACGGAATAATGGGGACTCTTGCAATACTTACCCCTCGTTCAGTCGTGTTTGTCTACGGAATTCCAATGCCAATGATTGCTGCGCTGTTTTTATGGGGTGCGCTTGAGATTTTCGGAGTTTTTGTTCCTCAAGGAAACATAGCATCAGGAGCTCACTTATTCGGTTTGATAGCAGGAGTAGCATTCGCATTCTACCTGCGTCGACAATATCAGCAACATAATAACAAAACTAAGCCCTTCTTCGAAAATTTAAGATGAGACTTAAGTTAAGATGAAACTTAAGATGAGATTTTAGGTGAAATAGAAAATTCGGAAGAATTTTATCCTTTTACTTTCAATTTAATATAGGAAAATAATATAAGAAAATTTAGCAGAAAAATAAAAGTTGATACTTTCATGCCAAGAAAAAATAAAACAAAGAGAAGAAACAGAAAATCAGACAATGTTGAAAAGTTTGCGAAGCAGCAGATGAAAAAATACATTGAGATTCACAAAGAGAATGAAAAAGATCTGAGATACATAGGTTGAGTTTCATATAAGTCGAATAAGCTGAGCGTCATATAGATGAGAGGATGGACGTCCAGTTTATAATTCTCAATCTAAACTTTCTTGAAGGAATTTCTTCAGTTCTTTCTTGAACTTTTCTTTCATTAGAACAGATTTCTCAACCGGATAACTTTTCTTTACGGTAGGGCTCATGCGTGCAATTTTGAATTCAACCAGGCCGCTTCTTTCCAACTCTTCTAGCGCACTGTTAATTTTTTCCTCCGGCATGTCAAATTCTTTAGAAATATCTTCAGTCAACTTCCCAGGATTTTCACACACAACACAATAGACCTTTTCTATTATGTCCAAGTCATTCCCGATTCTTATTGGCGGCATTTCGATTTCCCTGCTTGTTTTCATTTCCTGAATTGCTAATTAAACTATCGAGGGCGAGTATAAAAACCTTTCGATTTTGTAAAACTTATGCTGATTGAAGGACAGAATAATTTTATGAGAGTCATTACAGAACTTGAGAAAACGATTATGATAGCTTTTGCAGTTGTTGGCAGAGGAGAGGAGCGTTTCATTTCGGAGAAAGATATAATCTCCCAATTTTCCACACGTCAGAGGAAAATGGTCGGGCAGTTTATAAAAAAACTTGTTGTAGACAGATTTTTAGAAAAAAGATACAACAGCTACAAACTCAGCGACTTAGGGAAGAAGTATGTCGCGAGGCTGCTTTCAGAGGGTGCTTCTCTCTGGATGCCGAAGAAATAGAAAAATAAAGTCACCTAAGTTACCTTTTCTTTTCTTGATTTTGTTTAGGCTTATGTTGCGACCTCTTTGCTAAGTATACTCCAGCATATCCTGTAACTGTCAGTGCAACGCCAGCAATTAGTACGATAAGAAAGTTCATTCTCATAGGTTCTATGACTGTCGCCACTATCGGTTGAAGTATGCTTGACTGTTCGGAGGGAACGAATCCTTTTATTATACCTTCAACTATTGGAAACAAAAAATATGGAATACCGACAAAAATACAACTTATTCCAACACTCTTCATAATTCCATGCCACGTTCTTACTGAAACTGCTATCAACGCCAAGCCAATTACAACCGCTACTGCTAAAGGAATTATTACAGTTGAGAAAAATTTGTTAGCCACAGATGTCGTTATTACACTGAACCTCTCTTCTCCCTGTAAAGTTCTCAAGCACTGTAAGAAGTTACATGAATATTCTTTGTAGTAAATCTTGTCGAAGATCGAATTTGCCAAAAGTTTTGGTATATCTTCACCTTTCGCAGTCATGATTTCCGAACATTTTAACTGAATTGTGCCAATAAGCTTTCCTAGATCTATTTCAATATTCTGTCTATTTTCAGTGCAGTTAGCCTTCAGAGCAGTTAGCTGAGCGGTTGATTCTGACGGATCAATTCCTTTTCCAAGTTCCGCTGCCAACGTATCTGCAATCAGCGGTTGCAACGTGCCATATTCTGTGAATTTTGCAAGTGCCAATACAAAAATCAGTGCTCCGAGAGATAAGGTAAATATCAATCCGCCAAAAAAATTCCCAAGCGTAGAAAGTATTGACATAAGATAAATTTGTTGAATAGATAATAAATATAAACCAAGAATTAAATGAAGCGATATGATTCTGAAAGGCAAAGTTGCAATTGTTACAGGAAGCGGAAGAGGAATTGGAAGAGCAACAGCACTTTTGTTTTCATCTGAAGAGGCGAAAGTTGTAGTTGCTTCTAGAAAAGAGAGCGAATTAAAGAAGACTTCTCAAGAAATAAAAAAATCTGGTGGCGAAGTTTTAGCTTTGAAGTGCGATGTAAAAAAAGTCAGCGACATTAAGAGGGTTGTATCAGCCACCCTGAAAAAATTTGGAAGAATCGACATTCTTGTTAATAATGCAGGCGTGGTTTATCAAAGGCCGCTTGACGAAATGAATGAAAGTAAGGTTGACGAGCAGATTGACACGAACTTGCGAGGTCTGATTCACTTTTGTAGGGTTGTCCTCCCTCATATGATAAAAAGAAGAAACGGCGTGATTGTTAACGTGGCTTCCGGCGCAGGTCACTATGCTTTTGAAAATCTTGCTGTTTACTGTGCGACAAAATCAGGAGTGCTCGCAGTAACATCCTCTCTGGCAAAAGAGGTCGGACGCCATGGAATAAAAATTTTTGCAGTCTGCCCTGGAGCTGTTGATACCAAGATGCAAGAAAAAATTCTCGGCAGCAAGGTTTATGCAGTTGCAAGGCATGTTATGATAAAGCCAGAGAAGATTGCAAATAAAATTCTTGAGCTTGCCTCAGGAAAATCAAACGTAAGTTCTGGAGGATGCGCTAACGTTTATTTTTAGTAATGAAGTTGTGATTTTATGAAAGCAAAGAAAACAAAAAATGTGAGCAGTAAAAAAAGCGTGACAAAAGAGCAAGTGATGAAAGTTTTGAAGACTTGTTACGATCCGGAGATTCCAATAAACATTGTTGATCTTGGTCTCATTTACGGGATTAAAATAAATGGCGGAAATGTTTCGATAAAAATGACGCTTACTTCTCATATGTGTCCTCTTGCCGGTTTTATTGCTGAAAATGTAAAAGAAAAAATTCAGTCGCTTGCCGGCGTGAAAAAAGTAGATGTTGAAATTGTTTGGAAACCCCAATGGTCACCTGAAAAAATGTCGAAAGAAGCGAGAAAAAATTTAGGAATTTAAGCAGGAATAATTTTTCAAGGAAATATTTATTTCTTAATCCAAGCTTCCAACTTTTTCTGAATTTTTCCGCTGAGAATTTCTTTTTCTTCATATCCCAACGCCTTGAGCACACGCATTGCTGCTGGTAAGACTTGATTGTTTATGTAATATTCTGGATCGTACTGTCCAGGCTTCACGTCTTCAAGAGGTTCAGCTCTGTCGCTGATGCTTCCTCTACCTTTCGTAATGACAAAAGCAACAACAGTTCCTTCGCCAACTGGCCTTCCGCGATCACGAGCTTTCATGGCTGCCTTGACGTGCGGACCGATTGCTTGATATGCTGACAACGGCCTTGTGATTTGTTCGAAAATTGCTAGGTCATCAAGTTCAACCTTCCCAGTTTTAATTTTTTCAATTGTATCTCGGACAAGCTTCACAGCTTTTGCTGGATTTTTATCACGAAGAATTGTTACTAAAACCTCTCGTTGGATTCTTTTGCTCAGCTCGCACCAATCACGTCTCACGGCTTCAAATCCGCGAATCTCCAGATTTCCCTTGTAATCAACCAACGCATAACGTTTCTTTGCTCCTGCTCCTTCCTTGTCTTTCTCACGCGCTACGAAAATTCCTCCTTTGTACAAACCTCTAAACTCAAGTTCGATGATGCCAGGAAGTTTGTCGTTGATAATTTTTGCAATTTTTTCTCCAGTTTCTCTCAACTTTTGCTGAGTTTTTATTTTTGGATGTTTTGCCATTAGCGAATCTGTGTCGCCGTAAATAATTTCAAACCCTTGCTGTTTTGCTTCATCGATAACTTTTCCGATGTAGTGTCGACCCCAAGATGCTGCAGCAGCACCACACTCTCGCCGATACCATTTGGCTCCGAAATAAGCAAGATAGCCATAAGTTGCGTTTGCAACTGTCTTCAGCGCAAACTGTTCGTTGTTCAGTTTCATATGTTCGGCAGGATTTTTCTCATTTCTCATATCTTGCTTTACCTGCTGACGAAGCTTGATCAACTCTGCAAGATGCTGCGGTATGAAGCCTTTTTTATCTGCGCAGAAGTACCAGTTTTTGTGTTCAGGAACTACATACTTTTTCTTGCAACCTTTGAAGTTGAAAGTCCATGGGTCGATGTTGTGCGTGACGATTATTGTCGGATAAAGCGAACGGAAGTCGAAAACAAGAACGTCGGAATGAATTCCCTTCTTCGGCTCTATGACAATCGCTCCTTTGTAGGCAGGCTCCATTCTCCTCTCTTCAATCTCCTCTGCCTTCGGCCTGTTTGGAATGATAACGTCGTCAGCAGACGCCTTGCGTATGAAAAATCCTTCAACTAGTTGTGAGTATGTATAACGGCAGACGTCGAACGGAAGCTGGCCAGTGAATCTCGACAATGCAAATATCTGTGGCAAAATTAAATTGGCAAGCTTTATTGTAAGTTCTGCGTCCCACATGCTGTATTCCGCCAAACGTTCCATGTCCTCTTTCGTGCTCCAAATATTTGCCATATCTTTGTAGTCCATTTTCTTTTTTCCAACTCCAAGCAACTCCTGCGCTACTTCATCCAAAGTCAAAACTTCGCTCTTCAGCGACGGAGCAAGGACGTGTGAGATAAAATTGAAAATGTCTATGTGCACGCGGCCCTTTGTTTTTGCAGAACTTATTCTTCCACGGCGAACGACATAAACACTTGAATCATCTCTTCCGAGCTTCAGAGAAACTTTCAACTCGTTCGCACAATCTTTCAGCATCGGAATGTCAAAACCATCTGAGTTGTAGCCAACAAGAAAATCAGAATCTTTTTCTTTTACAATTTCAACAAAACGCTCAATCATACTCTTTTCATCTTTCAAAACTTCCACATAATTTGGTTTATTTTTCCATTCATGCAACGTCAGAACTTTTTTGTAGCCACCATTGTCAGCAAGACTGATCATTATTAGCTTGTTTTTTTCTTTATCGTCAATCCACTCTGTGTCAAACGAAAGAACGTTCATTTTAATTTCTTTTTTCACGTCGACAGCTTTCACAGAACTTGCTTCAATCGTTCTATCAACTTGCAATCCATACCTTTCCTCAACTTCACTTCCAGAAACTTCTATCCAGTTCAAAGGCTCGATTTGCTTGTCGATTATGTAACGCTTGTAGAAGGTTATGTCATACTCGAAAGCGTCTTCAAATTCTTTTAGATGTTTAACTACATGGCGAGCGTCTTGAATGCGTCGAGGATTGTCGATGAAAACTTTCAGAAATTTTTGTGTTTCGTTCATCCAATTCTTTTCAACAACTTCAACCTTCAAAATCTTTGTTTCTATTTTTTTAGTATCGAGCTTTTCAATTTTCTTTTTCAGTTCATCCGCCTTTCCCTTCTTTGGCAGAACGTAAAAATATGGAAGGAATGTTGAATCTTGGACAAGAACAGTTTCGCCTTTGATATTTTTACAAAAAAGCCTCACCATCGGCTTGCTTCCTTGCATTATATAGTCTGCATCAATAACAAGAAGTTCTTCTTTCAAAATATCACTAATTATTTATAATGTTTATTTGAAAATATACCCTGTCTCTTCAGCCCACAAAAGCAAGTCAAGCTCCTCGAAAGGAATTTCTATCTTCTTCGCAAAATCTTTCATCTTCTTTTCAATTTCCAGATATTTTTTCTCAGTAAGAGTTTTTGGAATTTCCTCTATAGCTCCAAATTCATAAAGATTTTTCAATATATGTCTGTCAAGAATTGCAAGTTCATTTCCAATTCCGATGTTGCGCAGGAAGTGTGACGCCTCTTTCATTCCCAAACCCATAACATTTTCAACAAGCCATTTCCTCATTTCAATTTGATTATCACCAGACTCTGAAACTTTTTGTTTTACTTTTAGTTGTTCGTTTTGTGTGAACATGTTTCTTGTTGCAATTATATACCTTGTCTTGTTTTCATTGAAGCGAACTGCATTAAGAAAAGGTTGTATTTGTTGTTCTGTTCCTGAAAAAAGAAAATTATTTTTATTCAATGCAGAGATTGCATTCCACGCTGATGTTGCCTTGCTTTGCGGAGTGCACAAACAAAAAGCCAGTTCTGAAAAAATTCTTTTGTCATCTTGAGAAAAAACTTCCTTGAATTCTTGCAGTCGTTTCTTTATTTCATCCTTTCTCTGTTCGTACTTCTTCAGCAACTCGTTAACATTTTTCATAATAAGTCAATAATAGAATACGCTGTTAATCTTTAATCTTTTAGTTTGATTTCAATGTGAATTCCTTGTGGAATATTTATTCTCATAATCTGCCTCAACGCACGATCGTCAGCTTGCACGTCAACCATTCTTTTGTGGATGCGCATTTCCCACTTGTCGAAAGTCGCGTTGCCATGTCCAGTTCCATCACCACACGGCGTCTTGAGAACAGTCAGCTTCAGTTTCTTCGTCGGCAGTGGCATCGGTCCTCGATAACTAACGCCGAAACGCTTTGCAATATCTTTAATCTCAGAAGTAATCGTTTCTAAATCTTCCGGATTTTTTCCTGAAAGCTTTATTCTTGCTACCTGCATTTCATCACTAACTCTTTACTTTTTCATTACTTACTATTCTTTTCTCTTCTTTTTTGGTAATAAATAACATTTAAAGCTTACGGTAGAACTTCTTTTCAAGAATCAAACGAATTTTTACTAGAAAAAGTTTAGAAAATTTAAAAATTTACTTAGCCTTAACAACTTCTAAACAAACACCAGCTGCAACTGTCTGACCCATGTCACGGATTGCGAACTTTGCAAGTTCTGGGAAGTCAGCATTCTTTTCAATGACGAAAGGCTTTGTTGGAGTGACTTTGATCTTTGCAGCATCACCAGTCTTGATGAAGTCTGGATGCTCTTGCATAACCGCACCAGTTCTTGGATCGATCTTTGCGATTATTTCCGTGATTGTGCATGCGACTGATGCTGTGTGGCAGTGGAAGACTGGAGTGTAACCTTTTGTCATAACAGTTGGATGATTCAAAACAATTATCTGTGCTGTGAATTCCTTCGCGACGGATGGAGGATTGCTTGGATGTCCTGCAACATCTCCTCTCTTTATCTGCTCTCTACTAACGCCACGGACGTTGAAACCTACATTGTCTCCTGGCTTTGCCTCACTGATTTTCTGGTGATGGACTTCAATATCTTTGACTTCACCTTTCACTCCTGCCGGCTCGAAAATCAAAGTATCGTTAATCTTCATAATACCAGTTTCAACTCGTCCGACTGGAACTGTTCCGACTCCTGTGATGCTGTATACGTCTTGGATCGGCAGCCGCAACGGTTTTTGTGTTGGCTTCTCTGGCTCTTTTATGAATTTATCGAGCGTCTCTACAAGAGTGTCTCCCTTGTACCAAGAAAGTTTGTCAGACTTTTTCGCAACATTATCTCCGTTAAAAGCTGAGACAGGAATGAACGGAATTTCGTCTGTCTTGTAGCCGATCGGCTTCAAAAGTTTGATGACCTCTTCCTTGACTTCATTGTATCTCTTCTCGTCGTAGTTTGCAGTGTCCATCTTGTTCAATACAACGAGAATCTGCGGAACTCCAAGAACTTTCAGCAACCATGCGTGCTCTTTTGTTTGCTCTTGCACTCCTTCTCCCTGCTTTGTTGATACGACCAACATAGCAGCATCTGCTTGTGCAGCACCAGTAATCATGTTCTTAACGAAATCTCTGTGCCCAGGAGCGTCAATAATTGTGAAAAACCAGCTTCTTGTCTCGAACGGGCGATGCATAACATCGATTGTCAATCCTCTCTCACGCTCTTCCTTGTTAGTGTCCATGACAAATGCGAACTCGAACGTTTCCTTCTTCAATTCAGTTGCAATTTCCTTCAGCTTTCTCATTTCCTCCTCGCGAATGGCGCCAGTGTCGTAGAGAATTCGGCCTATCAATGTTGACTTTCCTGCGTCAACGTGTCCTGCTGTCATCAAGTTAATGTGAGGTTTAGCTGCCATTTTCTGACACCAAATTTATAACTAAATCTAATTGTAACCAAAGGTTTATAAATGTTATAGTTATGTAGTTATGTTAAGTTTTGCTTTCAAACTCTTTCAAACTTCTGGCTTTGGAATGTCTTCAGGCAATCCTTTTCTCTTTCTGACTCCGCGAATGGTTTCTTCACGCAAATCTTGCGGCAATTTTTCGAAAACTGTTTCGATCAGACTGTAGAAACCGCGACCACTTGTTGCTGATTTTAGCGAAGCATCGAAGCCAAATATGTCAGAAACTGGCATCTTTGCCTGAATTATCGACGCGCCACGCTCTTCACGCATATCAAGAATCTGACCTCGTCGACCTTCGACCTCTCGAATGACTTCTCCTATTAATTCTGTTGGAACATCTATTCTAATGAGCTGTTTTGGTTCGAGCATTGTGGCATTTGCATGCAGCATCGCTTGCCTTATTGCCCAACGGACTGCTGGCATCACTTGACCAGGGCCCCTGTGGACTGGATCCTCATGAAGATCTGCATCGACAAGTTTTACTTTCACTCTTGTGCAGAGCTCTCTTGCAAGCGGTCCATCCTCGCAAACTTCATTGAAAGCGTCCTTCACCATTTCAATGGCTTCGTTAAGATATTGAATTCCTTTAGTTTGATCCATGAAAATGTTTTTGTTATGCATGCATACGATTGTTTTCGCCTCGTCATAATCCATTCCAAGCTTCTCAAGTTTCTTGAAAAGTTCCAAACTCTTTCCTTTTATCTCAACCGTACTTGGCACATCACCTTCAAGCATTGCCTTGTAAACACCATCTTCAACTGGTTCTACGACGAACATGAATTTGTTGTGTTTGTTTGGCGATTTTCCTTCAATCTCTGGCGAAGATTCGAAAATTGTTTCTCTGTAAACGACAATCGGCTTGCTCATCTCGACATCAATTCCCAAATCCCGCAGCTTGTGTTCGACTTTTATTTCTAGATGAAGCTCTCCGAGGCCTGAGACAAGGTATTCTCCAGTCTCCTGATTGATTTTGACTTGCAGTGTCGAGTCTTCGCGTCCAATCTTCTTCAGAGTGTCAACAAGTTTTGGAAGCTCCATTGGATTCTTCGGTTCTATTGATTTTGTTACGACCGGTTCGAAAATATGTTTAATTTCCTCAAACGGCTCGATAAGATAATCAACATCACAAAGAGTTTCTCCACTGAACGCATCTGAAATTCCTACAATACCTGCAATGTTGCCCGCGACGACTTCATCAACTGGAATTCTGTTTATTCCTTTGTAAACTGCGACCTGCTGGACTTTTTCGTTCTTATGCATGCCGATGAGATGAACATCCTTTCCTTTGAAAATTTTTCCTGAGAACAGGCGACATGTAGCGACGAAACCGACATGAGGATCAGGAACCATTTTTGTAATTATAACTGCAAGTTTTCCATTCGAACTACATGCGATCATATCCTTTGCGATTGGCGATTCTTTGTCCCCCTTCCAAATTTTATCAAGTCGATATCTCTGAGCCTCGATTGGCGAAGGCAGATGCTTGATGACCATGTCTAGGACGACTTGATGCATTGGCGCTCTCTTTGCAAGTTCATCTTCCTGCCCGCTGTTTGTAAGTTCGATAATGTCTTTGAAAGTTATTCCAGTCTTTTTCATGTAAGGAATTGATATTGCCCATCTTCGATAAGCAGAACCAATGGCAACAGTTCCGTCGTTTACATTCACAAGCCACTTATTTTTGTATTCATCTTCTGCGTATTTTTGAATGAGAATATTGACGTCTCGCACAACATCTTCGAAACGTTTTATCATCATTTCAGGAGTCATCTTCAGTTCTCGTATCAGGCGGTCAGATTTGTTGATAAAGAGAAGTGGTTTCACTCTCTCACGCAATGCCTGTCTGAAAACTGTTTCTGTCTGCGGCATTATTCCTTCCACTGGATCTACGAGGACTATCGTACCGTCGACTGCACGCATCGCTCGAGTGACGTCACCACCGAAGTCAACGTGGCCTGGCGTGTCGACTAGGTTGATGAGAAAATCTTTTCCTTCATACTTATGAACCATCGAAACGTTTGCTCCGTAAACAGTCAACTCTCTCTTCCTTTCTTCAGGATCGAACCAAGTGTACATGACTTTTCCGGCCATTTCTTCCGCTATCATTCCTGCCCCTGCCATGAGGTTGTCAGTAAGAGTTGTTTTGCCATGATGGACGTGAGAGGAAGTAGCAATATTCCTAATTCTTATCGGATCCTTCATCGCTTCTACAATTCTTTCAGTCATGTCCTTTTTTGGCATAATTAATCAACATCTAAGAATTATCTTATTTTTATTGTTTATTTTTATTTTCCAATTTTTTATCTCGCACCCTCTGCTTCTCTCTCGATTCTGTCCTTTTGTTTTATCGCTTCCGACTTGTTTGGATCGTTTGCATATGCTCCAAGAATTTCTGACGTGAGAGTATCAATCATATTTTCCTTCTTTGCAAAAGATTTCCTGTATGCGGCTTGAACGATGTTTCTCAGAGATATATCAACTCTACGTTGCGGACTTGTTATAACCGCTCGTCTGACCATTATTCCGCCCACTTGATACTGTGTAACTTCTTCACGCAGAGCAGAATTCTGTATTGCAACAACCAAAACTTCTATAGGATTTTTCTTAGTATCTCTTTCAATTCTTTCAAAAACTGTTTTGACAATTCTGTAATGAATTTGCGTTTTCCCGGTCGCACGGCCCGAAGTGATTATATGTTTCTTGCTTCTATGCCCTGGTACTTGCAGCTTGTTCATAAGTCTTTCTACAATATTCATCTTGCTTTTATGAAATTGTTGCTTTGCATGACGTCCTCCGCTTCGTGGCATGAGAACGGGTGAGAGAGTGATGTATTTTTTCAATCCAGCATCTCTCACTTCAATTCCTTCTACATCCCATCTGCCAAAAATTTTCATTTCGCTCATTTATCTCACTTGTCTCACTTCTTTCATTTTTATCTCGTCGGTTTCTGTTTCTTTCCTGAAAGAATTTCGCTGAGCGCAACTCCGTTGACTGTCGTAACTTGATACTTAATTCCCCACATCGTCCCTTTCGGACCACCTTGCGCTCCACCAATGCTTTCTATAAGAACCTCATCGTGTTCGTTGACATGATCTATTGCACCCTCTCCTGGAACGTGGGCAGTGACTTGAATGTTATTTTTTATTAGTTGAACTCGTACTGCTTTTATTAGGCCCGAGGCCGGCTTTCGCTGTTCCACTGCTCGCTTGTCGATTACAAGTCCTCGTGCCTGTGGCGCTCCTTCTAAGGGATCTTTCTCCCAAAGTCTCAGCATTCTTCGCTTGTAACGGATGTCCTTCCATCTGTATTTTGCTCTTTTCTTCTTGAGCATTCTTCCGGAAAATTCTCCAGGCATATATTTCACCGACACATTTCTTCCTTTTATTTCACAACCAACTCGTTAACATTATAAGTTCTCTGCAAAAGTTCTTTGAAAAGTTTCAAATTCTTCCTATCCCTTCCTATCACAATCGCTCTGTTCTTCTTTTCAACACGTATTTCTATTACAGTTCCTTCCTCTCCGTTTCTGACTTTAACCTCACTCGCTTCTGGCACAAGATTTTTCACGAATTTTATAAGTTCGTTTGAAAATTCAAACAATTTTATTGTTTTGCCAACAACCTTTTCTGCATGCCTCACATTCGAACCGTTTTTTCCGATTGCAATTCCCACCTTTCCTTCATCAACGACATAATAGATTGTATTGTCATTGACTATGCAATCTTTTACAGTTGCCCCAGTGACATTTTCGAAAAGTGTTATCAATCTTATCGTTTCTGTGTCAAATTTCTGTGTCATATTATGAACCTTTGCTTTTCCGCTTCTTCTTTATTTTTAGTTTTCCTCATTATTTTTCATTATTTTCGATCGTTTCCAATCATTTTCTATCATTCGTAATCATTTTTTTATAACAATTGCTGAGATTGGATACGGCTTTCCACAAACAACTCCCAACTCTTTGCTGCTGCCACCAAAAATTTCCAACAATATGCTGGAAATTTTTGCGTTGTGTTCAATTTCCTTTTTCATACTTTCAGGTATGTTTTTCGCAATCACAATTAGTTTAGGCTCATCAATCTTTATAAACTTTATAGCCTGCCTATATCCGAGTATTGCTTTCTTCGCTTTCAGCGCGTCTTGTATTGTTGCTTCAATTTGCATACAAATCTTCCCCTAATCTCCGTTTTTCTTCTTTAATCTCCTTTTTCTCTCCAATCTTCCTTACAAATTACATATTCGTTGACCATATAATAATTTAAATCATTATGCTTTAGAAAAAATCCCCCAATTTAACCATAGTTTGACAAAAAATCGAACCTGTTTTTCTACTTTTCCTCTTTTTCTTCTCCCCTTTCACCAGCTTCTTCAGCTGCGAACTGCGCTACCAAATCAAACATTCCGGTACCGCTTGGGATGACTTGACCAACCATGACATTTTCGAAAATTCCCTGGAAGTTATCTACTTCATTCCTTATCGACGCCTTCACAAGATGTTTGATTGTCTCCTCAAATGCAGCCCTGGCAAGAACAGACGTTTGAGCGCCTGCAACTCCGTAACGGCCGATTGATTTTATTTCTCCTGTCATTGCCATTATGTCTCCTACAAGCATTATATGACGGATGTCCACATCGAGCCCCTGTTCTTGCAGTGTCTTCAAAGCCTCTGAAATGGCGACGTTTCTCGCAGCTTCAACGCCCAAAGTCCTCGCCACTTCATGAATGTTATTCGTTATAGTTCTTTCTTCATCAACCTCTTTTATTTGCATCACTTCTTCAAGATTGGAGCCAATTGTGTTGATTATCCACTCCTCGCCTTCCCTTCTCACCACAGCATTGGATATCTTCTTCATACCACCTACATGAATTCCAAGAAGTTTTTCTTTCATCTTTTGCAGTTCCTTTATGTTCATCTCGTTATTTGGTGAAATTGAAATCTTCTTTGTCCTCTCTTTCACGACTAGTTCCTTCATCTCGTCCTTTATTGCTTTCATAATTGTACTAACTCTTTTCAAGTCAATCGGTTCTATTTCAATCGTCCCTTCATTAAGATTTATTGACACACGACGAGTGACATCCTCGATACTTTTCTCAACAATTTCCTCTGCAATGAGCCTTGCGGTGTCTCTGTTGTTGAAAGCTTTCTTCAGATAAACAGTCATGACAGGGGTTTCAGGCTCACGCTTTGCATCAAAAATTTCGATCAGTCTTGGCAGCCCGTACGTTACGTTGATTCCTGCAGATCCTGCGAAGTGATAGGTACGCATTGTCATTTGTGTTGCAGGCTCGCTGATGCTTTGGGCAGCAAGAATTCCAATAGTTTCGCCAGGCTCGAAGCGGCTCTTCAGATAAAACTTTTTCACTTCTTCTATCAGTCTCTGCTTCTGTTCTTTGTTAAGCTTCTTCTGCCTGCTTACTTCTTCTATTTCTTCCAAGATTTTCCCTGGAAGAAATGAGGCAACACCATTGTTATCATTCTGATAAAATTCTTTCTGCGATTCTTCTGACACTAAGACCCCCTCTTTCAACTTTCGACGGATCGAGACCGTCTTCACCCGGCAAAAACTGAACTATACGATTGGCAGAGTCACGAACAGTTCCGTCATATTCAACCTTCAAGTCTTGCAATGCCCCGACGAGTCGACGCTCCATGTAACCGCTGTGGCGAGTCTTCAGCGACTTGTCCATTAAGCTTTCACGAGAGTTGATTGAATCGAAGAAGAACTCGAATGGCGTGAGGCCGTCCTTGAACCCCCTGCTAACAAAACCCTTCGCCTCCAAGCTTATGTCGCCCCGGCGGAAATGCGGAAACGTGCGTCCATAATATCCACGTTCCATTCTTTCTCCCAAAATTGTTTCTTGGCCGATAACTGCAGCAGTCTGAACCATATTAACAAGGCTGCCCCTTGCCCCGCTTTTTGCCATGATAAAAGTCGAATTTTCTTTTATGTGCTTTTCAAGAACTTTCTCAACTTCATCAAGACTCTTGTTAAGGGTACGCTTGATCAAAGTTTCCAAACTCTCTTTCGGAGTTCTTCCCGCCAAAACTTTTATTTCTCCGCGCTCAAGCTGTTTGATGAGATCGTCAACTTCTTTCCTAACATTTTCAATTATGCCTTTTATTTCTATTCTCGCACTCTGAGGCAAGTCCTGATCAGAAATGCTTATCGAGAATCCGCATTGCATGAGATACTCAATTGCAAGTCTTGTTACATTGTATAAGAATTTCTTTGTAGCTTCAGCCCCATACTCTTTCTCAACCCTGTCAAGTATCTTTCCATCGCCTGCCCCCACCGCAGCACTGTCAATCGTCCCTTCAATAAGCTTTCCATTCTTTATGACAACATAATCTCCTGACTTCGACTTGTGTTCTATACTAAAGTCTTTTGGAAGGAAAAGACTGAAAATTTCTTTTCCTGTCATTGTTTGCTTGTCCGGAATTTCGATATTGCAATCTACCACTCGAACGAGTTGTGTGAATTCTTCTCTCGTGAACTTTTTCTCGCCGTGCGTGAGAATATAGAGAGCAGAAATAGGATCCCTTATTATTCCGATTATCGGTCCTGAGAAACGAGGACTGCGTATGTGTTTTGCGACTGACATAAGTAACAGCGCTTCCGCCTGCGCCTCTTCCGTTTGAGGTATGTGCAAGTTCATTTCATCTCCGTCAAAATCAGCATTGTATGGTGTTGTGACAGATGTATGAAGTCTGAACGTTCTGAACGGCATGACACGAACTCTGTGAGCCATTATGCTCATTCTGTGAAGTGAAGGCTGTCGGTTGAAAAGCGCTATGTCACCATCAATAAGATGTCGTTCGATTATGTATCCTGGAACGATTTCCTTCACCAACTCCTCTTTATTCATCATAGTAACTTTCTTTCTTCTCCCATCAGGCCTTATCACATAATTCGCTCCAGGCCAAACTTCCGATCCGTTCATAATTATTTTCTTCAGGAAGTCAAGGTTCTTTTCATTCACACGAACAGGGACAGTCAACTCTTTCGCAATAATTTCAGGAACACCAACTTCATCAATTCCTATCATCGGATCTGGAGAAATAACTGTTCTTGCCGAGAAATTCACACGTTTTCCTGCAAGATTTCCTCTGAATCTTCCTTCTTTCGTTTTCAGTCTCTGCGAGAGCGTCTTCAACATACGCCCGCTTCTATGGCGCGCTGGGGGGACGCCTGAAATTTCATTGTCAAAATAAGTTCCGATGTGATATTGCAAAAGTTCCCAAAGATCTTCTATTATGAAATCAGGGGCTCCGAGGTCAATGTTCTCCTTCAGCCTTTCATTGATTCGAACAATGTCAACAAGCTTGTGAGTCAAGTCGTCTTCAGACCTTTCACCAGTTTCAAGGGTGATAGACGGCCTGACAGTTACTGGCGGTATCGGCAATAGTGTCAGTATCAACCATTCTGGTCTCATCTTTCTCAGTCCGACTGCTTCTAAATCTTCTATTGGAATTTTTTCAAACCTTTCCCTTATCATTACTGGATTGAAAATTTGATTGTCTTCGGTAAAACTATAAGGTTTGATGAATTTCAACTTCCCTTGACCGCTGTTGCAGTAAGGACATTTCTTCTTCGTGAGTTTTATCAACTCTTTTGAACTTGGCTTCTTTCCTTTTATTTTCTCAAGATCCTTTGGATCTATCAAAACTCGACTACATTTCTTGCAGAAAATTTTCAGCAAACTGAACAAGAATTTTGCGTAATGAACATGAACGATCGGGCGAGTAAGCTCGAGAAAGCCAAAATGACCTTGATCTTCACCAACACTTCCACCACAAGTTCTACATCTCACTCCTGGATCAACTACTCCGAGTCTTGGATCCATCAGACCCCCTTCAATCGGATAACCTTCTTGATCATAAAGCTCTGTCTTGGTTATTTTTGCAACCGACATACGTTTGATCAATTCCGGATCAATTATTCCAAACTCGATCTTGTCAACTAACATAATTTTTCCTCTCTTCTTTCTCTCACTCTTCTTTCAAAATTATTCTCGGATATATCATCATGCTCTTCAGCTCGTCGAGCATAAGTTTGAACGCATAACTCATCTCAATGTCAACAATTTTGCTGTCGCCATCTACATGGCAATATTTTTTGTTTTTAATTTTATCATGAACTGCGACTAGACCGCATTCCATGCATACAGGAACTATTGTTTTGTCAGAATCGAAACGCTCTTTCAAAACGAGCGCTGCCCCATGTGAGATGAGAACATCCTTCTCCATTTCACCAAGTCTCAGTCCACCTTCTTTACTTCTTCCTTCGGTCGGCTGCTTTGTCAACAGTGTGACAGGACCCCTCGAACGTGCGTGTATCTTGTTTGAGACGAGATGGTCGAGCTTCTGGTAGAAACAGCTGCCTATGAAAATTTCTGCATCAAATTTCCTTCCTGTCCTCCCATCATACATAACTTCCTTCCCATCATTCATGAAACCAAATTTTCCAAGTTCGCTTCTTATGTCTTCTTCCGGTATTGGATTGAACATTGGGGAATAAAGTATCTGCCCTGACAATGCCGCAACTTTCCCAGCAATTATCTCTAGAAGCTGGCCCATTGTCATTCTTGACGGAATTCCATGTGGATTGAAAATTATATCAGGAACAATTCCATCTTCTGTGAAAGGCATGTCTTCTTCCGGAACAACCAATCCTATTATCCCTTTCTGTCCATGTCGACTTGCTAGTTTGTCTCCAATCTCTGGAATCTTCATGTCTCTTATTAAAACTTTAATCAATTTCGTTCCGTCAATTGTTTCGCTGATAAAAACTCTGTCGACAACACCCTCATCCCCATGTCTGAGTCGAACAGAAGTTTCGCGTATGTTTTCAATTCCTGTTATGAACTGATCCATAGTTCCCAAGAAACGAAGCGGCGACACACGGCCAACAAGTACTTTGTCCATGTCAACAGGAGTTTCCGGATTAATGATCCCATCCTCAGGAAGATGTTTGTATGCATCTTCACCAGCATATCCTCTCACACCTGGTTCCGGAATTCCGAGTATATCTTCTTGGCCACCCATGTATCTTTTCTGCTCACCCTCGTACGCTCTGTACATTGCAGACCAAAGCAGACCTCTTTGTATGCTACTTGCATTTATCACAACAGCGTCTTCAATATTGTAACCGTCATAGCAGCCAATTGCAATAACAACATTCGTCCCATTCGGATGTCTGCTATAATTAATAACTTTATGTGCATGTGTCTGAACGAGTGGGGATTGGGGATAGATGAGAATGTTTGATTTTGTATCTACTCTGTTCAAAAAGTTTGTCGCAAAAAGACCAATACTTTGTCCAACCATTTTTGCCCCGAAGTTCACTCTGTCACCTCTGTTGAACTCAGCGTATGGGATGAACGAGGCAGAAAGGCCGACAATTACTGCGGGATCAAGCTCGACATGTGTGTGTTCAGTTGTGAGTGAAGACTCCCGAAGTGAGATGTAAGTATTTTCCTCCTCTTCTGCATCAAGATATTCTATTATACCAGTCTTGAGAAGATCATCCCATGTCATCTCCCCTTTCTTCAGCTTCTCAAGATGCTCATTAGTCAGCTTTGGTTTTCCGTTTTCGACAATAATTAAGGGTCTTCGCGTTCTTCCAGAGTCACTGAGAACCCTCACTTCTTCCAAATGCTTGTGATAAGCTATATTTATCTGATTTGGTATCAGTCCATTTCTTCTTTTATCACGAATTTCCATCACAAGTTTGTCAGGATCGCTTACTTTTCCAACAAACCTTCCGTCCAAAAATACGTCTGTCATAAAATCACCAACTCAGCCTTTTCCTCCCTTGGTTTGAATGTCGATAGTTTTCTGTATTAAATTCAGAATTGTTTTCGAATCTTTCTCACCAAGACCCTTTGTAACTTCCGCCGTTATTGCAAGATATTTTCTCAGTCCGATTGTTGCTCCTTCAGGCGTCTCGCTTGTACAAAGCTTGCCCCAGTGTGTCGCATGAAGTTCACGAGCAGCGAAATGTTCTTGTGTAGATGTCAAAGGAGAGAGAACGTTTCTCATATGGGAAATTGTTTTGATGTAGCTTCCTCTTTCAAGTCTCTGGCTGACACCAGTTCTTCCACCAACCCAACTTCCAATTGCAAGAGCGGATACGAGCTGATTTGTCAGCACGTTCGACTCAACAATTGCTTGTAATGGTGGCAGCCTCCCCCTTTTAGTGAGCTTCTGATAATTGTAAGTTATTCTTGTTATCAATCCCCACTTACCGAGCAAAATGCTTCTTAGTAAAATTTCCAGCAAATCCCCGCTCATTTTCAATCTCTTGTTTGAATAATGGTCAAGATCATCCTCTTCAATCTTGTCCAGGTGAAGTTTCAGAACTTTTCCTATCGCCTTTGCGATGAACAATGCTTTCTCTAACCTATTTTCAGGATTTTGCCCCAAGTGTGGCAATAAGTAACGATCTACAAGTTTTACTGCACGATCCATTCGATACTCTTTCTGCGGTATTTTGATATGCTTGCCAATCTCGTCGAGCGCTTCGTTCTTTGATGACGCTTCACTCTCGTAAAGATTTACATAAAATTCTTCTTGAATCTCAAGATTGTCTGAAATTGCAGTTACGATGTCTTTGTCATTCTCCAAGCCAAGAGCTTTTATAAGAATCGCGACTGGAAGCTTGCTCACGTTCGCAAAACTAATTGTTATTACCCCATCCAGCTTTCTCTCAAGCAAGTGTCTTTGAATGTAGCCAGATTTTTCAGAGTGAATTCTTGCAATTTCTGTTATATTTCCTGTGTCTACCTTTGCTGTTATCACTCTATTTTGCGCAATCTCTTCTACAAGGACAAGAATTCTTTCAGTCCCGTTTATTATGAAATAACCACCTGGATCGTCAGGATCTTCACCTGCTTGAATCAGCTCTTGTCTGTTCATATTTGACAATGGGCATATCTTCGACCTCGTCATTACGGGCAAATCTCCAAAATTAACAACAATTGTGTCGCTTTCAATGCTGTTCAGAACAGGTGTCATCTCAATGAACATCGGGGCAGCATATGTCAGATTCCTTATTCTTGCCTCGAGTGGCAGAATTCCTCTGACAGACCCATCAGCTTCCTTTACAGAAGGTTCACCAATTTTAAACTCACCGAGGTTTATCTTAAATTCACCAAGCTCAGGAACTTCCGGCTTGATTACCCCTATTTCACTCAAAACTTTCGGAATTCTTCTCATAACAAAATCATTGTAAGAGTCAATTTGAAAACGCACGAGCCCTTTCTCTTTTGTTAGAGTGTCAAGTAGCGTCAAAAATGAGGTGTTCATTCTGTCAATCATTTTATCAACTTCTCAGCAACTTCAGCTGGCCTTTATAACTACTCGATAATATTCGCTTTCTCCAGCCGTCGTGCTCTTTCTGATAATCTTCACAACATCACCAGGCTTCGGATTCATTTCCTTTATCGCAGGGTCTGTTTCAAGGATTCTTGGCAGTTGACGCAGTGTAATGCCATAATGTCGCAATATCTCTTCCTTTTCCTCATCTTTCAAGAGAACATGTTTAGGAACAAATTCATGCTTACTGATTTCCAATTTCTTCACTAACTCACCCTAGCAAGTACTATCTTGCCTTCTCGCTCCGTATGTGTTATGGAATTTTCTGGTTTCCTGTACGAGATGTATAAAGGTGTCTGTTTGTTTAATTTCACAATCAAAATGCCCAATCTGACACCAGCGCTATCACTATAGTATGATTACATATTTAAAAACCTTATCTTTTTCCTCACTATGCGGTAGAAAGAAACAATTTATACTTTACATTACTCTTTTGTAGTATGTTTCCAGCAGTTCATGCTTATGTTGCAAGAGAAGCCGCTTACAGCGACGATTCTTTATTAATCGTGGGAAGTGTTTTACCAGATGTAGCAATAACTAGAATTGTAAATTGGAATGAGACTCATACTAAAGGTGTTGAATTTAGAGATTATGTGCTAGGAGTTAATCCTTCATACAGACGTTTAGCAGATGGAGTGATAATGCATGGTAGAATACCAAGAGGTGTTGATCATTTTTCTGACGTTGAATATGATGGAGGATTAGGTTACGCTTTTCAAAAGTCGCGAACTTTGGTAAATAAAGTTGCAATAAGTTGTGGTTTAAGTACTGAAAATACAATAGCCGCAGCCCATACTTTCGTCGAAATGGCATTGGATTACTGGTTGACAAGAAGCCATCCAGAAATTTCAGATTTACTTAAAGATTCACTAACTGTGGTTGACAGGGATCAAATTTCAAAGCACTTTGCTGGTTTTTACTTAAAAGATTTTGCCGAAACTAAGAGAGCTGTTAACGAATATTTCAATGTACTGCTTTCAGGAGAAATTACTAATAGAGAAGGACTCGTTGCATTGGGCGCATGGATTCTAAGGAAAGCTTTCAGTGTTGATATAGACACGACGAGTGCCATTGACGTTCTTGATAAAGCAATTAATATAACAAAACCTACATATCAAGAATTTCTTGGAAGAGCAGTAAACTTAGTCTGCCAACTTAAATTTGAATAAATTAAAAGAAAAAAAAGCGCCTGAGACGGGATTTGAACCCGTGTCTTAGCCGTGACAGGGCTACATCCTGGGCCACTAGACGACTCAGGCTCACATTAACTTTACGTTGTAATGTTAATTTCAAGACTTATTAATCTTTTATTATTGAAATGAAGCCTAGAAAAAGATAAATGGTGTGGCAGCGCCCTGGAGTTCCCGAGCGTTAGCTCAGTACAAACCAGATCTCTGGACTGTTTGACTTCTGAGTTCGAAATGGGATCAGGTCGTTCCAGTCCGATTTGACCGCCAACGTTAATTAATAGTCAGACTACCTTTTTAAACTTTTTGTAAATGAGTAAATGAACTACGAAGAAGAAAAAAGTCCCCGGAGGGAGATTTGAACTCCCAACCTTACGCTTTCTATACGAGCAGGTCCTGGCTGAAAAACACGAAACGTGCTCTTCTACAGGCGTCTGCTCTACCGTTGAGCTATCCAGGGTAAATTAAATTAAAACTTTTAGAGAAATATATTCAACATAGTTTTTAAACTTATGTAGAATTCTTGGTTCAATGCGGGAGGTGAGCATAGCGTCTTCATCCATTTTATCAGGCGAGATTGATGTTATTTACAGCTGTAAAAAGATTTGTGAGAGGTGGGATTTGAACTTCTAAAAACAGCTAAACTTTTACAATAAGATGTTTCGAAATTGATTTTCTGAATTCTTTCCTCTGGTCCATGTAACGGACGTTTGCTTTTGGCAGTCTTATCTCACCAACAATGTCCATCGATGGTTTTATGTGATACGATATGACACGTTCCTCGTGCGGTCTGAGCGTCTCGAACTTCCACACCAACTCAGTTCCTGCCAGCGTTTTTTGTATTGTCGGCCTCATTGTGTCGAATCTTTCAATTATATGAGCAGATGACGGAAGATAGTCGCGTACAATTACATCTTTCAAAACGTGTCTCGTTCTGTTTTTCACCTCAAGCGACACCAGTATTTCTTTTGCCCCAGCGACTGTTGCAAACTTCCTGTAGCTTTTACTGATTCTTATTGTGAAGACGTATCTGAAAGCAATCAACACAAGCAAAATAACTGCGATGATAACCAAGACGGCGTTCCATACAGCAAGTTCATATGTCAGCGACTTCTCTTCTCCAGGCAGAATAGTTGGAATTAGCCAAGTGTAAACTGTCTGGCTGCCTGTCGTCGCTTCGGAAGTTGGTGAATCCTTTGGAAAGAAGAAGAGTTTCATGAAAGCAGGAATGGTTTCCTTAACAATTACATTATTTGCCGGCTCGTTTCCGTCATTTCTTACCTTTATCGTGATTTTTTGCGACAGGAATCCATAAGCTATTTCTTTTGTCTGAATAATTTTTTCAACTGAGCCGACGCGATACTGTATTGATTTTTCGCTGATTATTTTTCCTGAGTCATCTTTGAGAGTAATTTGAAAAGTATAGAAACCAGAAGCAGAAAATTGGCCGAATGTGTATTGATGAGAAGTTTGAGATATGCCTCTACCCTGAACTGCTTCTATTCTGTCAGTGAAAGTTTGCAGCGTGTCACCCGAAATGCTTTTCACAGCTGTTATGAGAGTAACTGGAAGTGAATTTGACTCGGCAGGATTTGTTATTATGACTGTTATTGTTGTTGTTTGGCCTGGCTGAACAAAATCTTTGTCGAATTTGATGCTTGAAATGCAGACTTGGAACGTTCTCTCAGTCGTTAATTTTATAGTTCCAGAAGATTTCAGTGCACTATCCGAAAGAGATTGCGCACCTACTGTGAAAAGATTACTGAATTCTTCTACGCACTCAGCTGCGCTGAAGGAGATTTTCACTTCTTTGCTAGAATGTGAGTTTATTGAAAGACGGTCAGTTTCAAAACTGGTTGTCATGCCTTTGAAGTTTGTTGGAAAAATAGAAACAGAGAATATGTCAGTTTTTTCTTGATTGTTTGTTATCGTTACAGCAACAGTTTTTGTGTCACCGCTCGCAACAACAGTCTCTGAAGGATTTAACGAGATGCCTATTTCATCTGCAGCGAGAACACATCTGGCACTTAGACTGGCAACAAGTAATATGCTGAGCAGGAACAGCAGTTTTTTCATAATATAACTTTCTTTTTGAGAATATTTTAAGGTTAGTAAAAGGTTTGGCGAGTGGAGTCGCGTTGTGTTTTGCTGTTTTTGATGCAAATATATTCTAGAAAATATATTTTGTAGGATACATTCACAATTTTTACAATAATCACAAAAAAACAAAAGCTGCTGCAAACGTTAGAAAATTGTTTAGAAGTTATCTAGAAATCTTTTTCACAAAATCCACGAAGCTCATCTTCTCTGTTTTCTCAACTTTCTCGCCCTTCGGCTTCTCTTTCTTCCTCTTCTTCAACATGTCTTCAATGACATTGCCAATTGGTTTGAAATCTTTATACGTTTCTCTCGGGCCAATTTGAATTCTGTACGACCAGTCATATTTTCTCTCGTACTGGTCAGCCCATGTCAAGTGTTCGAAGTCAAAGAGGCGTCTTTCTTCACGCTTCTCCTTTGGATAGCCAACAGGAACTATTGCTATCGGTCGCACATTTTCTGGAAGTCCTACTGCATTTTTCACAAGATCTTCATCAAAAGATTTCACCCAGTCAGCACCAAGTCCGAGCGACTCGGCAGAAAGCAGCAAGAGCATGACAGCCGCCGCCGTGTCCTCTAAGGCGTAAACAAGCTCGCCACGTTTTCCATACTTCGAAGATATTTTTTCCAAGTCCGCAAGCACAACGATAACGACAGGAGCTTCAGCAACATGCATCTGCTCTAGCGCAGCCTTTGCCAACTTCTTCTTCACTTCCTCTTCACGAACGACGACAAACTCCCATTCCTGTATGTTGCCAGCGGAAGGAGCGTGCGTTGCCATGTGAAGCATTACACCGATCATCTTGTCGTCGACATGCTTCTTCTCAAACTTCGTCGTCGGTCGCCAGTTAACTACCGCTTCGAAAAAATTCATAACTTCCCTTCTTAATACTTATTTTTCTAAAGAAAATTTATATTTTAAACGATTAAAACCTTCTGACCGAACCGCAATTAGGGCAAATCCACACTTCAATCTTCTTTGTTTCATCATTCGTATCGACAAGAAACTCACGTAACATGTTGTGCTCTTCATGGCAATTTCTCAAACAAGACTCGCAAACACCATATGTCCAGCTTCTGTCAACGGTTTCAAGTTTCATTCAGATACCTATATTATTTTTGCAAAAATTTGCAACTTTTTTGCAACGTTAATTATAAACTTTATAGAGCTTAAATGTTGTTTAGGAACTGTTAGAAATTGTTGATGTATATGGACTATTCCATTTTGGCAGAAACTTATGAAAAGCTGGAAAAAATTCCTTCGAAACTTCAAAAGACTGAAATCCTTGCAGATCTTTTCAAGAAGACACCAGCCGAAGAATTGCCAAAAGTCGTGTTGCTGATAATGGGCAGAGTATTTCCAATCTATTCCGAACATGAACTTGGAATCGCAAACCAGATGATGTTGAAAACAATTGCAAAAGCGTCTGGATTTTCTGTCAAAGAGGTTGAACAGAAATTCAAAAAGACTGGAGATTTAGGACTGACCGCAGAAGAATGCATAAAAGGAAGGCGTCAGGCAACTCTTTTGAGAAAGAAACTGACAGTTGATCATGTTTTTGAAAGTTTGAAAAAATTACCATTTCAAACAGGCCAAGGTTCGCAAGAAAAGAAACTGGCGATAATATCAGAACTTCTTGTCTCAGCTCAGCCAAAAGAAGCTCGTTATGTCGTCCGTACAGTTATTGAAAATCTTAGAGTCGGAGCAGCTGAAGGAATTATTCGTGACGCAATTGTTCAAGCGTTCTTATTGAAGGAAGGAATGAGTAAAGAGAAGAAAAAGGAAATTGTAGAAGCGATTGAGTATGCGTGGAACATTATTTCGGATTCTGGAGAGATAGCGAGGACTGCAAAGGAGAAAGGAGTTGAAGGATTGCGCAAATCACATTTCCAGCTTGGCAGATCAGTACAAGTCATGCTAGCTGAGAAAGCAGAAAACATGGAAGAAGTTTTCAAGGAATTTAAAGAACTTTTTGTTGAGACAAAGTACGACGGCATGCGCGCGCAAATTCACAAGAGAGGAAATGATATCTGGATTTTCACCAGAAGATTGGAGGAAGTGACGAAACAGTTTCCAGATTTGGTCGATCTTTGCAGAAAAGGACTGAATGTAAAGGACTGCATAGTTGAAGGTGAAGTTTTAGGGATAAACAACAAAACAAAGCTCCCCTTTCCTTTCCAAGTTCTATCCCAGAGAATTCATCGCAAATATTATATAGAACAAATGGTGAAAGAAATTCCAATTCAAATTAATCTCTTCGATGCTGTTTATGTTGATGGAAAAGTTCTCACCAACGAGCCACTTACGGAGAGAAGAAAGATTTTAGAAAAAATTGTGAAATCAATTCCAGGAAAGTTCCAACTTTCAGAGCAGTTTCTTACTAATGACATAAAGAAAGCGGAAAAATTCTACAAGAAAGCTCTGAGCGAAAAGCAGGAGGGAGTGATGCTGAAAGTCCCTGATTCAAAATATATTTTCGGTCGTCATGTCAGAGGATGGTATAAAATAAAACCAATAATGGAAACGCTTGATCTTGTCATTATCGGTGCGACTTGGGGCGAAGGAAAGCGCGGCAAATGGCTAAGCTCATACGTCGTGGCATGCAAAGATCTGGACACAGGAGATTTCTTGGAGTGCGGAATGATGAGCACTGGATTGACTGAAGATGAATATGAAAACATGACAAAAGTTCTGAAGCCCTTGATTGTGAGTGAAAATGGAAAGGACGTTGTGATAAAGCCAAAAGTTGTTGTAGAAGTTGGTTATCAAGAAATTCAAAAATCTCCAACATATTCTTCAGGATTTGCTTTGAGATTTCCAAGATTGGTAAGAATTCGACAAGACAGAATTGCAGAAGATGCGGACACTATAGAAAGAGTTATGCAACTTTTCAAATCACAGGGCAGACAAGGTTAAATTACATTCTAAAAAACTTCTATTTGAGTTTCTAATACAAAAAAAACAATTACTTTATTGTAAACAGAAAATTTTTTCATCAGTTTTTTCTTGCAAAAATTTTTTAAAATTATGTTATGTCACTGGCGAGATATAAAAGCTTATATATTAAATTACTCCTTAGTTAAAACATAGAGTCTAGAGTGAAAGATATGTTAGCTTCAGCGAAAGTCATGGATGCGTTGAAAGGAATTGGTTTGAATCTTTATGAAAGAAAACTTTGGGTAGCACTCCTTGCACGTGGGACTTCATCTGCAGGCGAGTTATCTGAAATTGCTAACGTTCCTCGTTCTCGAGCTTATGATGTTTTACAGTCACTTGCTGACAAAGGTTTTCTCGTCGTGCAAACTTCGAAACCAATTCATTATGTCGCGATTGCGCCTGAAGAGGCATTAGAGAGAGCAAGCAAAAAGATGCAGGAAGAGATAACTGAAACGATTGAGCGCGTTGAAGAATTGAAGAGTTCACCTGTGATGAGGGAATTGAATGAAGTTTTTTCATCCGGCCTCAAGCTTATTAATCCAGAAGATATGACTGGCGCACTGAAAGGAAAATATTCTTTATTCCAGCAACTCGATACAATGTTTCGTGATGCAGATAAACAAATTAGCATTGCTACAACTCCAGAAGGCCTCAATGAGCTTTTCACAAATCATCTTGATGTTCTGAAGAAAGCAAAGGATCGCGGAGTTCACATTAAGATTGCAACTTCTGGGACGGAGAAATCATCAGAAGCAATCAAGGCGTTAAACGATGTTGCAGAAGTACGTAATATTGATTCCAAGGAAGTTCCACTTGCTGGACGTTTCTTCGTTGTTGATGACAAACAATTCGTTTTCTCATTGACTGATTCAAAAACTCATTCCACTCAAGACATGGCAGTGTGGAGCAAAAGTGAGCACGCCGCAAGCGATATATTAAGTCCACTTTTCAAAATGGTTTGGAATCACTCAAAATCAGTCGGATAAAAATTATTTTTTATCAGCAACTTCTTTCTTGACTTCCTTGATGAAATCTTGAAGTTCTATATCATGTCTTATCTTGCCATTTCTATCTCTAATGGATATTTTATTAGCTTTTTCTTCTTTAGCTCCAATAACTATAGAAAATGGAATCTTCTGCAGCTGCGCGCTTCTGATTTTATACTCGATCTTGTGTGACTCGAAATCTCCTTCACATCTTATTTCATTTTCTTCCAACGCGCGCAAAACCTTCTTCGCATACTTCATATTGTCTTCAGAAATTGAAAGAACGCGGACTTGAACTGGAGCTAGCCAGACTGGGAACTTTCCTTGATAGTGTTCTACAAGAATTCCCATGAATCTTTCTAGCGCTCCATAAATCACTCTGTGAATAATTATCGGCGCGTGTTCCTTCCCATCATCTCCAATGTAAGCAGCTTTGAACCTTTCTGCCATAACAAAATCGAGCTGGATTGTAGCCAACTGCCATTTTCTTCCTAAAGAATCTTTGATGTGAAAGTCAATTTTCGGCCCATAGAATGCTCCCTCACCAGGACATTTTTTGTATTTTATTTTTGCATCTTTCAACGCCTTCTCGAGCCACCCTTCACCAATCTTCCAAATTTTTGGATCTCCCATAGCCTTCTCTGGTTTGAGTGAAAGATCTACAGAGAATTCGAAACCGAAAACATCGTAGAAATGTTTCACAAGATCAATGATAGAAATAATTTCTTTCTCTAGATTTTTTTCATTAAGAAAAATATGCGCATCGTCCTGAACGAACGCACGAACTCTAAATAGTCCAGACAGCACACCACTCAACTCATTCCTATGAACAAGTCCAAGTTCGCTGAATCTCAATGGAAGATCTTTATAGCTCCTCGGCCTGCTCTTGAAAACAAGAATTGCGTTCGGGCAGTTCATCGGTTTTAAACCAAATCCTTGGCCTTCTATTTCTGAAAAGAACATATTTTCCTTGAAATGCTCCCAATGCCCACTCACCTGCCACAATGCATTGTTCAAAATAATCGGTGCAGAAATTTCTTGATAACCTCTTTTCTTATGTTCCCTTCTCCAGAAATCTATCAAAACTTCTCTAAGAATAACTCCTTTAGGATGCAGAAAAACCATTCCAGGTCCAACTTCCTGAAAACTATACAAGTCGAGTTGCTCTCCGATTATTCTATGGTCCTTCTCACTCAATCCAGCGAAATCACTTCTCTTTATCAAGTTCATAGGGTTTTTGATTTCACGAACCGCTTTCATTTCAATTTTCTTCTCAATCTTCACTCCGTCTGCCGAGAAAACTTTTGACTGTTCTGCCAGAGGATGCGCCTTGACTTTTATTGCAAGAGCCTTGTTCCATCCAAACGGAGCTCGATAAACTTCTATCTTCAACTTCTTTGCCTGCGATTCCATTTCCTTTACAACTTTCAACGCATCGTCCGGCTTTGCAAGATTGTTGCTTAGATGGGCGAAAGGATAAATCAAAATTTTGTTAACTTTCACATTCTTTAAAAATCTACTCACTTCATCAATCGCTTGAGCAGCAAGCTTTTCATTGTCTCCTTCTTCGACTGACACAAACAAAACAAGAACTTCCTCTAGTCGGTATTTCTTCTTTTCCGCTTCTTCAGCTACTGATATTTCTTTCTTTATCGGTTCATATTCTATCCAATCAGAGTGCATTTGCAAAATTCTCATATCAACCCAACCGTTCCTTATTGTATTTTATTTGCGAGAAAGATATTCGTTTTTTAAAGTGTTGTTTAGAAATGGAGCTAAGTAAAAGAAAACTAGAGTTACAGTTCAGTCCGTGTTTGACATTCACCGTTCATTTTTTCCACATCTTTAATTTACATTAACATGGAATACTTAAATAGGTTTTGTAAGAACTAAGAAGTTAGTAGTTAGTTGTTAGTTTGAAGTCGATAGTCACAGTCCCATCGTCTAGCGGCCAAGGACGTCAGCCTCTGGAGCTGAAGACCGCGGTTCGAATCCGCGTGGGACTACCTATTATTTTAAACAAAAAATTTAAATAAAAATTCCTTTCATTTTGTAAATGACGAAACTTATTCCAAGAACCATCATCAAGATTTCGTTAATCAGCATGTATCTGTTTGGCTCTAGAACTATGACTGAGTTGTAGAAGTAAATCATTATCAGCGTGTAGCCCATCGTCAGTAAGACTGAGAGTATGATTGAGTAGGAGAGGAGCTCGAAAATTTTTTGCTTCAAGCCTTTCATTTTTGTCACCTTTCATATTGTTACAACATTACCTCAAAACTACAACATCGCTCTTGCCTGGTATCGATATTTCACAGCCTTTGGTTTCTTGCCTCGGACAGATTTCTTCTCTTTCAACTTACTTCGTTCTTTCTTCTGCAGTTCGATCATCTGCATCTTCAAGTAGCCGATTTTGTTTTGCAAGAACTTGACTTCACGGACAGTTGTTGCTGAAAAAAGAGACCGTCTTGCTTCGTAAAGCTGAGCTTCGAAAAACTCAATATCGTCTGCTTCAATCCCTCGCGTAGGGCTGAATTTCAAGCTATAGCTAGTATGTCCGTTTGCCATATGTCACTAATAGGTAGTGATAGTATATAAAGTTTACTATTTTATAGTAGTTATCTTTTTTCTATTTGATAGAAGGTTTAGGCTTTGCCTTGAGAAGCAAATTCGCGAGTAAATATTCAATAAACGACTAATAATAAATATGACCAAAAACTATGAGAAAGTCCTTAAAGAAGCTTTGCAAGTCGCGCGACCAGGAGCGGAAGAAAAAAAGAAGATTTATTTTGTTGTGAAAAAAGTGCTTGCAGAAGCGAAAAAACAGGCTAGAAAATACAAAGCGAAACCTCTCGTTGCTGGAAGCATTACACGCGGCACGTGGCTGCCAGGAAAGATGGAGTTCGACATTTTTATTTTGTTCCCTGAAAAACTTTCTGGAAAGAAGTTCGAAGAGGATGGATTGAAAATCGGCAAAACAATTTTTGAAAAACTAAAAGGAGCGTGGAGGATTGAGTATGCCCAACATCCGTACGTTTCAGGAAAGATTGAAGGAGTTGAGGTGGACATAGTTCCGAGTTATGATGTGAAGTCTACCGAGAAACTCAAGTCGGCAGTCGACCGCACGCCATTTCATGTGAAGTATTTGGAAAAACATCTGCCTCTGAAGCTTTCCGACGACGTCCGCTTGTTGAAGCACTTCCTTACCGCAAATGGAATTTATGGTGCGGACACAAAAACAGAAGGATTTTCAGGTTATGTTTGCGAGTTGCTAGTTATCAAATACAAGAAATTTGCCAGCGTTTTGCAGAATGCTACGAAACTGAAGCCTGGGGATGTTATTGACATCGAGAATTTCTATAAAAAGAGTGAGCATCACAACCTTCAGCACATGTTCAAGGGCCAAGCGCTCATTCTCATCGACCCCACGGACAAGACGCGCAACACAGGAGCGGCCATCTCGCCAAAGAATTTTTTCAAATTCAAAAAAATCGCAGCAGAATTTTTGAAAACCCCTTCAATCCAATTTTTCGTTCCCCAATCACAACAGTCGATTAATGAGAATGAACTGATCCTGAAGCAGATGCAAAGAAGGACAGAACTTATTCTTGTGAGATTCGCTCCACCAAAAGTTGTTCCAGACATTTTGTGGCCGCAGCTAAGAAGATTCTCGGAACGTCTGCAGAGCATTTTGGAAGAAACTCAGTATGAATTCAAAGTCCTTCGTCGTGACGAATACACGAATGAAAAGGATTTGGCTGTTGTGCTGATCGAGATGGAAGTAAGCAAGCTTCCGAGCGTGCAGAAAAGGGTTGGGCCAAGAGTTTTTGACATTGACGACTCGGAGAGATTTCTGAAAAAATACAAAATAAACTCGCTTGCATGTCCTTTTGTCGAAGGTGACAGTTGGGTCGTAGAGACAGAAAGAAAGTTCATGACAGCCCGCGAGAAACTCGCTGACACTCTCAATGATGATGTGAAAGTTCTGAAAGCAAAAGGAATTCCAAACAATATTGCGAACGAGCTGGTGAAAGGATTTGAAATTATCTTGGAGAGCAACAGAGTCATGGAACTAGTGAAAACTGACAGTAACTTCGGAATTTTCCTGAAGAAATATTTCAGTCCAGAGAGTTTGGTTTGATTGACCCAAGTGGTTTAGGCTTTATTCCTGCGAAATTTATCGATTGTGAAGTATCCCACAAATTCTTCACATAAGTGTCGATTACTTTGACAAGTGAAGAATGGGCAGACCAGATTGCTGTGAAGAAAAAGTTTTCTTTCTTTTCAGGATCATTATCCAATCTCATTATTATTTCTTTTCCATCGACGACAACTATCCTTGGATGGAATTTTGTCTGGAAATGTTTTAAAAGAATTCCATGAGACTGATACCATTTAGCCTTCCAATAATTTTCTTCGTTGACAGGATCAAGAGAAATGACTTTTACTTTCACACCGCGTCTCGAACATCCAACAAGAGCTTGAGATAGACGGTAATTTTTCGAAAAGTTTCTCGTTATGCCATAGGCATAATTCTCACTCCTATCGAGCATGTCAGCAACTTTGTCAAAAAATTCAGTAAAATTCTTGCCCTTGACAGTCCATACACCTTCAATCATGCTTTCCGAGCTTCCATTGATTTTCTTCAGGGCCTTCTTAACATCCAACGTCTTTTCCTTCAGTTCCATAACTTTCTTTTCCTCATTTCTCACAAGATTTTCCAAGGCTGATCCTGGGTCTACTGCTTTGAATTCCTTCGGCCTTCCTTCAAGAACTTCTACAAGTTGCCTGCCAACAAGCGAGTCAAGAATGTCATAAATCTTTGATTGTGGCACTTTGGACTCTCTGCTTACATGACCTGCTTTTGACGGCCCGAGAAAAACTAGCGTAGAGTATACTCTAGCCTCATAGTCATTAAGTCCGAATTCCCTCAACGTTTCAATTATTTCCTCTACGTTCATAGCTAATTTTAATTCTGTTTGAGGTGTTTATAACCATTTAACACCACCGTCGGTGGTGAATTTCACACATCTTCACGCCTTTTCAAAAGCCATTGATATTTTCTTTCCTTCGAATTCCAAACTTCCTTTATACTTTCCATCCACTTCCCCGAAAATAATTTTCTTTGCACCAACTTCTTTCTTCAAGTCTTTTTCAAACTTTTTCAGACCAGCATTTGTTTTTTCATCAGAACTCAAGCTCAAAACAATCATTTCATTGACGTTGAATTTATTCTGCTTTCTCAATGACTGCACTTCTCTTATCAATTCTCTGAATATTGCTTCTTCCATCAAATCAACGTCAAGCTTCTTATCTGTCAGCACTGTGCCGAAATCGAAATTGACTTCTGAAAATTCTCCATCTGGTTTTTTCGCAGACGTCACAACACCCTTTGCATTGCACATCATCTTCAACAAATCATTCACTTCCTTCACAGCAGCAGCAACTTTTTTATTTCCTGAAACCACAACGACTTGCTTCGCTGGCCATCTTAACTTTAGCTGTGTCTGCTGCCTCGCTGCCAGGCTCGCATCTATGATTTTTTTCGCAAACTCAACTTTCTCTTCGAGGTCCTTGTCAATAAATCTTTTGTTTGCGTTCGGCCATTCTGACATATGGACTGACCTCGGAGCTTTCTTGTCAAAATTGACGACGAGATTCTGATAAATTTCTTCTGAGATGAAAGGAGTTATCGGCGCTAGAAGTTTTGCTACTGTGACGAGAGCTTGATACAAAGTCGACAATGCAACATCTTTGTCAGAACCTTTTTCCGTCACCCAAACTCTGTCTCGAATGAGTTTTATGTAAAATCTGCTCAAGTCATTGACAACAAAACTGACAAGCTTTCTTCCGGCATGATGAAATTCAAAATCTTCAAGATGCTTTGTCACTTCTTCTGTCAATGTGCTGACACGAGATAAGAGCCAGCGATCCTCTGTCTTCAGTCCGACGAGTCGTGGCGAGAAGTTTGTGCCTGCGTACGTTGTGAAGAATGCATATGAGTTCCACAAGATGTTTAATGAACGGCGAATTTCTTCTGCGGTTTTGTAGCTGAAGTTCTGGACTTCCCAGGGAGCAATCTCCCAGCAGAAATACATTCGTAAAATATCCGCGCCAAGTTTTTTCAGCGCGTCATCGCCCCAAACAACATTTCCCAACGACTTGCTCATCTTCTCTCCTCTTTCGTCAATCACCCATCCCATCAAAGCTACAGATTTGTAAGGACTGGTGCCAAACGTCGCGACTCCGCAGAACATCAAACTGTAGAACCAGCCACGTATCTGGTCCTGCGACTCGCATATCAAGTCAGCCGGCCACAAACGTTCGAACAATTCTTTGTTTTGGAAAGGATAGCCAAGGGAAGCCCATGTAGAAATTCCAGAATCAAACCACACGTTCATCGTATCAGGCACTCTTTTCATTCTCTGCCCACAGTTCTTGCATTCCAACTCGATTTTGTCAACAACATGCTTATGCAAATCCAACTCTTTATCTTTCTGTAGTTTTGTCACAGATCTTTTCCTCAACTCTTCAACACTTCCAATAACTTCTATGGCATCGCATTTCTCGCAAATCCAAACTGGGAAAGGAATTCCCCAATATCTTTGCTGTGAAATGTTCCAGTCAATTGCCTGCTCAAGCCAATTGTGAAAACGCTCGCGACCGAAATCAGGTAGCCAACGAACTTTGTTGTTCTCTTTTATCATCCTCTCCTTTATCGAATCAATGCTGAAGAACCACTGCTTGCTTAAGCGGTAAATCAACGGAGTCTTGCAACGCCAACACAGAGGATATGTGTGAACAGACCAGCCAAAATTAAGCAAGAAATTTTTCTTCTCAAGTCTTTCAACAACTATCTTTGTCGCGTCGCTAGTTTTCATTCCTTTGAATTCTCCAGCCTCTTCTGTGAACTTTCCTTCTTCGTCTACAGGCGAAACTAACGCAAGCTTGTAGTGCTGGCCAATTGCGTGATCCTCAGCTCCGTGACCAGGTGCAGTATGAACAACCCCACTTCCTTCTTCCATTGTGACAAACTCTTTAAACTTCCCTTTCGTTTTCCTTCCCTTCTCATGCTTGTAAGTCTTCCCTTTCATTACCGGTATCGAGAGAATCACAACATGCGCATTGTCTTGCCCGCGCAGTTTTCTTTGCAGTGGAATGTCAAAAATAGGCTCGAAGCGCAGACCTTCCAACTCTTTTCCCAAAAACTTTTCAATAACTTCATAATCTTTTTTCAACAGTTCTTTCACAACAGGGTCAGCTCTCTTCTCCGCCATGATCAAAATTTCATTTTCTCCCTTCACTCGAATCTTCACATAATATTCGTCTGGATGCACCGCGATCGCGACGTTGCTGAGCAGTGTCCACGGAGTCGTTGTCCATATAATGAGAAACTCATTCTTTTTTCCTCGCACAGGGAACTTTACATACAATGAAGGATCTTTCACTTCTGCATAACTGTCAGTCACTTCATACCCACTCAACGCTGTCTGGCATCTCGAACACCAATGAATTGGTTTTTCGCCGCGTACGAGCATTCCTTTCTGCCAAAGCTGCTTTGTCGTCCACCACGCTGACTCAATGTAATAATTTTTGAATGTGAGATATGGATCAACATAACCGCGCCATCCTCCGAGCATTCGATACAGCGCCAGCCAAGCCTGTTCGTTCCCTTCTGCTTTCTGCTTGCACGCTTCAATAAATTTGTCAACACCAATCTCTTCTTCAATCTGTCTTTTACTCGTCACGCCAAGCTCTCTCTCAACCATTGTTTCGATTGGGAGACCATGCGTGTCGAAACCTGGCTGGAACCAGCTGTTGAATCCTTGCATTACTTTAAACTTCGACCAGATGTCTTTCACAGCTGTCGTTTTCACGTGGCCGACGTGAGAGACTTGATTCACATACGGCGGTCCGTCGAGAAGATAGAACTTTTTCTTCTTCGGCTGCACTGCAACAATCTTTTGCGGGATTTTTTCTTTTTCCCACCACTGCCTTATTCTCGCTTCAAGCTGCTGAGGATTATACTGCTCTCTAACTTGTTTCATCGTCTGCTTCATCGCCATAAAATCACCTTAGTCTCGACAGTAAATAAAAGTATAGAATTAAAGTTAGATCCGTAAATCAATCCGATTATCACTGCTCACGACTTTCACTCTTAACAAATTGAATTGGTCAAATATTTAAACTTTAAAATTTCATCCCACCTAAAACTATTTAAACCGGGAAAGCCACTGATTTTACCAAGTGAAGTGACAAAGATGAGAAAGGGTGAAGGTTTTCACAAAAAGTGATTTAGTTCACTTTGTTTAATGCTATTTCTAGAGTTGACAAGAAAGGACGCATTTCAATTCCAGTTGGATTAAGACTGAAGTTACGGTTGTTAGAAGGAAGTAATGTTAAGATTGTTCTTAACAAGAAGCGCTTGATTGTTACTCCTGATTCTGACGATGGTGATGAAAATGTTTAGAGAAATTGCTCTTGCTCTTTATAAAAAATTTGCTCGTGGTCAGAGCAGTGTAAAGGTTAGCACAAGAGGCTGTGAACCTCTAGGACCGGGTTCAATTCCCGGCTCTGACCCATATCTCAAAATAAATCAAATGTGCGTTTACCGCGAGATACAGGAGCTTTATCAAATGGGTAGAATTAGCAAAAAGGATTATGAACTTCTTATGGAGGATTGTAAAGGATTGCCTGGATGATATTTATGACAATAAAAATAAGTGATAATTATGGTTGAAAAGTTTCAGACTCCAAAAGGAACGCGCGATTTTCTTCCCGAAGAAGCCATCAAATTCCAAAAATTAATAGATTTATTCCGAATCATTGCTGAAAAATATGGATTTGAACCAATAATTACACCTGCATTTGAAAATTTTGATTTACTATCAGCTAAAGGAGGGTTGGGCGAGTCAGTGAAAGACGAAATATATTATTTTAAGGACAAGTCTGACAGAGAACTTGGATTACGTTTTGACATGACAATGCCGTTGGCAAGAGTTATATCATCCAACCCACAACTACCAAAACCATTCAAAAGATATGTTGTAGACAAAGTCTGGAGATACGACAACCCACAGGCCATGCGGTTCAGAGAATTTTATCAAGCTGATATAGATATAATCGGTAGCTACTTCTTGCTTGCAGATGCCGAGTGTTTAGCTGTTGTTTGTGAATTTTTGGATAAATTGGGATTCAAAGATTATTCAATTAAGGTTAATAGTAGAAGACTTGTCGAGAAACTTCTTGAAAAGAATGTCAAAAAGGGAAAAATTCAAGATGGACTCAGAATACTTGATAAATTAGATAAAAAAGGATTTGAATGGATAAAATTGGAATTGCTTAAAATATCAGAATCAGAAGAAAAAATAAACAAAATAATTGAATTCATACAAACTAGAGGAAATAATTGGGAAATCATACGTGATAAAAATGCTCAAGAAGAATATAGACTAGATGATACATCTATCTTCGATTTAAAGGAGTTATATGAAAAGTGTAAAGAACTTGGTATAGATAAAAAAATTCAATTCGACGCTTCTTTGGTGAGAGGATTAGAATATTACACTGGAGTTGTTTTTGAAGTTTCGCTCGGAGCAAAAGTAAGTTGTGGGGGAGGAGGAAGATATGATAATTTGATAGAGTTGCTTGGTAATCAAAGTCTACCTGCAACTGGAATATCTCTTGGTTTGAGTAGAATTTTTGAAGTTATGAAAGAAGAAAACATGTTCGATTTATCTAACACAACAACAAAAATTTTCGTTGCGAATGTTAATGAAAAAGTAAAAAAGGATGCAATAAAAATTGCGCAAAAATTAAGAAGCAGCGGGATTAATTGTCAAATAGATTTGATGAATAGGAAGTTGACAAAACAGTTGGAATTTGCTGACAGGTTAGGAATTTCCTATGTAATTGTTGTTGGCGAGAAAGAACTTATTGATAAAGAAGAACTTCTTGAAGAAAAAGAACTAATGCAAAAAAAGTTCAAGCTGAAGGATATGAGGAAGAAAACCGAGAAAGAACTTTCGCTAGATCAAATTATAAAAAGTTTAAAATAAAATTTAAAATGGAGATAGAATAGCATTCAATTTGAAATTATTTTCGGGCTGGTAGGTTTCTTATTTGTAATAATTTCCTTCCTGCAGAAATCGATGAAAAAATTATATTTTTTCAACATAATTGCAACAATTTCACTCGCAATTTATTCGTACTTGATACAGAACTGGATATTTTTCTCTCTTGAAGCTGTCGTTCTGATTGTTGTGACTTGGGACTACTTCAGAACAAAAGAAATAAAACTGAGGCACCATGTCATCCATGCTAGGAGAAAAAGAAAGTAGGCTTCTATTAAGAATATTTTTTCTGCTTCTTTAGAATGAGACGCATAAATATTTCTAGTAAAATCCTTCTAATGCAACCTTAGTTATCAAATCTTTTCACTAAACCAGCAACCTTTTGCCAGAGACTGTTGGTTCTTCGATTATCAAACCACATTTGTTGCACAACATACCTTCTCCATTATTCCAAATAACGCGTGAACTACCGCACTCTGGGCAAGATGGAATTTTTATCACCTATTTAAAGAATAAAAAAGTGTTTAAAAAAGAATTTCTATAGTGCGATGTATATTTTGTAAAAAAATTTATGTCATTTTCTTTCAGTAAGAACGCAAACCACAAGCTTTATAAAGGTAGCATGCAATTTAAAAATACGAAAAAAGAAATAGAAAATAGAGAAAAGTTAATTAATTGACGTTTGTTCGCTCCATTCTAACTCAATTGATTTGACTGACTTTAAAATTAAAATCAAAAATAAAGGAAAAAAATAAAAAAAGGAAGGTAGATTATTATGGTTAATAGAATTATTCCTGATACTAGTATTATTATCGATGGAACTTTATCCAAGATGATTGAAAAAGACAAGCTGAAGGATGTTGAAATTGTAATTCCTCGTGCAGTTCTTGACGAACTTCAGGCGCAAGCTTCGAAAGGAAAAGAGCCTGGGTTTGTCGGACTTGAAGAACTAAAAAACTTGAGAAAGATTTCTGAGGCGAAAGGAGTCAAACTGAGGTTTACAGGAGAAAGGCCAGGAATCGATGACATAAAGCTTGCAAAGAGCGGGCGGCTCGATGCTTTGATACGAGATGTTGCAAAGAATGAAAACGGAACTTTGATGACAGCAGACTACGTCCAAGCATTGGTCGGAGAAGCGGAAGGGGTGAAGATTGAGTACATCGCGGCAGAAGTAAAAACTACTGGCTTGCGTTTCGAAAAATTCTTCGACGACACGACTCTCAGCTTGCACTTGAAAGTAGAAGTCCCACCGCTTGCGAAGAAAGGAAAGCCAGGAAATTTTGTGTTGACAAAGCTGCGTGAAGAACCTCTGACACAAGAGGAAGTGGAGGTTATCATCAAAGAAATTACTGAAGCGACAAGAATAAGCAAAGAAGGTTCTGTTGAAATAAGCAGACGTGGTGCGCTAGTTATACAACTCGGCTTGTATAGAATCGCAATCGCACGACCGCCGTTCACAGACGGATTGGAAGTGACAATTGTCCGACCGTTGACAAAGCTTACTCTTGAGGATTACAAGTTTTCAGAAAAACTGATGCAGAGATTGAGAGACAGATCTGAAGGAATTCTAATCGCAGGACCGCCAGGAAATGGCAAGTCAACTCTAGCAAGCAGCATGGCAGAATTTTACTCAAAACAAGGAAAAATTGTCAAGACACTTGAATCCCCGCGCGATCTTCAAGTCACTCCTGAAATAACTCAGTATGCTCCGTTGGAAGGTGATTTTGAAAAGACAGCTGAAATTCTTCTGCTCGTTCGTCCGGATTACAGCGTGTATGACGAAATAAGAAAGACCAGAGACTTCGAGATATTTGCAGATATGAGGCTTGCTGGAGTTGGTATGATAGGAGTTGTTCATGCAAGCAATCCAATCGACGCAGTCCAGCGTTTCATGGGACGCATCGAGCTCGGGATGGTTCCTCACATCATTGACACGATAATCTTTGTGAAAGAAGGCCAAGTGAAGAAAGTTTACGAGCTTTCGCTCACAGTCCGTGTGCCGTCCGGAATGACCGAAGCAGACCTCGCCCGTCCGGTCGTAGATGTCAAGGATTTCGAGACAGGACTGCTTGAGTATGAGATCTATTCATTCGGTGAAGAGAATGTTGTAATTCCAATTTCAGGAATCCTCCAGCAGAAGACGTCGCCGATGAAAGCTCTCGCTCAGAAGCAAATCCTGGCAGAAATCAGGAAATTCGATCCAGATGCAGAAGCTGAGATTGTCGACGAGCACAACGTGGTGGTGAAAGTAAATAACAATGTCATCGCCCGCATCATCGGGAAAGAAGGCAGCATGATTTCTTCAATACAGGACAAGCTTGGCATTCACATTGACGTCGAGCCGAGAATTCCGGCGCTGGGAAAGGAAGCCTTTTATAAAATAAACGAGAGTGGCAATAGCCTCGACTTCGATTTCGACAAGCGTCTCATAGGAAAGATTGCCAGCTTCTACATCGAAGACAAGTTCTTATTCTCAGCAACAATCGGCAAGAAAGCAAACGTAAAGGTTGGCAAAGAATCGGATATAGGAAGAGAGCTGCTGCGGGCGATTGTGGGTAGAAGAAATGTAAAAGTGCTGATTTGAGCAGATTTTAATAGATTTGTAGATTTGAGCGAGAATTTAAAAATAAAAATCGAAATATTACAGGTATGTCTCTTGACAAAGATCTTGCCGAGTTTTCTGTGAACTTTGCTTTGAAGAGCGGAGCCAGTTATGTCGAGGCACGCCTAGAGAACGTTTTCACTGAGAACTTCATTTTGAAGAACGGGACGGCGGAAGTAGCCGACTTGACAAGCGAGAAAGGAATCGGCATACGCGTTCTGGCAGACGGCGGGGCAGCGTTCACAACTTCCGAACGCCTCGACAAGCAAATCATCCAGAGAAGAATCAAGGAAGCGATAAGATTTGCCAAGGTTTCTGCAAAACACAACAACGAGCAAATCGTTCTTTCTGAAGAAAAGGCAAGCAGAGCGAGGTGGGAAGTCAAAGCGAAAAGAAAAATCGAGGACGTCAGCTCGAAAGAAAAGCTCGGTCTGCTTCTAGACGCGGAAAAAAGTTTGAGTAAATTGAAGAGCAAAGTTCCTTCACGTTTCATGCAGATGACAAACACAATAAATGAAAAGTACTACATCAACTCGGACGGGAGCAAAATCTCGTCAATGCAGCCGCGCGTGATGGTTTACTACAGTCTTGTCGCAGTTGTCGGCGGGCAGAGCGAGCAGCGTTACTTCCAGCTTGGCAACAGCGGTGGTTGGGAAGTTACGAAGAAGTGGAAGCTGAGTGACAAAATTACGAACGAGGCGCAGATGCTCGTGAAAATTATTGAAAAGGCAAAGCAAACTCCGAACGAGCAGGTTGATGTTATCCTCAGTCCAGAGCTTGTCGGCATAATAATGCATGAGAGCAGCGGTCATCCTTCAGAACTTGACAGGATTTTCGGTCGTGAGGGCGCGCAGGCCGGCGAAAGTTTTCTGACGACGGACTGGATGGGAAGAAGAATTGGTAGCAATGAAGTGAATGTTGTTGATTTTCCTGCAACTGACAAAAATGCGTACGGATATTACGAATTTGACGACGAAGGAATTCCTGCAAAGAAGAGGTTTCTGATAAAAGACGGAATGATAAACGAATTTCTGAACAACAGGGAGTTCGCACGCAAGATAAATCTTCACAGCAACGGAGCGGCGCGTGCAAGCAAGTACGACCGCGAGCCTCTTGTGAGAATGGCAAACACTTACATGCTTCCAGGCAGTCACACAGTTGAAGAATTGTTCGAAGGAGTGAAGAAAGGAGTGTACATCAAATCGTTCACAGAATGGAACATCGATGACAAGAGATGGAACGAGCGCTATGTCGGCTGCGAAAGTTGGATGATTGAAAATGGCAAGTTGACGAATCTAGTCAGAAGGCCGATTTTGGAAATAACAACGAAAGGATTTTTCTCGGCAGTCGATGCGAGGGCAAAGGATTTTGACATGGTGATTGGTAGCTGCGGGAAGGGAGATCCAATGCAAGGAGTTCCTGTATGCATGGGTGGCCCACACATTCGTTTGAGAAATGTTATGATAAAAGGTGGATGAATAATGGCAGAAAAAATGATAGATGAAAGTTCAATTTTGAAGCAAGCAGAAAAAATGGGAGCTAGTGACATCGTTTTGACAACTACAAAAAGCTTGACAAATCAGATAAAGTTTGCAAACAACAAAATCATGACGACGCAGACTTGGGATTCTGTCGACGCGAACATTTTCTTTTCATATCAAAAAAGATTGATGAGCGGGTCAATCGAACTCGAGTCACAACAATTAGCTGAGAAATCTCTCAAGAAACTTTTTGACAATGCAAAACTTCTAGCACCGAAAGAAGATTTTTACGGCATCGCAGGCGGCAAATTCAAATATAAAAGTCCGAAAGATTGCTACGACAAGAAAATTGAAAAATTGCAAGGGAAGGAAGTTGACTTCACCCAAGCAGCGATCAACACATCACTAGCGAACGGAGCCAAGCGTTGCGCAGGAGTTCTTTATTCGTCAAGCTGGAACTTTGAGAAATTTACTAGCAGCGGAGTGGAAGCAAGCGACAGAGGAACAAGCATAAACATTTCGATAAGAAGTTTTGTCGATAAAGACGCGTCTGGTCACTGCGTTTCAGCAAGCAGAATGCTGAACAAGTTCGAGCCTGAAAATGCTGCAAAGCAGGCTGCGGAATTTGCTCGAGATTCACTGCATCCCCAGCCCGGTTCTCCCGGACATTACGACATTCTATTCCATCCGATGATTTTTGCAAATCTTCTTTACTACATGTCTTACGCTTTCTCTGCCTTCGAAGTAGACAGCGGGATGTCATTCTTGATCAACAAACTTAAGAAAAAAGTTGGCAGCTCCCTCGTGACGATTCAGGACGACGCGCAGATGAAAGGCGGCTTCGGCTCGCGCGCGTTCGATGACGAAGGAGTTCCGACAAAAACAACAAGCATCATTGAAAAAGGAAAACTGAAGACATATCTCCACAACACTTCCACTGCGAAAAAATTCAAGACTCAAACAACTGCAAATGCCGGTCTTGTCTATCCAAACTTTTTCAACATCGTTATGAAAGAAGGAAAAAACAGCGTGGACGAGATGATTTCGCAAATGAAAAACGGAATTTACATAACCAACAATTGGTACACACGCTTTTCGAACTATCGAACCGGAGATTTCTCTACAATCCCGCGCGATGCAATGTTCAAAGTGGAGAATGGAAGAATTGTCGGGCCGATTAAAGAGTTGAGGCTGAGCGACAACATGCAGCACATTCTTGAAAGCGTCGTGGCAATCAGCAAGGAAAGGGAGCAAATCGAATGGTGGGAAGTTAGCATTCCAGTCCTCGTCGGTCATGTGTTATGCAAGGGGCTGAACATGACGAAGTCAGCGAAATAAAACAGTAAATAAGACGATTTAGTCGAACAAAACGACAAAATAATTCTTCTTCCTGCTTAAAATGTCTTCAAATAACTTATTTGAAGGTCGCACCGGCAATGACCCCCCGAAAAATTGTTACACACCAAATTATTAGAAACATATATGAATCAAATAAATTTACCTAAAGTAATAGATGCAAAACTTGCAGAAATTTTTGGAATTATTGTAGGTGATGGTTATATTAGAAATAAATCACCTTGGTGGATTTCTGTAGAGGGTGGGAAAGAAGAGAAAGATTATATTGACGAAAGAGTAGCTCCTCTTTTTTCTAAAACTTTCAAAATAAAAGTCATACCTAGATTTTTTGATAGACATGGAAAGAAAGATGATGACTATGGAATTTTGATACATTCAAAAAAACTTGTTGAATTTTTCACTTCTTACAACCTTACAACATATCATGATTTTATTGAAGTACCAAAGATAATTTTAGAAAATAAGAAATTTTGGTCACATTTCCTAAGAGGTTATTTTGACACAGATGGTTACATTAACTTTTTTACTCACAATGGAATCTACAACAGTTATCCAAGAATTGGTGCTAATACAGTTTCTGAAAAACTTGCTAATCAAATTGTTTGGATGTTAAGAAATTTGGGATTCAAATTATCATTTTGGTCTTACAAACCAAAGAAAGGAAATAGAAAACGAATTTATCGTTTCGAAATGAAAGGAAAACCCAATCTAGAAAAATGGTTTTCTGAAATTGGTTTCAAAAATCCCATAAAAATATCAAGATATTTAATTTGGAAAAAATACGGTTTCTGTCCTAGCTATACAACTTTTCAAGAAAGAAAAGATATATTAAATAAAGATCTGAATATCGGATTGTTAATAGACAAACATAAGCCCTGGTAGCTCAACTTGGACAGAGCAGCTATGTGCACAACTATTAAAAAAGTAAAGCACACTGTAACCGTCCTAAGGAGAAGGTTGGGGGTTCAAATCCCTTCCAGGGCACAAGTTTATTAATTTTACTAAAAGTTCTATCTCCCTTCAGTCACAAAGGGCATAATCATATTGTATCATTCCGCCCTTCAGTCTTCATCAGTTTAGAGGTGTTTAACCTCTAATTCTACTATTTTTATGAGATTTAAATCTTCATGCGGGAGGTGGGATTTGAATTTGGAAAAAGTTTTAAAATCATAATAAGTTCAATAGTAAATTTCCTCTCTGCCAATCTCTTATTACAGTCAAAGCGGTCCTGACTTCGTCTACTTTACCCCCCTTTCTGAGGAGATTCCTTCTTTTCCCTATTTGCAATAGAATTTCAAACGTATCATCAGTCTCTATCTTCACATCGTAGAATTTTTCTAAAATCTTCTTATTATGATCCAAAAACAATTGTATTATTTTCATAGCGGCAAGATCTGAGTTTACAAGTTTATTCGGGTCTATAGCAGACATCAAGGCTTGTTCTGTCTCATCATTCTCACCAAAAGGTATCACCCCTGGGGTGTCCAAAAACATGATGTTACCTTTACCTCTTATCCATTGAACTCCTGTAGTAAAACCGGCAACTGGAGAAGTTTTGGCAACCGATTTGAACCCAACTAAAACGTTTATGACTGATGATTTACCTGTGTTAGGGTAACCGACAACGCCAACTCTTATATAATCCCGATATCGTATCTTCCTGGCCAAATTCAAAATCATTTTTTTCAAAGATGTGATTCCTACTCTATCTTTGCATGAGACAAAAATTACTTCCCTCGATTCAAAATTTTGCAAAAAATCCATTCTCATTTTTCTTGTTATCAAATCCGATTTATTTATTACAAATATGAGAAACTTCCTTTTTTGTCGAATCTTATTCTCTACCTTTTTATTGCGGGTAAGATTTGGCATACGAGCATCTATGACTTCCAATAAAATATCGGATTCATAGATGACTCTGTCCACTATTCTCCAAGGATTATTCATTTTCATATGATTTATTTGCTTTTGAGACTTAATCTTTTTCTTACCAAAGAACAAAATAGGGACCAATTACCACTTTTTAATCTTTATTCTTTTCATTTTTCTTAGCGGTCTTTGTGGTCTCTCAAATGATGGCATTTTTCATAACCTCTCTAAGAATTTTAGATTTTTACAGCTATAAAAATAAGAAATCCTATGTTCCCACCGAGAATGATATCAGCATTAAACTTTAGGAGATTTTATTTACAGGTGTAATTAATTTTCACATTTTTTACAATAACTGAATAGCTTTCCTTAATTCTTCAGTCTTATCTGTCTTTTCCCATGTGAAGTCAGGATCTTCTCTACCGAAATGTCCGAAGACTGCTGTCTTTCTATATATCGGCCTCAGTAGCTGCAAGTGGTCAATAATCTTCTTTGGTCTCATGTCAAAAACTTTCTTCACAGCTTCAACAATTTTTTCATCTGAAACTTTTCCTGTGCCGAACGTGTTAACCATAACAGAGATTGGCTGCGACACGCCGATTGCATAAGCGAGCTGCACTTCACATTTATCAGCAATACCAGCAGCTACTATGTTTTTTGCAATATAGCGAGCAATGTAACTTCCAGAACGATCTACTTTAGTAGGATCTTTTCCCGAGAAACAACCACCGCCATGGCTTCCAACTCCTCCGTACGTGTCAACAATAATTTTTCTTCCAGTTAGTCCAGAGTCAGCAAGCGTTCCTCCGATTACAAATCTTCCCGTCTCGTTTATGAAAAATTTTGTATTTGCGTCAAGCATTCCAGCAGGCATGACAGCTTTTATTACATGCTCGATAATATCTTTTCTTAGCTGTTGCATGTCAACCTTTTCGTCATGCTGAGCAGCAATAACTACAGCATCTACTCGTTTTGGCGTCCCGTTTTGATATTCAACAGTAACTTGCGATTTTCCATCAGGTCGAAGGTAGTCGAGAATTTTTTGCTTTCTCACAACTGCTAACCTTTTCACCAACTTGTGAGCAAGAATTATTGGCAATGGCATTAGCTCATGTGTCTCGTTTGTCGCGTAGCCAAACATAATTCCCTGGTCGCCAGCTCCCATATCTTCCTTGTTCACTCCTATTGCAATATCTGGAGACTGCTCTTCTATCGATACTAGCACACCACAAGTTTCCCAGTCTATTCCAACCTTTGCATTATCAAATCCAATATCACGCAAAACCGAGCGAACAATCTGCGGAATATTTACATATGTGGAAGTAGTTATCTGCCCTGTTACAACAACAGTTCCCTGCAATATCAAAGTCTCGCAGGCCACATGGGCATTCTTATCTTTTTCAATGATTGCATCTAATATTGCGTCAGAAATCTGATCGGCAACTTTGTCGACGTGCCCTTCAGCAACGCTTTCAGAAGTAAACAAATAACTGTCTGACAAAAACATCACTTCCATATATTTCTTATTTAAACAAAGATTTGACCTTAAGGTTAATTATTTTATAAAATCATATATAGATTTAAGGGTAGTAATGAAGGTTAGACTAAATCTTTTGTGGACATTAGTAGTAATGATTTCTATTGTTCTTTTTGGATTTTTGATTTATTCTGGATTTTCAGCAGTAAGCAGTTTACCAGCTATGCAATTTAATGTTACCAATGAAACAGTCTATTTGAACTGGACCAACAGCTTCAGGCAGCTTGTGCACATAGGATCTAACGTGTCTTATACACTCGGAGTTCAAATTTTTAATGGTACTTCATTAAATGCGAATTATAGTCAAGAATCTTCAAACATTTATGTAAACGTTACAAACGGGACAGATGTTGCAATTAACATTACCTACTTACCTAGTAGCGCTTTCAGCAACTTCACGCTAACCTCTTACTGCTTTGTTTCCTCTTGCCAACCAGGTAGATATAGAGGGACATTTAACATAAGAAATTCCACTAATTCAAGTGAAAATGCGAGTATTACAGTCATATCCGATTTCCTTATACCAATAAGTACTAATGGAACGGGAACTTTCAAAGGAACTCTACCTGCAAATGCTACAGAATTTCAATCATTCTTCTTCGACCCGACTGTATCAATGCCTAACGCAACTTCCATTTTTGTCAATGTCACTTTCAGTGCAGGTGACCTCGACGTCTTCTTGCTAACAAACGACTCGACGCCAGTTTTGCTAACGAAAGCGATAAACAAGACCGGGACGAACGAAAAACTTTACTTCTTCAACTCTTCTGTGATAAACAAGACATATGAAATAAGAATTTACGGAAACACCACAAGCTCGTCTGGAATAAGCTACAACGGAACCGTAATTGTGTCGAGCTTGAACTCAACCTATCAGTCGTTGGCCATTCCAAGTCAAAACATAACTCTTGGAACTCCTTACTCAACTTCTTTTACTCTTACAAATCTTGGAAACACTTCTCTGTCAAGCGTCAGCGAGCATAAAGAACTATTTTATGTGAAGAGAGTTTCTGGATCGGTACCTGTCAATTATTCTTTCATGTTGCCAGATTCCACAATCGTCAGCAAGTTGGAGGTAAATCTCAGCTGGTCGAGTTCCAACGGCGGCAACTACACACTGAGATTGTTTAACACGACCGGGGATCTTGTCGAACAGTCTGTCAATGATTATGTCAATGCAAACTTTTCTCAAGTCGAAAGAGAGGAATATCTCAACAAAAGCAGCATCGATGCTGCTAGCGGTCTTTGGAATGTAGAAGTTAACAACGCGACAAATGCTACACCGACATATACTCTTACAATAAAAGCCAAGGTAAATGATGCATTATGGCTTGCGACTAACTTCAGTTCTACAAACAATACATTTGAGGCAACAGGATTTACAAATATGAGCAGAGTAGTAGGACTTAATCTGACTGTTCCAAACAGCACGCTTGATGGATTGTATGAAGGTAATTTGTATTATCAGCTACCGAACGATGGAAAAATAAAGATTCCCTTTCAGTTTTCTGTTAATTCGTCAATGCTAATGGGCAACAACACGTTCGGTTCCAAAGATTTTCAAATTGATGAGAACTGGGGAGTCGGCTTAAGCAAAACAATAAAAGTTAACATCACTAACCTCGGAATCTATCCAGCAAACGTCATATTTACAAACTCAACAAACCTTACTTGCTCTTCCGGCAGCTGCACCGGATATTATCCAAATCTTACTTTCGATAATGTCACGACGATCGACGCGAGAAGTCATGCAATAATTAACATCACAGTTACTTTCAATAGTAGCACTCCTAGAAACACTTTGTTTGAAGGATGGATACTTGTCAATTCAACTACGTGGGATGCAAATCTGACAGCTCATCCAAACTCGACTTTCAGAATTAATTTGAAGCTCAATCTCACCGACAGGCTGAACGTGACGGTGGTAACTCTACACAGCAATGATAATCAGAACAACACAATAAATGTGACGAAAGAAACAAAAAATCTTACTGCAACATTCCAAATTCGTCACGTCAATATGACATTTATTGAAGATGGCGGAAACTTCGATTATACAAAATTATTCAACGTTTGGTTATATGAACCGAACGCTTCTTACACATACCCAGCCAGCTCAGCTACTGTATCAAGTCAGAACATGACTTACAAAAATCTTTCATCAGGAACAGTTTCTCCAACTACAACCGACTGGCGCATCAACATAACAATTCCGATAAATCTCACAGGTGGAAGATGGCAGGTTCACGTCAATCTCACATCGAGTGATGGAAAGTATAGAGGAGAAAGCAATGGAATTTTAGAGCCGCTGATTGTTTTCGATACAGGGCTTTACATGACAGCAATAGATTCAACTTCTCTTTCAACAATAACAGCAGGCAGCGACACTTACTTCAATGTCACTGTCAAGAACTTCGGGCTCAAGCCAGCTTCATCGGCGAAAATAAAAATGTTCAAGAGCAATTGCACTGCTGTGACGATTACTGCAAGCGCAGCGAACTCTGGAGGAAGCGGCTGTACTTCTGTGGATGGGACGAGCGACTCTGACGGAGGAGGCTATTTTACTTTCAGCCTTCCCACGTACAACACTGACGGATGCTGGCTGAGATTTAAGATTCATGGCGACGGTAACGGCACTTGTTCTGGCTCGACAGCATTTTTCATCAGAGGTTATGACGGAACCAGCAATTGGTTCAACAACATAACTGGAATAACACTTACAGTAAATCCGGCTTCAAGCACTTCAACGACAACAGACAGTTCGTCAGGTGCTGCTGCAACTACAGCAACTACAACTGCAGCAACTACAACTGCAGCAAAACATTTGGAAATAACGACATATCCATCCATATTCTTAGTCGAACAGAAGAAATCAAACTCAACTGTTATAGTCGTAAAGAATATCAACACAAGCAAAACACAAGACATTTCTCTAAAAGTTTTGTCAACAAACAACAGCTGGTTCACAATTTCTCCTTCAATTCAAACATCTATCGGTCCGCTGAAGACAACTAACTTCACAGTTTCAGTCAGCGTCCCGGCAGATGCAGATGTGAAAGATTATGACTCGAAGTTCGTGGCAATTGGCAATTATGCAAACGTTTCTGTAGATTTCAAGCTTCGCATGGTGCCATCACCTGAGACGAAGATAGAAATAAACCAGACGTTCGAATTGCTGAAGCTTAACTACACAAAACTTTCCGAACAGATAAACAGAAGCAAATCTTCTGGAGTGAACACTACTGAAGCGGATGCGAAGTTTGCAGAACTTACTCTCAAGATAAATCAAGCACAGGCAGCAATCAGCGCAGGTGACTACTTCACTGCCAATGTCGTTATTACAGACATAAAGAGTCTCTTGGATCAAACTTACACAGCACTTGCAAATGCAAAGAAGGCAGGTGGCTTTGGTTTTGGCTTATCAAACTTATTTAATCTCGGCGGCAACACAACTTACATAATTATAGCAGGCGTGGCAATCGGAGGCGGGCTCTTCCTTGCATATCTTTTCTGGCCGACGAAAATCAAGCCTGCTCTTCAAGAAAGACTGCCGTTAAAAATCTCAGTTCCAAAAATTTCAACACCAAAAATTTCGATACCGAGAAAGGAAAGCAAAGAAACGTATCTCGATATCGACAAGTTAAAAGATGCAGGCAAATCAGAGGAAGACAATGTTTGGGACAGGTTGCAAAATAAGTGGGCAGAATTCAGCAAGAAGAGATATAGTTATAAGAAGTAAAAAAATTGTTCATGATTTAAAGCAAATCCTGCAAGGAAAAAAGTTAAAAATATAACGTCGTTATAATTCATATCGAATAGTTGTTATTAGTTATTATTTCAGAATTATTCTTTCTCTTCCTGAGTCAGGGTGGTTCATCATTATCTCTATAAGTGCTTGTTGAAGTGATAAACTGTATTCCGGGATTTTATCTAGTTTGTCCGTCGGTCCAATATGTTTTGCTTCAATGCCTTTAAGGAAATTTTCTATTGCCTTTATTTCTTCACTATCTTTTTCAGAATGTAAAAGATCGCGTAATCTTTGTAAATCTCCAATTACATCACGTGTTTCTCTTAACTGTCCTCTTTGAAATTCAAAATTTTTTATTCTTCTTTGTATTTCTGTATCAAGCGATTCTACTACTTCATAATCGGTTCCTTCCTCAAGATGCCTGCGAGCATAATCCTGCAATGACATTTGAGATGCTTCGGCAATGAAAAGGCTAAAGCTATCGTTTCGTGCAGCGGGTCCAATCAAATGTTTTATTATTCTTCCTTGCCTCTCAGCTTCTTCATGCATTCTTTTCGCAATGTGCCAGGCAATCATTTCCGCAGGGTTTTGTTTCAAATAAACTCTAGCTCTTCTTTCTTCTTCTGTTATATCTATTTCATAATCAAATCTCTTTTGTAATTCTTCTTCTACCAAAAGTCGGCCGTGAACAATGATACCATCCAAGAACAAAAGATGAGCAAATTCTTTTTTGTTGTTTGAACTGCTTTCATCATAAGCAAATTGTTCCAAACCTTTAGATGCAATCACACCTCCTATTTTAGCAGAGTTTTTAGCGGAACCTTTTTTTGCAAAAGATGTAACGTTTAATTTGATTTCTCTACGTTTTATGGTATGATAACCGATTTCAGTTGAGCTAGGTTCTTCAATAAATCTTGCCTCTAGGTTCCATGGAATACCTAAGACAGAAGTATATGCTATGGCAGTATTATTAACAACTTGTTCTAATTCAGTTTTGTATTGCTGTAAAGACGACATTAATCCATTACCACTTATTAATTTATGACCATTCTTTTTTAAATAATTCTTCTGCATAAACCTCTGGTAATGTGACTTCAATAATGCCAAGAATTTTATAGATAAAACTTTTCTGCCTTTCTAAATCACTTGTGGTAGTAGTTTGCTTCAACCAATATAAAATATTATCACCTAAAGAGGGTCTATGTCTTTGAATTTTTGGCAGCAAAACTTTTGCAGCATTTGCAATATTTTCTACCGCATGTTTCTCAGTTTTTTCAATTCCAAAATTAAGATTTCCAAGATTTTTCATTATATTATCAACTGCAAGATTATATTGTCTTTCATCACCTTCTGTATCAATAGTCGCGTCTACATTTGCAGCTATAAATGTATCAATTATCGGAGTTAGATAATCTATTCTTTCTTTTGCTTTCGGAACCCAAAGATCAATTCTTGCAGAAGATTGTTCACCATAAGCTTCGGGGTCAACCCACAACCCAATGCCAACATCTTTTGGTAAATCTGGGTCTGTTTTAGGATTTTCAGATAGCGTTATCATCAAATGTTGCTTAATACCTAGCCTTTGCGCAATATTTTTGTTGACATATGCTTTCCTTCCCAACATATTTGCTTTCATTTCACTCACCACAGCATTTTCATCGTCACCATCGTAAGTAATCAAAGTATAATTAGCGATATTAAGTGGCAAACCAAGTCTTAAAACAAGTCGTAGTATGACTTCATCAAAGTCTCCAGAATTTATATAAAAATACATGCCACGAGATGGCAAATCCTCTTTGACAAATTTTGGTAAGGCAGGATTCAAATCATTTTTTATAAATTCATCTACCGCCCATTCTGCAGATTCTTTAATTTGTCTTCTTGTCACTCCAGCAATTCTCGCTCTTTCAGCAATTCTATTTACTGGTAATTCAGGATCGTGAGTGGTATATATCGCTCGAATGTCCTGTACAGTATTGGAAAAAGTTGCTTTGAAATATCTATTTTTTTCACATAGTTTGAGAAAGAAAAGATCAACCGGTCTCCTTCCACCTTTTTTCTCAATCGTATCGTCAACATCTGCAATAAAAGCTCCTTTTACTTTTTCACGAAATTCTGAATAGAAATCAAAAGGCAAATTAAAATAAAGTCTTGTGAGCATTTCCCTATGTTGTTGAGTTAATCCCATACTATCATATTTTTAAGAATTATTAAGAATATCTGTTAAAGTAGCGAAAAATATTTAGGTGAAGAGATGATAGAACTTACACTTCTGGGAACTGTAAGTGGCATACCGAGCAAAGACCGCAATCATCCAGCCATAGCTCTCGAGTATTATGGCGAGAACAAAGACACGATTCTCCTCGACTGCGGAGAAGGAGCACAGAAGCAGCTCATGCTCGCAGGCATAAGTTTCATGAAGATTGACAAAATTTTCATCACGCATTGGCATGCAGACCATTTCGCAGGCCTGATTCCCCTGCTCGCAACAATGAACCTTGAGAAACGAACGAAGGAGCTGAAGATTTTCGGACCGGATGCAGAGCGCTTCGTGTCGAACATAATGGACATGGGATATTTTGGCAGCCGTTTTCCTGTCACGCCAGTCGACGTGCCGTACGAAGGGGAGGCAATCACGAAGATTGACGATTCTGAAGAGTATGAAGTTTTTTCAATTCCAGTTTTGCATACGATACCGGCAGTTGCCTTCTGTTTCGAGGAAAAGTCTAGATGGAACATTGATCTTGAAAAAATAAAGAGTCTCGGGCTGAAGAGAGGGGCGTGGATGAAGAAGCTGAAGAAGGACGGTGCGGCTGATGTGCATGGAAAGAAGATAAAAATCGAGGATGTGGCAGAAAGCAAGCCAGGATTGAAAGTAGTTTATACTGGCGACACGAAGCCGTGCGACAATGTTGTGAAAATTTCGAAAGAAGCAGATGTTTTGATTCACGACGCGACTTTTCTTGAGGCAGATGAAGCCAAGGGAAAAGCGCATGGAGATGTAAAACAAGCAGGAAAAATTGCCGAACGTGCTGACGTTAAGCAGTTAATTCTCACAAACATTTCCAGAAGATACAAGGATGCGAGCGAGATAGAAAAGGAAGCTAAGAAAGCTTTCAAGAATGTCAAAGTTGCGTATGATTTGATGAAAGTTAAAGTTAAAAATTAAATTATTCCCACCAATTCTTATTTACAATTTCACTTGAGTCATAACAACTTAATGAATATCGAACTGAAACTTCGTATTCTGCAGTAGAAGTCCATTTTCTAATTTTCAAAATTTTGAAGGTAGATGCAAAATAAACATCTTTTAATTGAGGATGTGCAACCAAATAAAAAACACCGGAAAGTGTTGGAATTTCCAAGTCATGTTTACTCCTAGCTTTTTTATGTTTTATGTCATGAATTATTCCAGAAGAATATTTTTCATTTAGAAGAGTAATTACTTCCTGACTATCTTTAACAGTAAAATTCATGAAATGTGGTTGTCGTTCTAATAACCTTTCTAATGTATGCTGAACTAAGTCTACTTTAATTTCTTTCACTAATGTCATGAAGATTAATAAATAGAAAAATTATTTAAACTTATGCCCCCACTGGGATTTGAACCCAGGTTTTAAGCTCCGCAAGCGTCCGCGAATTATTCTTCACGGCCTATCCAAGCTAGCCGATGGGGGCTTGCTGATCTTTGCTAGTCTTGCTAAATTACTCAACGTTTAAATAATATTAAGGTTAATGAAAAAGAAGTAAATTGAAGGAACGAAGGAAAAGAAGAAAGGTGCCGGTGAAAGAAGTATGTTCAAGTGTAACAGCTGCGGGATTGATGTGACGGCCAAGAGCAACTTTATTCGTTTTTCTTGCCCTAACTGCGGAAAGACGCATATCGTCAGGTGCAACACATGCAAGACAGGCAGCAACAAATACATGTGCGAGGAGTGTAATTTCGTAGGGCCTTGATGTTGATTTTGCCTTGTTGATTTTGATTTGGACGGTGAAAAAAATGGGAGAAGTAATCGTTTCTTTCAGAGTAATGCCAAAAGACACTAGCGTGAATATCGACGCGCTTGAGAAAAAGATAAAAGAAGCGATCCAGCCGCAGAGAATCAGCCAGCAGCCCGTCGCATTCGGGATTGTCGCATTTTACGTCATCAAGATCGTGCCGGACGCGGAAGGAGTTTTACAGCAAACAGAAGATAAGTTACGAGCAATTCAAGAAGTTGGAGAAGTTGAAATTACTGGCATAACAAGGTCTATTTAAAATTAATTTTTCTATCTGAAATCATGACTAAGGGAGAATATATTCGAAAAGTTACAGCGAAGATAAGAAAAGAGGGACCACAATCTTCTCGCGAACTACGAGAGTTTAGAGGCTTACTAAATGTTCTCGGTCCATCTTATAACTATCCGGCTATTATTTTACATGGAATCTATGGGCTCCTTTCTATTAGCAGAGCTAGTTTAGCTGTTTACTACTTTCCCGACCAGACAGACGCTGCTATACAAAAAGCAGAAGTGTTGGGAATAATTGATAAACATCAAAGGATGATAACTGGAACAACCAAACAATTTCGTTCGGAATTGGAAAAGAAAATTTATAGAAAACGTGTAAATCAATACCTTGATTTAATTATTTTATCGACGGTTGCTTTTAATCCAATCCAATCAAATTACGGATATTCCCTTAAATTAACAATATATGAAAAATTTGGAGTTAATCCATACGATGCAACGGTTTACCCATGCTTAGATAAATTAGTAAATCTTGGATTTTTAGAGTCTATTGAAGAAGAGCAGACGCATTACAGAATAACTAATGAGGGAAGAGAATTTTTAAATGCTGGTATAAAAGAATTGAAATCGTTATCAGATTTTCTAAGGACAGGCACACTACCTAATACAAGCAGTAAATATTAATTTATTCTTAAATCACAATCTTTGATATAGATAGAGAATGTTGAGAAGAGCAAGAAAGAGCTGGAAGATCGCCGGGTTTTGGATTATTGGAGCGGTCGCAATTTTTCTTGGAAGCATGATTTCAGGAAAGCTTGAATACACTTTGGGAACTTCTGATTTTGGCATAGTTATTGCATTTCTTATTTCTCTTCTTCTTTTCCTGCTCGGCGGCTTGTTATGGATTTCTGTCGCGATTGCTGTGAAGGAAACGAGCGAAGAATGAATGTACGTTAAATGTACATTAATTTTACATGCAAAAAACACTGTTCATTAAAAGTACATTTCTAGAAAATGGTTATTTATCTGATAAATCCGCCAGCAACGAAAATTCTGTGACGATCCTTTCCTTCCAGCTCATCAACAATCCTTTTTATCACAATTCTTTTCGGATCCGGCAACATTTCTACTCGTTGCTGTAGCTCAGCAAAGCTTTCGAACGGTTTTTTCTTTCTCTCTCCAATTATCTGCCACATGTGTTTCTTTCCTATCGATGGCAGAAGTTCGAGGCTGTGTAGGCGGGTTGTGATCGGGCCTGCGATGTTGAAGAAGCTAACGAATCTTTTCTCATCTCTGCTAATTATTTCCGTAATTATTCTCTCCAGCTCTCCCTTTGCATAATTGGTCAAGTTCATGTACTCAATTCTTCCACGGATGTATTCAACCTCATTCCTTTTCTCCTCTCCTATGTACAATCTGTCCCCGACTTTTATTACGACACCTTCTTTTATGACTAGCTCTAAAAGATTAAAGAATTTGTCGCCGATTGCCTGAGCAAGAGGCTCTGCTCTCCTGTCAGTCGCTTTTCCATGCGGGAGAAAATCTAATACTATTATGTAATCATCTTTCATTGGCATTTAGAACACCTCGAGATCAGATATGTTTCTTAACTGTTTCGAGAATCTGATCGATCTCTTCTGGTGTAAAGTTTGTGTATTCTTTGTGTAGAACTACTCGCATTTCCTCTCGATCTTCGGGGAGAAAATTAGCTATTGCAACAATCTGCTTGTCTCGCAAACGCGGCATGGTCTTAAGCCCTTCCACCAATTTCTTCACCTTCTCTTCGCTGAATTCGGCAAACTTATTCAACAGCTCAAGAGAATTCTTCTGCTCAAACTTCAACTCTGCCTCTTTCTCTCTCTGCTTGAGCACTTCCTTGGCTTCCGCATCTGTTATAACTTCTTCATTCAATACATTCATTCTCTCTACCCTTTCTGCATCTCTTTATGCATCTTGTTTTACGCTTAAACTACAAAATGTTTTCTAAGCTGCTTTCAAATGCTCTGGACGGGAAATGAGCTTTTTGATCTTATTACCATCTGCTATTTCAACAATATAACTCTTTCCCCTTTTGCCGATGATGTGACCGGCCAGTCCTTTAAAGCGGTGATGTGGCATTCCGCGCTGAGAAGAAGGTTCCTGTAAAACTATCACTTTCTGGTTTGTTCGGAATTCTTGCAAGAATTTCGTTATAGGCGGACGATAGCCCGGCTTCTGCATAAGCTTGAATCTTGACCTCGACCTGGATCCTCTTGATTTCCTTGTCATTTTTCTCACAAACCTTTAGTATGTATTTTTACTACATCTAAATTAATCTTTTTAACCTTATTGTCAAGCATCTCTGCGACGCTCGGCTTTGTCCTTCCTTCATCCCCGCTAATCAACTCTTTAATATAAAGCCCGCTTTCCGCCCTTATTTTGAAAATAATTTTCTTCTTTCCTTTCAGCTTCCACACAATCGATCGCACGGCACGCTTTCGCAAAATATCCGCACGACGATGAACGACTCTTTGTGGTGTCTGCTGATGGATTTCCATGTTCGGCAACTTCTTCAATCCTTTCAACTTCTTTTTGTCAACTACCGAAGCGAACTCAACCTCCGCCTCGTACGTCTTGTCAATCTTCGCTTTCTTCAATTTCTCAATCAATTCCTTGCAGCAGAACTTCAATCCTCGCACTTTCACCTTTTTGTTCTTGCTTAATTCCTTTTCAATCTTCTTCAAATCAATTTTTCTTTTCTTCGGTTGCAAAATTTCGATGACGAACGGTCGGCAGGAAAGATTTCTTGCGTCGATATCCTCACGCCCAGCTCCGTGAAAACTGCTTTCCTTTGCTTTCGCCGCTTTCAGAAACGGTTTCTCGATTATTTCTTGAACGGAAGTTTTGTAAAGCTTGCCAGTCCCTTTGCATGCAACACATCCCTTCCCACCACAGCTACTGCAAATCCATTTTGTTTGAGGAATTCCACGGACGAGCTTGCTGTAACCGCCAGTCACGTACAAACTTCTTATGTTAGTTTTAATTTTTCCTGTTTGTAGATTTACAAGAATTGTCATCTCTGGATTTTTTGACAAAAAACTCTTGTCAGAAATTCTTTCAATAAACTTTCCAAACTCTCGATTGATTTCTGCCTTAATCGGCTCGACAAACTCTATTCCCGCCCTCGACCAAACTTCCTCTTCCGCTCTCTGTAGCTCGTTCGAAAGAATCGTTCCGACTAGAAAACTGCTGAATTCTATTCCTCGAAATTTCTTTACGGTTTCCTTTGCGAGCCTTTCAAGCTCGTCACGAAAAAAATTTTTACACACGCTGCATTTCTCAGGCTTTTCAGTTTTTATCTTTATGTTGCGGAACTTAATTCCATGAAAATTATTTTTATCGATATCAATGCTTTCACCAGAATCAAGAAGCATCGCAGCATATTCACGAATAATTTTTCCACGCTGCTCATTTGACAAACCAGATAGAAGATTTCCCCACTGTCTTCCAAGGCATGAATTGCAAATCGGTTGCTTCAAAAGTTCTTTTGCCTTTTCTTCAATTGTCATAAAAATCACTTGATTAAACTATAATTTAAAGACAAGATAATATTCTTGCATGAGACTTAGAAAAAGTGTGGGCGCTTTCATTGTTAACAAAAAGGGAGAATTTTTACTTCTTTATCGCAAGGATGAGATAGGAACAACTTACTGGGACATACTAAGAGGAGGAATAGAAAAAGGCGAAACTCAATTAGAAGCATTGAAAAGAGAAATTAAAGAGGAATTTAGCATCAGCAATTCTGGAAAAATAACAAAACTGAATTTGAGTTTTAGATTTGAATTTCCTGACAAACTTAAAGAGGTAGTCAGATTTGATAAACAAAAAGTCGATTTGTTTCTTGTTCGTTTAGGTAAAGAAAAAATAAAAGTTGATAAAAAAGAGATTTTAGATTTTCAATTCGTCGATAGAAAGAAGTTTATGAGCACTGTTACATTTGACACAACTAGAAAAGCATTTCAAAGAATGATTAAAAAAATTAAAATTTAAATCCAAACTGTTTTGCAAGATTTTTAAACTGGCCGCGTTGCAGTCCAGCCGCTCCTCCCATGCTCTTCATCAACTTCTTCGCATTCTCGTATTGATTCAATAATTCCCGTACTTCAGCTTCCGTTCGTCCGCTTCCCTTTGCAATTCTTTTTATCCGACTTTGATTGATTGTTGAAGGATTCTCACGCTCTTGCTTCGTCATGCTTTGTATTATCACCCTGAAATTTTTCATCTTGCTTTCCTGCGCTTCCAACATTTCTTCCGGAATTTTTCCACCGAGACCAGGGATCATCTTCATTATCGATCCGAAGCTGCCCATCTTTCCAAGCGACTCTATCTGTTCCAGGAAGTCCTGCAGCGTGAACTTTCCTTCGAGCATTTTTTCCGCCGTCTCCGGCTTAAGTTCAGCCTCCTTCGCCTTTTCAAGCAATGATTCAATGTCACCCAGTCCGAGCAGTCGCGAGACAAATCTTTTCGGGTCGTAAAGCTCGAACTGATCGATTTTTTCTCCAACACCGATGAATTTTACTTTTGCATTCGTTACTGAAGTTGCTGCGAGCGCGCCTCCGGCTTTTGCAGTCCCATCCATTTTGCTGATTATGACACCAGTCACACCAACAAGTTTGTGAAATTCTTCTGCCTGCACGCGCGCGACCTTGCCAAGATCGGCAGGAATGACAAGCAAAACCTCATCCGGCTTGATTTGTTCTCCCAATTTCTTCAATTCGTCAGCCAACTCTTTGTCAAGTGCGTTACGTCCTGCAGTGTCGAAAATTATTGTATCATATTTTACAAATTTTTGCAAACCTTCTTTTGCTGCTTCGTACGGATCCTTCTTCAGATTGATGTGAACAGGAACTCCGATTTGCTTTCCAAGCTGCTCTAGTTGCTGTGGTGCTGCAGGCCTGTGATAGTCAAGCGCAACCAACGCAGATTTCAATCCTTGCTTTTGTAGATATCTTGCAAGTTTTGCAACGGTAGTTGTTTTTCCGCTTCCGAAAAGTCCGACAAATAATATCCTCTTCTTTCCAAGCAATCCTACTGCTTGGCTTCCAAGCAAAACAACTAACTCGTCATAAATCGTTTTGAGAACATGCTCACGAAGTGTCATCCCTGCCGGCAGTTTTTCTTCAAGAGTTTTTTTGCGGATTCGTGCAATAAGTTCATCAGCAAGTTTTATGTCAACATCTGACTGCAGCAAAATTTTTTTCATGTCAACGAGAATTTCCTCTACAGCTTTCTTATCAACACTTGTTCCAGTTGTTAGTCTGTTAATCAATCCGCTTAGGCCTTTACTTAATGAATCAAACATAATATCAAACTACAAACGAGCTTTAATATACTTTGCGAATTTCTTATTCCTTTAATTACCTTTAACTTAATAAAATATCCACAAACTCGTTTGCATCAAATCTTTTGAAATCCTTGTACGTTTGTCCGAGGCCGAGGAAAAGAATTGGCTTCTTCAACTCATGCGTGACAGAGAGAATCGCCCCGCCCTTTTCATTCACGTCAACCTTTGTGAAAATCAGCCCGTCGACATCAACCTCATTAAACATTCTGGCTTGCAGGACAGCGTCATTTCCTGTCAGCGAATCGATAACCAAGATTTTCAAATCAGGCTTGTTCACTTTGATTATTTTTTGCATCTGATCCATCAGATTCCTGTTCGTGTGCGCACGGCCTGCTGTGTCTGCCAGAACGAAATCAACTCCATTTGCTTTCGCATGCTCTATCGCGTCGTAGATGACTGCAGCGGGATCAGCCCCATATTTGTGTTTGATAACTTTCACTCCAATCTTCGCAGCATGTTCTTCAAGCTGCTCTTCGGCTGCCGCTCTGAACGTGTCCGCTGCTGCAAACACAATTGAGAAACCTTTCTCTTTCAGCCAGTCTCCAACTTTCGCCAGACTGGTCGTCTTTCCTGATCCGTTGAATCCGAGAAAAATAATGACAACCGGTCCGCTCTTCTCTTCACTCTTCTGTTTTGCAAGCATTGTAAGATCAATTCCAGGAAGATG
>Ga0315289_10000235_pt1 | contig 87929 bp, 54 predicted proteins | sample YL17G11_40_MG_FD_203452 | JGI IMG/M metagenome (GOLD analysis project Ga0315289, IMG submission 203452) | Sediment microbial communities from Yellowstone Lake, YNP, Wyoming, USA - YL17G11_40 | ecosystem: Environmental > Aquatic > Freshwater > Lake > Sediment | place: USA: Wyoming | collected...
TCTCTCTCTCTCTCTCTCTCTCTCTCTCTCTCTCTCTCTCTCTCGCTCGCCAGCTCTCCTCGCGCCCCTCCCGCCCCGCCGGCGCCTCTGCCCCCCCGGCCCGCCGCGGCGCCCTCCACGTCGTCGCCGCCCGTATCGCCGGCGTCGAGATCCCCAACGCCAAGCGCGTCGAGGCCTCGCTGCAGTACATCTTCGGCGTCGGCCCGACCACCGCCAAGGCCATCCTCACCGACACGAACATCGACAACAAGCGCACGCGCGACCTGTCCGAGGCCGAGCTGACGACCCTGCGCGACGAGGTCGAGAAGTACACGACCGAGGGCGACCTGCGCCGCTTCAACGCGCTCAACATCAACCGCCTCAAGGAGATCGGCTGCTACCGCGGGCGCAGGCACATCAACTCGCTCCCCGTGCGCGGGCAGCGGACCAAGACGAACGCGAGGACGCGCAAGGGCAAGGCCAAGACGGTCGCGAACAAGAAGAAGTAGAGAGGGAGCGATTCCTTGCGTGCGGAGAGTGGAGTGGGAGAGTGGGGAGTCGGAGTTCCTTGGTGTCAAAAAACTTTGTTCTAACATTTTTGAATTTTGTTTCCGATGTTTCTTTTTTTTGCACCAGAGTTCTTTTCACCTCTCACTCGCACCCGCCGCCGCCTCCGTCGTCGTCGCCGTGCAGCAGCGCCCCGACCTGCGCCGCCCATTGGCCCAGAGAGTAACCCAGGCGCACCTCGGCGCCGCTGAGGGAGACGTGGTGGGACGCCGCGAGGGCAGCAGCAGCGGCAGCGGCGGCGGCGGCAGCGGACGGCGACGACGACGAGGACGACGAGGCCCCGCCGCCGACGCCGACGCCGCCGACGCCGCCACTCGAGGCGGCTTTGAGCGACGCCGCCGCCGCCGCGGAGCTCGCGCTCCTCCTCCTCGCCCCCTCCTCTCCCCCGCCGCCGCTCGCTGCCACCGCCCCCAGCGGCGTGCTCCAGGGGCTCCCGTCCATCGCCGGCGAGGGCGGGGCGCCGACCACGACCATGCCGTGCGACAGGAATGTCGCGTGGAAGCTTTGCAGCACGGTCTCCGCGCCGCCGGGTCCGCGGGCGGGCCCGCCGATCGCGGTGAAAGCCGCGCCGACTTTCCCCCGCAGGGAGATCGCCGGCGGCGCGGGGGGAGGTTGCTGGCCCGCCGGCAGCGCGGGCGCGGAGGCCGCTCGCGCCCTCTTCCGCGCCGCGCCGGCTTCGGCCGCCGGCGCGAGGCTGTCCAGAAAGAGCCGCATCTCCCCGCAGACGCCGCCCTGCCTCGCGGGGGCCCCCAGAAGGATCACGTCGGCGGCCGCGAGCGTGTCCAGGGTCGCGACGGGGGCGTCGAGGACGCCGTCGTCGTAGGAGGAGGAGAGGACGAGGGGCGGGGGAGGCGGCGGAGGCGAGGAAGGGGAAGCAGCCTTTTGCTGGTCGTCTGCTTCCGTCGCTGTTGCTGCTGCTGCTGCTGCTGCTGCCTCGGTCTCGCCTCCTGCCCGACTCCCTCCTTCGCACCTCGGCGAGTCAATCATCGCCCCCGCTCGCTCGCTGAAGGGGTCGGGGACGCGGTAAACCTCGACATCTGCTCCCGGGACCTGTTATTGGAAGGAAGGAACAGAAGGAAAACGAAGGTTTTGAGAGAGAGAACGAGGTCGGGCGAGGAAAAACAGAGGGGGGGAAATCTCCAAATCTCCTTCTTCTCATACCGATCGCGCCCCCTCCGCCACCACGTTCGCGAGCGTCACCAGTCGCCCATGCCGGCTGAAATAGACCACTGCGACAGTGAATGGCATTTCTAATTCAGAAACCACGGGCGCGTGAGAGCGAAAGAGAAGAATAAAAGGGCAAAGGAAGTGATGGCTAGCAAGTTGCCAACGACGAAATTTCTCCGAACACAAAACTCGGCGTTTACCTCCATCTCTGATCCCCCCCCCCTTCGCGCGCTCTCTCTTCCTCTCTCGCTCGCTCTCTTCGCCTCGCGGCCGCCATGAGCGGAGACCTCAGAGGGAATCCCACGCCCTGGCCGGCTCCCCCGGCCGCGGGAGAGCTGCGCCTCCGCTCGACGACGACGACGCCGATGCAGTCGCCGACGCTCAACGCCTCTGGCGGGACGCTGCACGCAGCGCTGCAGTCTCCCTTGTCCTCCTCGCCGCCGCCGGCAGCAGCAGCAGCAGCAGGAGCGGCTGCCGCGGCGTCCCCTGCTGCTGCCTTTTCCTCTTCCTCGCAGCAGACCCTCCTCCGCGGCTCTTCAAGCCTTTCCGTCGCCTCCGCGGGAGCGGGAGCGAATAACAACGGAAGCAGCGCGGAAGCCACTTCCTCCCCCAACAGCAGCGAAGAGCGGCGCTTTCTCGGCGGCGTCGTCGGGCTCTCGAGCGAGCGGGCCCACCACCTCCGCGTCCGCAAGCGCGTCAGGCTGTCCCAGAACCTCGAGGCCGAGCTCGGCGTCAGCAGGGAGCTTCTGAGCGGCGAGGTGACGCGTCACGCGGCGCTGACTTACGACGTGAGTGGAATGAACGGAGAGAGAAAAAGAGGTTGAGGGAAGAAGAGAGAGAGAGAGGAGGGGGGGGAGGAAAAAAACTCTCACCCGGCACGAAAAAAATCTCGAAACGAAAAACATTTACCTAGCTCAACCTCGCAGGAAAGCACCTCGTCTCCCTGCGCGCCACCCCGGGCCTCCTCCAGGTCGCTCGCTCCTTCGCGATCTCCCTCCCTCGCTCGTGCGCCTCGGCAGTCGTCAGTCTCGTGGTCGGGGCCTCGGCGAACGGCAGGCCGGTCTTCGGCTTCAACGTCGTCGAGGTCGGGCCGCCCAGGTTCGTTGCGGCCGTGGCCGCCACCTCTCTGGCGTCCGGGAGGCCTGTGGCGGGCGCGAAGTCGGTGCCGCTGTTCACCGCGCGCGTTCCGGGCTTCTACGACTCGTGGCGCGGGAGCTTCCAGGTCAGGGCGAGCGTGCAGAAGAAGGAGGGAGCGCGGAGGGCAGCGGCCCTGGCGGGAGCGGGAGCGGGAGCGGGAGGGGCGGCGGGACGGACGAGGTCGTCGTCGCTCGACCTCCTCGACGGGGGCGCAGCGGCAGCGGCAAAGGCCGAGAAAAACGGCGACATTTTCGGGCCGCTGACACTCGACTTCAGCGAGCTCAGCTTTGTGCTCGACGTGTAATTGAGAAGAGAGAGAAACGATGCGGTGATTTTACAAACAAAAAGGCGTTCATGGATCCAACTACGCCATCGCCATCGGAGGAGGGTAGACAAACGTCTCGTCGATGCCGCGGCCACCGCCCTCGTTCTCGCCCTCCGCGCCACCGCTCCCGCCGGCGAACAGCGCCGAGACGTTGCCGACGAGCGAGAAGGCCTCGGCGCCGGGGGAGAGCGAGATCCCAGCCACGGACCCGCCAAAGGGCCCCGAGGGGAGCTTGGCCGCCCGCAGGGCCGCGGCGCGCGGGCGGCCCCCGGGCGCGTCGGGCGGCGCGACGCGGACGAGCACCTCCCACTGCTCCTCCGCCGCCGGCCCCGCGCCCTCGCCTCCCCCCCCTCCTCCTTCTCCTCCTCCCCCCCCTTTCTCCTCCTCCGAGCCACGGGTCACGTCGAGCCTGACTCGTACAAAGGCCACGGCTTGCGCCCCTGCGTCTGCGAGCTTGAGCCGCGGAGGAGGAGCGGGAACAGAGGAAGCGGAGGAAGAAGAAGAAGAAGAAGGAGAAGAAGGAGAAGAAGGAGAAGCGGCGGCTCGCGCGGCGGCTGACGCTGCTATAAGCTCCGCGAGGGCGGCGTCGTACTTCCCGACGGCCTCCGGGGGCGCGTCCGGGAGCGGCCAGGCCCAGGCGGGCGACGAGGAGGAGCGGCCCCGCTGCGGAGGGGAGGGGGGGGGGCCTCCTCCCTTCGCCGCCGCCGCCTCGTCCTCGTCCTCCGCTCCGACGAGGTCTTCGTCGCCGTCGTCGATCGAGGGAGGGGCGCCCTTGCGCCTTTTCCCCTCCTCTTCTTCTCCTTCTCCGCGGAACGAGAGCTCGACGACGTCCCCGACGAGCCTGGCGCGCAGGCTCGTCGGGGGAGGCGCCCCGCTCCCCTCTTCGACAGAGACCACCTCGAGCCTCGCGCCGCCCCCGCTCAGCTCGACCTCGACCACCGGCACCGCGCCGCCGCCGCCCGCCCCCGCGGCCCTCTCCTCGGCGGCCCTCCTGGCGCCCTCCGCGGCGGCGCGCGCCCCGGCTCCCCCACCGGGGAGGAGAAGAGGGGAGGCGACGGCGGACGAGGAGGGGGATGAGGGAGGAGGGTCGCCGCCGCCCCGCTCGCCGCCTCGCTGCGCCGGCCCCTGTCCCCCTCCCCCCTTCTGGCCGCCGAGCGCCGCCGCGAGCCAGGCTTCTGGGGGGCTCCCGAGCTCCATGGGGCCCACGAGCGCCGCCGCCGAGGCCCCGACGACCCTGACGGCGGCTCCCGAGGGCAGCCGGACCGCGGACGCCCTAGGGACGTCGAGCACGCGGAGGGAGGAGGAGGAGGAGGGGGAGGGGGCGCCGGCGCCCGGGGCGGGCAGCAGCAGCGACAGCGCGCCCGGCGCCGAGAGCCGCAGCGTCAAGGGCCCCGCGAGCGTGAAGGGAGCGAGCGCGATCCCGGAGTGCGCCAGGGAGAGCGCCGCGGTGGCCGCCGCGGCGGAGGCCGGGTCGAGAGAGGCCGGGGAGATGAGGTAGGAGGACGGAGGAGCGGTGGAAGAAGAGGAGAGAGGGGCGGAGGAGAGGGAAGAACGCTTCTGGAGCGCTCGGGCTATGTCGGCCGCCGCGGCCGGCGGCAAGGAGACCGGCCGCAGGGGAGGAGCCAGCGCCGTCGCCTCTGCTCTCGTCGCCGATGCTGCTGCTCCCGTTGCTGCCGATGCTGCTGCTGCTGCCTCGTCGCCTGCTCCTCCTTCGAGAGCGTGCGGCGGGCGCGCGGGGGTCCTCGCGGTCGCCGCCGCCGCCGCCGCCGAGATCGTCGCCGCCAGCTCCGGCGCGCTCTTCCTCCGCTGTCGCCGCCGCTCCTTTCGCCGCTGCTTCTTCCGCCCCTCGCTTCCCTCCTCTTCCATACTCCCGTCGAACAGCAAACCCGCCCGAAGGTCTGCGTTCGGCGTCGACGAGAAGCCGCCGCCGCCGCCGAAGCCGCCGACGCCGCCGAGCACGCCGCCGTCGCCGCCGCCAAAGGAGCCCAGGCCGTCGTCCGACGCCTCGTGCATCAGGAGCCGGAACGGCGTCCCGTCGACCTCGACCGTGAGCGTGAGCTCCTGACCGACGGTGATGGAGAGCGAGCCGGGGTGGACGCGCGCGAGGCGGACCGTCTCACGGCGGGTTCCCGGGCCCTGGGGGCGGAGCTGCTTGTTGTTCGCTGCTGCCTGTTCTTCGCCGCCACCGGCAGTGGAGCCGGCATTAGCAGCAGCGGCAGCAGCGCTCGCGGCTGCTGCTGCTGCGGCGGCGGCGGCGTTCCGCGAGGCGCTGTCCAAGGCGGCAACGGCGGCGTCCCCGGCGAGGGCCGCGAGCTCGGAGATCGGGGCCGGGTGCTGGAACGAGGGAGAGGAAGAAGAGGACGAGGAAGAGGCCGCGAGCAGCGGCGCGGCGGTCGAGGTTGAAAGAACGAACGACGCGACGACGCCGACGGCGATGGAGGCGAGCGCGAAAAAGAGAGCTGGAGCGCTCCCTCGCCGGGCTCTCATACTGTTTCGCGCCGGCATGGGAAGGAAAAGGACGTCTTCCCGCGATCCGTGAAATAAAAAAGAGCGACGCCAGTAGGCTCAGCTGCTTCACGCTCAAGGCGCGCCCGAGTGGTCCGTCGACGATTGGTGTCTTCAATCAAAAATGTTTTTTTATTGCGCTCGCTCGCTCGCAGCAAAGGTTCATTTTTTTTTCCCTTCTCTCTTCGACTTAGACAAAAAGGAAGGAGGGGCTGCCGCCAATATGGAGCCGCCCCGCCTCGACTTCCCCGACACGGGCACCTTCCTCCTCCACAACGCCTTCGTCCCGGAGTGCTGCTTGCTTCAGGAGGAGGAGGAGGAGGAGGAGGAGGATGAGGAGGACGAGGACGAGCGGGGCGCGCCCCCGGCGGGAAGCAGAGGACGAGGTCGAGGAGAGCAGGGACGCGGACACCCGCCGTCGGCTCCATCGCCCCTCCTCAGGTCGGCCTCCTCGTACCCGGACCTGGACTCGCTCGTGCACGTCGACATAGAGGTCGTCGACGGCGTGGTCCGGGATATCTGCAAGGCCAGGCCGCGCGGCGGCGTGGGCGACGACAGCAACAGCGGAGGAGGCGATGATGGGTTCTCGATGATGACGACGTTATCGCCTTCGCCTTCGTCGTCGCCTCCTCGTCGTCAGCGCCCGATCGTCGACGCGGGGTGCGGGATCGTGTTCCCGTGCTTTGTCGACCTCCACACGCACATCGGTACGTACATCAACGTTGAATCGCCTCGTGGTGATGAAATCAAGATAGAGAGAGAGCGGGGAGGCCGGTGGCGAGAAAGGAGAAACGCTCGGGCTAGACTGCATGGTCTCTCGTTTTCCCTTTCCGTGCTCTCTTCTCTCTCTGTCGCCTCCTCTTTCTTCGGCGTCCTCTGTTCCTCAAACTCGACGCTTCCTCCAAACTCGGACACGCAAACAGACAAGTCCCACACCTGCGAGCGCTCCCGCAACAAATACGGCTCCCTCTCCGGCGCCGACCGCTCCACGGCCCGCGACGCCGCCCTCTGGGACGAGGACGACGTCGTCCGCCGCATGGACTTTTCGCTGCGCTGCGCCTTCGCGCACGGCACCTCGGCCCTCAGGACGCACCTCATCAACATGACGCCGAGACAGGTGGCGCTGACCTGGCCCGCGTTCGACCGCGTGCGCGCGAGCTGGAGCGGGCGCGTCGAGCTGCAGGGGGTCAGCCTGGTCGCGCTGAGCTTCTTCCGCGACAGGGCGGCGGCCGAGGCGCTCGCCGCACTCGTCGCCTCGAGGAATGCGGGCGCGAGCGCGATAGGGGGCGCCTGCCCGCCCTCCTCCGCCGCCGGCCCCGGCGCCGCCCGCGGCCCCCCTCGCCGCGCCCCCCCCGTCGTCGGCGTGCTCGGCGCCGCGGTCTGCTGCGCCGAGAACGGCGGCGACCCCGACGACGAGTGGACGACGTGCGCCCGCGACCGCGACGAGCTGCTCGACTTCTTCCTCGACCTCGCCGCGAGGCACGGGCTGTCGGCGGACTTCCACACCGACGAGAACGGCAACCGGAGCGCGACGGGCCTCAGGGACGTCGCGCGGGCGGTGCTCAGGCGCAAGGCGAGGGTGGAGGCCGAGGCGCTGGAGGGGGCTCCGGGACCGCCGGGCGGGACCGTGCCCTTCACGGGCACGGTCGTCTGCGGCCACTGCTGCTCGCTCGCGGCACTCTCGCCCGCCGAGCTCGCCGACACGCTCGCGCTCGTCAAAGAGGCCCGGATCACCGTCGTCTCGCTGCCCCTGGTGAACGAGTGGACGCAGGACCGCGACCCCCGCGGGCTGCGCGCCCCGCGCTGGCGAGGGATCCCGCCCCTGCTCGAGATCGCGAGGCACGGGGTCTCCGTCGCGCTCGCGTCGGACAACGTTCGGGACCAGTTTTACGGCTACGGCGACCTCGACGCGCTCGAGGTGCTGCGGCAGGTAAGGGAGGAAGTTGAAAACCTCGAAAAAAAAAACTTATCGTTCTGTCCCTCTAACTTTTCATTTGTTTTTTTCTTCTCCACGGAACAAAACAGGGCGTCCGCGCCGCGCACCTCGACACGCCCTACGGCGCCTGGCCTGCCAGCGTCTCCGCGGTGCCCGCCAGGGCGATGGGGCTCCTGGAGTCGCCAGGCGGGAGGAGGAGGGGGAGGAGGAAGAAGACGAGCGGGAAGGGCTCGTTTCCTCCTCCCCCTTCTTTCGGCGCCATCGCCGTCGGCGGCCCGGCCGACTTCGTCGTCTTCCGCGCCCGCGCGTTCTCGGAGCTGCTCGCGCGGCCGCAGTCCGACCGCGTCGTCGTCCGCGAGGGGAGGGCCATCGGCGCTTCCGTGCCGCCCTACGAAGACCTTTACGCCGAGGCTGCCTCCGTGGCGCCCCCGCGGGGGTTTGGAGGACAGGGGTACGGAGGGAGGCTGTCGCCGGCGCCGTCGCTCGCGGTCGCCGCCGCCGCCGCCGTCGCGGGGTTTGGAAGCGAAAACGGAGGAAGCGGAAACGGAAACGACGCTTCTCCTGCGCCGCCGCCGTCGACGTCTTCGCCTCCGCCGCCCGGGCCGCGCGGGCTCGAGGGGGAGGGAGTGCTGACGGAGACGAGGCAGCAGAGGGCCGCCGCGGCGGCTGTCTGCGCCTTCGCCGCCGCTTCCAGCGGACAAGAGGAGGAGCAGCCGGCGGCGGCACCTCCTCCTCGCCCTCTCGCGTCGCCTTTCAAGGCGGCAGCGGCGACGACGAGCGACGGCAACGGAACGGCTGGACGGCAGCATTCTTTCTTCACCGCTCGTTCTTCTTCTTCCTCCTCCTCCTCTTTCTCTTCGACGAGCCTCCTCGTCGCTGTGGGACTCGGTGGGGCAGCTGCGGGCGCCGCCCTGGCGGCGCTGGTCCTCGGGAGGGGGGCCAGCAGGAAAGGTTGAAAAGGGGGGTTGAGCAGGCAACGCTTTTTCTTTTTTTTCTTTCGTTTTCGAATTATTTCAGAAACTGTTCAGAACAGAACCTGTTTCCCCCCCTCTTTTTTGTTTCTACAGAAATAACTTGTCAATTACATCAAGTATCATTGTTTTGTTTTTAGTGTTGAGTTTTCGTGGAAGGGGGCCTCACAACGCAAACAGAAAGAAGAGAAAGTCAAGTGTCCCAAGCGTCGACGCCCCAAATGGCGTCGTCCTGGTCGTGAGTTTTTTTTTTCTTTAGATGAAATTTTCTTTAGAGCGTTTCTTCCTCTTTTCTTTCGACACGCGACCCGGCCGAAAGCAAAAAGAAATATTTGCGCCACTCACCGGCAGCGGCGATACCTCGACCATCTCGTACCCCGCAGGCACGACGGTGATGCAGCTCCTGACGACCGCCGGGGCGCCGTCGAGCCCGCCTCCTCCTGCCTTCGCCCTCCGACGCAAGGTCAGCTCGCAGACTCCGCAGCTGCCACTGAAGCAGCCTGCCTGCGGCGGCTCGTCCCCGCACGCCTCTGCAGCCCTGATGGCCGCGGCGAGGAGGTCGTCGCCGGCGTGGGCTTCGATCTCGGCCCGGCGCTGACTGTCGGCGGAGACCCAGGCGAGCGTGACGGCCTGCTTCTTTGGCCTCTGCTTCGGAGGAGGAGGACGAGGAGGAGGAGCGGTGTCGCCGTCGTTCGAATGAGTCGCTCCCGTTGGTCTCCTTCTCCTGTTTCTTTTTCCTGCTGGAGGAAAAGCGAGCGTCCGCAAACGAGCAGTACGCATTGCGGAAAGGGTGAGAGAGAAGGCGCCAGGAGAGAGAGAAAGCGCCAGGAGAGAGAGAAAGAGAGAGGAAGCAGATGCTTCAATTCTTGATCGCGACACTCGAAAACCGAGATAGTGAGCAGAAAAAAAAACGCCTCGACCCTGATCGAAAACAAAAAACAGCAGAGAGAGACAACAAACGACCAACGAAAGGAACAAGGGCATTGTGATCAACTAGTAGAGTTCCAAAGTCTTGTTTTTATCACAAAGTGCGATGAGATTTGGAAAAAAAAAAGTAAAGCCCGCCCGTCTCGTTTTTATTATTTTCCCTCGAGTCGAGGGGAATCGTCTTCGTTTGAGAAACCTTTGGGTTCGAGCTGATGGAAAAGAAGGGGATGGAAATGAAGGGAGAGCGCGGCGGTGGATCCCCCCACCGCCGCCGCGACTCCATCTATCAACGCAGAAAAACAAACGAAGGGGAAAAAAGGTATAATTCGTGGTGGAAGAAGATGAGGTGGAAGATGAGGTGTTTTGTTGTTTTGTATCTTGTTGAGGCCGGTTGTTGGATCTTGTGAAATGTCGTCGAAAACAAACGAAAAGTGGAATGAAATAGTCGTGATTGTCTTTTCTTAGAATCGTATCACGTCACGATCATCTTCTGCTTGCCTGCCGTAGCGGCGAACGCGGCGGCGGCGGCGGCGGCGGCGGCGGCCGCGTCGGGCTTCTTGGCCGCGGCGGCCGCCGCGGCGCGCTCCCTCCTCCGCCGCCGCCGCTCCAGCAGCGCAGCCTCCTCCTCGGCCCCTTCCTCCTCCTCTGCCTCGGCCAGGAACTCGGCGCGCTCCCTCCGCTCCGACGCGTAGAGCATGACCGACGGCAGCGCGGTGCCGATCAGGGCCTGTAGCAGCCACACGAGCAGGCGCTGCGAGAGGGAGGCGGAAGAAGAAGAAGAGGGAGAGAAGGGCCTCCACGTCGCCGCCGCCGAGGCCGCGGTGAGCAGCAGCACGGCCGCGTCGGCCGCCGCGTGCCACCTCGACCCCAACCCCGCCTCCGCCAGCGACGCGAGCAGCAGGGGTCCCGTGCACGCGCTCGAGCACGCCGGCAGCGGGACGGCAGGAGCAGCGGCGTCCTCGGAGGGGGAGGAGGCCGGCGCGACGCAGGCCGCGGCGCAGGCCCAGAGCAGCAGCGCGACGCGGGTCACGCGGACGGCCGCGGCGACGGCCGGCCGCGCCGACGCGACGAGCCACTGCCGCCGCCGGCCGCCGTCGCCTCCGCCTCCCCGCGCCGTCGCCGTGACGGCGGCGCCCGCGGCCAGGAACGCCGCCGAAGAGACCGCGAGCAGCGCCGAGTCGACGAACAGGGCGCGCTGGATCAGCATCGGCGGCGACGCCAGCAGCCGCCCGGGCTCCGCCGAGGCGGCGGCCGCCAGCAGCAGCGGCCGGCCGTGGACGAACGCGGCGGCGGCCGCCACGGCGAACACGGCCGCGTCGCGCACCTTCCTCCTCGAGCTCCACCAGAGGCGGAAGCCCTCCTCGCGCTCCTCGCTCTCGAACTCGCCCGGGGGGGCCAGGAGGTCCCTGAGGCGCGTCGACAGCGGGACGGGAGGCGCCAGGGGCAGGTAGGACTGCTGCTGGAGCTGCTGCTGCTGCTGCTGCTGCTGCTGGAGCTGCTGGTTGAGGGCGAGCAGATGCTGCTGCTGCTGCTGCTGCTGCAAGAGATCCTGCTTCTGCTGCGGGGCCAGCGGGCGGGGAGGGGCCCGGGAGGAAGAGAGCAGCAGGGCGGCTTCCTCCTCGGCGGCGGCGGCGGCGGAAGAGGTCCCGGCCTTCCCGCCGCTCGAGCTGCCGCTCGCGTCGCCCTTCTTCAGCGGCGACGAGAAAAAGTCGTCGTCGTCCTCCTCGAGCGCCGCGTGCTTCTTCGCCGCGGCGGCCTCCGCCGCGGCGAGCACGGCGGCTGTCGCGGCGGCCGCCGCCGCGGCCAGCTCTTCGGCGCCGCTGCTGTTGCTGCTGCTGCTGTGCCGGCGGCTGACGAGCTCGCAGTCGCTGCCGCTGCTGTTGCTCGATGGGCCGGCGACGATCTCGGCCCCTGCTGCGCTTTGTGCTGCCGCTCCCTTGTTCGCCGCCGCCGCCTCTTCGGCGAGGGCGCCCGCGCAGCGCTGCTCCGACGCCTCGCCCGCCTCCGAGAAGATCGAGGAGCGACAGGCCTCGCTGCTCTCCTCGCCGCCGCTGCCGCTGCCGACGCAGCTGCTTTCCTCGCCGCCGCAGCTTTCTGCCGCGTCCTCGCCGCCGCTGGTGCACCCGCCGCTCTCACTCCCGACGACGACAAAGGTCGTCCCCCGCTCGACCACGGAGAACGCGCCGCCGCCGATCGCCTCCGCGGTCCTCTCCTTGAGGAGCAGCGACGCGTCGGGGTCGCGCAGGAAGGCGAATGGGAAGGCCGACGAGAGCTCGAGGAAGTCGCTGCTCTTGGCGGACCCTTTGCCGCCGCGGCCGCGGCCGCTGCTCGCACCGTCGCTCTTCCTGCGCAGGCGCGCTTCCGCCGCCTCGAGGTCGGCCGCGGCGGCGACGGCGGCGGCGGCGCAGGGGCTGACGAGCGTGCCCCCGGGGGCTGCGACCTCCGCGAGGCGCCTCGCGGCCTCGAGGGAGGCGCCGGCGATCCTGGAGGGGGTGGGGGGAAATAGGGCAAAGAAAAAAAGGGTGAGGGCGACGAGGGCTTTCTCTTTCTCTCCCTCTCTCTCCCGAGCGCGGGAACGGACAAAGCATGCCAAGAAAAAAACTGCGCGAGATCGTAAGCTCCCCCCCCCAACGCGATCGGCCCCACACTCACTGGTACTGCCTGGTCGAGCCGCATCCCAAAAGTCCGTCCGCGAGGGGCCCACAGGCAATTCCGATCGAGAGCGTGGCGGGGAAGGGGAGGTCGGCCTGTAGGAGAGAGGGAGGAGGAGAGACGCGTTCGAGAGGAGAGAGAGGGAGGGAAAAAACGGAGAAATATCAAGGTCAGCGATGATGAACGGCGGCAAGAGATCTTGTTTCCCTTTCGGTCCGGAAGAACCCTTCCCTCGCGGCCGCCTCGACGCGATCGAAGGCTACCAAAGGAGATCAAAAAAAGACGCACCTGCGCGACGGCGGCGTGGAGCCTCTCTGCGGCGCGCAAGAGGGCGGCGACGAGGGGTGCCGTGGTCAGCTCTTCGTCGCCGGCAGCGGCAGCGGCTGCAGCAGCAGCAGCAGCAGCGTGGGCGACTCTTCTTTCTTCCTCTGACGACTCGGAGAAAGTCTTCTCCGACGACGCGGACGACGAAGAGAAGTTTCCCAAGCCCGCCTGAGGGGCCGAAGACCTCAACGCCGTCGTTATCGTCGCCGTCGCGGGGAGGGCGACGGCGACGAACATGGCGTCCGGGAGCTCGGTCGGAGCCCCTACTTTCGCTATCGAGACCGACAAAGACGAAGACGGAAACGCCGATGGCGAGCAGCTCGACATCGCTGACGTCGACAAGGGCTGCTCTCCGATGCTGCTCTTGCACCTCAGCGCCGCGTCCAGTGCGAGGCACAGCGCGTGCACGGCCTCGGGCGCGCGGGCGGCCGGAGCGTACGCCATCTCCGAGTGGACGCGGGCGCAGAGGACGGCGGCGCGAGCGTGGACGGCAGCGGCGGGCACTTGCTGCCGCTTAAGGCTGCGGCGGCGAAGATGGAGCGACGATGACGTGGGACCGGGGCTGGGGCCGCTGCTCGCCGCCGCCGAGTCGTCCGTCTCTTCGCTGCTGCTGCTTCGCCGGCGGATGCCAAAGGAGGCCATGCCTGCGTCTGGCGCAGGCATGGCGTCGGGTTTGGGGGAGGAGATGGGGAGAAGAATTGAGGGAAGATTCTTTTCCCCCTCTCTTCTGCCTCCTCTCGTTCGCTTTTCTGCTCTCTCGAAATGTGAGCAACGACTTTGGCTTCGATCGGTGCGCCACAGATTCGCTTTCTCAAGAAAGACGCATCCCTCGCGAAGCGAGCTAGCGACCATCTCGCCGTAAGCTTCTCCCTTCCCGGTTTTCCAGAGCTCTGCGAGTGATTACAACTGCCTCGTGGGGCTGACTTGCTGAATCAACAAGAGAAGGAAGAGGAGAGAAGAGAGGGAAAATCAAAGGGCGAGCGATCATGAGCTCGGCTCCTCCCCCTCCTCCTCCTCCTCCTCGGCAGCTCCCGAACCGCGTCGCCGTCGCGCAGATGACCTCCAGCTCCAACCGCCTCGCCAACTACTCCGCGATCAGGCGCCTGGCCCGCCAGGCCAGGGACGCGGGAGCGTCGATCCTCTTCCTGCCCGAGTGCTGCTGCTTTTTGGGCGAGAGCGCGGCCGAGAGCGTCGCGGCCGCGTCGCCGCTCGACGACGACGAGGAGCACGGCAACGTGGTGGACTACTACCGCGCTCTGGCCAGGGAGTTTGGGCTCTGGCTGAGCCTGGGCGGGATCCAGGAGAAGCGCGACGAGGTCGGGGGAACGCCACCCTCTTCCGTCGGGGAAGGGGGAAAAAAGATGCACAACACGCACGTCATCCTCCGCGACGACGGCTCGACGGCAGGGCGGTACAGGAAAGTCCACCTCTTCGACTTCGCGGCCGAGGGTCTGCACGAGTCGAGGTCGACGGAGCCCGGGGACTCGCTGGTGGTGGTGCCGGACGCGCCGTGCGGTGAGGGAGAGTTTGACACGTCGGTTTCTCGAAAGGAGGCGCGCGAAAAACAAGGCGGGACCGGGAACCAGTCAAAATCTCTCCCTCCCTCTCACCTCTTTCCTCAGAACCGACCGACCGAACGTCCCAAAACAGGTCCGCTGGGCCTCTCGATCTGCTACGACCTCCGCTTCCCGGAACTCTACCAGCGGCTGCGCTTCGAGAAGGAGGCCCGCGTCCTGGCCGTCCCCGCGGCCTTCACGGAGACCACCGGCAGGCAGGGCCACTGGGAGGTCCTGCTGCGAGCGCGGGCGATAGAGACGCAGTGCGCGGTCGTCGCGGCCGCGCAGGTGGGACAACACAACGAGGGCGGGAGGAGGCGGTCTTGGGGCCAGGCGATGATCGTGGACGCGAGCGGAAAAGTCTTGGCGAAGATGAAGAGCGCGGACGACACAACGGGAGAGAAAGAGGGCGGCGAAGGAGGAGACAGCGACGACGACAACGTCGGGATCATCGTCGCCGATCTCGACGCGGCGGCGATCGAGGGCGTGAGGGAGAAGATGCCCGTGGCAGAGCATCGAGAGGCCGGGAGGAAGGTGCTGGGTTTGTAAAACAAACAAACAAAAGGAATGATTTGAGTGACGCTGCTCCCAAGGTTGAAAGCAGTTATTTCAAAAAACAGAGTTGGCGAAAGAAAACAGAAAGAAAAGGGTGTGAATTTATATAACAAAAATGTTTTCGGTTGAACCCCCTCTTCCCCTCGCTCTCTTTCTTTCCTACGTCGCCTTGGCCCGAATCTCGTGCCGGACTACCGTCAGGTTCTGTGTGAACTTGTCCCTGTTCTTCGGCTCCAGGCTCCGCGCCACGCCGTCCATCAGCTTCGCTAGCGCCGCGCCCAGCAGCGGCCTCTTTTCGGGGTTCGGCGATTGCGCCTCGACGGCGGCCTGGCGCACCCGGTCGTAGACGGCCTCGTTGACGAGGATGAGCGAGAGCATTGGCCTCGAGAGAGACCACTGATTGGCGGCCTCCCCGAAGAGCGCGACCTCGAAGAGCGTCGCGAGCAGGCCCGGGAAGAGATCGGGGCGCGCCGCGGCGTGCGCGGCGAGGGCGGCGGAGGCCGGCGGCGGGGGGGAGACATCGGCCGCGGCCGCGGCGGCCGCGGCGGCCGCGGCTGCGGCGGCCTGCTGCTGCTGGTGGAGGTGGTGCTGGAGCTCGAGCTGCTGCTGCTGCTGCATCATGCCCCCCGCCGCCGCCTGCGCCGCAGCCGCTTGCGCCTGCGCGGCGGCGGCGCCCGCGGCGGCCTGCGCTGCCAGCGCCCGCGCCGCCTGCGCGGCCTCCGCCGCGGCCTGCGCCGCGGCGCAGCCCCTGAAGTACGTCGCGGCCAGGTTGTCCACGGCCGCGGCGCACTGCGACGAGACGCTCGCGTCGACCGACCGCAAACCCGCGTCGAGCGACGCGATGACGGCGGCAAACGTCACGCCGTCGCGGGCCGCGAGCGCTCCGGCGTGGCCGTGAGCGAGCACGTCGACGAACGCGAAGTATGCCCTCGCGAGCTTGCGGAAGGCGAGGACGTCGCGCAGGGGGGGCGCCAGCGCCAGCGCCAGGCCGACGTCGAGCGCGTCGGAGAGCGCCGGGTCGCCGTAGAGGTCGAAGACGGCGAAGTTGACGTAGCCGCCACTGAGGGCGCGGGTCAGGGCGACGAGCGCCGCGGCGATGCCCTTGTAGCGCTCCTCGTAGATCCTTGAAGACGACGAGGGAGGAGAGGAAGAAGAGGAAGAGGCGCCCTTGGTGCTGCCGGCGAGGTCGGAGGACGTCGAAGAAGGGTGACCGCCGTTGCTGCCGTTGGCCGTCGCCGCTCCTCCGTTGCCGTTTGGCAAACCTCCGCCGCCGACGACCCCCGCCGCGCCCTCGCTCGCCACCTGCGACAGCAGCGCCCTGCCGTACGCCACCACGGCCTTGCTCAGCTCGCGGAACAGCAAGATGCCGTTGGGGCTCGACCCGTCGAACGCGAGCCGCTGCGCCTTGTTGAGCGCGAGCTCCCCGTAAAACTTCAGGGCCGGGACGGCGACGAGCGGCCCCGGGGCCCAGGCCGCGAGCGCGGCGAGTAGCACGCGCGAGTGCGCCGGGTGCAGCCAGTCGAAGCAGAGGGAGTAGGCCCGCCGCGAGGTCGCCGAGGAGAGCAGGCCTCGCAGGTCGCGGAAGACGCCCGAGGCGAGCTCGGGCGAGCAGGAGGCGGCCAGCGCGGCGGGGTTGAGCGGCGGCAGCTGGGCGGCGGCGGCAGCAGCGTGCCTCGGCGAAGACGCGACGGCCGTTTCCGCCGCCGACGCCGCTCCGGCGCTCGCCGCCATCCCCGCCAGCGTCGCCTGCAGCGGCGCCACAAAGGCCCGGAACCTCGCCGGGGAGTCGTCCATGAACAGGAGCTTGGAGAGCGTGGCGTAGAAGGCGGTGCGGTGCCTCGCGGACGCCGGGCCTTTCGTCGCCGTCGCCGCCGCCGAGCCGGAGGTCGACGACAGTCCGGGCGCGCGCAAAAAGGGCAGCGCCTCGGGCGAGTGCCTCGCGAGCAGCGCCCTCGTCGTCGGCAGCGCCAGGACCAGCTTCCCGCTCATGTAGCCCGCGGCGAGGTCCGCGAACAGGTCCAGCGTCGCGGCCATGACGTCCGGGGCGTACGTGGGGGAGACCGTGAGAAGGGGGGACGAGGCCGGGTTGGACGAGGAGGAGGCCAGGGAGAGCGCCGAGAGCGACGGCGACGCCGGCGCCGACGCCGAACCCAAGCTCGCCGCCGAGCCCGCCCCGCCGGAGGCAGCCTCCCCGTCCCCTCCGTACGTCACCAGGTTGGACGCCACCTTTCCCATCATCGCGTCGAGCACCGCGGCGTGGTCCCCGAGCCCCCCGCCGAGCCTCTCCCGCAGCCTCGAGTAGACCTTGGAGGAGTGCACGACCTGCTCCCCGACGTAGACCTTCCGGAACGCCGAGAAGAACGAGAGCAGCGCGAGCTCGAGGCGCTGGCGGGACCTCTCTCGCGCCCGCAGGAGGGAGTGCGGCGGAGGAGGGGCGGGGAGGGGCGGGGGAGGGATCGAGGGGTCGTTGGCCGCTGCCGCCGCCGAGGCCAGGGCGGCGCTCGTCGACTCCGTCGCGGCGTCGTTCGTGGCAGCGTCGGGGCCTCCGCCTCCGCCGCTCGCCGAGCGCCCTCCACCTCCGCCTCCGCCCGAGAGGGGCCGCCCGTCCAGCGCCGCGGCGAGCGCGAAAACCCTCGCGGCTAGGTCCCCGTCGATCGCCTCCGACGCCTCGGAGGACGCGGAAGACGCCGAGGCCGTGAGCCTGCCGCGGACGACGGCGGCGATGATGTGCACCAGCCACGCGAGCTGGCCCTCGACCGCCGCGGCCTCGGCGCGCGCCTGCGGCGTCGGAGGGGAGGCCGCCGAGGTCGCCGAAGCCGCTGCTGCCGCCGCCGCCGCCGCCAGCGGGTCGAAGGCGGCGGCCAGTAATTCCGCAGAGCTCCTGTAGTCGAATCGAGCCAGGTGCGGCAGCGCGTCGAGCTGCTCCGCGAGGGCCTCGGCCGACCCGCCGTCGAACTCGTCGCCGTCGTCGCTCCCCCCTCCGCCGCCGCTCCTCCGCCTCGACCCTCCCCCCCCTCCGCTCCCCCCCCCGTCCCCGCCGGCGAGCGGGTCCGCGTCCCCGCCGTCCGCCGCCGCGGCGGCCCTCGCCGCCTCGAGCCTGGAGTGGACGTACGCCGCGACGATCTGCGGGACGTGCGCGTCGAGGCGGCACGGCGCGTCGCCCTTGAGGTACGGCACGCTCGTGACGAGGCGCGACCAGAGGCCCAGCAGGTAGAAGACGCTGCCCTGCGCCCAGGCCCAGGCGCGCAGCGACGAGACCGTGAAGTCCGCCACGAGCGCGATCCAGTCGGCGTAGCCCTCGGCGGCGACCAGCTCGCTCAGCTGGTAGTTCGTCTTGAGGCGGCACAGCAGCCGGCAGAGCTCGTGGTAGTTGGCGTGCTGCTCGAGCCCCGCCCGCGCGCGGAGCAGCGCCGCCGAGCCGGACACGAGCGCCCCGAGGAACCGCGCCCTGGCCGCGTCGCTGCCGAACAGCGACCGCCGTACCGACGCCAGCCTAACCAGGCACTCGAGCGAGAGGGACGAGAGCGGCGGGCGCGGGCGGGCCGCGTACAGCCGGAAGAACAGCACGGGCGTCTCTGGCGGCTCGACGGCGGCGCGCCAGGGCGTCGGGACCTGGATGGTGCCCAGGTCCTCAGCCGACTCGTCGAGGCACGTGCCGACGAAGTCGAAGGAGAGGCAGGCGAGGACAAGCTGGAGCGTGGCCTCGCAGAGCTTGGCGTCGGGGCCGTCCTCTCCGCCTTCTTTGAGGCCGCCGCCGCTGCCGCCGCCGCCGGCGCCGCCGGCGAGGAGGAGCGCCGAGGACGACGAGGGGGAGGAGGAGAGCGGGGGCATGCCGTCTCCCACGAGCCCCCCTCCCCCGTCCTCCGAGGACGAAGAGCCGGGTCCAAGCCTGCGGAGCTCGTCCAGTCCGGTGGTGAAGATGGGGAAGAGCGAGGCGTCCCGGAACGAGACGGCGGCGCGGCTGTTTTTTTGTGTGTGTGTGTGTCGTCGTGTGGTCAAGAGCGAGGCGCCGGGTGTGAGCTCTCAACCCTTCCCCCCCTCTCGTTCCTCCGTTCTCTCTCTCTTCAAGATCCAAACGCTGCTCTCCGCTCTCACCGGTGCTGCGTCAGCGTCCTCCCGGGACTCGGCGCGTTGAACTCGGCGACCAGCGCCCCGAGCAGCCGCAGCATCAGCGCGTACGCCGCCCTGTCGCCCCGGGCCCGCGCCGCGTCGAGCGCTGCGCGGGCGTCGTCCGGCAGCGCCCGGAACGCCTCGTCGTCGTACCAGCCGAGCTTCGCGAGCCGCGCGAGCAGCTGGCAGAGCGAGGCTGCGACGAAGGGCTGGAGCGTCGGGGCCTGGGTGCAGAGGTAGGAGAGGAAGTAGGAGCGCATCTCGGCGCGGACGGGGACCCTGAAGAGTTTTTTTTTCATTTTTTTATTTTGGAGAGAGAAGGGAAGAAAAAAAGGTGAGCGACGACCGAGAGAGGAGGGTGATGTTTTGAGTTCGTCCTCTCTTCTTCAAACTTCAGACTCACTCTAAATTCGTCTCCGTGATCGTTTTGAGCAGCGAGGCCGACGCGAGGTGCCTGGCGTAAGGGGAGGACGAGGCGTCGAGGAGGGCCTGTTGGTTTAGGAGTCGTTGTCGAGGGAGGAGGGTCGAGGAGTGTGAGTTTTTTTTCCTTCTTCGACGTCACGTCGATTTTTCCCTTTCGCCAGCCTCGCTCTTCCGATATCGCATTCGCAAAGCGCCACCTTGCGGCAGTCTCAGCTCCTTGCCTCTGCGCGCGCAAACGTGCCAACTTCGATCACGAGCTCTCCGCGTGATCAAAGAGCGAATAGACTAGCGGGAACACGGAGCTACTGGCTCCCCTTTCTCTCTAATCTCTCTCTCAGTTCGACAACGATGGCGCACCTTGCACGGCCCGATGCTCGCGACGCCGCCGCGGAACGGGGCCAAGGCCTCCTCTGCAGAGGCGCGCTGGGAGGCATCCTGCGTTTCGTTTTTCATGTGAATGTTTAAAGGACGTACGTTTGCGTACGTAGCGATAGGGAGGGGCCGACGCGGAGGGAGAGGTGAGCTGGAAAGAGGGAGGCGGGAAGTCGACGTTGCGAGGTCGGCAAACGGCAACGTCGAATGCACGACGCGGCAGAGAAAGCGAGCCGTCTCCGGCTCCCTCGCTGCTCTTTTTTCTGAAATTCCAAGCTACCAGGCGCACAGATCGTCGCCTCATCTAGCTCGACGTGGGGCAAAAAATAACAAAGACTGACCTGCGCAGTGTACAGCCTCTCGCACGCCTGTTCGATCCCGGCGACGTCCATCGAAGGAGGAAGAAGGAGAAGAAGAGGAAGAAGTAGAGAGAAACTGCCTCGCCGCCCCTGCTATAGGAGAGCCCCCCTCCGCAAGCTCGCGCTTCGTAAGTCGCAGCAGCAGAGAGAGAGAGAGAGAGAGAGAAGAAGCGTCTCAGCGGCTCTTCAGAAAAGAGCGAAAAGCGCCTCCTGTCTGCTGTTTCTTGCTCGACTCTCCCTCTTGCTCTCTCAGAGCGAGATTGGTGAGTCTGAAAAAAATTCTAGCTGTGCTCCCCTCAAAACTCTTTCTATCCCGTTTCCCGGCGTTCTTTCGCCAACAGGAACGCCCACAGGCCAAAGCCCTCTCTCTCGATGCGCAGCACAGTCTCTTCTGCCGCCACGCTCTCCCGCGGTGGCGCGGTAGCGCCCCGCTGCGTCGCTCGCAGAGCTGCGAGCAGACCCATCGCCGCCGCCGCATCCTCTTCTTCGACTCCTTCGTCAACGACGCCGGCGACGACAACCTCTGCTCCCGCTGTCGCTGCTGCCTCTCTGAAAAAGCAGCAGCAGCGCGGCGCCCGCACGCCCGCCGCGACCAGCGGGGACGGCGCTACCGTCAAGACGACGCGAGCAGCGACGACGAGGAAGCCCCCCAAGAGCAAGGTCGTCGCCGCGGCCGCTTCGTCCGATGTTGCGACGACGCTGCAGGCACCGACCCCGGCCCCCGACGGCGCCCTCGAGATCGACAGCGTGCTCGCCGCCGAGCTGGCAGACAACGGTGAGAGCGCGAGATACCGAAGAGGACAAGAAGCGAGCGAAGCGCACGAGAGAGGAAGGGAGGAGAGAAAAGACACCGATGATGCGCCAGCATCATCCACCTCTGGCTAGATTTTTTTCCTTGGCTGTCATGAGCTCACCCCCACTTTCCGTCTCTCTGTTTCTCCGCCCCCCCCCCCGCTTCAAACAACAACAACAACAACCAAACTAGGCTTCCGCTCCACCCGCCGCACCAAGATCATCTGCACCATCGGGCCGGCCTCCTGCTCGCCCGAGGTCCTCGGAGAGCTCGCCGCGGGGGGGATGAACGTCGCGCGGCTGAACATGTGCCACGGCTCGCACGAGTGGCACACCTCGGTCATCGACTCGATCCGCAGGCTGAACAAGGAAAAGGGCTACTGCGTGGCCATCATGGTCGACACCGAGGGTTCCGAGGTGCACACGGGAGAGCTGCAGAAGCCGCTCAAGGCCGAGACGGGGGCCGAGTTCACGTTCACCGTCCGCGACGTCTCCAAGGGCAACGAGAGCGGCGAGAACGAGAAAAACAGGGTCATCGGCGTCTCGTACGACGGTTTCGTCGACGACGTCGAGCCCGGGGACGCCATCGTCGTCGACGGCGGCATGGTCTCCCTGGAGGTCGTCTCGAAGGCCGGGCCCGACGTCCTCGCCGTCGTCGTCGAGCCGGGCCTGGTGCTCTCGAGGGCCAACCTGACCTTCCGCCGCGGCGGCAGCGTCCTGCGCGCGCGCAACAGCATGCTGCCCGTGCTGTCCTCCAAGGACTGGCTCGACATCGACTTTGCCCTCGCACAGGAGGTCGACTTCATCGCCGTGTCGTTCGTCAAGAGCGCCGACGTGATCAACAACCTCAAGTCGTACCTCGCGGCGCGCGGCGGAAAATCCGGGAGGGCGATCGAAGTCATCGCCAAGGTCGAGTCGTTCGACTCGGTGCCCAACCTGGCCGAGATCGTCGAGGCATCGGACGCGGTGATGGTGGCGCGGGGGGACCTGGGCGCGCAGATCCCGATGGAGGACGTGCCGAGCGTGCAGAAGGAGGTGAGTCATAGGGTTGCCTCTTTTGTTCCTTGGAGACCATTTTTTTTTGTTCACGTTCGAAAGAAAGGGGAAAAAACAAAACAAAAAAACTCACCTCTTTTTCTTTCTTCCTTTCTCTCTTTCTTTCCACCCATCCCAACAAACAAACAAAAAACCCAAAAGGTCGTCACACGCTGCAGGCAGGCCGGCAAGCCCGTCATCGTCGCCTCGCACCTGCTGCAGTCGATGATCGAGTACCCGACGCCGACAAGGGCCGAGGTCGCCGATGTCAGCGACGTCGTCCGCCAGCGCGCGGACGCGCTGATGCTGTCGGGCGAGTCGGCCGTGGGCGCCTACGCGGTCAAGGCCGTCGAGGTGCTGCGGGCCGTGGCGACGCATTCGGAAGAATGGGTGCGGCGCGAGAGGCACGGCGCGCTGGTGCTGCCGAGGCTGACCGACGCGCCAGACGGCCGCGCGAGCGAGGAGCTTTGCGCGGCGGCAGCGCAGCTCGCGGGCAACCTTGGCGCTCGCGCCATCTTCGTCTACACCCGCAGGGGGTACATGGCCAACTTCCTGTCGCGCTGCAGGCCTGACTGTCCCGTGTTCGCGTTCACGGACTCACAGGACGTGCGCAGGCGCCTCAACCTGCGCTGGGGCGTGATGCCCTTCCGCCTCGACTTCTCGGCCGACCCCGAGGAGAACGTGACGAGGACCTTTGCCCTCCTGAAGAGGAGGGACATGGTGGCCCGCGGCGACCTCGTCGTAGTGGTCTCTGACATCCGGACGCTGGACCAGGCCTCGGAGGCCGCGCGGGCGAGCGGGAGGCCCGACGACGGGACGGGCGTGGTGCGGAGCGTGCAGGTGCGGAGGGTGCCGTGAAAGGACGGAAGGTATTTTGTTTGAACTTTTTTTTCGGTGCTTTGTTTTCCATTAATTTCCATTTATTTTGGGTCCGAAAGAGAATGAGAGACAAAGGGAGACAACGAGAAAGAAGAACACCAACAACCAGCGAAAGCTCTTTTCTTTGTAAAGAGAGGGGAAAAAATATCATCATTTTTTCACGCTTCAGTTCCTCCCGACCCACCCTTCTTCCCTCGACCTCCCGCGCTCCCTCTCCGCCGCCTCCACCAGCGCCCCGAAGCTCCCGAACGCCGCGCTTCCCCCGACCATCATCTCCCTCCCCAGCCTCAGCGCCCTGGCCTCGCAAAGTGATCGAACATCGGAATCAAGGATTGACTCGAAGTCTTCGACGTGCGCGATGCCGACGATGCGGCGCAGCACGCAGCAGCCTGCGAAGCGCACGGCGTCGTCGCGGACCGAGGCCAGGAAGACGTCCTGCTCCATTTCGAGGCGAGCGAGGGATTTCTTTTCCTCTTCTTCTGCAGCAGAGCCTCCCTTCTTCCGTCCTCCGAGTGCGTGCTTGCGCCACAGGGCGCGGAAACGGAGCTCGAAGCGGTCCCAAAAGGCCGTCACCGACGCGCCGAGCCAGGCGCGCTGCCGCCCCTCGCCCGTCTGCTCTTTTCCTTCTTCTTCGACCTTTCCGTCGGTCGCCAGGAGGGCCATGAGCAGGTTGGCGGTGAACTCCCCGAGGTCGAAGCCGATCGGACCGTAGAAGGCGAACTCAGGGTCGATCACGACGGCGCGCGGGCGGTCCAAGGAAGAGGTGGAGGAAGAGGCGCCACCGCCGCCGTTTTCGCTCCCAACGCCCTCACCGCCGACCTCGACCTCGACCCCGACCCCCATCACGGAGCCCGTGTGCAGGTCCCCGTGCAGCAGCGCCTCCCTCGTCCCAGAGAACCGCATTTTGAGCCTCAAGGCCCACGCCGCGCCCTCCGCGTCGTTTCTCAGAAACGCTGCGGCGGCGTCGAGCTGCGGCGAGGTGTGCCGGTTGGTCGCCGATGCGTAGTAGGGGTCGGTGAAGACCACCCGCTCCGTCAGCGCGCACAGGGCCGGGTTCGCAAAGTCCGCCGCGGAGGCTCTCCACGCGGCAGTTTCGGATTCGGGGCAGGAGAGCAGAGAAGTGCCGAAGAGGGTGACCGCCGCGTACTCCGCGACGTCCTCGGCCAAACCGGGGACGACCTTCCCGGCGACGAGGTGCCCGCGCGCGACCGCTGCCGGCGGGGAGACAAAGTCCATGGCGATGACGGCCCTCTCGGGGTCGAAGAGGTGGACCCGCGGGATCAGGGGGCTTCTTCGGGTCCGGGGAGGAGAACTTCCCTCCCCTTCCTCCAAGGCGAGCAGCCTTCCGTGCTCCCTCAGCGCCGCGGCCTCGATGCGCGCCCTGTCCACCGACAGCGGCCAGTCCGGCGCGATGCGGATGAACGGCAGCGCCTGCTTGACCACGATTGCCCTCGCGGCGTCCTCTCCCCGGACGACGAACACAAAGTTGATGTTGCCGTCGCCGACCTCCCTGACCTCCCACTCCGAGACGCGGGCGGGGTCGCCGACGAGCGCCGCGAGCGCCGGGCGGGCCGCGACGAACTCGGCGACGGAGGCGCAGTCGAGCCGCTCGAAGTCGGAGGGGGAACCGGAAGGAGGAGGAGCGGCGGGGTCGCCTCCCTCTCCGCCCGCTTCCTCTCGGATCCTTCTCTGGGCCGCTTCCGCGGCCGGGCCCGTCGCGTGCTCGGCGACGAACGCGGCGACGGCAAAGGACGAGTCCGTCCCCGCTCTCCTGGGCACCATCCCCTTTTCGGTGATGATCCCGCCCGTGATGAGGTCCGCGGGCGTGACGTCGAAGCTCGGGTTCCAGACTCGAACCCCCTCGGCGGCGACCCTCTCGCCGCTGCCGCCGCGAGAGTGCGTGACCTCTCTCGTGGGGCGCTGCTCGATCGGTATCCCCTCGCCAGAGGGCAGCAGCGCGTCGAGCGTCGTCGTCGGGGCGGCCACGAAGAAGGGGACGCCGCCGCGTTTGGCGGCGACGGCCAGGGCCAGCGTCCCGACCTTGTTAGCGGTGTCGCCGTTGGCGGCCACGCGGTCCGCCCCGACCACGACGGCGTGCGGCCTCCCGACAAACAGGGGGAATCCGTCGTCCCTCCCCCCCCGCTCCCCTTCTCCCCTCTCCTGGCTCGCGCCGCTGCATGCCCCGCCGTGGACGAGCAGCGCCGCGGCGGCCGAGTCGCACAGCAGCGTCGCCGGCAGGCCCTCGGACGCCAGCTCGAACGCGGTCAGCCGCGCGCCCTGGTTGTAGGGGCGCGTCTCGGTGCAGAAGGCGCGCGCGAGCCTCCCGCGTGCCGCCAGCGAGCGGATGACGCCGAGGGCCGTGCCGTGGCCGGCGGTGGCCAGGGCGCCGGCGTTGCAGTGGGTGAGGACGGCGACGGAGGGGGGACCGGGGGAGGGAGAGGAGGAGGAGGCGGCGGCGGCCACGGAGGAGAGCACGGCGTCGGCGCCGTAGTCTCCCAGTGCGATGTTTGCGGCGACGTCGGCGGCGAGGTAAGCCTCGGCGGCGGCGACGACGGCTTCTTTTACGGATCCGGCCGTAGATTGGGGACGGGCCGCGGCGGCCCTCGCGGCGGCGGCCATGCGGTTGGTGGCCTCGGCGAGGTTGACGGCGGTGGGGCGGCTGTTGGGGGAGAGAGAGAGAGAGAGAGAGAGAGAGAGAGAGAGGTTGAGGAGTGCGTCGAGTCGGTCGGCGACGGTTCTCAATTGGAATAAAAAACAATCTTGACTTTGTTCTCACCTCGTCTCCAGGTAGCTGGCCCTCTCCACAAAATACTCGGCAGCTTCCGAAGCGCTCGAGAACTCCCTGGAGCCGTCGCCGCAGGCTGCCTCGCGAGCCAAGGAGAGAGCGGCAGCGACGGCGAGGGCCGGGGCGCCGCGGACGACCATGTCTCTGATGGCGTGGAATGCGGCGCTGGCGTCCTCGATCTCGACGTATTCTGTCTTGGCCGGGAGGAGCCTCTGGTCGAGGAGGCGCAACGAAGGGGTGGGCTCCCGCTGCCAGAGGATGGCCTGGACGAGGGCTGGCATTTTGTTTTGATACACGGGCGTTTTGCTTCTTCTCTACTAAGTTGTTTGAAAGAGAGTGGCAACGGCAGCGACTTTTTTCTTTTCATCAGTTTCGATTCTACCACCCATCGCAAACGCTCCGCCAGCTCTCGCTTTCCTTCTTCTCAAACTCGCTTACGTTTTGATGCAAGCTCACCGCCTTGTTCTGGCCTCCCAGGTGCGACCACGACAGAGAGAGAGAGAGAGAGAGAGAGAGAGAGAGAGAGAGAGAGAGAGAGAGAGAGAGAGAGAGAGAGAGAGAGAGAGGATTGCGACGGAGAAATCCAAAACGCATCAAGCTTTTTTTCTCGTTTTCGCCACACGCACGCTCCTCCTTTTCTTCCTCCTTTTCTTCCAACCTCCTCCTTTTTTTCCTTTTCCCCTTCTTCCCCCGACCAACCACAGCCCGCGCTCCTCGCCCGCCCCCCCAAGATTCTCGCCCGAGCCGCCTCCCTGCGCTCCACTGCGAGCGGGTCCCTCGCTTCCGCGTCTTCCCTCTCCGCCTCGGCGCCTCGCTGCCGCTCCTCCTCCATCTCCTCGCTCAAGGCCCCTCCCCCCGCCGCCGCCGCGCCCCGCCGCCGCCGCCGCATCGCGACCAGCGTCGCCGCCATGGCCTCCGCCTCCGGCTCCGACACGAAGAAGATCGTCGTCACGGGCGCGGGAGGCCGCACGGGCAGGCTTGCCGTCGACTACCTCCTGGCGCGCCCCGAGGCCTTCTCCGCCGTCGCCGTCGCGAGGTCCGAGAAGGCCCTCAAGGACTTCGCCGCCAGGGGCGCCTCGACCGCGGCCGTCGACGTCACCGCGGAGGGCGCCGAGGCCGCGCTGGTCGCCGCCTTCTCGGGCGCCGACGCGGTCATCATCGCCACGTCGGCGGTGCCCAAGATCCAGAAGCGGTCCCTCGTGAAGATCGCGCTCGCCAAGCTCCTCCGCAGGCAGGGCGCGAGGCCGACGTTCACCTGGAAGGGCGGGAACGACCGGGGCAGCCCCCGGGAGGTGGACTGGCTCGGGCAGAAGCGGCAGATCGACGCCGCGGTCAGGGCCGGCGTGAAGCGCGTCGTGATCGTGTCCTCGATGGGGGTGACGCAGCCCGGGAACTTCCTCAACACCATCGGCCCCGGCGAGGGCGGCGGCAAGATCCTCCTCCACAAGCGCAAGGCCGAGGAGTACCTCTTCTCGCTCGCCGACCGGGGCGAGATCGAGGGCTGCGTCTGCCACCCCGGCGGGCTGATCGACCAGCCCGGGGGACAGCGCGAGATCCTCGTCGGGGTCGACGACACTTTGCTCAAGGGGACCGTGCGGTCGATCCCGAGGGCCGACGTCGCGGCGCTGTGCGTCGCCTGCGCCTTCCTGCCCGAGGCGAAGAACGTGAGCCTCGACGCCGTCGCGCGGGCCCCCGAGGACAGCAAGAAGGGTCCCACGACCGACTTTGCCGCGCTGCTGCGGACCCTGGGAGGGAGGACCGCAAAGTATATCGAGCTCCCTGCCGAGGCTCGCGTTTGAAAGTAAGAGAGAAAGAGGGGGAGAGAAATGAGAGAGAGAGAGAGAGAGAGAGAGAAAGGGGAGAGAGAGAAAAGAAAGGGGAGAGAGAGAGAGCTTTTCAAATCCGTTTTTTCTTTGGTGCCAAGAGAAAAAGGTTTAACAAAATGTTCTTTCTCCCTCTCTCTCTCTCTCTCTTCACTCGCCTCACTCCATCGGCACCGCTGCGTCGCCCCCAGCCGCTATCAACGCCGCCGCCGTCGCATGCCGCTTCTCCCAAACCTGCAGGTAGGCCTCGGACAGCGCGACCACCTGCGGCAGCGTCTCCGCGACGCGGAGGTCGCAGCACTCGAACCAGGACCCGTCGGCCTTGCGCTGGACGTGCGCCTTGAAGGCGCCGGCCGCGGCGGGGCCTTCGTGCGCGACGTTGGCCGCGAGGTCGTAGCGGTAAGGGTCGTCTTTCCGCGCGGTGTCCTTGTATCGGAGCAGTTCTCCCAGGGGCAGGCCCTTGACGGGGAAGTTGACGATCGTCGGGTTCTTCTCCGCAAAGAACGCGTTGCGAGCAAACCGGCGGACGTGCAGCAGCAGGAACCGCGGCAGGCGCGTTACTTTCAGGGTCCTCCTCCCGGCCTTGGCGTCGTCCGTCACCGTCCTGCCGTCGTACTTGGACAGGAGCGTGGCGAGCGCGACCTGCGGGATGATGTTTTGCTCCAGGGCGTCCTGGTAGAGAGGGGCAGGCGGGGGGTCGAGCGCGAGCACCAGGAACTTTGACGTCGCCGTCGTCGTCGTCGCCGTCTCTCCTCCGCCCCCGCCTTCAGCTCCGCCGCTCCCGCCTCCGCCTCCTCCGGCGACGGTCGCGATCTCCGTCGTCACCTCCACCTCCCCCTGGAAGCACGCCGTGATAATCGACCGCGCCCCGGCCGCGATCCTCGCGGCCGCCGCGCCCCTTGGCGCCGTGGGGCCGGGGGGGACGACGAGGTCGACGTGGAGCGCGTTGACGAGCCAGACCAGAAACGCGGCCGCGTCGGTCGAGGCCGAGCGCTGCTGGGCCCCGCCCTTCCCCCGCTTCCCGCCGCCGCCGCCTCCCCCGCCCCCGCCCGGGGAGAACCTGCCCCCCGAAGCCCTCTCCACGGCCACCATCAGCTCGTGGGGAGAGACGTGGCCCCTGAAGGCCCTGTCGTTCCAGGCGCGCCGCAGGAAGTCGCCGAAGCGGCAGACGAGCGCGCTCGAGGCCGCGTGCGCGTAGTTGCGCGGCTCGAGGAAGAAGTCCCGAAGGGGCCCCACGCGCGCGAGGGACTGCAGGACCGCGTTCGCAAAGTCGGTGCGCCCTCCCAGGCTGTTGAGGCCGACGATCCCGGGCACGAACGGCTCGCCGTCGAGCGAGCGGGCCCATCGCTTGTCCGAGTCGAGCGCCGCAATGCGGCTCCTGTCGAACCGCGGGGCGAGGACGGCGCGGATAGGGTCGAGGCAGGGGTCGTCGACCTCGTAGCCCTCCTGTTTTTTTTGGTTTTTTCGCCTCGAGTGAGAGCTCGAGAGGGGATGCATGTGAGCCTGGACAGCTTCTTCTCTTTCTGAAACGGAAAAACGAAAACGGAAAAAGGGGGGGGAAGAAAAAACGCACTGGCAGCACAAACGCCTTCCCCCGGTTCCCGTCCTCCTCGTTGCCCCCCCCTCCCTCTTCCCCTCCTCCTCCTCCCTCTCCGCCGTTCCCGTCGATCCTCATAAACACGTGGTGCCCCGCGTCCAGCGAGTGCGTGTTTGCCGGGGTCTTCGGACCCTTGCCGGCGTAGAACTTTCCGCAGACGAGGCAGCAGTAGACGTTGGCGGCCGCGAGCGAGACCGAGCAACCCGAGGCCGCGAAGTCGAAGTCGAGCGCGGAGCGGTCAATGGTGTCGAGGTAGGGGCACTCGGCTCCCATTACCTTCCTGTTCCTCTGGAGGTGCGTCTGCTGGTGGCTGCTGTCGAGGGGGGCGTCTTCGTCTTCGTCGTCGTCGTCTGCAGCGGCGGCGGCGGCGGCAGAAGGAGCAGGAGGGTGAGGAGGAGGAGGAGCAACCTCTTCCTTCGCCTTCGCGGCAGCGGCAGCGGCAGCGGCCGCCCTCTCCGCGGCCCGCCTCTCGGCCCGCTCTGCCACGGCGGCCATCGCCGCGGCCTCGGCCTCCTCGGCGGCGCTCAGCCGCCCCCCCTCGCGCTCGGCCTCCGCTCCCAAAGGTCCGGCCTCCGCCCCGACGGCGTCCGCGGCGAGCGCCTCGCACTGCGCGCGGGCGGTCCCCGTCCCCGCGGTCTCAGCGGCCCCCTTCGCGGCCTCCCGCCCGTGCTCCCGGGCGACCCCTTCCTCGGCGGCGGGCATGCGCCCCTTCGGGGCGGTCGCCTCGGCCGCAGCCGGCAGAGGGGCCTCGTCGGGCCGTCCTCCGCCTCCCTCTCCGACTCGCCTGGGGCGCTTCGCCGGCTCCTCTGCTGCTGCTTCCGGTGCTTCCTTCGATGTTGCTGCTGCTTCCGGTGCTTCCTTCGATGTTGCTGCTGCTACTGCTGCGCCGCGCTTGGAGCGAGCAGCAGAGGGCTCTGCCTCGGCTTCGGCAGCCTCAGCAGCCTCGGCGGGGGCGTCGGCCTGGTTGTTCGTTGTTGAGGTGGGGAAAAAAGCGAAAGAGGTGAGTTTTTTTTTTTTTTTTTTGCTGACGTCGAATGACTCCGAAGGAGCGACGTCAGTCTCCAGAGAGCTCCTCGTTTTCCTTGGCTCTAATCCAAGCGCGTAAAAGCGATCGATGTGGATCGGACGGAGGCAATCGATGCTCCAAAATCGGGGCGGGAAGGCCAAGAGATTCAACAAGGCCGCCACTCTTACCATCTCGGCGTCGCCATCGACATCGCCTCCTCTCTCTCGTCCCTCCAGCGCCTCCGTCAGCCGCGCCACGAGCTCGGCTTTTAGGCCTGTGGTGGCGAGCCCGCGCTTGTCAAGCTCTGCTCTGAGGAGCGGGACCGTCAGCGAAGACGGCTTCTCGAGTTTGGGCGCCATTCGGCTCTCTCTCGAGTCCATGTGTCTTGTCTTTTTTTCCGTGGAGAGAATGAAAACCTCAACGTCAGAATTGATCCAAATCAGTTTTTCATTCAAAACTTCATCGCTTCACCGGGCCAACGAAATGCGCCCTCGATGAAGTAATACCCGCCCACCGAAGCATCTCCTCAAACGGCCATGACGACCACGACAAAGCTCGTAGAAGGCAGAGCACATGCGGCCGAGAAGGAAGCGAGCGTCCACGACGACGACGCTTTCACCATCGAGGTCGACTCCTGTACCCCGTCTGCCGCTCTCCTCGCCGCGGCTTCGTCGGACTTTGCCGCCCGAGGGCTCGCCATCATCCCTCACTTCCTCTCCCGCAGCGAAGTAGAAATCCTCAGGGAAGAGTGCGACGCGCTCCTTCGAGCGAGGAAAAGGGAAAGCGACTGCTGCGGCGAGGCCGAGGCCGACTTTCTCGTCGGGCGCGCCGGCTGCGTCGTCCAGACGCTGCCCCGCGGCTCCCGCGGGGCAGCCGCCGCCGCCTCCGGGGACTCCCTGGAAGCAGCGAGGGCGAGGAGAGCCGCGCCCTGTACGCGGGGAGGCGCCGAGCTGGTTTTCGGGAAGAAGCTTGCGAGCCTGGCCGAGGCGCTGCTCAGGAAAGCGGCCGAGGAGCAAGAAGAGGACGAAGGGGACCAAGAGGAGGAAGCGGAGCTCGAGGCCGAGCTCGAGGTCAGGGTCGGCGGCGGCGGCGAAGGAGAAAAACCGCCTCTCCGACCGCCGCCTCCCCCTCTCGTCCTCGTCGGCGAGCAGTACATCGTCAAGCCCGCCCGCGGCGGCCCGGGGACGGCCTTCGCCTGGCACGCCGACGGCTCCTGGCTCGAGGCCGGGCGGAGCGAGGCCGGGCCCCGAGAGCCGGAGAGGAGGCGGAGGAAGGGCGAGGGAGCAGCAGGAGCAGCGGGAGCAGGAGGAAGAGGGGCAGCGGGAGCAGGAGCAGCAGGAGCAGGAGCAGGAGGAGGAGGAGGAGGAGGAGGAGGAGGAGGAGGAGGAACGACCAAGAGGAAGGAGGAGGAGGGGAAGAAGATGAACCGTCAGATGTACCTCTCTGTCTGGATCCCTCTCGACGACGTGGGCCCGGGGAACGGTGGGCTGGTGCTCCCCGGCGAAGAGGAGATAGAGAGAGCGGCAGCGGCGAGGAAGAGGAGGAGGAGGAGGAGGAGCAACCTCGACGGCGACGGCGAAAACGAAGACAGAAACGAAAACGACAAAGACCCGTCCTCCTCCATCCCGCTCGTCGCCGCCGCCGGGACCGCCGTCGCCATGGCCTCCTGGCTGCGCCACGCCAGCGGTCCCAACGACAGCGGAAGGCCGAGGAGGGCGTGGATGCCGCAGCTGAAGCTCGGGGCTGTCGAAGTTGAGGGAGAGGAGGAGGAAGAGGAGGAAGAGGAAGGAGGCGACAGCGGAGAGAGGAGAGCGAGGATGAGGGAGAAGACTTCCGCTGCTGCGGAGGAGACGTGGAGGGTTCCCGTGCCCTGCAGAGGCAGTGTCGTCTGAAGAAAAGAGGTCTCCTCGAAGGGCTGGCTCTCGCTCGTCTGAGCGGTGTAACAACAAAAAGAGGAAGCGCGGACTGGAAAATAAGAGGGGGGGGGGGGGGGCGCCGCCGATTTTTTTCCTTCCTTCTCGGGGCGCTTTCACCTCCACTTTTTTTTTTGTCGCTTCGCGCGACGATCCTCTCTCCCTTGCGCTCGGTCTGGTACGAAACCTGTCTCTTTTCTCTTTCTTCCTCCCCCGCTCGACGAGCTTCGACGCTTTCTCGCCCCTGACTCTTTCGGAGAGCGGGTTGCAGGGCGCTAAGAAGCAGCGGCAAGCGCACATTTTTTTCTCTCTCCTGCGCCAGAGCTAATTCGAAGTTTCTTTTTTTCCTCTATCCAACGCATCAGCAGGGCCCTCTCTCTTCTCCTCTCTCCCAGCGCCGGCGCCTTCCTTCCTGCATGATGGGGGGCACGAGGGTGACGAGGGGGGAGACCCCTCCTCGGCCGCCCATGGCGCTGCGCGCCCCCTACGAGGCAGCAGCGGTAGGCTCGGCCCTCTTTGAGTTTTTCTTCACGGCAGTGGTGTCTGCATCGTCGGCCGCAGCAGCCTCGGCGCTCGAGGCCACCTCCGCGGCGCGCTCACACGCCCTGTCCTCCCTGGCTACGCTCGGAGCGCTCGCCCTGGCCGCTGCCGTCGCCCCCGCGGCGGTGGCCCTGGGCTGGCTGGCGTGGCTCGCGAGCATGTTCGCGCCCCCGCGGGTGCATCGCGTTGGCTCCGTCGCGGAGTTTGGAGGCGACGATGGACCCCAGAACCAGTCGCGGACTGCCGTGCTCTTCCAGACCATCGTCGTCGGCGCGCCAGCGAGGTACCTGGGCAGCCTGGGGCGCGGCGGCAAGGGGGGCTTCGGTGGGGGCCGTGGGCGCGTCAAGCGGACAGGAGGCGCGGGACAGAATGGGAGCAACGGCAACGGCGTCGCCAACGGCACCTCGCCGTCGCTGCTGCGCTCAACGCCGCCTCGCGTCGGCTCGTCGTCGTCGTTCTCGCGCCACAACTCGGGCTCGTCCAACGCGAGCGCCAGCGGCAGCGCGCGGTCGTCCGAGTCGCCCCCCAGGAGGCGCGCGAGCAGCTCCGGGGAGCTCTCCGCCGAGTTCGCCGCTGGCCTCGCGAGGAGCGCGGCGCAGCAGCAGCAGCGGGCAGCGGCGGCGGAGCAGCTCCAGCGGCAGCGGCGGCGCTCGAGCTCGAGCTCGCTCAAGGCGGCCGCCGCCGCCGCGGCGGCCGCCGCAGCCGCGGTCGGCTTTGGGGACGCCACGCCCGTCTGCGCGGTGTCCGCCACCACGTCCTCGAGCGACTTCGAGGCGAGCGAGGAGGGAGAGAGCGAGTACTACGAGTCGGAGTCTGAGGGCGAGCACGACGAGCGCGTTGGCGCCGCCGGGGATGCCTTCGCCGCCGCCGACGGCGGGTCGGCGTCCGCGGCCCTGGCGAGGAAGCTCGCCCAGCGGGAGGCGTTCGCGCCCTCGGCCTCTGCCAGACAGGCCGCCGCGGCGTTCAAGCGGGCTGCTGCGAGCGCGGGAGGGGCGGGGAGCTCGGGGGCAGGCGGCAGGTCGCGTCCGGCGGCCGCGGCGCTCCTCTGCCCGACGTGAGCGTTTCAGTTTCCCAGACAACGAACCATTATTTGCTCCCCCCCCCTCAACCCTCATCCGCTACTTCCAACCGCATGCTGCTACAACAACAACAACAAAGAAAAACACTCTAGAAGTGCGGAAGTCTACTTTCGTTCGGAGCCCGCGCCGTTTTCCCTTCTGTTTCACGCGCGCGCGCCACGGTTTTTGCTTTCCCCCGATTTTCGATTTTGGATCCTCTATTCAACTTCCCCCCCTCCCCAATATCAGATAACCGAACGCTCTCGTCGCAGAGAGAGAAGTGCGTGTGGCACTAGGTGCCCTCTCTCCTTCTAGCTCCTTCCCTCCCAGCTGTCTTGCCCCTTTGGCAAAAAAACAAAAGCACTTAGTACCAACCTAGAGAGTAACCAACAACACCAAAAAAAAAAAAACGAGAGCGTTCAAACAAAAATACACTTAGGAAATCACCCCAGTCTTTTTTAGCAGTCCCATAACCCCAAAACAGAGTTTTGCCGTCCCAGGCGCCCCCAACAGAGAAAAAAAAGAGCGCGCGCGCGCCCAGTTAGGCGCGCCGCAGATGTAAACACCTCCACACAGAGTTTTTTCTATTGTTCTTTGCCTCTTTTTTCTTTTCGAGTTTTCAAAAGTTGTTTTCAAAACGAGGTTCTCTCTCTTCTCTTTTCCCTCTTCGGCGGTTTTCACCCTTTCACCGCCGTCGCAGCGACGACAGCCACGCCCCCTCCCTGCCCTCCCTTGACCGGAGCCGCGACGGCGCCCGGAGAGCCTCCCGCCCGCTTCTCGTCGACGTTGGCGTCCGCGACGGCCCTGAGTGCCCTGCGGTACCGCGCCACCCGCGCGGCCGCAGCGCGGTCGGACAGCCCTCCGCTGCCGACCGCGAGCGCGCCCAGCGGGTCCCGCGCGGCCTCGCGCGCCCAGGCCACCATCTCCCGGATCCGCTTTTTGCGGGCCGCGTCCGCCTGCGCCGCGGCCCTGGCCGAGGTGGCCGCGGCGGCAGCGGCGGCAGCGGAGGCGGCCGCGGCAAGCACGGCTTCCTTCTCCGATTTGACGCGGGCGTGCCATTCCGCGACGCGGGGGATCGCGCTTGTCTTCCATACATTGTAGTAGAAGTTGACGCAGTCGACGGGCGGGCGTAGGACGACTTGCTGCGGCTTCTTGGAAGGGGAGCACGAGCGGAGAGATTCTGCTGCTGCTGCTGCTGCCGTCGTCGTCGTCGTCGTCGGGGCCGCTTCCGTCGCCGCGACCGCCGCTGCCGTTGCTGCTCCCCCGTCGACTTCCATCGTGGCTTCTGCACCAACAGCAGCGCCAGCGGCAGCAGCCGCCGTGACAGCCGCGACAGAGGCGGCAGTAACAGAGGCAGCACCAGTCGCTGCCCCTGAAGCTGCTGCCGCTGCTCCTCCGTCGCTCCTGCCGCCTCCCGCAGCAGCGCCCCCTCCCTCTCTGCCAGCTCCCCCTCCGCCTCCGCCTCCCTCGAGCAGCCCCGTCACGAGGCACAGCCGGCCCGACCCCTCCATCTCCCGCTCGAACGCCGCGACCTCCCCGTCGGTCCAGGTGTCTGCCACGGGCCTGCCCATGGTTCCCAGGCCGAAGGCCGCGGCGGCGAGGAGCGGCAGCGGGGCCAGCGGCGTCGGCGTCGGCGGGGCGGGCTCCGAGGCGGTGGCGGCGGCTAGGGTGACAGCAGCGCGCGAAGACCTCCTCTTACTGCTGCCGGCCTTTTCCTTCTGCTGCTGCTGCTGCTGCTCCGGGAGCGGAGGGGGGAATGTCAGCGTCGAAAGCAGCGGGTCGTCTTTGCTCTCGGCTCCTCTGGCTTCTGCTTTCCCGGAGGCGACGGCCCTTGTGAACGCCGCGACGGCCGCGACCGCGCCTTTGACCTTCTCCGTCATCGTTTCGTCGCCTCCTGTCCCGACGCCTCCTCTTCCGCCTTCCGGAGCCTTCGACTTCGTGATGGAGCTCACGTCGGCGCCGCAGAAAGGGTCCAGCGGGTCGAAGGGCAGAGGAGCGGGGACAAAGAAGAAGCTGTCGCCTTCGTCTTCGCCGCCGCTGGTGGAAGCGACGGCGCCGCCGCAGCTGCCCGCGCGAAGCACGGGCGCGCAGAGCCACTTGGCTTCTTCCTCCGGGAGGTCCCCATTCGCCGCCGGGGGGGGGAGCTCCCTCAGCTCCGGCAGCACGGTCTGGAACTTCTCCCCGGCCTTCCTTGCGTCGCGGCGGGCGGCGGCGGCCGAGGCGCGCGCCGCGGCCTCGCCCTCGAGGAGCCCGTCGCCGCACGTCAGGAGCTCCTCGTCGTCGCTCGAGTCGCCGCCGCCGCGCCGTTTCCCCCCCGGGCCCCCTCCAGGGCGCGCCGCCCCCTCGCCCCACAGCGGCGGGGCGTAGAGCGCCGTCGCGACGCGCGCGCGGCCGGACCTCCTCCCCGCACCGTCGTCTCCGGCGCCCGCCCCCAGGATCGCGCGCACGCGCCTCTGCACTGCCGCCGCCGCCGCCGCGGCGGTGCCCCCTCCCCGGGGCACCTCACCCAGCTTCTCGCACCGCAGCGCCGTCCTCGCCCTCCGCGCGAGCCGCATCGCCTCCTTCCCCCCGGACCACGCGATGGCCCCCCGCGGGGCCCTCCCTCCCAGCAGCGCCAGCGAGCGGACGAGCCTGACGACGTCGCCGACGAAGGGCATCCCTTCGGGCCTGTCGGGAGGGTACGAGACCAGAGTCGGCGCGCCGTTGACGACGACGGTGGCGCCCTCCATGCCGGGCAGCAGGGGGCAGTGCTGCTTGGGCCAGAAGGTGGCGACGGCGGCGGCGCGGGCCGCGAGCTTCGAGGCCTCCGCGGAGGCCTCGGCGGCGGCGGCCGTCGCGGCGATAACCCTGGGGTCGGAGAGGACGAGGGCTCGAGACGATTTGCTCCCCCCTCCGCCGCCGCCGCCCTTGCCTGTGCTCGCCGGAGCGGGCTCCTCGGCAGAGGCGGCGAGGACGGCCGGAGCGGATTTCGGGGGGCCGGCGGCCACGCCCCTGCGGCCGCCTCCTCCGAGGCTGGGACGGGGCGGCTTGCCGCTCGCGGCGGTCTCGTCGTCGTCTTTGGGCCCCAGGCGCGACCTCTTGCTCGCCCCGCCGGCGGCGGCGTTCTTCCCTCCTCCTCCTCCGGCAGCAGAGGGCGGCGCGGACTCCGAGGAGCGCTCCGGGGTCGAGTTGCCGCTCCCACCGGAGGCTCCCGCCGCGGCGGGCGTGCGCGGGGAGCCCTTGGCCGTCGCGGCACCGGGCAGACCCCGCTTTCGGCCGCCGCTCCCTCCAAAGCCCGCGGAGTCGGCACCTCCGCCCACTTCCGCGCCGCCGCCGCCGCCGCCCAGGGACGAGCCGGAGACGCCCCCGCCCGCGGCGCTGCCGGCGCGGGACCGGACTCTCGCGCGGTTCCTTCCTCCTCCGGTGGCAGCACCAGCAGCAGCAGCAGGAGCGCTCCCGGGAGCCGCCGCCGCCGCTCCCCCTCCCCGTCCCCCTCCGACGACGATGCCCACCGCGATCGCAGCCGCGAGCCGCTCGAACGCGGCGAGCCTGGAGCCATAGAGGACGCGGAGGACCTCTCCGACGGCCTCCGAGGAGGCGGGAAGAGGAGGGACAGAGGCGGAAGAAGGGGCGGCGGCGGCTTTGCCGTTTGCGTCTTTGCTGCTCGCGCCCCCCGCGGTCGCATTTCCTCCTCCCCCGGAAGAAGCGGCGGCCCCACCTCCTCCGGGAGCCGCTTCCGCGATGGCTGTCGCGGCGGCCTCTCCGCCGCCCTCGCTCGCGGCCAGGCCCATCTTCCTGGCCACCCAGCTCCAGCCTCTGCCGGCAGAGGGTCTCGCCTTGGGCGGGGGCGGCTTTCGGCGCCCAGAGCGGGACTTCGGTTTCGGAGTGCCGTCGGAGTTTGTCGCGGGCGGGGGAGGGGGCGGAGGAGGCGGAGCTGCTCTCCCTTCCGAGGCTCGGCACAACGCGTCGTAGCCTCCGGCATCGGTCACGAGCTCGTAGAGGCGCGCGAGGTCGACCTCGAGGGAGCAGGACTGCTTGGCAGCTGCTGCTGCCCCCGCGGAGGCGGAGCACCCCTTGGCGGCGGCGGCGGCAGTGTTGCTGCTGTCGGGGACCGACACGCGGGCGACGAGCGGGGCGTCGGTGTTGCCTGTTCGTTTTGATGTTTGAGTGTTTTGTTTTGTTTTTCGTGTGCGTCCGCGAGACCAATATGAGTGTTTTCGAGAACGAGAGAGAAAAGGGGGCGGGGCGACGAGGGGGCGGGCGCAGGCGAGGGGCGCGGGGAGATGGAGAGGGGGACGAGGTCGCGATTCGGGAGAGGAAGAGAAAAAAGGAAGCGCGATTGAAAATTGGGGATTTCGTTTTCCTCCCGCCACGACGCGTCTCCCGCGCGTTCTGCACGGCCTTCTCCTCTCTTCCCCTCGAAATCGGCGCGATTGAGACGTCACACCTTGAAAGAGCAGAAACGAGGCCGTGAAGGCCTCGCGGGTGAGAGCTGCGGGTGGCGAAATCGCCAAGGACCCGGCGGGCATCTTCGTCGTCGCCGGCGTCGCAGTCGTCGTCTTTGCCGCTGTGGAGGGCGAGCCTCCGCTCCGCTCCTGGCGCGGCGGCATGGCTTTTCGCTCCGGCGACCACTCTTCGGACGACTGGATTTCGAGCGTCGAGAAGCTGACCGAGAGCGGGAAAGGGTGGGTTCGCGAGGTGCGAGGGCCGCGCGGAGGTCGGGGAGTTTCTGTCGGCGGCGACGGCGTCGGCGGCGTTTCGGTTCTTCTGCGGCCGCCGTTTCTTCCGAAAACTGGCTCGCTGTTGCTCCGCGTGCAACGCCCCGCCTCAGCTCAAACTCCCCGTTGAGGGAGAGGTCTAGGTCTTTCCGCGCCGCCTGAGGAGAGAAAAGGGAGTTCGGGGACCGCAAAGTCTGGCGCGGCGAGGGAGGTCGAGTTGGTCCTCTATTGGAGTGGCGACGAGGCCGGGGGAAAAAAAAGAGAGAATGAAAAAAGAGCCAAGATGTCTCGACCATTTCCTTCTTTCTTTTTTTCACTTTCTCAATGACGCGTCCAGCTCCGCCGCCTCTCCCCGTCGTCCGCTTCGTCGGCTCCGCCGCCGTGGGCAAGAAGCGCCTCGTACAGGCCCTGCTGGCTGAGCAAAGCGCGGAAAGAAAGGGCAGCGAGGCAAAGCAGAGGGGCAACGATGACGAGAGCAGCAGCTGCTCGGCGCCGACGACGATTGCCGACGCCGACGCCGACGGCAGCAGCAGCCTCGACCGGGACTCTTCGCCCCCCTCTCCGTCCGCTCGCTTCTCCCTCTGGGAGCTCGACACCCGCTACTACACCGCCAGGCTCTCCCTGGAGCGCTCCCGCATCTTTGAGGCAGAAGAAGAAGGCCGCCTCGAAGAAGAGGAAGACGAAGAAGGAGGGACGACGGCCGCCGAGGCGGTCGTCCTCGTCTTCGACCCAGCCCGCGAGGGGACCTTTGCCGCCGCCGCGCGGTGGTGGTCCTCGAGGTCTTCGAGCTCGAGGAGCGGAGACGAAGGACAAGGGGGGGGGGACCTCCAACAGCAGCAGCCAGCCGTCAAGCTCTGCGTCGCCACCGGGGGGGACAGCGACGACGGCGCCAGAGAAAGAAGCGAGGGCGAAAGCGGAAACGATCCGAGGAGGGAGGCCGAGGCCTGGTGCATCGACAACGCGTTCGAGCTCGTCGACGTCCCTTTTTCTTCCTCTTTCCCTCCCTCTTTTTCTGCTCCTTCTCCGTCTGCTTCTGCTTCTCCTTCCGCTCCCGAAGGTATCTCGCGCCTCCGCGACGCCCTGGCCGCGCACACCTGGCCCGGGCTCGTCCGGAAGGCGCCCTCGGAGGTCGAGGCGGCCAGGAGGGCCGCGGTGGCGGAGGCGGAGAGGAGGAGGCGGAGGAGCGAAGGCGGCGGCGGCGGAGGAGGAGCAGCGGGGGGAGGAGGGGAGAGCGGAGAAGAAGACGCTTCTGGAGGAGCTTACGCGCCGCCTCCGCCGCTGCCGCTCGCCACCGACCCCGAGGAAGAAGAAGAAGATCTTCTTCTCGCCTCCTCCTCCTCCGCGCCTGCCGCCGCCGCCCTGCGAGGCTTCGACGCCGCCTGCCGGGGGGGCGCCGCGGGCGTCGAAGGGCTCGAGGAGCTCTTTCGCTCTCTTTCCTCGGCGCGCGCCTCGGCGGCGTCGGGGGCGCTGCCGGACGAGGAGAGGAGGGAGCGGGCCGCCGCGATGGCGCTGAGGCTCGCCGCGGCACTGGGCGTCGAGGACGGAGGGAGCGACAGCGAAGGAGAGAGCGAGAGCGACAGCGAGGAAGAGGAGCGTCGGCGGCGGCAGCAACAGCGGAGCGAGGTGTAAAAAAAAATTAAAAGAACTCGGCAAAGATCTGGAGGAATCAGAAGCGAGACATGCGCTAGCCGTCAGCGCTTTCCATTCGTTCCATCTCTCGCTCGTCACACATTATGACGTCCGACCGCCCTCCTCCCCGCCGCGCCGCGAGCGACGATGAAGACGGTGCTCCGGCGCCGCCTCCCAACGCCTCGATTGCGGAAGAGCTCCTGCGCCGCCACGGCCGCTCGCCGCAGCCGTCGTCGGCCCGGCTCATTGCGCTGCTCAAGGCGACGCTCGACGTGCTCGCGTCGCGCGGGCTCTCGGCGACGCCCGGCGCCCTCTTCGCGGCGCTGATGCCGGCCCTCGAGACGGAGCTGCAGAGCGGGGCGCAGATGGACGAGGTAAGAGCGGCTTTGGTACTCGGGAATTGCGGGAGAGGAGAGGGGGGAATCGCAATGTTTTTTTTTCTCGACGGCGGCTCGAATGCCCCGCCCCGACGGCTAGTTCGCTCAACCCCTCGGTACCTCCTCGCTCACCCAAAATCACATCAACAACGACAAACAGAAAACCCTCGCCGCGCTCCTCGCCCTGCTCGACGCCGTGCTCCCTCGCGTGCCCGAGCCCATTCTCGTCTCGCGCTTCGCCGGCGCCGCGCGGATCCTCTCCGCTGCTGTGCGAGCGACGACGACGACCGCGGCGGCAGATGAAAACGACGCCTCTTCTGCCTCCGCCTCTGCCGCAAGGCACGCCGTCGCCGCGCTCGCCACGGCCACCGCCGCCGCGGCCCCCTCCGTCGTCGCCGCAGCTGACTGGCCCGGCGCGCCGGCGCCGGCCTTCGCCCTCCTGCTGCAGATGAGCCTGGACGCGAGGCCCAAGGTGCGGCGGGCGGCGGCGAGTGGCGTCGTCCGCGGGCTCGCGGGCCTCCGCAGGGGCGCGCTCTCCGGAGACGGGACTTCAAAGTCGTCGCTCGCACGCCTCCCGGCGTCCGCGCCGTACCCCTCGGCCGCGGAGGCCGTCATGGCGCTCGCCCGCGCGGTCCTCCCGGCGCCGGCAGCGGCGGCCCGCGCCGCGTCCTCGGCCCCGGCCAACGCCGCCGCGGCCCGCAGCGCCGCCGATGCCGCCGTCCGCCGCAGCGTGCTCGACTGCCTCCACTGCCTGTCGCTCCTGCGCGAGGCCGCGGGGCTGCTGCCGGCCGCGTCTGTGGCCGCCCTGCCGCCGCTTATCGCCCCGCTGTTCGAGCTGGGGTCGTCCGTCCTGACGCGCGCTGCCGGGGACGCGCTGTCGTCGCTCGCCTCTGTCGAGCAGCACCAGCACCTGCAGCAGGCTTCGGCTTCGGCCTCTTCCTCCCGTGCCGCCTCTTCTTCGGCCTCGCTGGTCTCGCTCGTCAGGTCACTCGCGGCCTCTCCTGGGGCCTGGAGCGACGGCCGCGACGCCGTCGCGACGGCCTCCGTCTGCGGCGCGCTTGCCTCGGCCATGCGGGCCCTGCGCTCGGCGGACGCCGCGGCGGCCGCGGCGGAGCTCCCCGGGGCAATCTGTGCACTCTGTGGGCCGCTGACGGCGGCGGGCTCGGCGGACGGGGCCCGGGGCGCGGCGGCAGCGGCGCTGCTCGCCGTCGTCGAGGGCTCCGCTCCCGCCGCGTGCGCCTGCGCCGCTGCCGCCGCCGCCGCCGCGAGCGGCAGGAGCGGGCGGAAGCCCCTGGCCGTCCGCGCCGCCGCCGCGCTCGCTGCCGCGCTCTCCCCGCGCTCGAGGGCCGGGTGGGCGCTGGCCCTGCCCGCCGCGGCCGCCTTCCTCGCCGCCGCCGCCGGCGAGGTCGGCGAGGCGGCGGAAGCTGCGTCCTCTCCTGCCTCCGAGGCCGCGGCGCTGCTCCTGGAGCGCGTTGGCGAGCTCGTTGCCGGCGCCAACGACGCCGCCGAGAGGGGGGACGGCGGCGGCGATGGCGAGGAGGATGGGGAACGAGGCCTCGACTTCGCAGCGCCAGCGGCGGCGGCCCTGGGCCGCGCCCTCCGCTCCCTGGGGCCCCATTTCGTCCTCGGTGTGCTTCCTCTTAACATCATCGAGGCACTCGACGGCGAGGGCGGCAGCGGAGACTCGGCGAGGAACGTCTTCGAGCCGCGAACCTGGATGCTGCCGCTGCTCAGGCAGCACGCCTCGGGCGGCTCGCTGCGCTTCTGGGGCGACGCGGTGCTGCCGCTCGCACGCGCGTGCGGCGACCGCGCGGGAGCCGCCGCGGCTTCGGGCGACGCGCAGAGGGCGATGGCGTGCCGCGCGCTGGAGGCGCAGGCGTGGGCGACGCTGCCGACGTTTGCGTGCTGGGCCCTGGACGGCGGCGACGCGCTGAGGTAAGATAAACGTTTTTTCGATGTTTTTTCCTACCCTCTCCGGGAAATTTCCAAAAGACGACGCCGGGGACGATACGACCGAAAATACAAAAACGTTGTTGAGATCCGAAAGTGATCGAAGGCCGCTTCACGCGGCCTTGGAAAACTTATCATGATGGACGATATTTCGTTTAATTTTGTCACTACCACTGAGGCGTCGCGCGCGCGGGAGGGGGGGGGGGGAGTTTTTTGCTTTCGGAATGAAGAGAAAAAAACAACTCACTCGCAAATTAAAAAACAAATAAAATGAAAACAGCACCCACGCTCAAGCAATCGCCCGCGCCTTCTCCGCCCGCGAGGACCTCCGGGCGCCGATCTGCGCCGCGCTGACTCGCCTCTGCGATCAGGCCCTGGAGATTTCCCGCGAGGGGGCAGTGGCCGGGAGCGACGACGACGACAACGATGACAACGGCGATGACGAGGAAGTGGCTCTCTCTGACGACGAGAGCGACGACGGGAGCGGCGCCGGCGGCAGCGAGAGCGAAAGCGGCGACGACTCTGACAACGACTCCGACCTCGACGCCGCCGCCGCCTCCACCCCGATCGCCGCGGCCTCCTCCTCCCGCCCCGCGGCCTACACCCCGGCGACTGCGGCCGCCACCCTGGCTGTCCTGCGCTCCCAGGCCAAGAACTGGCTCCCGCTCCTGCTCAACGCCTTCGTCTCGTCGCCGCCCTCGGCGCGCGCACCCGCGGCCGCGGCCATCGCCTCGCTGAGCTCGAGCCCGCTCTGCGCGCCGAGGCGGGCCGTCGAGGCCATGTTCGGCTCGGCGCTCACCAAGCTCGCCGCGGCCACGCGCGACGCGGCCGCGGACCCGCCCGTCCCCAACGGGAAAGCCTCGGACGGAGGGGAGACCCCCGGGGAGAGGCGCGCGACGTTCCTGGGCGCGGCACTGGCGCTGTCGTCGGGGCTGTCGCCGGCGGCCGCGGCGGGCGACGACTGCGACGTCGGCGGCGGCGACTCCCCCCCCTGCGTCGGGGGCATCGATGCCCTCTGGGACGCCGCCGTCGACGCCGCGGGCGACCGCGAGCAGGCGGTACAGAAGTCGGCGTACCGCGTCCTGGCCGCGCTGCTCTCCCGCGAGCGGCGCAGCGGCAGCAGCAGCAGCAGCAGCAGAAGCGGGAAGAAGAAGAGGAGCAAGAGGGGAGAGAAGAAGTCGAGGACATCGTCTCCGTGGCTCGACGCCAACCTCGACCGCGTGCTCTCCGACCTGCTCTCGGGCGCGCCCGCGGCGCTCCCGGCGGCGAAGAGGCACCGGCTGGCCGCGGTGCGCGAGGCCGTGAGGGCCGCGAGGAAGCAGCGCGGCGGGCTGAGGACGACAGCGAGCGGAGGCGGCGGAGGACGAATCGGCGGCGACGACGGAGACTCCGACGACGGCGACGAGGAGCAGGCCGACCCCGTCGCGGCGCTCGTCGCCGAGGCCGTGCTCTGCGTCAAGGAGCCCAACCGCAGGACGAGGGCCGCAGCCTACGAGCTGCTCGTCGACCTGGGAAGGCCCTCCTCTTCTTCTTCCTCTTCTTTCGCTTCCTCGGGCTCCGCTTCCACGCCGCTGGCGGACCTCGTCGCGCTGATCTGCGGGGGGCTGGCCGCCGGGGCCGGGTCCGCAGACTGGGGCGGCGCCGTCGCCGCCGACGCTTCATACGCTCCCCCGACTCCGACGCCGCTCGGGCCCGCGTCGCCGCACGTCGCCTCCGCGGCCGTCATGGCCCTCGCCCGCCTGCTCCACGCCTACCCGTCTGAGCTCGCGTTCGCCGGCGCGAGGCTGCTCCCGGCGGTGCTTCCCCTGCTACGCACGCGGTCGAGGGAGCTGGTCAAGGCCGTGCTGGGTTTTGCGAAAGTGGCGGCGTCGAGGCTGCCCGTCGCGGAGCTCCTCGGCGACGACGACGACGACGACGGAGACGGCGGCGGCGGCGGCGGCGGCGGCGGCGGCGACGTCGAGATGGGCGGCGGCGCTGCCCCCTCCCTCCTCGCCTCCTCCTCCGGCCCCCTCCGCAACAGCGTGAGCAGCTGCCAAAAGCGCCAGCGCAACCACCCGCGCCTCAGGCAGCTCCTCGAGGCGCTCCTGGTATGGTCCGACGACCCCAAGAACAAGTTCCGCCTGCGCGTCCGGCTCGTCGTCGAGCGGCTGGTGCGCAGGCTGGGGGCGGGCGCCGTGGGCTCGGCGATGCCCCCGGGCGACGCGCGGCTCCTGTCGCACATCCGCAAGGCCGAGGCTCGCAAGGCGCGGAGGAGGGGCGGGAGGAGCAGGGCCGGCGACGAGGACGAGGACGAGGGCGACGGCGAGGACGACGACGGCCTGCTCTTCGACGACACCGCGTCGAGGCGGGGCGGCGCGGCGGCGTCCAAGTCGGGCCGAGGAGCCAAAACCGCGGGGGCGAGGAGCGAGTGGGCTCACACGGCCGTGTTCGGCGCCGCGACGACCCGCAGGGACGCCGCAAGCACGAAGGCCGGAGGGGGGGGCAGGAGGGGTGGCGGCATCGGCGGCGCGCGCCTTCCGGGCGACGGCGGTGGGCGCGGCGACCCGCTCGACCTCCTCGGCGCGGGCGCGGCGCGGGCCCTCGCCGCGGCGCCCCGGGGAGGGAGCGGGCGCGGCGGCTTGAGGCGCTCCTCCCGCGCCAGCGACGACGCCGACGACGACGAGTCCCGCCCCCTGCCCCTCGCCCCGGACGGCCGCCTCGTGATCAACGCCGAGGAGGCGGCGGCGGGAAACGGCAAGACCTCCAAGAAGCGCAAGGCGGCCGCGGAGGACGGCTACGACAGCGGCGACTCGGACTTTGACGACGTCCGCGGCGCCGCGGTCGACGCCCGCGCGGCGTGGAGGGCCACCGCCGGAGCCCGGTCGCTCGCCTCCGGCGCCGCCAAGTCTGCCGCGAGGTCCGTCGCCGCAAAGTCCTCGGGCGGGCGCTCGGCGCGCACAGACGCGACGAGGAAGACGTCTTCCGCCTCCCATTCCGCCGAGCGCTTCCGCGCGTCCAAGGGCGGCGCGAGCGGCGACGTCGTCAAGAACAAGAAAGGAAGCAAAGGCAAGGGAGGGTCGAACGCCGTGGAGCCATACGCATATTGGCCTCTGGACCGCAAGATGCTCAACCGGAGGCCGACCAAGGCGAGGGTCGCCGCGGGCGGGCTGGAGAAGGTGGTCGCGGCCGGCAGGGCCGGGGCCAAGGCCGCGGCGAGGGACGCCAAGAGGAGGAGGAAGTAGAGAGAATTTGAGAGAGAGAGAGAGAGAGAGAGAGAGAGAGAGAGAATGAAAAACAAAGGGAGAGAGGGGGAGAGGGGAGTTTCAAAAAGAATTGGGTTTTAACGAGTTTTGTTTTTTTTCACGGTTGATTGTTACGTAATCTCGTTTCAGGAATATCGGATGCACGCACAAGGGACGCTAACGGAGAGGACGAGGGAGGAGGAAAAGAGGGGGGAAAAACGCCTTCTCTCTTTTTCTACGTTTATTTTCATTTTCTCTTCTCGACGCCCGGCGTGGCGACGAATTGCTTCTTCGCAATTGGTCGCACGCCCGAGCCCTTCGACAATCCGATTTGATTTCGTATATCTATCGGACCGCATCGATGTTTCCTATGCTATCGTCGACGTGGAACTCGAGAAGTGCGCGCCCAGACAGTGGGGTGCGCGAGAACGGCGTCGACGGCATAGGCCGATGGCGACCGCGACGGCAGCAGCGATGCCCTCGACCTCCTGCTCTCGCTGCTGCCGCAGCCCCCAGCGACGCCGACCACTTAAGCATCCCTCTCGGGGCCCAGTGCGGCGTCTGCGTCCCCAGTCTGATCCTGGGGACCATGCAGTTCGGTGAAGCGCTGAGCCCGAGCGAGTCCCACGCAATCATGAGCGCCGCCGCGGAGGAGGCGCCGGTGGCATCGGCGGCGGCGGCGGGGGCCGGGAAAAGAACTCCTCTCCTGGCGCTCGACACAGCCGAGGCCTATCCGGTCCCCATGGCCAGCGTCACGTCCGGGGACTCCGAGCGGATCATCGGCGACTGGCTCCGCGCGGGGGGTCGGAGCAACCGGAGGGAGCGCACCGTTTTAATAACGAAAGCCTCGGGCCCCGGCGACCAGCCCTGGCTGCGCTGCGGCCCGCCGCGGCTCGACGGGCACCATCTCTCGCGGGCCCTCGAGGGCAGCCTGCGCAGGCTGCGAGTAGAGGAAATCGATTTGTTGCTGCTGCACTGGCCCGACAGGTACGTCCCTATGTTCGGCGAGGTCGACTTCGACCCGGCTCGGTCCTTTTTTGAGTCCGGAAACGGCGACGAAAACGAAGACGACGAAGACGACGATGACGGCTTTGCCGAGGCCGAGCGGCACTTTGAGGACGTGTTGGGCGCCGCCTTCGACGCGATCTCCGCTGGAAAGCTCCGGGCTGTCGGCCTCTCGAACGAGACGCCCACTGGGTTACTTGCTGCTACGTCCGCGAGCAGGCGGAGGCGGAGGAGAGAGAGGAGAAAAGGAGGAGGAGGAGGAGGAGGAGGAGGCTGCAGCCGGCAGCAGCCAAAAAAGCTTTTGTTCCCGGGTGTCGCCGCGGTCTCCAACGCGTACAGCCTCCTCGCCCGCAACTTCGACTCCAACGGCATGGCCGAGGCCTGCGAGGCGACGCGGGTCCCGCTGCTGGGCTACGGCCCGCTGGCCGCGGGCCTGCTGAGCGGGAAGTACGAGACCGGAGACGAGCAGGGAGGAGTCCGGGGGGGTCCGCCGCTGGCGAGGCTCAACCGCTACCGAGAGGAATACGCCGAGGAGGGGAGGCGGTACGCGAGGGCCCCTCGCGTCAGGGAGGCCGTGCGGGACTACGTGGCGATCGCGCGGAGGCACGGGCTCAAGGGGGGAGGCGCCGAGCTCGCGCTGCGGTTCGCGCTCTACTCGAGGCCCTCCCGGTCAGCCGGCGGCGGCGGCAGCACAGGAAGGGCCGCTGTTTTCGGAGCGACGTCGGTCGAGAACGTCCGCGCCGCCTTTGCCGCCGCGGCAGCGGGGCCTCTCTCGAGGGAGATCGTCGAGGAGTGCGACGCGGTGCACGCACGGAACCCGAACCCGGCGCCGTGAAAAGGAGAGAAGGGAGAAGACGTTTGTAATTTTATGTTTTTTTTCATTTGTTTTCAATCGTTTTGTTTTTCACTTTCCTTTTCACCCCGATTTCTCCTTTCGCCCCCTTTCCTTTCCCCTCTCAGCTCTCCTCCCTCCTCCTCCACACGACCCGGCCCTCGGCATCGAAAAAGTCGGAAGCCTGGATCACCTGGACACCCAGGCCCTCGGCGGCGTCGACTTTCGCCCTGCCCGGAGCGTCGCCGACGACGACCGCCGCAGTCTTTGACGAGACCGCGGCGGCGGCGGTGCCCCCCGCGGCCTTGACCGCGGCCTTCAGCCTGCTGCGCGTGGCGTTGGGGACCGTCCCGGTGATGACGAAGGAGAGGCCGGAGAGAGGGAGCAGCAGCTGCTGCTCCTGCGAAGAAGGAGGTCCTTTCTTGCTCTTGCCTGTCGAAGGCCGCCGAGGCGGCAGCGGCGCCGCGGTGCGTTTGACGTCGGCGGCCCCGACGCCCCGCTCGAGCAGCCGCTCGACCATCCCCGCGTTGTCGTCCACCGCGAACCACGCCTCGATCGCCGCCGCCGTCACGGGCCCGATCCCCGGGGCTCGCTCGAGCTCCGGGACCCCCGCAGAGGCCACGGCGCGCAGCGAGCCCAGCGAGGAGAGCAGCGCGTCGGCGGCGGCGCGGCCGACGCCGGGCACGCCCAGCCCCGCCAGCACCGCGCCGGGCGCGGCCCCCTCGGCGGACAGCGCCCGCGCGACCCTGGCCGCCCTCCTGGCGCCGAACCCGGGGATCCCGGCCGCGAGGAGGGCCTCGGGCGTGAGGGAGACGAGGTCGGCGGCGTCGGAGGCGAGGCCCGCGGCGACGATCGCCGCGACCGCCGCCGGGCCGGCCCCGCCGGCGGGCCCGGCCGCCGGGGAGCCCGCGCCGCCGCCGCTGCTGCGCTCGAGGGCGTCGGCGACGACGTGCTGCGCGAAATGCTGCGCCCGCCTGAGGGCGCGTCCCGGGCAGGTGTTGGCGGCGGGACAGCGGAGGATGTCGGCGGAGGCGGAGGGGGGGGAGGAAGAGGGAGAGGAAGGAGAGGAGGGGTCGCCGGAACACGAGGGAGAGGGGGAGGAGGCGACGGCGACGGCGACGAGCGGCGTGCCGCAGGCGGGGCACGCTGTCGGCGGCAGCCACGCGGCACCCGCCTCGTCCTCGCCCTCGCCCTCCCCTCCCTCCCCTGCCCCCTCCCCTTCCAGCACCCTGACGGCCCCGACGACCTGCGGCACCACGTCTCCGGCCCTGCGCACGACCACCATCTCGCCCCGGCGCAGCCGCAGCCTCCTGAGCGTCGCCGCGTTGTGCAGCGACGCGCGCGCGACGACGACGCCGCCGACGCTGACCGGCTCGAGCTCGGCGACGGGGACCAGCGCGCCGCTGCGGCCCAGCTGCCACGACACCCCTTCGAGCCGCGTCGCGGCCTCGGCGGCCCGGAACTTCCAGGCCACCGCCCAGCGGGGCGCCGAGGGCGAGGCACCGAGCAGCAGGCGCGACCGCAGGTCGTTCGCCTTCAGGACGGCCCCGTCGACGTCGTAGGGCAGCTCTGCCCTCCTCGCCATCCAGGCCTCGGCCGCGAGCGCGGCCTCGGCGAACGAGGCGAAGCAGGATGCCAGGGGAGCGGCTGCGGCGGCGGCGGCGGCGGCGGCGGCGGCGGCGGGAGCGGGAGAGACGGGGTCGGGGACGCCGACGCCCTGCGCCGCGAGCCACTCGAGGCACCCCGCGTGCGTGCCCAGCGTCCCGCCGGCGTCGCCCCCCTCTCCTCTCGCCCCTCCGCTCCCCGTTCCGTCCCGCGCCTCGCTCCGCGCCCCGGTGTCCCCGCTGCCGAGCGCCAGGGAGTAGGCCGCGAAGGAGAGGGAGCGCCTCTCCGCGGCCAGGGCAGCGGCGGAGGCGGGCCCCTCCTCGCCGCCGCGGCCGGCCCGGAGCGTCGCGGCGGCCAGGTTCCTCGGGTTCGAGAACGGCGCGCGCCCCGCCGCCGCGGCCTCCTCGTTGGCCCTCTCGAACGCCGCCCGCGTCATGAAGACCTCCCCACGGACGTCGGCGTCTCCCCTGTATGACAGCAGGGAGAGCGGGATGGCTTTGGAGGAGGAGGAGGAGGAGGAGGAGGAGGAGTCCGAGGACGACGGCGGCGACGACGACGACGACGGCGACGACGACGAGGGCGACGACGACGAGGGCGAGAGGGCTCGGAGCAGGGCCGCGGTGACGTCCTCCCCGACTCTCCCGTCCCCTCGCGTCGCGGCCCGCACCAGTTTTCCCTTCCTGTACTCGAGGCGGAGCGCGAGGCCGTCCATCTTGGGCTCGACGACCCAAAAGGAAGAAGAAGCGGAAGAGGAAGAAGAGGAAGAAGAAGCGCTCGACGACGACCGCTGCCTCCCTCCTCTCACTTCCTCCTCGTCGTCCTCGCTCGCCCTCGCCAGCTTCAGCTCCGCCTTCCTTCCCCAGGCCTCCAGGTCCTCCCTGTTGTTGACCGAGTCCAGGGACAGCATCGGGCTCGGGTGGCGGACCTTGGCGACCAGCGAGGAAGGGGAGCGGGAGGAGGCGTCGGGGACGGGGAAGCCGACGGCCCGGTCGGCGGGCAGAGGACCCAGCGTCCCCTTCCCCTTCTTCTTCTTCTTCCCCCCCGCCGGTCCTCCCTCCTCGCCGTTGGAGGAGCCCAGGAGCCTCGCCTTGAGGGAGTCGTACGCGTCGTCGGAGATCAGAGGGGCGCCCTCGGCGTAGTAGGCCCTGTCCAGGGCGTCGAGCGTGCGGCGAGGTTCCGAGGCAGAAGGAGGAGAAGCAGGATAGGAAGAGGCCGGCGCCGGCGCCGACGCTGGCGGTGACGACGCAGACGCCGACGACGGTGACGTTGAATCGGCGACATCTTCCAGCGCTCCTCCGGCCGCGGGCTCTCGTTCTTCTCGCTGACCGCTCACGCTCTGGGATGAAGAAGACTGCGAAGAAGGCGTAGACACAGCGACGGAGCTCGAGAAGCCTCGAGCGGAGGAGGAGAGCGGATGGCGACGACGAGAAAGAGAGAGGAGGCGAGTCGATGCCGACGCAACGTTGACGTCGCTCTTGTTGATGGCAACGCCGCGGGGCGCTCCAACTTTCCCCGATAATGCTCCTTGGCTCGCGAGGCTCAGCCCCTGTCGCATCATTTCGTAGATGCTGTGCATATGTGAGAGAGAGTTTGAAGTTGGATAGAGCAAATTTTGGAGTGAGCGGCCGAAGGAAATCAAGGGCCGACGGGAGGGTTTCAATGCCTTCTCGCTCTCTCGAGTACTTTCTTGCTCTCGTTCTCTCTTTGCAATCACCTGCGCGCCAGTTGGCGGCCCGAGCCGGAGAGGAGGGACAACGCGACTGGTGCTCTGCTCGCCTCTGGATAGCGCGAAGCTTTTGTTGAGAGTAGAGAGAGGAGGGGAACGAGAGAGACTCTATAGAGAAGTGACTTAAAGTTTTTTTCTCAACCCGGACTCTTTTCTCTCTTTCCTTTTTCTCCCTATTTCGCGTTCCCTCTGCCTTGGGGCATCGAAGCTCTTACACGACGACGACGACGACAACAACGGAAAACAACGAGCAACACAAGGGAAAGGGAGAAGAAGGGAGGAGAGAGAGGACGAGGAGTTCGAGAGCGCGGTAAAACCTATCGTGCTGCTGCTGCTGTCTCTCACTTGTCTCTCTCTGTCTCTTCCTTTTTCTTTTTTGAATGAGGAATGATACGTAAGACGGGTTACCGTTATGGTTTATTGAGATGGATGGGAGAAATCGCGAGAGGGTGTTGTGCAAATTAGTTATGTGGAAGAGGCGGAGGAAAAAGAGCGGCAAGGGAAAGAGAGAGACCAAGCAGAGGAGCTCATCCTCTCCTCGGGACCTCGACTTTTTTCCGTTTTGCCTCATCTTCGCCCTAGCATTTTTTATCGGAGAGGCAGCCAAAAGAGAGCGTCTAGCAGCCAGGGACGGTCTCACAGTACCCGAGGAAGTCGTTCCAGGTGAACGCTGTTGAGTTTATTTGGAAAGAAAGGGATGATAATTCGATTTCGGGGTGAGAGATGAGGTCGAGACAGGACAAAAAGAAAAAAATCATATTAAAAAAAAACTCACTCTCGCAGGTCCCGCAGGCCCACTCGCCCGACAGCCCGACGATGCCGTCGCAGTCCAGCGAGGCGGGAGCGACCTGGCACGCCCCGGACTTGTTGACATACTCGCAGATGCCGCAGTTCTTGTCGTCCTGCAGCAGGCGGCGGCCCGCCGAGGGGTTGAGGTCGGCGAATGACAGAAGCTTGCGGCCCGCGCCGACAGCCTCGACCTTGTCCTTGGCGGCCGCGGCATCCTCGGTCTTCTTGACCTTCTCGGCGAGCGGGGCCGGCGAGGGGGCCTTGGCGTCGTCATCGTCCTTCTTCTTCTCAGCCTTCTCCTTCTTCATCGAGGCCTTGGGCTTCTCGTACGTGCCGGCCACGACGTCCTTGGAGCGCTTGAGCATCGCGTCGCCGTGCGGCGAGTAGGCCGCGATCACCGACACGACCTGCTCGAGGCGGATCTTCTGGCCGTTCGTGGCGTCGGCGACGCGCGACGGGCGCGTGAGTCCCTGCACCGAGATGATGTCACTCGCGGTGTCGGCCTCCTCCTGGGCCGCCGACAGCGGCACAGCGTCGAACTCGACGGACGAGTCCTTGCCCTCCTTGAAGCCGCGCGGGTTGGAGAGGACGAGGAAGAGGGTGGTGGCATTCTTGCCGCGGTCGCCTGTTTTTTTTTGGAAAAGTGCGACGCGTTTCAGAGGGGGGGAAAAAGAAAAAAGGGTTTTGAGCATCTCGCGCGCCGATTTGCTCGAAGCTCTCTTCTTTCTCGAAGAAGAAAGAGGAGAGCTCCCTTTCTCCTTCTCCACTTCAAAAAACTCGCAATGGCAAAGGAATAGAGGAAACGGGAAAAGCAAAGGCTCGACGCACCCAGCAGCACGACGTCCAGGCCGTCCCCCTTCTTGTCGAACACGGGCACGCGCTGCTTGTCCTTGCCGAAGAGCTGCGCGGCATTCACGCGCCCGACGGTCGACTCGGCGCCGTCCTTGGACCTGACCTCTCCGAGGATGGTCGGCACGACGCCCTCGAGCTTGAGCGTGCCGGGCTTGTCGCTGCCCTTGGCGGCCGGGGTGTAGAGCGCCGAGCGCGCGTTGACAAAGTACTTGGTGTTCTCCTTGCCCGTGGCCGGGAGCGCGGCAGCGGTAGCGTTCTTGGCCTTTTTGGCCTTGGCCGGGGCCGGGGCCGGGGCGGCGGCGGCGGCGGCGGCTTCGGCCTCGGCCTCGCGCTCGGCGCGGCGGGCGCGGAGCGGGGAGACCGGGGCCGGCGGGGCCTCGGGGGCGTCGGGGGCGGCGAGCACGCCGGCGGCGGCCGACGAGAGGGCCAGGGCCGCGAAGAGAGCCAGGAGGGCGCGACGGGAGTAGATCATCTGAGCTTTCGGGAAGGGAGAGAGGGGGGGGGGGAGCTCGGCGTGAGGCAGAGAAAACGAGGAAGAGGGAGGGAAAGAGGATGAGGTGGAGGATGGGGGACGTTTTCGACAACCCCATCAAAGCGACTGTTTTTTTTTCTGTTGCTTTCACCAATTCGCAAGTGCGCGCAGCTAAACCGAGCACGATACCTTTGCGCCCGCTCAAAGGGCTCAATGTGGGTCCACGACAGTGCAATCGCGAGGACAAGCGGGGGAAAGTCTGTGCAGGAAAGGCGCGAACTTTGGGGGAGGGATTTTCCAGGTAGGATTCCCAACTTCGCCCAAGTTTCTTCTCAGTGTCCCTCTCGTCCCACTCTCCTTCTCTCGCTCTGCGAGCTCGAACATTTTATTTCCTCTTTTGCTCCGGCAAAGCAAAGCGAAAAGGTCAAATATCGCACTTGGCGCGGTTTGCGCATCGAAAGAGATTCGCAAGGGGCGAGAAAACGGCAGGGCGGGAAAAGCTCTGATCACACGATGATGATGAGATGTTGATGGGTGCGCCGAGGTGGCACACGCAATCAAGAGGCCTCTCTCGATTTCCCTCAAGGGCGACGCGATTCAATCCCCGGCCAGCAGCCACGGGCACGGTTAACACACAGATGGATCATCCGCGTAAAAGAGGGGGGAATTGAACCCAGAACGACGCACCTTTCGAAGAAGAATAAGAAGACCAGGGACCAGAAGAAGAAGGTTGGCGAGAAAATTCTTCGAGGAAAAAGGCTGTGACGCCCGATTCGTTTTTCAGCCTCTGGCCACTGTCTTTCTCTCTTTGCTCGCCGCCCAGGCGAGGAAAAGAAAAAGGAAACTTTTTCTCATTGCGTTTTCGGTCGGCTTTCCTCCTCGCCCTGCCTCCGGCTTTCCCTTGTGCTTTTCCCCGCGCAAGGCACGGGGCGGTTGCCGCTCCGGGATCCGCGCTCGTGAAAGTCGGACAGAATGCTCGACGACAGGCGGAGTGCGCTTCGGAATGAGAGATGTTTTCCTTCTTCGCCCCGTCGATGTCGCGCGGCGGCGGCGGTGGCGCGCCCTTTTTTCCTCTCGACCCCGGCCTTCCAAAACTCACGCGCCTCTCTCTCTCCCTCCCGTTTCCCCTCTCTCCCCGCGCTCTCTTCCTTTTTCTCGTTCCTCGCGCACGCAACCGCACCGCAACAAAAAAAAACGAAACCAAAAAAACAGAAATCGGCGTCGGCCTCACCGCCTTTGGCGTGCTCTTCACCTTCCTCGGCGTCGCCTTCTTCTTCGACCGAGGGCTGCTCGCGATGGGCAACGTCCTCTTTTTGAGCGGCGTGGCCTTGAGCATCGGTCCCAGGGCGACGCTGCGGTTCTTCACGAGGAGGAAGAACATGAGAGTGAGGAGCAGAGTTTTTTTTTGGAAGAGAGAAAGAGGGAGGATGAAATTCCTACCCTCTGCCTCCTTGTCCCTCTCGTCGTTCCCCCCCTTCTGCCTCACCTCTGCCCCCTCGCTTCTCTCCCCCCCCCTCGGTCGAAACCTTCCCCCTCTTTCTTGCAGGGCTCGTCCATCTTCGCCGGCGGCATCGTCCTCGTGCTCATGGGCTGGGCCGCCACGGGCATGGCAGTCGAGACCTACGGCTTCTGGCTCCTGTTTGCCGGCTTCTTCCCGACGGTGCTCGGGTTTCTGAGGAGGGCCCCCGTGCTTGGCCCGCTGCTGGACACCCCCGGGGTGAAGCGGGCGCTGAACAGGGTGGCCCCGGCGCAGAGCCTGCCCATGTGATATGATTAGCGAGAGAAAGAGAGAGAATTTGTATGAGAGAGGGAGAGAGAAGAATTGAAGAAACAAAAAAACCTAAAAAAACGTTTTTTTTTATTTTACAAAGGCAGGGCGTTCCTCTCTCTCTCTTTCTGTACTTCGTGCGTTCATTCATTTGATTGCTTCACGCCGACAGCGAGCACAGCGAGATATCGATGTCGGCGTAGGCGCCGGCACCAGCTCCTTCCTCCCCTCTGCCGCCCCAGCCGCCACCTCCCGCCGCGGCCGCGCGCGCCCTCCTCGCAGCGAGCTCGCGCAGCAGCCTCCTCGCCGGCCGCAGCGTCCCCAGAGAGACCATGTGGTTGGTCCCGGCGACGGGGGCTAACACGCCCTCGCTCGTCGCCCTCGCCACCACGTCTGCGCGGTACTCGGAGGCCGCGGCCCCGGGCGCGGGCATCGCCGCCGTGGCCCCTCCCCTGCGCCCTCCGCCAAAGGAGCGCTTTGCGGTCTCGCTCAGGACGTACCCTTCGATCACCGCGCGCTCGTAGACGAAGCCGCCCGCGTCCTCGACGGGGTCGTCGATCTCGGCCAGCAGCTTGGTGGTGAGCGGGCAGCGCGCGTTGCGGGCGCCGGCCATCGTCCCATCCCTGCCGGCGCCGGCGCCTCCCCCCGCGTCGCCGCCGCGGACCTCCATCACCTCGTCGTCGTCGCCACGCGCGCGGCGGCGGCGCTGCTGCTCCGGTGCGAAGCCGCGGAGCTCGTTCAGGCGGTCCTCCTGCTGGCGGAGGTCGGCCAGCGCGTCGCGCGCGCGGGTGCAGAGAGCTTCGGCCTCGTCGGCGCCGCCGACGCTGTCGTCGCTGCCGTCGTCGCTGCCGTCGCCGCAGCCGCTCGCCTCGCTCCTGGCCTCCCTCGCCCTCGCCCTCCTCCTCCCGCTCCTCCCCCCGGCGGCGTCGGCGGAGAGCTTGGCCGCAAATTCCGTCGCGTCCCCGGCCCCTCCTGCTCCCGCTGCCGCCGCCGCGGCCGGCTCTTCGTTCTCGCCATTGCCGGCGACAAAGCGCGACGGGTTGTAGTCCTGCGCCTCGAGCAGCAGCGCCGTCGAGCGCCTGAGCGAGCCCCTCTGGACCGCCAGGAGCTTCTCCGCGGCCCCGACGACGGCGTCGTGCGGGGCGCCGGCGAGCTTGAGGGACTCGCCCACGCTGAGGAGGTTTTCGAGGAGCTGGTCGTAGGTCTGTTTTTGTTTGGTGGTGGTGTGTCGAGGTTCAGAAGAAAAAAAAGTGAGAACGAGACGTCCCGGTCGAATTGAACGAATGCCTCTCTCTCTCTTCTTCTTCTTCTTCTCTCTCTCGATTGTTACCTCGTCGACGAGCCCCCACTCGCGTTGGGAGGACTGCCTCAGAGACCGCGACACGGCCTGCTTGATGTCCTCGACGACGGCCGCGGCGTCGCGGGGCGCGCCGGCTGCAGCTGCCTGAGCATCGCCGACGGGGCGGAGTCGGCCTCCTGCTCCCCCTGCTCCCGCTCCTCGCCGAGGCGGGGCCTCGTCGTCGTCCTCGGAGTCCGATTCCATGAAGTCGTACTGCTGCTGCGCCGGCTGGGTGCGCCTCTCGCGCTGGGTGCGCGTGTTCGCGGCAGCGAAGTGCTGCATCGTGTGTCTGGAGGAGGAGAGAGAGAATGAAACGACGAGAAAAGTGAAGCATCGGCTTTCACTCTTCTTCGGCTCCGTCTCCCTCTCGAGCGGGGCTCTCGCGCCCTCACCCTGCGCCTCGACTCCCGCTCGCCGCGCGCGCGAGAGAGAGAGAGCAAGGCATCGCAGTACTCACGAAACGCTGCTCTCGAAGCATCGGGGGCGAGACGCGCGCGCGAGTGACAAAAGAGAGAGAAAGGGAGACGGAGGCATCGAAAGGTTCAACTCGAGCAAGATGGCCTCGGCTCGGCCGTCCCCGCGCTCCGACCCGGCCGCCGCCGCCCTGGCCGCGGCCGTCCTGGCCCGCCCGCGGGACCCGCTGGCCGCGCTGCTCCCGCCCGGAAGCGGCCCCAGCGCGCAGGCCAGCCCCCGCGAGCTCAAGAGGGCGTTCCGCAGCGCGGCGAGGGCGCTGCACCCTGACAAGAACCCCGCGCCGGCCGCCGCGGCGGCGTTCGCCCTGCTGACGGCGGCGCTCGACGCCGGCGGGGCCGGCGGCGGCGGGGCCGGCGGCGGCCGGGGCGGGGGGGCCGGCGCCTCTCGCGGGAGGGGGAGAGACAGGATGGGGTCGTCATCCTCGGGGGGCTCTTTCCCTTCGGCTTCGGGGGACGAGAACGACGCCGGAAGCGGGGGGAGGTGGGGCCGCTTCGGAGGAGGCTCCGGCTTCGGCGGCGGAGGAGGAGGCGGGCGAGCCGGAGCAACCGCCGCCGGCAGCAAAGACGCTGGCGAGGCAGAGGTCGCGCCTTCGCAGGCCGCTCGCTCTCCCTCCGCATCTCAGCAGCAGAAAAATGCTGCCGCCGCCGCCTCCGCCGCCGCTGCTGCTCCTCCCGCGGCGGTCGTGGACAAAGCGCGCGCGGCCTGGGCCGCGGCCCCGCGGCGAGGAGGAGGAGGCAACCTCGGCGGCGGCGGCAACGGCGCGAGGAAGAATCCGCGGGCGCCGGCTCCTCAGCCTCCTCCTTCGCCGCCGCCGGCGCGCTCCCTGAGGGAGACGGCCAAGTACGCCGACCTGATTATCATGGGGATTCTCCCGAGAGGGAGCGGCCGCATCAGCAGGGGGAGGGGAGGACGCGGCGAGGCGCCCGCGGCCGCGGAGGCGACCAAGACGAGAACGACGGCGACGGAGGCCGCCGTCCCTCCGCCCGCCGCTCCTTCTGCCGCGGCTGCTCCGGTCGCCGCGAAGGCTCGGTGGGCCTCTCGAGCCCCTGCGCCTGCAAGGATGCCCGCGAACGCCGCCGTCCCTGCGGGTGCTGCGGCTGCTGCTGCTGCTGCCACGGCACGGCAGAGGCCGCCGCAGCAGAGGCAGCAGCGCCGGCGGCGGCAGAGGCGGCAGAGAGGCGGGAAAAAGCGGCGCGCCTCTCCCGAGAGCGAAGAGGGGGAGGAGGAGGAAGAAGCATCGGAGGGCGAAGAAGACTACAGTGCCGCGTCAAGCAGCAGCGGTGGCATCGGCACCAGCGACGGAGAAGATGACGAAAGCGGGAGGCGGCGACGAAGAAGGAAGCGAGGGGGAGGAGCAACAGGGGTGACGTCGGTCGAGGCCGAGGCCGCCGCGGCCGTCGCACGTGTCGCCGTCGCTGCTGCGAACGCCAACGCCGCCACTCGCCTCCTCCGCCGCCCCGAGGCGCCGCCTCCGCGCGTCAGCCGCGGCAGGGCCGCCGTCTCTGCGGCTGCTGCGATCCGAGCCGCGGCGGCGGTGGCGCAGAGGAGGAGGAGCAACAGGAACGACGCGAGTGCGTTTATTTTCTTGGACGACGAAGAAGAAGAAGAAGAAGACGCGGAAGAAGAAGAAGATGAGGTCGAGGAAGACAACGGCCGGAATCCTCCATCCAACAACGTCACCTCCGCGAGGCGAAGAAGCCGCGTCGTCCTCGATGACGACGACGACGACGAAGAGGAAGAATTAGAGGAATTAGAGGAGGAGACAGCAGCGGACGAGGAGGAAGAAGAAGAGGGAAGGAACCGCAGCGGCAGCGACGACAGCGTCGAGCGCGGGAGGGAGATCCTACGGCTGCAGAGATTCGGTGGCGGCTCTGTCGAGGACGACGAATATGGAGACGCCGACGACGAAATCGAGGAGATGAGCCGCTAAAGAGAGAGGAGGAGACGAGCGCGCGCTCGTGTGTGTGTAACAATAGACGGCGAGGGAAAGGGAAAACAAAAAAATGTCGAGTGGGCTGGGTTTTTTCTTGCATTCACAAATGCGACGATGCCTCGCCCGAAGAAGAAGAAGAAGGCCAAGGCGGCTCCGGCGGTCGACGTCGGGCCGACTTCGGCAGAGGTGAGGAGAGCATTGTTCCCGTGCCTTGTGTGTGGCTGTAAGCTCGAACAGAGCTTTGCGAGGAAGAGGGCTAGGGAGGAGGCGACGCGCGTTCATCATTTCACTTCTCTCTCTCTCACTTCAACGTACTCCGACCTCGACGACAAAAAATAAAAAAATCAACACAACCCCAGGCCGCCGACGAGATGCTGGCGCTCGAGGCCATCTACGGCGCCGAGGACTTCACCCGCGACGCCGACGGCAGAGGCTTCAGCCTGCGCGTGACGGCGCACGAGGGGGGGGCGGCGGCGGCGGCGATGACCGCGGCGGAGGAGGCGAGCCTGAGTGGCGACGGAAGCTCTTCGTCGTCGGCAGCGCTCCAGGCAGCACGGGCAAGAAAGGCGGCGGCGGCCAGGCTCAAGGCTCCTGCCGCCGCCAACGCCGCGTCCGCGGCGGCGCTGCTCTGCGTGCGCTACCCGGCTCTGTACCCTTCCCGCCCGCTCAAGGTTTCCTCCGTGAAAGCCCTCGAGGGGCTGCCCGAGGCCGCGGCGAGGGAGCTGCAGAAGCAGCTGTCGGCGCTGGCAGCCGAAGCTGCCGCTGCCGGCGCGGCCGAGAAGGCGGAGCAGAGAGAGGGGGCGGGAGCAGAGGAGGCAGGACGGCAGCGGGACGAGTTCGACGTCCTCTCGGAGGACGGGGGCGCCGCCGCCCCCGCCGCTCCGACGGGCGGAGAGGTCTGCGCCTTCCTGCTCGCGACCCACGCGGCCGACTTCCTCGCCGACGCCACGCTCGCGCGCGCGCCTCTGCCGACGCCTCGGCCGCAGCAGCAGCAGCAGCCGCTGTCAACCGACGACGCCGACAGCGCGTCCGCGGTCGTCGCCTCGCTGTGGGACGACGCGATGCGTCGGACGGCCAACCTTGCCGCGGGGGGCGGCGGCGGCGGCGGGCACGGAGGAGCGGACGGCGACGACGGCGACGGCGGCGACTTTGCGGCACTGGCGTGGGGCGTCGGCGGCGGCGGCCTCTTCGGCGACGAGCCGGCGATCCGCCGCGCGCCGCCGCCGCCGCCCCCCTTCGCGGGCAAGGGCGCACTCGTTGCTCCTCCTCCGCCACCGCCGCCACCTCCCGCTCGTCCGCCGCCGCCGGCAGCGGCGGCGCCAAAGGCGAGGCCCCCAACGCCGCCGCCGCTGCCCGCGCCGGAGAGGTCTGTCTCCGCCGCCATCTTCCGCTCCGTCAGGCAGCTCTCCCAGCTCGCTCTCGGGGGCCGAACCTCGCAGAAGGACCTGCAGCAGCAGAGGGAGCAGGCGGAACGGAAAGAAGAGGAAGAGGAAGAGCAGAGGCAAAAAGAGCAGCAGCAGCTCTCGACGACGACTACGGCGACGGCGGCAGCGACGACCGCGACGGCGACGGCTGCCTCCACCGGCGCCCCGAACTCGGAGGCGATGCAGGCTCTCCGAAAAGACCTCGTCCTCTGCCAGGCCCTCCGGCTCGCCGCGTCGCTCGGGTCGGCGGCGGGAGACGGCACAGCACCAACGGCGGCGCCGCCGCCGCTCTCGCAGCGCTCGCTCCCGGCGGTCGCCGCGGAGCTCGCCGAGCGGGGCATCCTGCCAGCGTGGGCCGCCGGGGTCCTCTCGGGCCCCCCGGCCGCGCTGGACCTTGCCCTGGCTCGCGCGTTCGGGTGCAACACCGAGGGCGGAGGAGGAAGAGGCGGCGGCGGCGGGGACGACGCGACGGGGACCTTCCTCCGCGCTTCGCCCGCCGCGGCGACATGTGCTCTTGCTGCTCGCCCCCGGCAGCTGAGCTCTGATCCGTCTCCGCCTTCTTTCTCCTCGTCTTCCTCCTTCTCCCGCTACGCGCAGGACTTTGAGGAGATCGCCACCCTGGGACGCGGCGGCTTCGGCGTCGTCGTCTCGGCCACCAACAAGCTCGACGGCAGGCGGTACGCCGTCAAGAAGATCCCGCTCCGCTCGTCGGCCTCGCCGGCCGAGGCCGCGCGGATCCTGCGCGAGGTGGCCACGCTGTCGCGGCTGCAGCACAACAACGTCGTCCGATACTTCAACTGCTGGCTCGAGGACGCCGGTCCCGGCGAGGAGAGGAAGAAGAAGAAGAAAGAGAAGGAGGAGAAGAGGAAGGAGAAGAAGAAAGGGAAGAGAGGGAAGAAGCAGACGCAACAACAAGAAGACGAAGCGGGAGAGGCGGGAGAGAAGCGGGCGGAGCGCCACTGGCTGGACTCGAGTACCGCCGGTGCCACCGCCGCCCGCAAGGCCTCTGCGATCGAGAGCGAGGAGTCTTCTTCCTCGGCTGCTGGTGGAGGCTTCTGGCAGACCAAGCCCTCCGCCGCTTTGTCGACGACGGAAACCGAGACGGGAACGGAGGCAGGGGCGGCAGCGACGGCGACGACGACCGCGGCGGCGACGACTGTCGACGACAGCATCAGCAGCAGCAGCTCTTCTTCATCCTCCTCCTCCGACTCTTCTTTTTCTTCTTCCGACGGCGAAGACGAAGGCAGCGCGAGCGATGAAACTGAAGGACGAGGAAAGCCCCGCGCCGAGGGGACGCGGCGGACCCTTTTCATCCAGATGGAGCTCTGCCCGCGCACGCTGCGCGACGTCCTCGACGGCGGCGGCGGCGGCAAGCGAGGCGGGGGAGGAGCTGCCGCCTCCTCTCCCCCCTCTCCCTCGCTCGACGGCGAGGGCGCCTGGCGCGCCGTGCGCGGCCTCCTGCGCGGGCTCGCCTACCTCTCGTCGCAGGGCATCCTGCACCGGGATCTCAAGCCCTCCAACCTGTTCGTCTCGGCGCGCGGCGATGCGGTGCTGATAGGCGACTTTGGCCTCTCAAAGAGCGCCGCCGGCGACGCCGGCGACGGAGAAGACAACGGCGACTTGGTAGAAGGCAGCAGGAACGCCGCGATCGTCAACAACGACGCCTCCGACGCGACGGGGGCCGTCGGCACGGCCCTCTACATCGCGCCGGAGATCCTCGAGGGCTGGTCGGCCTACGACTCGCGGGTAGACATCTGGTCGGCCGGCGTCGTCGCGTTCGAGGCATTCAACGGCGCGTTCCGCACGACGCACGAGCGGGTGCTGGCGCTGAGGGCGCTGAGGGAGCGTGGCGGGCCCCCGCCGGCGGGGGAGTGGCCGTCGCCGGGGCGCGTCGCGGAGCTCGGCGGGCCCGCCGCGGCGGAGGCGGCTCGCAGGCTCGTTGCTTGGTGCGTTTCTTTTTTTCTGTTTTGGTTTCCGAGAGAGTTGCGCAACAGAGAGAGAGAAGGAGGAAAAGAAAACTCGCTCTCACGCTTTCTTCCAACCTTTTTTTCTTTTTTTCAACACAGGATGCTCGCGCGCAACCCGGCGGATCGCCCCACGGCGGCTGACGCCCTCCGCTCCGACCTGCTCCCCCCCGAGCTCGAGGACGAGGCCGCCGAGGCGCTGCTGCGGTCGCTGCAGGCCCCGGAATCGCAAGAGCTGACCTCTCGCGTCATCGACGCGCTGTTCGCCGCGGCGCCCGCTGCGGCGGCGGCGCTCTCTTCGTCGTCGTCGTCTTCTTCGCGAGGAGGCGGAGGCGGGGGAGGAGGGAACAAGAAGAATGGCGCCTTTGCCGCCGAGGACATGGCCGGTGCCCCGTTCCTCCTCCCCTCGTCTTCGTCGTCCGCCGCCGCTGCCGCCGCCGCCTCTTCCTCCTCGTCCTCTTCTTACATCGCGGCGATCGCCGCCTCGAGCAACCCGGGCAAATTCACCGCGGCCAACCCCTCCAACCCGCTCACCGCCGCCGTCAAGGCCGCGTGGAGGCTGCGCGGCGCGGCGCCCATGTCCTCCGCGGCGCTCGGCGTCGCCCCTCCTGACCTGCCGCCGGACGCGGCGACGATGCTCAGCCCGAGCGGCACGCTGCTCACGCTGCGGTACGAGTTCAGGCGGCCCTTCTGCGAGTGGCTGGCGAGCCTGCCCGTCGGAGGGGGAGGAGGGGCCGGGAGCGGAAGCGGCGGCTTTGGCGTAGGGAACGGCTTCGGAAACGGCGGCGTCTCGCTCCCGGCGTCGGCCGCGACACCGCTGCTGCGCTTCGAGGTCGGCGCCGTGGCTCGTCGTGGCGTCGGCAGGGGCCTGCCGCGGGCGCACCTGCAGGCAGACTACGACGTCGTCTCCGCCGCCTCTGCGCCGCAGGGAGAAGACGAGGGCGCCGGAGGAGGGAACGCGGCCGCCGACGCAGAGGTGGTCTGCGCCGCGGTCGACGCCATCGCGGCCGCGTTTGCCGTGGTCGGCTTCTCCGCCGCAGCCGCCGCCGCCGCGGGGGGAGGAGAAGCCGCGTCGTCCGTCCCCTCCTCCTCCTCCTCCTCCGACGCCTCATCTGCTGCTGCCGCTCTCGCCCTCCCGGCCTCGCTGCAGGTGCCCTGGCCGGCGGGCCTCGAGGTCAGGCTCAACCACCCGCTGCTGCTGCGCGCCTGCCTCTTCTCGGCGGGGGTCGCCGCGAGGGAAAAGGTGCCCGCGGTGCTGGGCGCGCTCGCGGCCGTGCTTTCGTTCCCTCCGGGGGACTCGAGGAGCAGGGCCGCGGCGTTCCCTTCCGCGAGGGCCGCGCTGGCCGGGGCGGGACTCGGCGACCGCAGCGCGACGGCGCTGCGGCGGTGGGCGCTGGCTGTCCCGGGGGAGACCGGTGCGGCGCTGGCGCGGGCCGCCGCGGAGCTGGGCGTCGACTCCTTCGCCAGCAGCGGCGGCGGTGGCGGCGGCGGCGGCGGGAGCGGGAAGCAGAGGCAGCAGCGGGACCGGGACCGGAAGCACCCGGCGTGGCGCCCGCTCGCCGAGCTCCGCGCGACGGCTGCCGCGCTCGCCGCCGCCGGGGCCCCCCGGGAGAGGATCGTCCTCGATCCCTTGATGGCCCCCGCGACGGAGCACTTCTCCGGGGTCTTCTTCTCGATCCGAGCGCCGGTTTCCTCCTCGGCCGCGGCCGCGGCGGCCGCGGCGGCCAACGCGCCCGCCCGGAGGGGCAGGAAGGGCTCCGCCGCCGCCGCCCTGGCCGCCGCGCTCCCCCCGGCCTCGCCGCTGCTCGCCGTCGGGGGAAGGTACGACGCCCTGCTCCGCGCGCTCTGGCCCAAGCCGGGGGCCCTCCTCCAGGGAGGAGCAGCGGCGGCCGCGGCAGCAGCCACCGCTCCCGGCGGGGCGGGGGTGACGGTCAACTTGGGGAGGCTCGCGGCGCTCTCCGGGGAAGACGCCGGCCGGCATGCTCCTTCTTCGCACCATCACCACTCGCACCACCACCATCACCACCACGACGCGTCGCTGCTCGACCCCTCCGTCCTTCCCTTGCCCAACCTTGACGTCGTCGTCTCGTCGCGCGGCGGAGGCGGACTGCTGCGGGAGCGGCTCGCCGTCGCCGCGGCGCTGCGGAGGCAGGGGGTGAGGGCGGCGGCGGTGCAGGGCGGGGGCGGCGCCGGCGGGGCCGCCGCCGCGCCCTCCGCCCGGGACGCGTACGCGCTTGCCCGGGCGGCGCGCGCCTCCTGCCTCCTCACGATCGACGCGGCGTCGCTCGCGTCGGCGGGCACGGCGAGGCTGCGCTGGCTCGGCGGCAACGTCGGCGCCGCCGCCGCCGACGGCGGAGGAGCGGGAGGGGGATGGGGAGGAGGAGGTGCGCAGGGCGAGGGTGGAGGAGGAGGAGGTGGAGGGGGAGACGAGGAGGAGGTGCCCCTCGAGGATTTGGCCTTCGTCGTCGCGTCGAGGCTCGGCGGGGCGGCTGCCGGAGCCGGAAGCTTCGCGGGCGGCGCCGGAGGGGGAGGCGCGGCGGCGGCCGCTTCCGCCCTCGCCGCCGCCGCGGCGGCCGACGACGACGACGACGAGGACGGGGGAGGGCTCGCCGCAGCGGCCGCCTCTGCCGCCGCTGCCGCAGCAGCAGCGGCAGCAGCCGCGACGGACTACAGGAGGCCCCGGGCGTGGCAGCGGGAGCGAGCTGCATACCGCGGATGAGAGACAGAGAGAAGGAGAGAGAGATGAAGGGGCAGAGGACAAAAAAACATTTTGCGTAAAATGCAAAATGTTTTTTGCACTTTCAAAAAGGGACCGTTCCTCATTCTTCATTTCGCAACGCGCAGGCAAAGCATGCGAATTGTTGTTTGTTTGTTCCTTTTTGCAAAAGTAGTCATTGTCAGAAGTAGTTGGGGTGAGAAACAATCCGAAGAAAAAAAAGGGAAAGTAACGAAACACAGAGAAAACTCTTAGGGGCGCCTCCAGAAGCGCCAGCGGCTCCTCCGACCGACAGCGGCGTCGGCGGCTTCCGCGACCTGTTCTGATCGCCTTTGTTGTTGTTGTTGCTGCTGCTGCTGGTGCTGCTGTCCTCCTCCACCGGATCCGGAAGCAGCGGCAGCGGCCTCCTCGATCGCCGCGCGGAGCACCTCGAACGCCTCGTCCCTCCGGCGCGACGCCTCGGCGGCCTCCCTGCGCGCGAGCTCGAGCGCCGTCGCGGCCGCGGCCGTCGCGGCCTGCGCCGAGGCGCGCATCGCGAGCAGCGCCGCCGACGGCGGCGTGCGGGCCGCGAGCACCGCCGGGGCCAGAACAGCGGGCGGAGGCGACACGAGGGCTGAGCCGGCAGCAGCGGCAGCAGCGGCGGCCGTCGGCGGAGGCGGAGACGACACCGCCGCCTCGTCCCGCCTTGCCCGCTCCAGCGCGCGCTCCGCGGCGGCGACCCTGGCCGCGCAGGAGCCTGCGTATGTCAGGACGGCCCCGTGCGTGGCCCTGGCGGCCGCCACCGCGGCCTCGGGGGCGGAAGAGGCGGCGGCGGAGGAAGGAGGAGGAGGGGGGGGAGGAGGAGGGGGAGGGGCAGCAGAGGAGGGAGCAGACGAGGAACCGCCTCCGCTTCCCGCCGCGGCAGTCGCCGCCGCCGCGTGCTCGTCGAGCTGGGCAAAGGCCCGCAGCGCCGCAGAGCGCGCCGCCTCGTGCGGGCCCGCGGAGGCAGAGGCGAAAGATGCAGCAGCAACGCCAGGTTGAGGCGCCGCCGCCGGATCGGCGGCGGCAGCGGGAGCAGGCGCGGCGGGCGGCGGCGCCCCGCCCCCCCCCGCGCCTCCTCCTCCCCTCCCGAGCGCCCGGCGCGGCAGCAGCAGCAGCGCTGGCAGCTTCACGGGGAACGGCACGCGGTAGCTGACCTCGAGCTCGATCCGCGCGTTGCACATCGGGCACGTCGGCCTTCGCCCCTGCGCGTGGCACTGCGCGAGCCAGCGGCGGATGCAGGCGCCGTGGAAGGCGTGGCCGCAGGGGAGGGCCTTGCCGGGGGGGCCCGGGAGCGGGCGCGGGGGCGCGGGCGGCGGCGCTCCCGCCGGCGCCGCCCCGTGCGGGGGAGAGGGCTCGCCGCCCTCGCTCCCGCCGCCGCCCCGCAGCAGAGCGGCGCCTCCCCCAGGGACAGCCCCCAGGAGGCGCATGGACGCGCTGCGCATCGTCGTGGCGGCGGCGTCGGCCGTCGTCGGGGCCGCGGGCGCGGCGGCGGCGGCGGCCGCTGCAGCTGCGGCCGTCGCGGCCGCGATGGCAGCCGCGGCCGCAGCAGCAGCCGGCGGCGGCGGCGCCGCACCCGCCCCGCCCCCGCTCCCCATCTCGCCCCAGCAGACCGCGCAGCTCCCGTTGGCCCGCTCCACCTCCTCCTCCCTCGCGTCCCGCAGCCCCACGGGCCGCACCAGCGTCGCACCCTTCCTCAGCGCGTCGAGCCCGCGCTGCAGCGGCGAGCCCCAGAACACGACCGACACGAACGAGCTGAAGACGAACCCGGCGCCGTAGAGCCAGCAGACGGCGGGAAACGAGTAGAGGATGACGCGCTGGAAGGCCGCCGAGAGGCGGTGGTTGGCGCGGATCAGGGCGCGGGCCGGGCGCGGGACGGCGCTGCCGCCGGCGCCCCTCCCCGCGCCGCCCCCTCCCCCGCCCCCGTCGGCGGCGCGGGCGCTTCCGCCGCCGCCGCCGTAGAGCACGTGCGCCGCCAGCACCGACGCGAGCACGAAGAACTTCTCGCACGACAGGCGCATGATCGCGAGCGCGGCCTCGACGAGCGGGATCAGGCTCGCGTGCGCCGGGTCGGCCATCTTCCTCGCCTCGGCGGCGTGCTTGCGCAGCGCGCGCCGCAGGGGCTCCTCGCCCGAGGGGCGCGCCGAGCAGCCGCGGGCCGCGTAGGCCCGGCGCAGGGCCGCGAGCGTCTCGTCGGGGGAGGGCGCAGGGGACGGGACCGCCGAGAGCGGGCGGGAGCGAGCGAGCGAGTCGAGAGCCGACGGCGACGGCGACGGGAGCGGAGGCGGCGGCTTGGCCCAGAGGGCGGCCGCGGCGGCGGAGGAGGTGAAGTTGAGGTCCCCGCGGTCCGACAGCTCCACCAACGCGCGCGTCCTCGGGTGCACGAGCACGCTCTGCTCCAGCCTCAGGGGCACGCAGAGGGCGTTGTAGGCCGCGAGCGCCGCGGCGCCGACGACGGCGAACAGCACGGCGCGGTTGGCCCTGGCCCGTCCGAGCGCGGTGCGCTGCGCCGGGTCCGGGGCCCAGGTGCCGCGGAGGATCGAGGGGGCGAGGTCCGCGGGGAGGGCGGGGGCAGCGGGGGCAGCGGGGGCAGCGGGGGCAGCGGGGGCAGCGGGGGCAGCGGCACCACCACCGCCTTCACCGCCCTCGTTCCAATCCGCCACCGCAGCAGCGGCAGCAGCAGCAGCAGCAGCAGCGGCGGCGGCCGTGGCGTCGTTCGCCGCGGCCCCTACCCCGCCGGCCGTCGCAGCGCGCCGCCTCCTCGGCCCCGCCAGCGCCCTCCCCGGGGGAAGCGCCAGCACCTTGAGCCTCGCGCACAGGATCTGCACCAGCGGGAGCACGAGCAGCAGCTCGCCCGCAAAGTGCGGCAGCTCAAACATCATCGAGCTCGCCTCGGCGCCCCAGGCCTGCTCCCAGTTGTTGAGCCAGTAGGGAATCAGCCGCCAGCAGATGGACACGAACGACTCGCGCGTCACGACCTCCTCGCCCGGCAGCAGGCCCCCGAGGCAGGCCTCCACGGCGAGCTTCTGCGCGCCCAGCGCCGACGATAGCAGGAAGCTCCAGAGCACGGCGGCCTTGGTCCAGCCGTGCAGGTTCCAGCGCAGGTCGCAGGTGCAGAAGCGGAAGTCGGCGCCGCAGAAGAAGTAGACGTCGCCCCAGCCGAGGAAGCCACCTCCGCCGCCGTTCGAAGAAGCAGCGGCGGCGGCGGAAGAAGACGAGGGAAAAGGAGAAGAGGGACCGTTTTGGGCGCGGAGCCAGGTGAGCAGCAGCGCGGCCGACGAGAGGCCCCAGGCGAGCCCGCGGCTGTCCCAGGTCGAGAGGCCGCGGCCCCGCCAGGAGGTGACGCTGCTCGGTCGCCGCGCGTGCCTGTGTCGGCGGGAAGGAGCAGCAGCATCAGGAGCGGCAGTGGCAGCAGCAGCAGCAGCAGCTCCGGCTGCTGCGGCGGTCGCGGCAGCGTCCGCCGCCACCGCTGCCAAACCTCCTCGGCCCAAGCTCCCGTCCGCCGACGGCCTATTCCTCGGCCACGCGGCCTCGAGGGCGTACATCAGCCACGTCACGGCCGAGAGCACGCCCCAGGTCTGCGGGGCCAGGCCGCAGGACAGCAGCGAGGCCGCCGCGCAGGCGAGCAGGGCGAGCCGGGCAGCGTCGGCCGCGGCGTTCCTCGGCGGCGAGGAAGAGGGCGTCTCCCGCGGCGTCGTCGATGGTCGAGCGTTTTGCTGCTGCCCCCGCTCTGCTTCTCCCACCGCCGCCGCCGCCGCTGCTGCTGCAGCAGTGGGCTCCGTCATAGGTCTCTCGCGTTTCCCGTCGAGAGAACGACGGTGGAGAAGAGCGGTGGGCTTGGCCGCAGAGAGAGAGAGAGAGAAGAGAAAGGAAGCGATTGAGGGGGCGCCCGGACGAACAACGGTGCTGATTGTTTGACTGCCTCTCTCCCCCGGCAGGCCTCTTCGCGGTTCGCGAAACACGCAGGAGAGAAGGCTCACAAGCGCGACAGAGACTTGCTCGTGCTCGGAGGGGAGAGAAGAGGCCCTGGAGAAGCGGGAAAAAAGCAGGGAAACGGAAGGAAGGAGGAAGAGAGATTGGGGCCGACGACGCCCTTTCCCCGCGAGTTTTTTGATTTTTTATTTCATTCCGTTTTTTTATATCTCTTCGCCGCCGCGGCTCTCTCTTCTCTCTCCCTCTCCCCCGCTTTCTCTCTCCCCGCTTTCTATTCGTCCGGATTCCTTCTCCGATAGTTTTTTTTGTTGACATTTGGAAAACAAGAAGAATGAAAAACCCTCACCCAGAAATCACCCAGCCATGTTGTTCAGCGCCGCGCCCAGCGGCCACGCCGCCTCGACCTCCTTGCCTCTGTACGACACCTTTTTGACGATCGTCACGGGCTTGGTCTCGTCGAGCCCAAACCCGTGCGTCAGCAGCGCGTGCTGGAAGGCGAGGTCGAGGCACATGAACGGCGCCGTCTCTACCTTGGCGGCGGGGAAGGCCGCGGCAGCGTCGGACGCCCTCGGCCCGGCAGAGCACGCCCTCTCCCCGGCGGACCGCAGGTCGGAGGGCCTGACCTCGGCCGAGATCGTCGCGCCGCCGCCTCTGCCGTCGTCGTTTTCGTCGATGATGCCGGCGTCGACGGCGCGGTCGAAGAAGTAGGACGACACGTAGAGGGCGCTCGGCCTCCCGGCCCCGCCCCAGGCCCCGTCGAACGAGCACTGGTCCGTCGGAGCGCCGCAGGGCCTCGACTTGCTCATGGCGTCGCGCGCCAGCGACGAGCACCTCGCGAAGGAGGCGGACCCGGCCGCGGCGGCCGCGAGGTCGTGCGTCGCGTCGCCGTAGCGGTACAGCGAGCAGGCCGGCCTCGCCTGGTGGCCCGCCTTCGCCGCCGGGTCCGCCGCCGCCGCCGCTGCGCCCCCGGCCTTTTCTTTGCGGCTCTCCGAGGCGGAGGCGGTCGAGCTCGTCGGCGTCGTCGTCGCGGAGCAGGGGACGGCGGGCACGCAGGGGTGCCCCTCTCCGGCGCCGCCGTTGGTCGCCGTCGCCGCGGCGGCTGCGGCGCTCCTGCTCTCCGTCTCGCCCTGCTTGAGCACCGCGGACCTCCCCGCCATCAGCCCGAATCCCAGGTACGAGTGCACGTACACGGAGTAGCGCTTCCCGCCGCCTGCGAGGGCGCGGACGTAGCCCGGCGGGGCCTCGGAGGCGGCCTTGGGGTCGGAGAGGGCGTAGGCGTGCTGCACGGAGCCTCCGCCTGTTTTTTGCGTTTTTTTTGGTTTTTTTTTTCGTTTTCGTTCCGCGCGAGGAGGCCCAGGGAGAGAGGGGGGGGGGGGGGGGATCGGGTGCGTGGGTGCCTGGAGAGAGCTTTCCTGCGCAGAGTCGAGAGCGCGCTGCCTCGAAAAACCCCTCCGGGACGGGGGCGGGCCAAAAAAAAAAAAAAAAAAAAGAGGGAACCGGGCTTGGCGGGGCAGGCAAGACCCCTGAAAACTCACCCAGATCGATCGCCGCCCCCGGCACCCCCGCGGGCTTCCCCAGGTGCCCCAGCAGATAATTCAAAGTCAGCCACGCGAACGCGCCCTCGGACTGCCCGTCGAGCACCGTCACGCCGTTGCGCGGCTCCACCACGAAAGGGTACTTTTCTCTCAACCGCAAGCGCACGGCGTCGAGGATGTCGTCGGCCTGCTTGCCGGGCAGCAGGCGAAGGCCCGCCGTCGCGCCCACCGTCAGCGTCGTCCTCGAGTGCTGGTCGGCCGGAACGGTCGCCAGGGCCAGGGCCAGCAGCGGGTCGAGCGAGGCGGCGGCCGCCTCGGGGTCGGCCGCGTGCGAGCTCAGCCCCGGCGTCACCGCCTCGAACGTGTCGTCCTCGAGCTCCAAGGTGTTCCCGTCGGCGCCGTGGCCGAAGCGGAAGACATGGACGCGCGAGCCCGTCGACCCGGCGTCGACGATGACGGCGAAGACGTCGTCCCTGGCCGTGGGCTTGTGGTGGCCCTCGATGGGGGCGTCGGCGCCAGCCAGCGAGGGCTGGGCGCCGAGGGCGTCGGCGGCGGCGGAGCTCCGGTGGTGGTGGGGCTGCTGCTGCTGCTGCTGGTTCGGGGAAGTTGAAAACGGCGCCGCGTGCGAGGAGACGTCCGGTAAGGAGGGCGGGTGCGAGAGGGCGAACAGCGCGCCCAGGACGAGGAGCTGGGCGGTTTGGGTTTGGTGTTTTTTTGAGGGCGGGGGAGAAGAGGTCGGACATCGAGCGCCGCGCCTCTTCCTTTCGAAAACAAAAAAAGGAGAAAAAACTCGATGGAAATGGCGCGTTCAGCGCCCGCTGCAGTCATTTTCGAACTCTTCCGACCCGTGTCCACACAAACAGATGCCGGTCCAGTGCGGACCGAGGAATGGAAAGCCGTTCCAGCGAGCGGAAGGCAGCGGGAACGGCGAGAGAGAGAAGCTGCGGGCGATCAGAAGGGCGCTGACCGCCAATCGAGCAACCTCGCTTTCGTTTCCTCTCGCGTTCTCTCGCGTTCTCAAACCTCCTCTCCCTTTCTCTTACCGGGGTCGCGACCGTCAGCACGGCATTCCTCTCCCCTCTGGCGAGGCGCGACCCGAACGAGCCCGAGCCGCTCCTGGCCGGCGGGCGATACATCGGACTCGGCAACGACGACGACACTCTCGTCGGCGACGCCGATGCTGCTGCAGCCGCTGCCGGGACGGCGCTGGCCCCGTTCGTGGTGGCGAGCTTTTCTCTGGAAGAGGAGGAGGAGGATGCGGACCCGCGCGATCGCAGACGTGCTGCGCCGCCGGAGGCGCTAGGGGCCAGCGCGAGGGGAAGAGAGAGAGAGGACGAATCAGATGAATTCGCCCCTCGTGCCTTTTTTTTTTTTCGTGTCTGTGATTGTTACAAGCAGCGCTCTGCAGCTCAACCCCGCCGCTCTCGCTCCTCCTCGTCCCTCTTCCTCGCCTTCGCCTTCGCGGCCCTCTCCTCGCTGTCCCTCTTCAGAGCGCCAAGCAGGTCGCTCGGGATGCTCGTTATGCCTCCTCCGGGAGCAGCGACGGAAGAAGAGGAAGACGGCGACGACGACGAGTCTGAAGAGTCTGAAGAAGAGAGGGAAGGAGGAGGGAACCCGGCCAGGCTCGACTGCTTCCCCATCAGCACCCTCGGAGCGCCCACGATCCCGGGCCTCTCCGCCGGGCCCAGCGTCGCGTACCCGGCCGACGCGTACAGCGCCCTGGCCGCGGCATTTCGTTCGTGGACGTGGAGCAGGACCCAGTTCTGCCTCCAGCGGCCCGCGGCGCGCTCGGCCGCCGCCAGCAGCGCCGAGGCGGCCCCCGAGCGGCGGCAGCGCTCGTCGACAGCCATGCAAGCCACGTAGGCGTAAGACTCGTCGAAGAGGAGGAGGCCTCCGGGCGCCTCATCCGCGTCCGAGAGAGGGGAGTTCGAGGCGCTCCAGCCGCCAAAAAGGCCCTTCATGAGACTGCCGTTGGGTCCGCTGCTCCCGTCGCCGCTGACTCCTCCTCCGCTCGTCGCTGTCTCGTCGTTACCGCTACTCATCAGTCCCGTGACCCCCCACAGCGCCTCGAGCTCCCTCTTCTCGCCCTGGAGCGAGACCTCGACGACTCCGGCGATGGACGGCAGGGAAGAAGAGTCCGAGGAGGAAGAGGTCGAAAACTCGTCGAGAGCGGAAAGGTCATTGTCGTCGTCGCCGTCCCCGCCATCGCTGGCGCCCTTGTCTCTCCTCTTCTTGCCCCGAGCAACGCCGCCAACGCCGACGCCGCTGAACAGCGACCGCAGCGGCGGGACCCTCTCCGCGACCAGGCACACGAAGCCGTCCTCCTGGGAGTACTTCATCTTGGACTGTAGTCCGGAGAGGACCTCACCCTGTTTTTTTGTTGTTGTTGTTGTTTTTAAACAACGGGAAAATTTTGAATCAGAAAAAAATTAGAGAAGACGAGGGGGAAATTGTTTTGATCGAATTCCGTCAACTTTTCACTTCTCTTACCCTGAACTGATAAAACATCAAAGCGTCGAGGGGACCCAGAGGGTAGGACGTGTAGAAAGCTCGCGCCTGGAGCTCCGCGGCCGCGACGATTTCCTCCGGGCTGTTGAACGGGTTTTTTTTCGAAAAAAAGGTCCGAGCGGAGGTTGAGAAATATTGCGAAGGAAGCGGCAATGCTAGCCAATCATTTGCTTGTCGTCATTTTTTCGTACGCGAATTCGAGCCCCAGTTACTCTCTTACCGTATGGGCCTGACACGCCAGCGCGCCCGCTCGCTGGGGGACGAATCAGACCAGGAAGAGGGCCAGGCAGGGAGGGCGGTCGTCTTTAGTGTCGGCGTCTGATTTCGTCGCCGGTGAGGAACGAAGGGAGGAGGAGGAGAATCCCGAAGGCTCGTCGGAGCTCGATGAGTCTGTCGTGGCCACGACGGGGAAGAGGACACGCGTCCCGACGTGCTCACGGACGAGGAGCTCAGGGCGCGCATCAGGAGAGCGAAGAAGAATAAGAAAAGAGAGAAAAAGAGAAGAGTGATTTCTTCATCTTCTCTGACCTCTCTTCTCTTCTCGACCTCTTCTTCTCTCTGCTCTCTTCTTCTCTCTGCTCTCTTCTCTCTCTTTTTTTCCCTTCGTGCGAACGCCCCTCCAGGATAGCAGCAACGGCTCTTTTCTTTTTACAAAATAGGAAACAGATCAAAAAAGAGGGGACAGCAGAGTCTCCCTTGCTCGAATGAGAGGAGGAAAAAGGAGTACAAGAGTAGGGAATCAATCCAATCAAAAATCATCGAGTGAGTGCGGGTTTTTTTTTTTCTTCTTCTTCTCTCTTTAAAAAAACAAAAAACAAAAAACGGAATAAAACCTCTTCATTCACACCGCCTCTTCGTCCTCCTCGTCAACGCTCGCAGCCAGCGCCTCCCCTTCCTCGGACAGGCGCTCGGCCAGGGCCTCGGCCTCCTCGTAGCGCAAATCCGCGAGGGCGGCGTCGAGCGCCGCGGCGAGGGGCGCCAGAGAGAAAGGCCCGAGAAGCGCCGCCTGCCCCGCGTCGCGGAGGCGCGCCGCGTCCTCAAACCTGCCCTCCGCCGCCGCCATCCGGGCCCTGAGCTGCGCGAGGGCGGCCTTGGAGGACGCGCGCTTGAGCGCGGCCCTGGCGCGGGCGGCGGCGGCGGCGAGCGGAGGGGGCTGGGCAGAAAGGGAGGAGGAAGAGGACATGTTGTCGTCGCCGCCGCCGCTCGCTCCGCCATGTCGCCCGAGGGCGGGGTGCCCCGGCGGAGCCCCGAAGCGAGGGGAGTGGATCGCGACGGCGGGACCCCAGGCGGGGGACGAAGACGAAGGAGAGGGAGAGGAGCTCGAGGGGGAGCCGCCGCGCTGCTGCTGGAAGCCGCCGCCGCCTTCGCTCCCGTCGCCATCGTCGGGCGGCGAGCGGGTTGCAATCCGGGCCGCCTCGCGCCAGACCTCGGCGCTGACGAAGATGGGGGCGCCGCAGCGCAGGGCCAGGTTGATGCCGTCGGAGGGGCGGCTGGAGATTTGTTTTGGAAGGGACGAAAAAATGTGTGAGTTTTTCGTTCTTTTTTAAGAATTTTTTTCCTTCCTTCTTCTTTTTTCTTGTCCTTCTTTTTTCTTGTCCTTCTTCCTTCTCCGAAAGGAAAAGAAAGGTTTTGGAATCGAAAGAAACCGCGCGATCTCACCAGTCGATGCAGCCTCCGGCAGAAGAGGAGGCGCCGCCGATCTCACTCCCGCCGCCTCCTCCTTGTCCTCCTCCTCCCCCGGCGGCGACGCACGCGCGGGCGTGGTAGAGGTCCCCGACCAAATCGCAGATCACGACGCGCTCGACGCGCGCGCCCAAGGCGCCCAGGGCCGACGCAAAGACGTCATGAGGGCCCGGGCGCGGGCCGCGGGAGCGGTTGAGGCCGTCGTGGAGGGCCGCGGCGGCGGCGGAGTCTGAAGACGTTTTTTATTATTATTATTCTCGGGAGGGTTTCCTTGTGAGCGTCGTTTTTGAGGCGAGAGCCTGGAATGAAAGAGCTCGGACAAAGGGGGAAAAGAGAGGGGATCCAAAAAAAAAGGCAAGGAAAAAACGAGCGCAGGAGAAGAGGGAGGTTCAGAGGTGGAAAAGAGACGACGAGGACGGACTCCTCGGGGCGCGTCGTTTTGCTCCTCACCCAGCAGAACAAGCATTTTCTCGTCCGTTCCCCTGCGACGGAGGACCAGCTGCGAGTCGCACACGCCGTGCCCCTGGTTGACGGCGTCTACCTCCACGGCAAATAAGCCGTCTTCCAGCGAATCCGGGGTCGCGAAGGCCGGGGCGGGTCCGCGGAAGGGAGAGGAAAGAGGAGGAGGAGCGCATCGAAGCGACGACCGAGTCGGCGACATCGTCGTCATCGGTCGGGGCCTCGTGCCCTGGCGAAGGGCCGCGCTGAAGAAGAGCCGCGCCGGAGGCGCCCTGGAGAGAGATGCGACGGTCGCTTTCATGTCGAGGAGGTCGGTGTGAGCCGGTACGCGGAAGGGAGAGAGCGCGAGGGACGAGAAGAACGCGTGTCGGAGGAGAGCTTGACTTTTTTTTCTCGCCGGGCGTCGCTGAGAAGTGAGGCACCGCGAGCGAGAAGCACGAGCGCGTGCGCGATTCAGAAATAGCAGCAAAAAAAGCAAGGCAAACACCATGAAGCGCCGGGTTCGTCGCCGAAGCAGCGGCCCGTCTGCTGCTCCGCTGCTCCCGTTACTCCTACTTCTCCTGTTCCTCCTCGCCGTATGCCTCAGCGACATCGCCACCCTCGCCTCGGCGCAGTCTGAAGACGGCGACGCGTCCTCCTTTGACGACGGAGAAGAAGCACAGGAGGCTCGCCCGTCGCCGCCTTCTTTGACGCCGCCATCGATCGACGACCTCGCCCCCGGCGCCGTTGTCTCCACGCTCCGCGGCTCGCCGCGCTGGAAGGTCCTGCCCGATCTGTTCGTGCGGCGGACTGCATTGGTCGAGTGCGAAGGCGGACAGGTAAGCAGAGAGAACACAGCAACGAGAGAGCACAGAGGGACAGAGAGGGAAACCAACAGCAGGCATCGACGGCGATTTTCCTCGACCTCCAAAAAAAAAAAACAGGACTTCCGCGTCTTCGTCGCCCGCGACGCCGCGCTCCTGGCGCAGGCCATCGCCTCCGGGTCGCCTCCGGCCTGGTGCGGCTGGCGCCGCGCCGCGGCGAGGGCCGCGCGGGGCGCGCTGAGGGGCGAAGGAGGAAACCCCGGCGGCCTCTCGGGCGTGGCGTCGCGCCTGTTTGGCCTCTTCGGGGCTTCTTCTCCTTCTCCCTCCTCCTCCTCTCCCTCGTCGTCTCCTCGCTCGCTCCCTCCCTGCGAGGCCCGCCTCCCCACCTTTGGTCCCAGCGCCGTCGCCGTCGTTCCCAGAGGAGGAGCAGGAGCAGGAAGCTCCTGCCGCGTCGAGGCGACGCGACGGCTCGACCCGGCCCTCGCCGCGCGCCTCTGCCTCGGCGCGGCGCTCTTCCTGCTCGCGGCCCCGCTCGCGGCCTCGGCCTCCTTCCGCGTCTCCGCGGGGGCCGTCTCCTTCGCCCTGGCCTCGCTGCTCGTGGTGCTCTTCCTCGTCGCCAGGGCCGTGCCCAACAAGAGGCAGCTCGCCGTCGCAGCCGCGGCCATGGGATCCGGCGCGCTCACCGTCGCCCGGCTGCTCTTCGGGCACTGGGTCCCGACGCTCTCCGAGCTGGCCTCCGCGAAGGTCCTGGGGGGGTACGCCGCGTGCTCGCTGGCCGTGGGGGCGGCCGTGGCCTTCTGGTTCGACGACCCGGGCGCGGCGAAGGCGCACGCGATCCTCGCGGCGGCGCTGCGGCTCGCGGGCCTGGGGCTCGTCGCCGGCGGCGTGTCGTCTCCCGCCGTCGGCCTCGCCCTCGCCGGCGCGCTGGCCCTGGCCGGGTTCGCTGGTCCCGGGTGCGCTGGCTCCTGGGCCGAGCTGAGGGAGAGGCGGAGGAGGAGAAAAGGGAAGAGAGCAGCGGAGGCGGAGCGGCGGAGAGCGATGGCGACGACTGGAGCGGGCTCCCCTCCGAGACGGCAGGCCTCCCCGCTTTTCCAGCAGCAGCAGCAGCAGCGCTCCCCGGAGGCGGCTCTCCGCCAGCGCCGCCGCAGCTCCAGCGTCTCGACGGAGGCCTTCGAGTCCCCCGAGCGCTCCACGTTCCCCGCCGCCCTCGCCTCGTCGCCGCAGGGGGCGAGCAGAGGCGGCGGCGGCGAGGAGCAGGTCCAGGGGGGTCTCGGGCGCTCGCCGTCGCGGTCGCCGGCGGCGCCCCTCCTCTCTTTTCTCCGCCGCCCGCCCACCGCCTCCCCCTCCCCGGCCCGTGTCGTCTCGGCTCCTCGCCCGACGGCTCCTCTGCTCGTTTCGTCAGCCGCGGCGGTCCCGCTCCCGAGCGCGCACGAAGAGGAAGAAGTAGAGAGAGAAGAAGAGCGAGAAGATGAAGGAGAAGGAGAAGAGAGCGCCGACCAGCGGCGGCGGACGACGACGACGAGCGAGTTCCGGCCGTCGCAGCAGCAGCAGCAGTCGGGGGGCTGGCAGCGAGAGCGAGAGGAGCCGCAGCAGCGGCCCGCCCCTCTTTCTCGCGCCCTCCTCGCGGCGACGGCGTCCGCGGCGACCTCGACCCCGACCCGCGGCCCCCAGCACCCGCGGCGGTCCGATTCCCGCGCGAGCGCCGGCCCGCTCCCGCTCCGCTCCCCGCTCGTCGACCGGGGGCTCCTGCTGAACGAGGCCACCGGGAAGACCATAAAGATCGGAGCGGCGACCTATAACAGGCTCGTGCTGGAGGGGTACACGGTCGACGAGGGGAGGGGCACGCTCTCCCCGCCGGCGAGGGCGAGGAAGCGCGAGGGAGGCGGCGGCGGCGGAGGGGGCGTGAGCAGCCTGCGGCCGCGGACCCGCAACGGTTGAGTTTTTGTTTTCCCTGTATTTTCTCTTGCTCCTTTCCTCGGCACCCCGCATCAGTGTGTAGAATTTTATACATTGTAGAGCACTTGAGAACGAATGAAAAAACACGACAAGAGGAAGGAAGGGTTTTCACTCAGACCCGGAAGACGACGGAGACGAGGAAGACCTCGTCGACCTCGACCGCCTGTCTCTGCGACGCTGCTTCTTCTTCTTCTCCTTCTTGCTCCTCTTCTTGTCCTTCTTCCGCTTCTCCTTCTTGTGTTTTTTCACGCCGCCGCCGCCGCCGAGCTGCTCCAAAACGGCCAGAGCGGCCTCGACGGAAGTGATCGCCGGAGGCGGAGGCGGGGGCAAGGCGCCGCCGCCGCCAGCCCTCGTCAGCTCCTCCTCGGCCCTCTGCGCCGCCTCCTCCGCAGCGACCGCGGCGGCGGCCGCGGCAGCCGCCTCCTCGGGCGTCTCCTGCACGAGGTCGTATTCCCTCCCCGACGCGCCCTTGTATTTCTCGGCGGCGAGGTGGCCCCACTCCACCGCGTCGCCCTTTTGCGCCACGGCTCCCGCCGAAGCCCCCGCCGCAGCAGCAGCAGCAGCCTTCGCGCCGCCTCCTCCTCTCCCTCCCGCCGCCGCTCGCTCCCCGGTCGGGTCCAGGTCCCGCCCCGAGGCCTGGTCGACCACCTTGGCAGAACACGAAACCTTGGCGGGCAGCGGCGCGCCGGTCTCTTCGTCGGCGCGGGCGGGGACGACGTCGACGATTTTCACAAACAGGTCGCTGCCGACGGGCACCATCTCCCGCACCGCGGCCTCCTTCTCCTCGTCGGTGGCCTCCTTCAGCCGCGCCATGTCGAGCCCCTCGGCTATCTGCGTGATGTGGAGCAGCCCCTTGCCGGAGAAGCCTTCGAGGAGGACGAAGGCGCCGAACCTGGCGGCGGAGGCGACGCGCGCCCTGACGACCGCGCCGACGGCCGGCGGGAGCGGCGAGAGCGGGCCGCCGTCGCCCGGGGGGGACACGGGCCTGGTGCGCCCCCCTCCTCGCGTGCTCCTTCCCTCGCCGCCGCCGCCGCCGCCGCCGCCGCCCCCGCCGCCGCCCGCGCCGCCTCGGGCGTCGAAGCCCGGCGCCGTCGCCCTCCCCTCGGGGTCCAGGTCCGAACCGTCCTGCTGCGACACGGCCCGCATCGACGCGCTCACCCGCAGCCTCGGCGGCCGCTTCCCCCCTCCGCCTCCCTCCTCCTCTCGCGTCACGCCGACGATCTTCACCCACACCGTCGAGCCCACGGGCGCGAAGAACTCGAGCGCCCTGCGCCTGTCCTCCTCGCCGTCGTCGCGCGAGAGGCGCGAGGTCTCCTCGGAGACGGCCGAGGCGTGCACGAGCGCCTGCACCGGGCGGCGATGTCGTGAGGGAGGAGGGGCGTCCGGGCTCTCCTGCAGCAGCTCGACGAAGGCGCCAAAGGGCACGACGGAGCGCACGACGGCCTGGAGGATCTGGGAGGGGCGCGGCGGGGACGGCGCTCGGAGGGGCGGAGGGGCCGACGGTGGGGGAGGAGGCGGGAGCGGCGGGAGGTGGTGCTGCTGCTGCGGCTGCTGCCGCTGCTGCAGAGGCGACCACCGGCTTCGCCGTCGCCCCCCCTCCTCCCGTCGAGTCTCCTCTCGCGACCTCGAACGGGAGCGCCTGTGACTGGGATCCCGCCCTCGAGGCGACCTCGAGCGCCGCCTCTGGTCCCGCTCTGGAGACCTGGAGCGCGAGCGCGTCCTGCGGCGGCGGCGCCCGGGGCTCCTCGAGCGGGAGCGAGAATGCCGAGCCATTTGTTTTGATGTCAAACGCTTTTTGTGTCAAGTTCATTCTCTTCGGCTTTCTTTCTTTCTCTTCTTCGGAGGAGGCGGAATGCGCCCTCTGGCGAGTGTCTCTGGCCTCGCCAGCACCAGCGGCAGGGGCACCAGCGGCGGCAGGTCCGAAAGCTTGCGGCCTGTCGCAGTGCAGCTCCTGCTGGAACAGGGGCAGAGGCAGAGGCCAGGGAAGCACCTACGCCGTCGACGGCTAGGTGCTCTTTGCTCGCCGAAAATACCGACGGTGACGCCTTGCATCGGCCTCGTCGCGCGACCTTGTTCCTCGGCGTTCCGGGTTGCCGCCACGAGCGATGCCCAGGTTCGCTTGTCTTTTGAATTTCAATCACGATGAGGAAATCAAGAATCGACATGGCCCTTCTATCCGCTAGCAAGCTCTTCGAAATGTCGTTTCAATCCCAAAAACACAACCTCCTCTCTCTCCGTCTCGCTCCCCCCTGTTCCCTCCTCAAAAAAAAAACGCCAGCCCTCTTTCGGCACCGATCCTCCCGCTCCTCCGACCTCGCCATCCTCCTCCTCGTCGTCGTCGTCGTCCTTCGCGACCCCGGCGGGCCGCTCTCTCGTCGAGCTCGCGGCGGCGTGGGACGCCTTGGCCCCGCGCCTCCCCGCGGTCGCCTCGGCTGCGGCGACAGCCTCTTCCTCTTCCTCGTCACCGGACTCCTCCTCCTCTGGGGGCCCGGGCCCGGCTGCCGCCGCGCGGGTCATCCTGGATGCCCTCAAGCTCGCCGTGTCCCGCGCGCCTCCCAGGCCCGTGCTGCCGACGACGCCCGGGGAACAGAGTTGCAGCGGCAGCATCAGCGCCGCCGACGGAACACCAGCCCCGCTCTCCTCCCCTCCGCCGCCGCCGGCCGCGCTCGCCGCGTCCGCCGCCCTCGGCACTGCCTCTCGCCTCGCCGACCTCGCCTCCCGCGGCCTCCCTCTCGACGCCGACGCCATCGCAGCGGGAATCGTCGCGGACGCCGCGGCCGACGGCAGGCTCTCCGTCGCGGACGCCGCGGCGCGCCTCGGCCCCGGCCCCGCCGCGCTGCTCCAGGACGTGCTCGCGCTGCGGAGCCTGCCGCGGAAGGCCGACTGCTACGACGATGAGGCCGCGGCGCAGCTGCGCGAGGAGGCGCTGGCTCTCTACGACGGGCGGGCCGCGATGGTGGAGGTCGCGAGGAGGGCCGCGGCGATGTCGATGGGGAACCAGAACAATGGCGACAGGAACGGAAACAGCGACAGCGCCCCGGCGCCGCCGTCGTCCTTTTCGGCCTCCTCGACGCTAGTCTCGCCCGCGGCAGCCAGGCAGATCGCCGCGCTCGAGTCCCTGCAGCTCTACGGGCCCCTCGGCCACGCGCTCGGCATGGGCCCCGTCGCGGCCGAGCTCGAGGACGCATGTTTCCAGGAGCTGTTTCCGTCGAGTTACGCCGAGACGGCGACGTGGCTGCGGAGGGAGGCCGGGGCCTACCGCAGCGCCCTGGGCGCCGCCGCGGAGAGACTCCAGCGCGCTCTGGACGATCACGACGCGCGCAGCGGCGGGGAGCTGGACCGGCTGGCGGCGCGGCTCGAGGTCGTCGTCAGGACCAAGTCGCTGTTCTCGACGATGAAGAAGCTGCTGCGGCTCGACGACCTGTCTGCCGGCGGCAGGGAGAGGGTCGCACTTTTCGACTTGCTGGGCATGAGGGTCGTTGTTCACCCGAAGGACGAAGGGGAGGGAGGAGGAGGAGGAGGAAGAGGAAGAGGGGCGGCGGCGGAAGCGGAAGAGGCCGAGGAGGGAGGAGAAGTGGAAGAGGCCGAAGGAGAAGAGGAGGAGACAATCGTGGTGTTTTCTTCTGGAGGCGCCGCCGCCGCCGCCTCGTTTCCTCCGCGATTGGCTGAATCGGCGGCGACGGAGCCGCTGCCGCTGCCGCGCCCGTCGTCCCCGTCTCAGGCCGAGCGGGACGCCATCGCTGCCTGTTACCTCGTCCGCGACGTCGCCTCGGCGCTCTGGCCCCCCGTGCCCGGGCGATCAAAGGACTACATCGCGCGTCCGAAGCCCAACGGCTACGCGAGCCTGCACCTGACCGTGCGGCCTTTCGGCGGCGCCGAGGCCGCCGTCGTCGACCTGAGGGGGGGAGGCAAGGACGACAGCATCGGCGGCGGCGAGGAAGAAGACGGGAGCGACGGGAGCGGGTTCGAGACCGGGAGCGGCTACGTGACTGACGGCAGCGTCGAGGCCTCTTCCGCGTCCGAGGAAGGGCCCGCGCTGGAGCTGCAGATCAGGACCGCGAGGATGCACGCGTCTGCGGAATTCGGAGAGGTAAGGTTGAAAGTTTTCCCCTTTTTCTTCCTTTCGGGGGGCGGGGCTGAGGTCTTGCGGGGAAAACCCCCAAAGGGAAGCAAAAAAAAAACTCACTCTCTCGCGCCCGCTCTCTTTTTTCGTTTTTTTTCACAAACAGGCGGCTCACACGGCCTACAAGGGCGGGCTCGCCAGAGAGCGCGCCGCTGCCCTCGCGGCCTGGACCGCGGCCGCGGCAGCCAGCGCTGCCAGCGACTGGAGCGGCTCCTCCTCCGAGGACGACGACGACGGCGAGGCCGCCGCGAGCCTTCCTCTGCTCCCTCTTTCCTCTTCCTCTTCTTCTTCCGTTTCTCTGCTCCCGTCTTCCTCTGTTTCATTTTCCTCTTCCTCCTCTTCTCCTCCGTCTTCCCCTCCGTGGACTAAGAGGCGGCAGGCCGCCGCGGCACTCTTCGCCCACCTCGACGCTAACGGAGACGGAAAGGTGTCGGTGGAGGAGCTGGCCGCGGCGCTCAGGGACATGTCCTTCTCGGACGACGCTTCGAGCTCCGAGGAGCTTCGTTCGGTCGCACGGAGGCTCATGGCGACTGCCAAGAAGGGGGCCAGCTGGCTCTGTTCCGAGGAAGAGATCGAAGAAGAGGACAGTCTTTCTCTGGATGCGTTTCTGGAAATGATGAACCAGGTACGCGTTGAGTTTTTTTTTGCTTTTTTGCTTTTTTGCTTTTTTTTCCACCATCTTCGACAACAAAAACTAAAAGGCGATGACGAAACTTCCCCGTCAGGGGAGTAAGAGAAGTCGACGCTCGTCCTCCTCCGGAGGGCGGCGCTGGGGCTCAACAACTCTAAATTCCAATTGATCCTTCGGAGCCTTCAAGTTTTTTTGCTCTTCCTCGGCGTTTTTTATCTTTGGAAACTATTAAAAACTGACACCGCACCCCCGGAACCGAATTCGAAAAACAATTTCACAGTCTGGGGCCTCGGCAGAGTTTGCTCCGATGGCCAAGGAGGGCGCGGCTTGCATCGACAGCGACGACGAGGGCGACGACGGCGGCAAAGGTTAGAGAGAGGCGGGGGGCACTTCTCGACGTCTGCGGAGGCGATTCCCTTTCCTTTCTTCCCTCTCGTTCTTCTTTTTCCTCCCTCTTTTTCCTATCTGTTTGTAAATTCGCGAGATCAATTTGTATCAAAAATTTAACTTCTTCGTTCCTGTCTTTGCGAGCGAGCGAGCGAGTGCGCGCGCGCTTGGGTGAGAAGAGGAAAAGTGTTTCCTTTTTTCTTTTCGAGAGCCCGAGGTCGAGAACAGCTCTTCACACAAAACTTTTCTCGCACTGCTCTCAAGAACGAAACGATGGCAGCAGCAACTCGAGCCCCATCGCTCTCCCGCTCGTCCAGCGGGGCGATGAAGCCCTCCCGCTCCCTCTCGCTCGAGTACCCGCTCGACCTGATTCCTGCGGGAGGCTCCGAGGTCGTGCGCAGCTCCGCGGCGCCGATCAAGCACGAGAACAAGGACGCCGCGGGCCACTACTTCCACGAATTCGCGCTGCGGCAGGCCGGCGTCGTCGGTAAGCTCGAAAGAGTTTTTTTTTTTGCTTCCTTCTCTCTCTCTGAATCTCCCCCTCCAGGGCCAAGTGGAGGGAGCGCTTTCTTCCCACAACTCGCAGGCCTGGAGATGCGAGCGTGCTGACGTCATCTGCGGGGATGGAGGAGCAAAAGAGCGGAGAGAGCGAACCACGACTGGGAGGCGGCGAAGCGAAAAAAGGGGACGCGAACGAATGTTGGGGACACATTCGACGGCGGCTGCTTCAGCCGTCGGCAGCTGGGCGACGCTCGACGGCGGAGAAACGGCGTTGCCTCCTCTCTCTTGCTGCCTCTCCCTCTCTGCCTCTGTGACCCGCTCGCTCGCTCTCCCCCCCCCCCCCCCTTCCCCCGTCTCTTCTCCGTCTCTTGCACTGTTCTCCAGCCTTTCAACACTTTTGCTCACATTTTCGCGCCTCTTTCCTTTCTGATTGAAAAACACACGCTCGATCAAAATCGTTATCCTCCACCGACCCCCCCCAAAAAAAAAAAACCTCAGTCGACGCCGACAGCGACGACGGCTCCTCCTCCGACGGTGACGCGTCCAACCCCTCCTCCAACAAGCTCCACCGCGCCCCCTCCTCGGCCGCCTCCGACGACGGCGGCGGCAACGCCAGCGACGGCGGCGGCAGCAACGCCCCGCCCTCCGACTGGAAGCCGCGCTCCAAGAAGAGCAAGAAGGACAAGAAGGGCAAGAAGAGGATTGACCTGTACGAATTGTTGGGACTGCAGAACGCGCGCTGGACCGCGACCGACAAGCAGATCCGCGACGCGTACAAGCGGGCCGCGCTCGAGCACCACCCGGACAAGGTGGCCTCGGCGGCGAGGCAGCGCGAGAATGAGAACGCCGCGGCCGCAGCCGAGGCGGAGGCGGAGGGAGGGGCCGCCGCCGGCGGCGACGAGAGCTCGTTCGACCAGGACGCCGCGGAGGCCCACTTCAAGCTGGTGCAGGAGGCGTACGAGACGCTGTCGGACCCGGCCCGCCGCAGGGAGTTTGACTCCACGGACTGGTTCGACGATACGCTGCCGCAGGAGGTCAGCGGCGAAGAGGAAGGAGCGTTTTACACGACGTTTGCGCCTGCGTTCAAGCGCCAGGCGCGCTGGAGCGCCGCGCCCGGCGGCGCCGGCGCCGCTCCGGAGCTCGGCGACGCCGACACGCCGTGGGACCAGGTCGACAAGTTCTACGACTTCTGGTTCGCGTTCAAGTCGTGGCGCGAGTTCCCGCACGAGGACGAGGAGGACGTCGAAGGGGCCGAGTCGAGGGAGGAGAAGCGGTGCGCTTGTTGTTGTTTCTTCCCTCCTTTTTTCGGGTTTTGAGGTCGACAAGAAGGAAAAAGTCGAAGAAACCGGGGGAAAAAAACTCACGCTCTTTCTCCTCGGTTCATCCGTACCCACCACTCGAACACCCCAAACTCCAGGTGGCTCGAGAGGCACAACTCCAAGCTCCGCGAGGCCGGCAAGAAGGACGAGCGGAAGCGGCTCCGCGCCTTCGTCGAGCTCGTCTACGAGAAGGACCCGCGCGTCCTGGCCCGCAAGGAGCAGATGAAGAACGCGCGCGCGTCGCGGGCCGCGGAGAAGGCCGCGGCGAGGAACGCCGGCGCGAAGGCCGAGGAAGAGGCCAGGGCCAAGGCCGAGGCCGAGGCCGCGGCGGCGGCCGTCGCCGCCGCCGAGGCCGCGGCGGCGGCCAAGAAGCTGCGCGAGCGCGAGAAGAAGGCGGCGCAGAAGGCGCGCTCGCGGCTCCGCGCCGCCGCCGCGGCCGCCGGGGTCGTCCCGGGAAGCGCAGTCGACGACGAGGTCGAGTCGCTCTGCGCGGCCCTGGAGGCTGCGGCGCTCGACAAGCTCACCGAGGCCATCGCGGGCGGCTCCCCCCCCGAGCACGCCGTCGCCGTCGCCGCGGGCAGGGTGGCCGAGAGCAAGGACGCCGAGAAGGAGGCCCGCGACGCGGCCCGCAAGGCGGCCGAGGCCAAGGCGGAGGCCGAGGCCAAGGCGGAGGCCGAGGCCAGGGCCCGCGCGTGGACCGACGAGGAGGTCCGGCTGCTCACGCGCGCCGTCGGCAAGCTGCCCTCGGGCACGCCCAAGCGCTGGGAGGCCGTGGCGGCGCAGGTGCGGACGAGGACCGCCGACGAGTGCGTCGCGATGGTGAAGCACGGGCTCGCCGCCGGAAAGTTCTCGGCCGCCGCCGCCGGCGGCTCGTTCACCGTCCCGGCCAAGCGGGCCGGCAACGTGGTGATCAAGGACGCCGCGACGAGCAGGGAGACCAGCTTCACCGACGTCGAGGTCAGGCTCGTCGGCGAGGCCGCCAGGGCGCTCGCGCCGTCGAGCTCCTCCGGCGGCCCCGCTTCCGCTTCCGCTCCCCCGGCCAAGGCGGCCGCCGAAAGTGACGCTCCCTCCTCCCCTCCGGCCTCCCCCGCCCCGGCCGACGCCCCTGCCTGGACCGAGGAGCAGGAGCTGGCGCTCGTGCGGGCCCTCAAGACGTTCGGCAAGGAGCTCGCCGCCGAGGAGCGCTGGGCCAAGGTCTCCGCGGCGGTCCCCGGCCAGAGCGCCGCCGCGTGCCTGCGGAGGTTCAAGGAGCTGAAGGCCGCGGTCAAGAGCACGAAGAAGGAGGGGTGAATCGATAGCGTGTTTTTTTGTTTTAGGTAGGGATCCCAAGGTCGGCGGGAGGCGCGGAGGGAGAGAGGGTTGGGAGAGGGGGAATGAGAAGAGAGAAAAGAGGGGGCGAGAGCAATGAAAAAAAACAGAATTGTCTGGGGTGAAGAAAAAAAGAAAGAAAAGACAAAGAAGAAAAAGTCTCTTCTCGTTCTTCTCTCTTCTCTCTCCCTCCTTATCGCTCTCCTTGGCCTCTCTCCCTCTCGCCCACGCTTCTCCCGCAGCGGACGCACAGACTGAGAGAAAGAGAGAGAGAGAGGGGAAGAGCGGGAGAGCGCACAGAGAGAGACAGAGAGTGTTGGTCTCCTCCAGTGTAGAGAGAACGTTTTTTCCCCTTCATCATGCAGCGAGCCTCTTCGTCGTTGCTGCTCTCCGCGGCCGCGGCCGCGGCAGCGCGCTCTGCTGCCCGCCGCGAGGCGGGGCTCCTCGCGAGCTGCAGCAGCAGTAGCAGTAGCATCAGCTGTTCTATCGGAAGCAGCAGCAGCAGCAGCAGCAGGTAAGGAGAGAGGGAAGAAGAAGGCGACGATCGTCGCCAAACGAGAACAAGAACGATCGACCGCCCCCCAAACAACAACCATGCCCTATTCCTCGCCGAAAATACCCGCAACCGCCCTCACGAGCGACCCCTCCCCCGTTGTGGCGTTCACAACACGACGTATCATTCTGCAAAAACAGGTGGACGGCATCAGCGTTGCACGGATGCGCCTCGTTCAGCAGCAGAGCGAAGTCGCCACCGTCGATGTTTTCGACGCCGCCGGCGTCTTCGTCGTCGTCGCCCTCGCCCTCTTCTCCGGCGGCGCTCTTCTTCTCTCCCTCGACCTCCTCCATCCGCCGCTCCTACGCCTCCTATCCCCCGCACACCGCCCTGGGCATGCCGGCCCTCTCGCCCACTATGTCCCACGGCAACCTCGCCGCTTGGCACGTCAAAGTCGGCGAAGAAGTCAAACCGGGAGACTCTCTCGCCGACGTCGAGACGGACAAGGCTGTGATGGGGTGGGAGAACCAGGACGACGGCTTCGTGGCCGCGCTGCTGGTGCCCGACGGGTCCAAGGACATCCCCGTGGGGGCGCCGCTTCTGATCCTGGTCGAGGAGAAGGGCGACGTGGCGAAGTTCGAAGGGTACAGGCCCCAAGAGGAAGAGGGAAGAGCTGCCTCCGATTCCGTTGCTGCCTCCGCCTCTGGTGCTGCCTCCGCCGCCGCCTCTCCGTCTTCTACGTCGCCGTCGTCCTCGTCGCCGGCTCGCCTGATCGGGCCGGCAGCGGCGCGGATCCTCCGCCAGGCGGGGCTCTCGCTCTCCTCCGTCTCTCTGTCGGCGACGGGTCCCAAGGGCACGTTGACAAAGGAGGACGCGGTCGCCGCCGTCGCCGCCGCCAGGAGCGGAGGAGGCAGCGGAGGCAGCAGCGGAGGCAGCAGCGCGGCCGAGCCCGCCGGCACCGCCTCTTCGCCCTCCGCCGCTGCCCCTGCCGCTGCCGCGCCGAAGAAGAAAGCGGCAGCAGCCCGCGCCCCGCCCCTCGGCGCCCTGCCCGCGCCGAGGCCCGGCGCTGAGTTCGACGACGTGCCCCACTCGCAGATGCGCCGCGTCATCGCGTCTCGCTTGACTGCCAGCAAGTCCGGCGTGCCGCACGCCTACTACCGCGCCGACGCCGACCTTTCGGCCCTGACGCGCCTGCGGGCGAGCCTCAAGAAGAAGTCCGGAAAGCCGCCCTCGGTCAACGACTTTGTGATCGCCGCCGCGGCGCGCGCACTGCGGGCGGTGCCGGAGCTCAACGTCTCGTTCGACGCCGCCGCCGCGGGCTCTCCGGAAGCCAGGCCCTCCCCTTCGGCCTCTGTCGATGTCTGCGTCGCCGTCGCCACGGAGGGCGGGCTCATCACCCCCATCGTCAAAAACGCGGACGGCAAGGGCGCCGCGGCGATCTCGGCCGAGGTCGCGGACCTCGCGTCGCGCGCCCGCGCGGGCAAGCTCAAGCCCGAGGAGTTCACGGGCGGCTCGTTCACCATCTCGAATTTGGGCATGTTTGGCGTCTCGCACTTCTCGGCCATCATCAACCCACCGCAGGCGGCGATCCTGGCCGTCGGCGGCGCGAGGCACGAGGCGGTGGAGGCCGACGGAGGGAAAAGAGGCGCGAGGAGCCTGACGTTCGTCCCTCGGCTCGCGCTGACTCTCTCCGTCGACGCTCGGGCCGTGGACGGGGACGCTGCCGGCGCCTGGCTGGACGCGTTCGCCGCGGCGCTGGCCGAGCCGGAGACGCTGCTGCAGTAGTAGTAGTAGTAGAGAGTTTGGTGTTTTCGAGTTCTAGAAAAGAGGAGGAGAGATAGAGAGGAGTTGAAAGAGAGAGAGAGAGAGAGAGAGAGAGAGAGAGAGAGAGGAGTTGAAAGAGAGAGAGGGAGAGAGAGAGTGTGTTAAATTTTCCGACAATTCCGAGACCACAGACTCAAAAAAAAAAAAAAACTCTAGGGTTTCTCTATACCGCGAAAGCAGGAAGCGCGCGCAGCGATGGAAGGAAAGAGAGAGGGGGGAAATTGACACGAAAAAAAAACGAAAATAAAAAAACTCTTCTCTCTCACGCCGTTAGCTGCTTGCTTGCTTTTTCTGCTCTCTCTCTCTCTCTCTCTCTCTCTCTCTCTCTCTCTCTCTCTCTCTCTCTCTCTCTCTCTCACTCTCTCGATGTACGGTCGCTCAA
>Ga0315289_10000236_pt1 | contig 87848 bp, 71 predicted proteins | sample YL17G11_40_MG_FD_203452 | JGI IMG/M metagenome (GOLD analysis project Ga0315289, IMG submission 203452) | Sediment microbial communities from Yellowstone Lake, YNP, Wyoming, USA - YL17G11_40 | ecosystem: Environmental > Aquatic > Freshwater > Lake > Sediment | place: USA: Wyoming | collected...
TCCACCCAGACCTGCTCCGAGTGCGGGGCGGTCAGGAAGGTCAAGCTGACCTTGGCGGACCGCGTTTTCGTCTGCGACATGTGCGGCTACGAGGCGGACCGCGACTTCAACGCCTCGCGCAACCTGAAAAACCTTATACCCGTGAACTGCGGGGAATCAACGCCTGTGGAGAGGAAGGCTCTGGCCCGCCATGCGGGTGAAACCGGCCTCTGTGAAGCAGGAATCTTAGTGGGTGAGTCTTATGAACATAAATACTCAACTAGGACAGTTAGATGAAGACCGACTCGCACATCGGTATTTTGTCTGGACGACTCGGAGAGGGTAGTTAGGCCGGCCGGCGCCTATGCCGGAGGGCGAGATGCAAAGGTTCGCGGAGAACTACTGGTTCGGCGATCCGTTCATGGGCCTGTCGAGGAGACTGCACGAGTACCGGGTCCGCGCTGCGAAGGTTGTCACGATCTTTGATTGAGGTCGACAGCTTTGAACCTTGTGTTGTTTTTGCGCCGCGGCGCGGGCGGCAGGAGATGAACATGGAAACCCGCGACGATTCATATCACAAGAGGGCGCTCAGGAGGCGGACGGCCCGCAGGGCCGTGGCCGCCGATCCGATGAGCGCCGCCGACAGGGCGCGGCTCGGGAGCGACAGGGCGGTGGCGGCGGAGGTCGTCCGCCGGGCGCTCGGCCACGTGGCGTCGTCCGGCGAGGCGCTGTCGGACGACGGGTCAGGGTTCCGTTCAGAGGACAGATACGAGGAGATGGCCGGGCGCGTGCTCGCGTCGTTCGGCGGCCTGGCCGAGGAGTCGGCCAGGCACGTCGAGGCGATCCTCCTGCGGGCCTGCTCCACCGACGCGTTCTGGCGGGTCGCCGCCGGCGTGGCCGCGCGACTGGGCGAGGGCGGGGGAGCCGACCCGGGCGAGGTCGCCGCCGAGGTGCCGCTTCCGGCCGGCATGTTCCCCGAGGCCAACAGGGTGGAGATGGGCGACCCGCACACCCAGGTCGTGATCGGGCCCCTGTTCGCCACAGACACCCTGTCGTTCACCGTGTACCCCCTCCACGGCGGCCGCCGCGGGTCGCACCCGATACGGGTGCCGATATCGGAGCTCATGCGGCGCAGCGGGAGCGGCGCCGCCAACTGGATCTCCTCGTGGGAGGGCCGGACGCTCGTCTTCTCGTCCGGAGGGTCGGCGGTGCGGTTCGAGCACGACGACCTGCTCGGCATGTGGCCCGGGCCGGCTCCGGACCGCGGGTCCGTCGAGGGCTGGACCGTCCTCTCGGACTAGAGCCGCTAGAGTCATATCCCTCCGCGCGCGGATTTGTGTTGTTTTTCATCCCCAGCGGCCCCCGGTGTGGGTACGCGTGTGGAGCGCGGCCCGTGGTGAGATTGGGCATTTGGGTCGCTGCCCGGCCGCGGCGGTTTCGGGGCGCAGGACCAGCCAAGCTGCTACCGAAGGAGAGGCACACAAATGGCGAGACGAGAATGGAACGTGAGCGTGAGGAAGGACGGCGGGGCCGTCCGCGTCTACCGCTGGGGCAAGCTCCAGGAGGAGCTCAAGCCCGGCAAGGACACCTACGACATGCCCGCGGAGGCGATGAAGTTCGCGGAGGATCTGCACCAGGAGCTCGTGAAGTTCTCCTCGCGGAAGGTCGCCGACCACGACGTGCAGAGCGAGAAGAACCTGAAGAACGAGGCGACCGGGGCGGCCGTGACTGGCAAGCCCAGCCCGACGACGTCGAACATGGCGGACAAGGTCGCGAGGCTCCAGAGCGAACTGAGGAAGAAGGACGCGCAGCTCCGCCAGGAGCGCAGGCGCCACGTGCTGGAGGTCAAGGCCCGCAGGGGCGCGAAGCTCGCCGAGATCCTCGTCGGGAGGGGCGTCCTGGCTGAGACCGAGAGGGATGTCAAGGCGTTCGTCAAGGACGTCGCGATGATGTCCGACGACGAGATCGTCCGGCTCGAGCACAAGGCCGCCGGCGAGTCCGAGTTCGCCAGCGTCGAGGAGGCCGAAAGGGCCGAGAGGGCGTACAAGCGCGAGGCCCGCATCCTCATCCGCAAGGCTGAGGAGGCGCACGAGTCCGGCGACACCGCGGCGGCCGACAAGCTCGACGCCGCCGGCGACGACGCCACGAAGAACGCGGCGTGCTGCCGGGCGTTCATCCGCGCCGCCGCGCACAAGGGCACCATGGGAACCTGCAAGGGCTGCGGGAAGCCGTCCTTCCTCTGCGACGGCACCTGCGCCAAGGCCGAGGCCGGCAAGGCTCCTGAGGACGCCAAAATCCCCGGCAAGGCCGAGGAGAAGGGCGCGTCCGCCGAGGCCGGGGCGGACGAGAAGACCGCCGACCACGACGTGCAGGAGGAGAAGAACCTGAAGAACGACCCCAAGGGCGTCGCCGTGACGGGGAAGCCGAGCCCCAGCACGAACACCAAGGCCAGCGACGCCGGCGTCAAGAAGGAGGCGTCCAAGGAGGCCGCCGACCCGCTGGAGACCCTGAGGGCGCAGCACATCGCGACCGCGGGCATGTACCGCAAGATGGCCGACGACGCGGAGGAGCGAGGGGACTTCATCGCGGCCGACACGTTCGATCACAAGGCCGACGTCTGCGAGGATCTTGCCAAGGACGCCGCCGTCGAGAGGGCCGAACCCGAGCCCGAGCTCGCCGGAGCCGGCGACACGGAGATCCGAGAGGCGTCGGATGCAACGGAGCGAGAGGCCTCCGAAGAGGCTTCGACGGAGGACACAGATGGCCCCAGCGAGGGGACCGCGAAGGCGGCCTCCACCGAACTCGAGCTGACGGACGACATCATCGATGCCGCCGTCACGCCGATCGAGGTGCAGGCGATGCGGTCGGCCTCCGGCGGGCAGCGGCGCCGTGAACCGTCGCGTGTGGACCCGAAGACGAGTGGCGTGATGAGGATCGCGGGCGCCGACGAGAACGCTGCCTCGCACGACGAGGACGTCGCGGCGCTCGAGGGACTCTGGACTCGCGTCCCCCGTGAGTAGTTTTGAGTGTGGCCTCCGGATGTTCCGGCGCCACGGGTCACATGGTCTGAAGGAGGGCAAGTAGGATGTTGAAGATCCACTATGCAGCTTTTCGGGACACGCTTCCCGTCCTGAAAACGGCCGACTTCACCCGCACGAACGTAAAGTACACGGCTGGCGCCCCGGCGCCGCTTGGCGCCGACTACCCTGACGGGCAGCTCGGCGGCCATGTCGTCGTGCACACCGGCTCGTACGAGGTGGGCGTCATGACGGACCCCGACGAAGCGCCGATCGGCCTGTTCATCAACGACGCCGCCGGCTCGCCGTTCGAGAACACCCCCGCGGTGGGTTCGGGCAAGTCGCCGTTCGTGTCCGGGAGCGGTTCGGTGTGCGAGGTCGACATCTTCGAGACGTTCGACAGCGCGGGCGACCTGCTGGTGTACACCGCGGGCAACCTGCTGTACGGCTCGGCGAACGGCCTCGTGACGAAGGAGTTGGTGGGCAGCGGCCCGTCGCTCGGGACGTGCTACCGCACGCCCGGCGTGGCTGGCTTGCTTGGTGTTCGGATCCTGTAAGCCGGCAGGCCCGAGGCCGGGCCCGGAGCAGACCCGAACTTGATGAGTGCTGGAAACTCAGAGAGAGGTGAAGACAATGAGTATGAAGCTCGCAAACCTGAGCCCTGAGCAGAAGGAACGCATCGTCGCCAAGCTTCTGTCCACGCCGCAGGGCAAGCTGAAGCTGGCCGCATCGATGCAGAACCCTCTGCGCGAGAGGCTTGACTACGAGGGCGTGTTCCGGCGCGCGGCGGTCGTCGATCCGCTGCCGCAGGGCGCCCTGCCGTACTACGACAAGGACGTCGACGTCCCCGCCGTCGTCATCGGCGAGGAGGGGCAGACGCCCGAGGTGATCGTGAAGGGCAAGAGGATCTTCATCCCGCTGTTCGAGCTCGGCTCGAACCCGAAGATCCCGTTCACCCAGGTCAAGGAGCGTCGGTACAACCTGATCGACCGCGCGCAGGACAAGGCCAAGCAGGAGATCCAGGCCGCTGAGGACACTCTCGGCTTCTCCGCTCTGGACGTCGCCCTGACGGCGGTCAATCCGGCCACCGGCGTCCTCTTCAACGCGCCGATCGCCGTCGCCGGTTCGCTGGACCGCGACTCGCTCTCGGACGCGTACGCCGAGGTTGAGAAGCACGACCTCCGCGTCGCCAGGCTGTTCATGAACGCCCGGGACTACTCCGACATCCGGAAGTTCGGGCGCGACCAGATCGACCCGGTGACCCAGAAGTCGTTGCTGAACACCGGCCTCATGGCCATGCTGTGGGGCGCGGAGATCATCGTGTCCCGCGTCGTGGAGGTGGGTTCCGTCTACATCTGCACCGACGAGAAGTTCCTGGCGATCATGCCGCAGAGGATCGACATCACGGTCCTCCCGGCAGACAACCCGGACGCCCGCCTGGTCGGATGGTCGATCTTCGAGCAGATCGGCATCGGGGTCCACAACCCGCGCGGCGTCGCGCAGATCTCCATCACCCGCTAAGCGGGCCGGCGACCGACGCATAAGCGCAACGGGCCTCGCGGCCTCAACGGGCCGCGGGGCCCCTGCCTTGCGCGGAGTCCGAGCCTCACGCCGACGAAGCGGGCGCGGGCGACGCGCCGCCCCGGGAGGGCGCCCCAAGCGCTAGTCGCAGACGAACTCCACCGCCTCGCGCACGTCGTCGAACATCTTGAACAGCCCCAGGTCGGCTTGGTCTATGTACGGCGGGGACGCCAGCATCGCGCGCCGCATGAACTCCGCGAGCTTCCCCCAGAACGCCGAATCCATCAGCGCCACCGGGATGCGCGGACCCTTCGCGGTCTGGATCAGCGTGACCAGCTCGAAGAACTCGTCGAGCGTGCCGAACCCGCCTGGGAAGCACAGCACCCCGTGGCAGTGCTTCAGGAAGCACACCTTGCGGGCGTAGAAGTGCTTGAACTCGACCGACATGTTCTGGTACAGGTTGGTGCCCTGCTCGTGCGGTAGCCTGATGTTCAGCCCCACGCTCTTGCCGCCGGCCCCCATGGCACCGCGGTTAGCGGCCTCCATGATGCCCGGGCCGCCCCCGGTTATGGTGGCGTATCCGGCCTCCGCTATCAGCCGCCCCGCCTCTACGGCCTGCTCGTACTGGGGGTGCTCCGGCTTGACGCGCGCGGAACCGAAGACGGTGATCGCCGGGCCGAGGTCCTCCAACGTCTCAAACCCCTCGACGAACTCCGCTACCATCTTCAGGATGTGCCAGGTCTTGTCTGCCATGCGGCCCGTTCGTTCCGGCCCAGTGCGGCCGGACGCAAACTTTTTCAGGCGCAGCCGCCGCGCGGCACCAGGCGGATGCTGTAAAACTCGCCCTCGCGCTCCGTCGGTAGCTGGACCAGCCCCCTGAACATCGCGTCGCCGAGGAGGGATGCCGCGACGGCGACCAAGTCCGGCCTGTAGCGGATCGTGACCCCGCCCCTCGGCTCGGTGTCCATCGACGCGCCGCAAAATGTCCTAGTCGTCGTCATACCATTCGCCGTTGGCGCAACACTTTAATTAGCGGACTCGCTCCGGTGAACCTCGCATTCTTTTCTTCCGTGTACACCCGCCAGGAACATCGCGTCAACACGATGCAGTCGTCCGGCTTTGCGTTCTGGCAGAGCCTCCTCCCGTCTCGGAGGCCGTGCAGGCTAATTCGGTCGTTCCTGAAACCACCAACATAGGCCACCCCGTGCCTCGGGTGCCTCACCCAGGTGCCGCGCTTGAGTCCGAGGCTAATCGTGCCACCGTATGGTGCGCGCTCTCCGCCCCTCCTTGGTTGTAAATAGTGAAGCTGCCTCCGGTGGAATTTCAGCGGGACGATGTACATGATTCCGACATTGTCGGGGCCGATGTGCCCGCCGACCTCGGCGTTGGCCAGGACCCAACTGTCGACGCAGTGTGCCTCGAAGCGGTTCGACATCTTATCCCGGGTCTTCCTCAGCCCGAGGGCGTCGCGGAGCGCCTTTACCTCGTGTCCGGCGTATGTCTCGACCCTGGCCAGCTTCCTCAGCTCCACGTAGAACCACCCCTTGCCGGCCTCCAGCGGGCTGAAAGACCTGTTCCATCGGCGCTTGCCTTTCAAAGTTTTGGCCTTGATGTCCTCGACGGCGAAGACGGAGATCGGGTAGTACCGTGACAGCCAGTTGCAGAGCCTTAGTTTCCATCCCCAGCGCGCCCTGATCGATGGGGGTATCCATCCCTTCTTGACGCCCCGGTTCGGGCGGCGCTCTCGGTACGGCGCGTTCCTGCCGCGCCGGCCGTGGCGCATCTCGCTTCTTGTCTTCATCCTTTCCGAGACCCAGGTCACGGCGTCCGCCTGAATGTTCAGGAATGTGCGGGCCTCGGACTTGACTGTGAAGGCCTCCTTTTTGGAGCCTGGGTCGATGCCCACGGCGATGGGCTGGACATCCCCGTCCGCGCGGTCCGTCAGCCGAATGTAGTGTAGTCCACGGTCGAACCGGCGGACGGCCCTGCCCGAGCGCACCAACTCCCTGGCCCTGGCGGGGTGGCAGGGCATCAGGGGCTTCCCTTCCTTTCCGATCACTGGCACGAACAACAAGAGAGTTACCTCTCGATCTCGCCCCTTGCGGGGCGGCTAATGATCCCTTCGACGCTCACCGCCGCAGTGGTTCCAGACTAGGGAAGGCATCCGGAACGTGCCTCGGGCTGCCACGCCCAGGCGGCTAGCTGCTATGTCTAGTCAACTCTTGCGACGGAGGTCGGAAGTCGGCCTCTCCATTCCTCCATGCCACCATCCCTAATGCCGGTGGTAGTTGACTCTGATACGGGTTGGTCATTTGAGGAACCGGGAGGTGATCCCGCGCTCGATGGCCGGAAGGGCGCCCGCGACGTCCTTGACGGTGTACGCCCCGCCGCTGCGCGCGTTGAGGAGGCGGGTGAAGCACGCGAGGGCGTCCGCCTTGTCGATGACCCTCTGGGCGGACACGCCGGTCTCCCGCAGCAGCCATTCGGCCGTCTCGCTGTGGAACGGACCCCACTTCCCCGTGGCCCGGATGGTGTTCTCCGGATCGGAGCCGGCGGCCTGCACCCGCTGCTGCCCGAGCAGGCAGTAGTTCTCGGATATCTCCAGCCCGAGCCACCTGCGGCCGAGGCGCTCGGCGGCGACGAGGGTGGTGGCCGCCCCGGCGAACGGATCGATGACCAGGTCGCCCGGGTTGCTGGCCGCGCGGAGCACGCGGTGCAGGAGCTGCTCCGGCATCTGGTTGTTGTGCCAGATCTGCTTCTCGGAGAACGTGCCGCAGACGCGCGGGAACTCGTCCCACGTGGAGTCCGGGACCTTCCCGTTCTGGTTCGCCCTCTTGTCGCCGTACTCGAGCTGGCGGAGGCTCGGCACGCGGACCTGCATGTCGTTGAACAGGAACTCGCGACGGCTCCGGGTGAGGTAGAGGATGTGGGTGTTGCTCCGGGCGAACTTGTCGCGCATCGCCTGGCCGAAGCTGTAGCGCCACACGATCCAACTGCGCAGGTGCAGCCCCATCTCCTCGCACATGACCTTGGCCTCGGCGACCCAGCTCTCGCTGATGGCGAGCCAGAACGAGCCGTCGTCGGTCAGGAGCGGAGGCACCATGGACAGCCACTCCCTCATCCAGGACAGGTACTCCTCCCTCGACCTGTTGTCGCTGAAGGAGTCGTCGTACGTCCTGTTCAGGTTGAACGGCGGATCGGCGAAGACCAGCCTCGCCGACTTGGGTTCGACCTGCGGCATGAGCTTCAGGCAGTCCCCGTGGTGCAGCCCGGCGCTTAGGCGATCGGCGGCCGCCACCGGCGCGCTACGGCTTGACGTCTTTGGCATCTCTGACCCCTCCTTCAAAAATCGTCCGGCTGGATTCTATCCGGTCGTTGCCCGATTACGGGGTTAATATCGTGTTTGTTGAGATCCGGATGTGCCATGCCCGGAACGAACACAAGCAACCGCCGCCCGTGGCTTCAAACCATAACCGTCTTGGCCCTGCTTGCCGCCTACGCCTGCGTTTTCCGCGCGGCGAGCGACGACGGGATGCCGGGCCTGGTCAATTCGGTGGCCTCGGCGTCGGTGGCGATCGAGTGCCAAAAGATGTCGCCGATCGAAGACGCGGAGACGGGCGCGCCATCGCTCGTGCCGATCCGGGACCGCGGCTCCGGCGTCATCGTGAGCGAGGACGGCCTGATCGTGACCAACCACCACATCGTCGCGGGCGCGATCGACGGTTCGGTGGTCGTGACCCTGTACAACGGCGAGAGGACGTCGGCCCGGGTGGTGGGTTCGGACGCGTCGGCGGACCTCGCCGTGCTGAAGGTGCGGACGAGGCGCCTGCCGTTCCTCCGCATCGGGAGGGGGGAGGACCTCAGGCGCGGGCAACGCGTCATCTCCCTGGGCAACGGGAGCGGCCTGGGGCGCAACGGCGACCTCGCCGTCACGGCCGGCGTCATCAGCGGAGTGCGTCGGGACATCGTGCCGGGCAGCGCTTGGTGCGAGATGGACGCCCACATCTACCCCGGTTGCAGCGGCGGCCCGGTGTGCGACATGTCCGGCCGCGTCGTCGGGATAAACGTCGCGATGAACAACTTCCTGAAGCCGTTCTTCATCCCGCTGGACGCGGCCAACAGGGCCGCGCTGTCCAAGATGTCCGGCGGGAGGATTGGCGGGGACGCCGTAGGGGAAAAACCTCGCCAGCGGCAGGCAACCCTCGGTTCGCATGCCTAGCCTTCCCTGGCCAGCCGCCGCCCTCCCCGCGCAGGTTGACCCCATTTTTTCCGACCACCACGAGCTGATCCACCTGGGGTCAAGGTGGTTCGCCATCGGTCGGATAGACTCGGACCAGGAGTGTGGAGGGTACTTCATGCGGAAGCTGCTGGTGGTGGACATCGAAACAATCCCAAACATGGACGCCGTGGGGTTCCTGCCGGAGCCGAAGGCCGACGGCCGGCTGACGGACGCGGGGAAGATAGCCAGCGACATCGAGAGGAAGAGGCAGGAGGCCGTGGACAGGATGGGGCTCGATCCGAACCTCGCCCGCATCTGTGTGGTGGGCTACGCGGAGCCGGCGGCCGATGGCCCGGCCCGGTCGTGGGACGGCTTCCTGAAGGTGATGTCGGACGACTCCGAAAGGGAGCTGCTGCGCGAGTTCTGGGTGCAGGCGAGGGACTGCGACAAACTCGGGACCTTCAACGGCGCCGAGTTCGACATCCCGTTCATCCTGAGGCGCTCGTGGCTGCTCGGCGTCCGCCCGACGAGGGCGTTTGAGACGGTCCCCTGGAGGTGCGCGACGGGGGAGGCGAACCACATCGACGCCCGGCTCGTGCTGTCCGGCGGGGACGCGCACGCCAAGGGCACCCTGGACCTGTACGGCAAGTTGAAGCTGGGCCGTGGGAAGACCGATGGTATGAATGGCTCGCAGGTGTGGGATTACTGGCAGGCCGGGCGCGTCGACGAGGTCCGGGCGTACTGCCGGGACGACTGCGTCACGGCGCTCGGGCTGATCGCGTCGCTGTACGGATACTACCTTCCAGTACTGGAGTGATAAGGAAAATGGCCAAGAACCGGCAGACGAAGAAGGCGCAGAGCGATCACGAGGCGGAGGAGATCGTGTCCGAGTTGGAGGGCCTCGTGGCCCTGCCGAGGAAGAGCGGACCCGAGCGCGTCCAGGAGCGCTCGGAGGAGGTCAGGGACGCGGCGGGCAGGCCCCCTGTCGTCTTCGGCCCGGCCGGCCCGACGACGGAGGGCCGGAAACTGCCCACGCCGGGCGTGTTCGGGCCGGGAGGCGACGGGCCAAAGAAGCTGAACGAGGGGTTCCTGGATAAGAAGTCCAAGTCGGAAGAGGGGGGCATCGAGCCGGCCGCGACGCCGACCGGGTTCTCCGAGCCGCCGAGGCCGAGCGGCGGCGTCGCCCTGCCGGACGCGACGAAGGCACGCCGCCGGATGGAGGGCGGCAAGTAGCGCGGGCGCGCCGCGGCCCACCTGGGCGAGGAGCTGACAGACGCCGAGCGGCGCCGGATGCTGATGTGTGGCCGCCGCCTTGACACCCCACGGACCTTGCATACAATAGGGGATGGATGAGCGCGAACCTTTTCGTGATTATCGGGCCGAGCGCAGTCGGGAAGAACGCCCTCCTGAACCGGCTGCGCGGTTCGCACCCCGGCGTCAAGAAGATCGTGAGCGCCACGACGCGCCCACCGAGGCGCGGTGAGCGCGACGGCGCTGACTACCGCTTCGTGACCACGGAGGAGTTCCTGCGGATGGAGCGGGCCGGCATGCTGGCGGAGTGGACCGAGTTCGAGGGCCACCTGTACGGCACGCCCATCGACCTCCTGCTCGTCGGCGCGGACGAGGGTACGAGGCATGTCGTCGTCGTCGACACTGCCGGGGCGAAGGCCATCAAGGCGAAGCTCAGCGGCGGGGCCGTCACCATCTTCCTGATGCCGCCCAGCGAGGACGCCCTCCGGCGGCGCTTCATGGACCGCGGCAACGCGTACAAGGGCGAGGACGTCGAGGGCAGGATGGCGCGGGCGCGCAGGGACATGGCCATGGCCGCGGACTTCGACCGCGTCGTCGTGAACGACGACATCGAGTCGGCGGCGTCCGAGGTGGCCTTGATAATGGGGCTTCGCCGATGACGACGCAGGGCAGGGAGTCGGCGCTCGCCGCCGCGGTCGCCGCGCCGGACTACCTCGTTGTGTACGGCTCCAGGCTGTACGGCACGGACACCCCGGAGAGCGACGCTGATGAGAGGGGGTTCGTCATCCCGCCCTTCGAGTACCTCGCCGGGCTCTGCCGCTTCGACCAGAGAACCGCAGCCGAGCCGTGCGACCGCATCGTCTGGTCGCTGGCCAAGTTCATATCCATGCTGCTGGCGGGCGATCCGCAGGCGTACGAGATGCTCTTCGCCCCGGACGACAAGGTGATAGCCTGCTCCCAAGCCGGGCGGCGCGTCCGCGACGCGAGGGGACTCTTCGCGTGCATGAGGTTCCACCGCCGAATCATGGGGTACGCGCAGGCCGAATGGCGCAAGGTGCGCGGCGTGACCTTGGAGCCGGTCTGCCGGACGAGGGACGAGGAGACCGTCGTGGAGGACATCCGGGCCGTGTTTGCGCCGGGCAAGGAGGAGATGGACGAGGTCCTGCGGCTCCTGTTCCTGAACCACGAGAGGGCCGAGAGGAAGGCGACCCGCAAGCTGGGCGACAAGCGCAAGTCCCAGATCGACAGGTTCGGGTTCTGCACGTCCAGCGCGTCCCACTCCGTCCGGCTGATGAGCGAGCTGGAGGAGATGCTCCTGCGCGGTTGTCTGACGTTCCCGAGGCCCAACGCGGAGTGGCTGCGGGCCGTCAAGAACGGTCGGGTCGCGTTCTCGGAGGTCGAGGCCGAGTTCGAGGCGGCGCGCGGCCGCGCCGAGGCGGCCGCCGGCGCCACGAGCCTGCTCGACAAGCCCAACATGGCTGAGGTGGAGGACCTGTACCATTCGCTGGTGGCCGCGAGCATCCTGTCGGATCCGAGGGCGGCCAAGTACGCGCTGCTGGATTGCCTGTGCGCGGAGGGGCGCGGATGAACCTGCGCAGCGCCGGGGAGATCGCCCTGCTGCGGGCCGCCAGCCAGGTGGTGAAGGCGGCCCTCGACGCCGTGGCGGCGGAGGTGGCGCCGGGCGTGACGACCGGGCGGCTGAACGCCGTCGCCGAGGGCGTGCTGCTGGCCGCCGGCGCGGAGCCGCTCTTCGTCGGGCAGCGGGCCGCGAACGCGGCCCTCCCGTTCGCGTCGGCGACGTGCGTCAGCGTGAACGAGGAGGTCATACACGGCGTCCCCGGGGACCGCGCGCTCCGCGAGGGCGACATCGTGTCCGTGGACTGCGGCGCCAGGCTGGCCGGGTGGTGCGGCGACTCGGCGCGGACGTGGCCCGTGGGCGCCGTAGACCCCGAGTCCGCGCGGCTGATGGACGTCGGCAGGGGCGCGCTCGACCTCGCGATCTCGATGGCGCAGCCGGGCCGGCGGTGGAGCGAGGTCGCGCGCAGGATGCAGCTCGTGGTGGAGGACGCGGGTTTCGGGGTCGTCCGCGACTTCTGCGGGCACGGCGTCGGGCGAGAGCTCCACGAGCCGCCCAGCGTTCCCAACTACGCCGACTCGCTATCCCGCCGCGCCGCGGCGCAGGACTTCACGCTGAGCCCGGGGCTGGTGATAGCGGTTGAGCCGATGGTGACGGCGGGGACGTGCCGCGTCATGCAGGCCACCCCGGGCCGCTGGCCGGTGGTCACGAAGGACGGTTGCAGGGCCGTGCACTTCGAGCACACCATCGCGATCACGCGCGACGGGGCGGTGGTCCTGTCGGGTTAGACCCGCAGAATGGGCTCTATGGCTGGACGCTTGGGCCGCTGGACCTCAGTTTGAGCTTCGCGACTATCTTGGCCATGTGCTTCTTGGCTGACTCGATCGCCAGCGCCCGGTCCTCCTCCGTCTCGTCCGGGTCGTTCATCAACCCTTTGAACTGCGAGGTCTTGAAGCCCAGCCGCTCCATTATGTCCGGGTCGGAGCTCTCCGCGCCGTTCCAGACGAGGTAGTATGCCAGCACGCTGTCCTCCTGCCCGATTCGGTGCGCCCGGTCCTCGGCCTGCGCGTGCACCGCCGGCGACCAGTCCAGCTCCGCGAACACCACGCACCGCGCGGCGTGCATGTTGAGGCCGGAGCACGCCCGGAGGGAGATGATGCACAGCCGCGTCTCGCCGTCCTGGAAGCGCCGGACCGACTCGTCCTTCTCGCGGCGCGACTCCCGCCCGGTCACGACGCCCGGCTGCCAGTCGGCCAGCGCCCCCTTCAGGATGTCGATCACGCCGTGGTGGTGGGCGAACAGGAGGCACGTCTCCCCCGCCTCCAGCAGCGCCCGGACGAAGATCGCCACGTGCGCCGCCTTTGCCGCCCCCGTCGCCTGGCGGACGCTGCGGACGATCTCGCGCAGGACCCTGCCCTTGGCCAGCGCGTCCTTGATGCCGTCGAAGTTCCTCGCCATCTCCGCCGCCCCGGCGACCATGGGGCCGAAGACGCCCTCGTCGGCGTCGATCTCCTCGACGACCCTCCGCTTGGGCGGCAGCTCCGGCAGCACCTCCAGCTTCGTCCGCCTCAGCATGAGGCCCTCCTCGCGGAGGCGGTTCCCCAGCAGCCCGGGGTCGGTGACGGAATGCGAACCGTAGCTGTCGCACCACTCGCGGGTAAAGCTCTCCCACCCGCCCAGGCAGTGCGTCTCCAGTATGTTCAGCACGCTCCATATCTCGCCGCCGGAGTTGTGGATCGGCGTGCCGGACAGGCCGATGACGGTGTCCGCGCCATCGGCCAACAGCGAGGCCGCGCTGTACTTCTGCGTGTCCGGGTGCCGCAGCTCCTGCACCTCGTCGAAGCATACCACCCGGTGCTGCCCCGGCAGGCAGCGCATCCAGCCGCGGAGCAGGCCGTAGTGTATGATGTGTACATGCGCCTTCGGGAGCGGGTACGGCGTCAGCCCCTTCAGCACCTCCACCTCGACGCCCGGGAGGAACTTGGCTATCTCGCGCGTCCACTGTAGGATGAGGTGCGGCTGGAGGACCACGAGGGCCGGGTACTCGCCGGTGCAGGCGAGCAGCGCGAGGAACTGCGGCGTCTTGCCGAGTCCCATCTCGTCGGCCAGCAGGATCCTCCTGTGGTGGAGCATCGCCGCCAGCCCCTCCTTCTGGAACTCGCGGAGTTCGCCGTCGAACGACATCGGCGGCGGGGCCACCTTCTGCGGCAGGCCCGCGATCTCGATCGTCTTCAGCGTGTGGGCCACGCACTCGGCCTTGGCCTTCGACCAGGAGTCCGGGTCGTCGATCTCCAGCGGGTAGCGGAGCATCAGCCAGTTCAGGTCGCCGAGCGTCCTCCGGCTGGCGGGGAACTTGGCCACGCCCTTGCGGCCGCGGCTGCCGGGGAAGAGGCGCTTGGACAACTGCACGACCTGCGGCTCGCCGGCGACGCACCAGAGGTCGCCCTCCTTGAACAGCGTGCCGTACGTCCGACCGCCGACGGGGCGCGGGTCCGCGAGGTACGCTGGCATCCGGCTCGTGCCGCTTTGCGCCCTGCTCATACCGCCGGCCCCCACAGCATGCGGAGCGACACGACCCGGACCGGTTTCCCCGACATCGTGGCTGGGAGCGGCACGGCGCGCTCCAGCACGAGCACCACGGCGGACACGGCGTCGTGGCCGGCGTACCTCCCCAGTTGGCGGGCGAGCGCGTCCGGCCTCGGGCGCCCCCTCTTGACCTCGATGGCCACGCCGCCGTCGGTCAGGAAGTCCACGCGGCTGCCGGGACCCAGCTTCACCTCCCTGCGGTAGGCGACGCGCGCGCCGTCCAGGGCCTCGGCTACGAGCGGCTGGAGGTACGCGATCTCGCCACCCACGCGGCGCGCGCGAATGGTCTGTAGCGCGGAGATCGTGGCCTTGAGATGGCGTTCGCTCATGCCGCCGATTCTATCCGAAACGAGGGCGACCTGCGATGTCCGGACCAGCTTTGTGAAGTCTTCATTCCTCCGACCAAGGCATGCGGTACCACGCCGTGTCCAGCATGTTCTCGCTGTCGGCCAGCCTGGAGGGCGTCCTGCTCGCGCTGGACGGCATGGAGCCGCCGCCCTCCCTGAGCAAGGCCAAGGGCAGTGCGACGATCACCGCCGGGGACTGCCTGGCCGAGCTGGTGCCGATGGACGGCCGGCTCGTCCTGACATCCGTGATGGTGCCGTCCGCCAGCGAACCCAGCATGCCGCTGCTCCTGCTCCTGGCCGCCGAGTACGCAGCCGGGACGGGGCGGGAGCTCTTCCTGCCGCGCGGCGACGGCTGCGACCTGAGCGGCTACGACGCCTGCTCGCTCCGGGACGGCGTCTGCGCCGGGAGACTAGGGACATTTGTAGTCTACATGGGGCCCAGGCTCATGAGGCGCAAGCGGAGGAGCGGCGGTGGGGCAGGACTTTGAGAGCACGCTGTCCGACCACATCGCGTCGGTCGGCGCCATAGACGTGGACGGGGTCCGGCGGCTCGCCGCCGCCGTGGTGGCGCTCCGCGGAGGCGGCAAGGTGCTGGCGTGCGGCAACGGCGGATCCGCGGCCGACGCGCAGCACTTCGCGGCCGAGCTCGTCGTCCGCTTCGAGTCGCCCGGCAGGAGGGCGCTGCCGGCGCTCGCGCTCGCCGCCGACGCCAGCGTGCTCACGGCGGCCGGGAACGACCTCGGGTACGGATCCGTTTTCAGCCGTTCGGTCGAGGCCCTCGGGAAGCCGGAGGACATCCTGCTGTGCCTCAGCGCCTCCGGCCGCAGCGAGAACGTCCTCCGGGCGCTGCGGACGGCGAAATCCATCGGCATGGCGACGGCCGCCATCACCGGGGAGGGCGAGTCCCCCATCCTCCGCGAGTCGGACCACGGCCTCGCCATACGCGGCTGCACGGCACGCGTGCAGGAGGGCACCATCCTGGTGCTGCACCACTTGGCCTCCGCGATCGATGCGGCGTTCTAAGCGTTTTGAATTGTCCTGCGCGGCGGTGCAGGTCCGGCGCCGCGTTTTTCGGCTGGTCCGCCTAAAGGCCGGACCGAGGAGTCGTCGTGGAAAGGATCATGACAGTCACGGGGGCCGACGGCGAAGAGTCGCTGGAGAGGACCCTAAACGAGCTTGCGGCGTCCGGAGCCATTTTGCGGTCGGTGGCCTGGAAAGAGGGGGCAGGCCTCTGGTTTGTCTGGAGTACATCGGGCGCACTGCCGCCGCCCGCGACGACGGAAAGGATCACTACGGTCACTGGGGCCGACGGCGGGGAGTCGCTGGAGGCGGCCCTGAACGAACTGAAGGCGTCCGGAGCCACTTTGCGGGAGGTGGTCTGGAAGGAGGCCGGCTATTGGGTCGTCTGGAGTACATCTGGTACCCCGTTCCCGACCACCACCACGGTCCCGCCGGCAACGACCACGACTCCGCCGCCGACCACGACGACGGCTCCGCCGGTAATGACCACCACGGCTCCGCCAACCACGACCGTCCCTCCGACCACGACTGCGCCGCTGCTGGCCACCACGACCGTTCCGCCGACGACGACGACGACTGTCCCGCCGACCACGGCACCGCCGGTAACGACCACGACGGCCCCGCCGCCGACGACCACGACCACGCCGCCGCCGCCGGGCTTCGGCGCGGAGGCGAATTTCGGCTCGTAGCGGAGGAGATGCAGGATGCACGCGCCGCCCCAGCCGTCCAAGCGAGTCGCCGCGCATGGGTTCGAGTTCCACTACGATCGGTATTCGCTCGCGTCCCACGGCTTCAAGCTGGTCGGCATGCAGGTCCGGGCCGGGGAGGGCCAGGCGACTGGATATCTCTTCGAGAAGTCGGGACACGTGTTCCTCGGGTCGCATGTGACGCACGCCGTGTCGGACGGGTTCGCCTTCCTGGACGCCATGGAGCTGTACGACGACACGGGCATCCTCGCGCCGCAGGGCGCGGACGCGGAGGCGGCCCTCGGCCTCCAGTACCACGCGTACCAGCTCACCAGCAGGTGGATGGTGCTCCGGATGCTGCTGGGCCAGTTGCGGTCTCGGATGGTCGGCCCGTGGATATCCGTGGTGCTGGGGAAGGAGGCCGAGGGGGACCGGCGGCTGAGCCGCATCTGGGAGAGCGTGAGCCGGGACTTCCGCAACGACCCGGTGGCGCTGGCCAACGCGCCGCGCCGGATCACGGTCCCCATGTGGTTCGCGGCGTTCTGGGTGGACCGGGCCGCGGCCTCCTCCGCCGCAGGCGGCCGGCCGCGGAGGCCTCCGCCCAGATCCCGCGTGCCAAGGCTGGTCCGGAGGTTCACGATATGAGCGCCAGCGCTAGAATCGGTCCGGCGGACGAAGGATTGCAGGCTGCGGTGGCCAGCATGCGGCGCGCGCTTAACGGCCCCGTGTCGAGCCTCCGGGCGATGGCCGTGCAGGGGGCGCAGACCCTCTCGTCACCAGACGGGCGCCGCCAGGAAATCCTGAAGGCCACCCTGGAGGTGGCGGAGGCGGTCCGGCGGGCCGATTCCGAGGCGATGCGGTGGATCCCGCGGGGCGAGCGGGCCGCCGCCGGGCCGATCGGCCTGAGCCGTCTGGAGACCGTCGAGGGCTTCCTCGGGCTCGTGGACGGCTTCTGTGAGTGGGCGGTCGGCTCGGTCCGCTCGGACGCCGCATGGCGGAAGGCGTTCCTGGAGGCGTGCGACCGGGTGCTGCACGCCTGCCGCGAGATGAGGCGGGTGGTCATGGCCGGGATGTAGCGGGGGGCGGCATGGGCAGGTACACCAAGGACGACCTCGACAGGTACTTCGACTACAACGTGTTCCCGTCCAAGCGCCTGCTCTACCTCGGCTCGCGGTCGGACGTGGACGGCTCGGAGTCCGGCGTAAACTACGAGATGTTCGACTGCTTCCTCAAGGGGATCACCTACCTCGACAGCATAGCCAACGCGCCGATAACGGTGCACATGAACACGGACGGCGGGGACTGGTACCACGGCATGGCCATGTTCCGCGCCATCCGGGCGTGCCGGAGCCACGTGGCCGTCACGGCGTGGGGGTACGCTTGCAGCATGGGGTCCGTAATCCTTCAGGCCGCGGACACCCGCATCGTCGCCCGGAACTGCGTCGTCATGATCCACGACGGCACCGGCGGCATCCCGCCCGGCGCCGGCGCGAAGACCGAGGAGGCCTGGGCGGAGCAGAGCAAGAAGACCCGCATCGAGATGTACCAGATATACCTGGAGCGCATGAAGGCCGCCGACCCCAGGATGACCCTGAGGCGGGTGGAGGAGATGTGCTCGCACGACAGGATATTCAGCCCTGAGGAGGCGGTGGAGGCCGGGCTCGCCGACTGGGTGATGGATACGTTCGAGGACGCCGGCTACCAGGCCGACGGCGGCAAGTACGACCCGCCGACGGCGACCAAGGCCGGGGCGAAGGCCGCCAAGAGGAGGGGACGATGAGCCAGGATGGTTTGGAGGTTTCGCTGGAGTTCAGGCGGCGGGTGTCGCGGATGACCACCGCCGAGATGCGCCGGTGCGCCGACGACTGGAGGCGCAAGATCGAGTCCGGCCGGATACCGGAGGGCCGGCGGCGGGCTGCCAAGCACCAGTTGGCGTGCCTGACGGAGCAGATCGAGCAGAGGCGGAAGGAGGAGCCCCGCCTCCCGCGGAACCTCCGGATATAGCGCGCCGCCCGCGGTTATATTGTTTCATTGCGCCCGCGCCGCCTAGCGAGGAGACCGAATGCCGACCACCGTCACAAGATCGTTCGCGCCGGACTGGTATGTCCCGGGGCAGCCCACGGAGGTGTCCCTGGCGGTCGCGTGCGACCCGGCCGCGACGTCCACCTGGTTCGTCGAGGAGGACTACCCCGACGGGTGGGCCCCGTCCGACATCTCCAACGGCGGCGTCGACAACGGCGTCACTATCCGCTGGTTCTCGCTCGGGCCGGCCAGCCCCACGCTGACGTACGAGATCACGCCGCCGCCGGGGACGACCGGGACGCACGCGTTCAGCGGCAACCTGCTCGGGGACGGGCCGGCCGGGCCGCAGACGATACCCATCGGCGGCGAGCAGAACCTCGACGAGCTCGTTGAGGCGAAGCACCCGTGCGACGCGAACTCGGCGGACTGGACGTGCCAGCCCGCCGAGGTCCTGGCGTGGGCGTCCACCTGGCTCTCGGGCGGCGCGCTGAGCTTCCTGGGCACGCCCCTCACCGGATCGGGCGTGGCGCAGGCGTACATCCTGCGGGCGTCGGCGATCGCGCTTGCGAACTTCCAGGCGCGCTACCGCGACGTCGGCAGCTTGACTTCGATCAACGGCAGGGGCCATCCGCAGCGGTGGCAGGAGCTCCCGGACGAAACGACCACGGCGCCGTAGGGCGGGCGACGTGGACATAGGAGGAGAGGAAGATGGCGAACAGTTGCACCCGTAACCTGACCCCGGACGCGTATGTGCCGGGGTCGCCGACGACGGTGGACCTTACCGTCCTGGTCGACCCCTCCACCGCCTTCATCGTCGAGGAGATCTACCCGCCCGGATGGGCGATCGGCGACATCTCCCCCTCGGCGACGGACAACGGCACCAGCATCCGCTGGTTCGGGTTCAGCGGCGCCGCGCTGTCGTACACCGCCACGCCGCCCCCCGGGGAATCGGGCACCCACACCTGGGACGGCTCCGCGTCCTTCGACGGCCCCGGCGGGTTCGAGTTCCAGTCGATCGGCGGGGAGACCGGCAGCGCGGCCGCCACGACCACGGCCCCGGCGACCACGGCCCCGGTGACCACGCCGCCGCCCGGCGCGACGAGCGTCGTCAGGGCGTTCGGCGCCCCGACGTACACGCCGGACGTCGCCCTCGGCGTGACGCTCGACGCCACGGTCGGAGCCGGCGACGCCGCGACGTACGTCGTCGAGGAGTTCACGCCGTTCGGCTGGGAGCCGAGCGCCATCGGCGACGGCGGCGTGTTCAACGGCGTCAGCATCCGCTGGTTCTTCCTGGACGCCGTCAGCCGGACGCTCTCGTACCAGATCACGCCGCCGCTCGACGAGACCGCGTGCCGCAGCTTCGCGGGCCACGGCCTGTTCGACGGCGGCGGGCCGGGCTTCTTCGCGGTCTCGGCGACCGGCGACACGGCCATCTGCCAGGGCGCGGCGCCCCCGGTCAGGGACCTGCGCACGATCGGCTCCGGCGCGGGCTCCGGCGCCGGGGAGAACATGTCGTCCGAGATCGAGCACTACGGCGACGGGTCGCTCAGGCCGCAGGCCGGGCCGGACGAGATCGGCGCCATGCCGCCGGCCCGCGACAGCGCCCTGCTGGTGTCGGAGGACATCGACGCCGGGCAGCTCGTCAACATCTTCCAGGACGGCGGTGCCGCGAAGGCGAGGCTGGCCGACCAGTCCAGCTCGCGCCCGGCGCACGGGTGGGCCACGGGCTTCGCGTCCGTCGGGGACGCCGTGGTGTTCCACCTCTACGGCTCCGTGAACGGCAGGCTCAGCGGGCTGACGCCCGGAAGCGATTACTACCTCGCCGAGGACGGCGGGATCGACACCAACGCCAGCGCGTCCCCGATCAGCCAGAAGGTCGGCGTCGCGCTTTCGGGGAGCCAGTTGCTCTTCATGCCGGAACCGGCGTAGCGCATATCGGCAATGGAGTCTGAACCTCGGCATGTCCGGGTAGTAGGACTCCCCCGGGCGGCCGTTGGCCGCCCTCTTTTTTTAGCGCCCAGGTGGTCTTTTCGCGCGTCGCTACATCTTGGCCGCGGCGTACCGGAGAGAGTGGCGGGCCTGCGCGAGGTATTCGCCGAGGGTCCCGCTCCGCCCGCCGACGGAGACGCTGAACCTGTAGCCGTCCGAGTCCTTCATCGCCGCGCGCGGGAACGGCATGCGGAAGAAGAGGCCCGGGTAGGGCTGCACGACCAGGACCGCTGGGAAGTCCGCCGGGTCGTACCCGCCGTGCGCCGAGTGCCTGCCGTGGTCCTCCGCGGCGGCGGGCCTGACCTCGTGGGAGTCCGTGGCCGACTCCTCGGTCGCTGGCTCGAAGCAGGCGAGCATGGCCGCCAGCGCGGCTTGGCTCGGGCCGTTCTCGCCGTCGTACGATATGCCGTCGACCATGAACGCCGGCAGCACCTCCTCCAGGTACGTCTCCGTGACGGCGCCGCTGGCCGCCGCCGCCACCTCGAGCTTGGCCAGGAACTCCCGCAGGGACGTGGTCCTGCCGCCCTCCCTCAGCTCCGCCTCGATCGGGATGCGGCCCAGATCCGCGCCGGACGCCTCGCTGCGCCAGTAGGGCAGCCGCATCCGGGTGGCCTCGTCGATCCTCACGACTATGGTGTACGATCCGATCCCGACGATCTCGGCGTCGGAGTAGCCCGCGTAGCGTACGCAGAACTGCGCGTGCGCCTCGACCTGCCCGCCGTCGAACTCCCCGCCGAAGCTCCCCCGGACCCGCACCCTCGCGCCCGGGTGGTCGCGGAACCAGCCCCTGTCAGCCGCCTCCCAGATCGCGTCGCCAGCCATGCCCGCCTCCTTCGGCTAGAGTCTATCCGGTCGGCGGTTTTGAATTGTGTTTCGGCCCGCGGCCACGGTCGTCGTACGTGGAGGGCAAATGCTTGACTTTGATTCCATTGCTGGCCGAGCCGTGTCGGAGCTTTACGGGTCGCGGTCGTCCGGCACGAGCAGGACGGCGAGCCGCAACCACTACGAGTGGGAGACGCCGGGCGGGCTGCGGTCCGGGGCGCGGGTGCGCCTGGCGGACGGCCGGTCCGGAAAGCTGACCGCGCCCTTCCCGGGTTGCAGGGGCGACGGGGAGTGGTGCGGGATCTTCCTCGACGGCGGGGGCGAGGCCAACATCAGGCCCGCCAACGTGGCGTCGGTCCTCGACGGGTCCGGATGGCGGCCGATCGGCGGGCGCGTCGCCGTGACGGGGGCGGAGGCGTCCGGCAAGACGGTCGTGTACACGGTCGAGTTCCGCGACCACGGCACTGACCGGATGTCGGCGACGGTGATCAAGGACGAGGGCGGCGGTCCGGAGTACGCCGAGAGCGGCGAGCTCGACGACGCGGCCGAGCTCCTGAACGCGATCGTCCAGTTCGAGATGAACGCCGAGCCGCGCTCGACCCCGCGCTCTCGGGAGGAGACGGCTTTCCTCCCCGGAGGGAGACAGCTTGCCTCCCCCGGAGGCAGCCCTTCGTCGCGCACTGTCCCAGGGAGAGAAACGGCGCCGGATAGCTAGCCGCCCTGGGCGCCCCGTGTTTTGTAAAGTTCTATGGGTGCCCGGGCCAACGTGCCGCGCCGTGGACGATGGCCGCGGCTAGCGAGTTTGAAAAGAGGAGGCCGTTCATCATGAAGTCCAATTCCGTCAAATGCGCTCGCGCCAAGAACAGCTTTGCCAAGGCCATGAAGGGCGCGGCGCCGCTGAAGAAGGACGCGTCGTACGTGGGCGAGCTCTCCAGCGGTCGCGACGCGGTCACCCCCGGCATCGACGACGACCAGAACAAGCACGGCAAGGGCCACCAGGAGGCCGTGAACGCGGGCGGCAAGACGGACGGCGGCGCGCACCACGACGACAAGCGCGACGCGATCGGCAGGGCGGCGAAGTCCGACGGGCAGTCGCTGCGGCAGGCCGCGAGGGACCTCCGCGTGGTGGCGGCCACGCTGTCGCGCGCCGCGAACAGGCTCGGCAGCTACATCGGCGAGCTCTCCAGCGGCCACGACGCGACCACCCCCGGGATCGACGGGCCGCAGGCCGGCAAGGGCCACCAGGAGGCCGTGAACGCGGGCGGCAAGACGGACGGCGGCGCGCACCACCCCGACAAGCGCGACCCCGTCGGCAGGGCGGCCCGCTCCAGGGGCATGGAGAAGCTCGGCGAGGCGCTGCTGGCGCTGGAGAAGGAGGCCAAGGGCGGGAAGCTGAGCGACGCCCAGCAGAGTACGTTGGCCGACACCTTCAAGCAGCTCGGCCGCGAGTTCGACAAGGTGCTGGACCGGGCGGGCGCGCTGGAGGGCGACTACAAGGGCGACGCCGAGATCCTGGTGTCGGCGGCATCCGACGACGAGTGGATCTCGGTCGAGGCCACCGGGCATCCGCTGGAGGACGGCCTCCGCATCCACGAGAAATACGAGGGCCGCAAGGTGGACCAGCCGTCGATGGACGCCGAGAAGTGGTTCGAGGTGGGCCCAGGCGAATTTGAGGATCCGCGCGACGAGGCCGAGAAGGCGACCGCCAGGGACACCGCCGACCACTTCAGCTAACCGGGAACGACCGCACGACGCACTACGGAATGTTATGGGCCGCCCCCGGGCGGCCCTTCCGTTGCTCGGCGATAGAATGGACAAGGAGGTGATAACAATGCCGTTTTTCAAGGTGAACATGATAGGCGGATTCCGCGTGCCCGACCTGGACCGGGTGCTGACCGAGGGCACGATCTACGAGTTCTCCGCCGACGAGGTGGCCAACAGCCGCGGGCTGCGCGCCGCCCTCCGCGGCCGGTGGATGATCGAGACCGACGAGTCCGGCCGGCCGCTGAGGAAGGCGTCCCCGAAGCCGCCCCCCCCGGCCGCCGCCGGTCGCGCGCCGGAGGTCGAGGCGGACATGTACCCCGGCGACGAGCTGGCGGGCGACGAGGAGGCGGAGCTCGCGCGGGTGTCCAAGGAGGAGACGGCGCTGCACTTCGACGACGAGGAGCTCCGCGCGGCGGAGGAGGCCGTGGCGACGCCGCGCGGCGTCGTCGGGCCCGCCCAGCCCGCCAGCCGGGAGAGGGCGGCCAAGGCCGGCCGGCGCAGGCCGCGGCGGCCGAAGACGGAGGCCGGGGCGGCGGACCACATCTAGGCGCCGCAGCTTCTATTGTTTCAGGCCGCCGCGCCCCAGCGGAGGCTGAACTTGTCCCTGACAACGTCATACGTCGCCGTCGGCGAGATATTCGTGGGCCGCGTGAACTTCCGGCACCCGGCCACCAACGAACTCGTCGACGTGACGAGTCCCACGATGTCCATCGTCGTGCACGACGACCCCCGCGGGCTGGACGCGGAGAGGACGGTGCTGCCGCCCTCGCTGATGATGCGCGTCAGAGAGGGCGTGTACGTCCTCGGGGTGCGCATCAACGCCCAGTTCCAGGAGTTCAAGACCTACTTCGTGCAGTACGACGCCTCCATACCCGACCCGGTGGACGGGTCGCCGCTGTTCCGCGCGCACGAGGAGGAGAGGCTCCGCATCGCGGACTTCCGCACGGCCGTGCCGCACTACCACGTGTCGCCCACGGAGATCGTGCTGCTTAGCTACTATTACGACGGCAGCGGCTGCGGGTGCTGGGTGCTCCCGCAGGGCCCGTTCTTCGTCAACGGCGGGGAGAGGGGGCCGTGCGGCGACAATTTGCAGTTCCCTGACGGCAACACGAACCTGGGCTGCTGCGGCGACAACGGGCTGAACTTCAGCCTCGAGTAGGGGGGCGGCGGATGGCGTATCACAAGCTGTCGTCCGTGGTCATGGCCGCGTCCGGTAGGCCGCCCGTGCTGCTTGACGAGTCCATGGCGCGCCCCGCCGGCGGCGTGAGGGAGGCCGTCCGGGCGATGAAGCGCGCCGTGGCCCGCGCGCGGGAGGCCGCCGCGTTCGTCCCGGCCCGGGACATGAAGGGCATCGAGCGGATCGTCGTCGTGCGCGGGCAGGAGTCCCCCGAGCTGCGCGGCGCGGAGCTCGTCGTCGGCCCCGACGTCGCCCCGGAGCCCCTGCTGCGGCTGTTCGGGCGGCTGGCGCACGGCCGCCTGTCCCCGGCCGACGCCGAGAAGTGGGCGGCGGCGTTCCAGAGGGACGAGAACCGCGGGAAGCGGGTCGTCGTCGCGTCGGACGCCTCGGACAGGTTCGTGGAGGCGTACGTGACGTTCCACATCCGCCCGAGGGCGCTGCGCGCGGAGTCGCCCGCGACGCTCCGCTTCTTTGAGGGAGCGTACGGGAAGCGCGAGGACCAGTTGTGGGCCTTCATGGGGGGCTAGATGAGCGCGGAGCTGCACCAAGGCGAATCATCGAGCCCGGGTGACCTCGTCATCAAGTTCAGCCGGACCGAGGGCGGGAAGAAGGTCTACACCGATCCGTACAGCGTCACGTACACCCTGATGGACTCCACGGCCGGGCAGGACCTCGGGATCGGCCGCCCCTTCAGGCTCCCGGTGAAGGTGCAGGCCGGCGTGTACTACGCGCCGTGGACCGTGCCGCTCGACGAGCCGGCCGGGGCGCATCGCGTCAGGTGGACGTTCAAGGAGACCGCGGCGTCGTCCACGCAGGCCGTGTACACCGACTTCGAGGTCAGGGCGACACAGCGGTGCGCCGTGCCGGAGTTCGGCGACTGCATGAACGAGCTGATACGGCAGCTCCGCATGCTGCTGCGCGACGACAACCCGGACAGGGACTACCACTTCCAGCCGCCGACCGCGGAGAAGGAGATAGCCGGGTTCACGCAGATACGCGGCTTCCGGTGGCCGGACGACCACCTGGCGGAGTTCGTCCTGCTCGGGCTGGACGAGGTCAACGGCGGGGCGCAGCCGCCGACCGAGTTCTCGCTGGAGGAGCTCTGCACGGGCGGCGGCGCGACGGCGTGGAGGCCGCTCGTGTTCATGTTCGCCCGGGCGCACGCGTTCGAGTCGCTGTCGTCCCTGTGGGTGAACGAGGAGTTCGACTACAGCCTCAACGGCGTCTCGCTGTCCATAGCGCGGTACGACAAGTACTCGAGCCTTGGGCAGACGCTCTACCAGCAGGCGAACGACAGGCTGATCGAGCAGAAGAAGACGGTCAAGTTCGTGCGCGGGCTCGCGCAGAGCCGCTACACCCTGAGCCGCGGCGCCGCGCTCGGGCCCTGGACCGGCGGCAGCGGGAACCTCCGGAGGTGGTTCGTCGGGGCCGGGCAGCACTCCGGGTACAGGCCCGGCACGATGCGCGGAGCCGGCTTCTAGCCCGCCCGCCGCGCCGTTTTGTGGAGTCTTCCCTTCTGCGCCGTCCGCGGCGGGAAAAATGGACAGTTCTAGGGACATCATACGCAGCGCGGTGCGCAGGATGGTCACGGGCGTCGTGACCGACCTCTCGGACGTGACGGAGGCCGCCAGGCACACCGACGACGAGCTGCTCGACCTCGCGATCAGCGCCGCCGGCGAGTACGCCGCGCTCGCCGACCGGACGGGCGTCTACGAGCGCGTCCTGGACGAGCTCGACGTGGCCGGCTGCGACAGGCGGCGGGCGTACCACATCCTCGCCCGCCTCGCCAGCGAGGTGGACTCCATGCTCGAACGGAACGACGCCGAGAGGGACGACCCCGGCCAGCCCGACGCATCCGCTTGTGAAGTTTGACGCGGACCCGCGCCTGCGGAGGTCACATGGAGTCCAGGGCCGGCGTCCCCTCGCAGGGGGCGTACATACCGCGCAACGTCATAGTCAGCCACCCGGCCATCCGCGGCTCGCTCGACATACGCTGGGACGACGCGTCGCAGGTCGACCCGTCCATCGTCGGCTACAACGTCTACCGCAGCCAGGTGGAGCTGGTGGAGACCTTCCGCCGCGTCAACCGCGAGCTGGTCCAGGCGAACTTCTACCGCGACGGCGTCCGGGACGACGCGGTCGTCGAGGACGTGAGCGACCAGTTCGTGCGGACGGGCGACTACCACGGCGACCCGAGCGACGGGTTCGACCGAATCGGCATAGACACGTCGCGCTGGCGGATAGCCGATCCGGACGAGATCCTCAGCCAGCAGGGCAGCCTCCGGTTCAGGGACGGCTACGGGCTGTCGAGGCTGGCGTACGTGGAGAGCGAGTTCCTCCTCGAGGGCGACTTCGACGTCGAGGTCTCCTACGCCGTCCGCGGGCTCGACGAGGTGTTCGAGGGCGAGGCCGGCGGCTTCCTCTGGCTGACCCTGCTCGCCAACGGCGGGGTGCGGCTCGTCAGGAGGCGGACGGCGGCCGACGACGGGCTGGCGGTCGAGAGGGTCGCGCCGGACGGCTCCGTCGCGACGCTCGCGTTCCGCGCCGCCGCGGACCTGGCGCACGGCCGCGACGCCGGGCGGCTGCGGATCGTGCGGTCGGGCAGGGACTTCACGTTCGCGTACGACGACGGCGACGAGATCGTGCTGCTGCACACCGAGCCCGGACTCGGCGGCGAGCTCGCGTCCGCCAGGGTGGGCGGGTTCAGCGGCAAGAACGACTCCGCGCCGGACGTCGACGCCCACGTCGAGTTCTCCAAGTGGACCGTGCACGAGGGCGAGGTCAGGGCGTGGACGTCCCCCGATCCGAACATGTGGCTCCAGGGCGGGGAGCAGAGCCCGCCCGACCAGACCGTGGCGGACTCCGCCTTCGTGATCCGCCTGCGCCGCGCGCCGGTCGTCGACGCCCGCGGGCAAAACCGCGCGACGGACGACCCGGCCTTCGTGGCGGTGACGGTGGACGGCCGGGCAGCCAAGGTGTCGGCGCTCAACGGGGTGCAGGGGCGGGTCGCAGTCTCGTCGTTCCCGGTCTACGACGACGCGCTCGGCAGGTGGACGGACAAGCCGCTCCCGAAGTTCGGGAGCCGCGTCGCCGTGCAGTACAAGACGAACACGAACGCGGCGGACACGTCCCTCGACAGGAAGATCTTCTACCGCGTCACGGCCGTGTGCGAGTGCGCCGCCGGGGGGCGGACGGAGACGGAGCTGTCCAAGGCGCCGCCCGCCAGGCTCGGCGGGGACGGCATGACGTACTACTGGGAGGAGGCCGTCCGGCGCAACAAGTGGATACTCGAGCAGGGCGGGCAGAGGTGCCAACTGTTCATCACGAAGAAGGTCGGCGCGCGGTGCCCGCAGTGCCAGGACGTCAAGCACACGCACGACCACCCGCGCGTGAGCTGCGACATCTGCTTCGGCACCGGCTTCGCCGGCGGCTACGAGGGCCCGTACGACGTCATAATCTCGCCCCCGTTCAGCGAGTCCCGCGTCGAGCACACCGAGAGGGGGAGCAGGCTCGTGAAGCAGCCGGAGGTCTGGATGACGTCCACGCCGCTGGTGTGCCAGAGGGACTTCCTGTTCCTCCGCGACGGGCACTGCTACGTGATCGGCGCGATCACGCAGGTGGAGGTGCGGAACCACACGGTGTTGCAGCAGCACTTCAGCATCAGCGCCCTGGACAGCGGCGACCGGCGGTACTCGTTCGTCCAGCGGACGGCCCTCGCGGGCGACATGCCGACGGAGAGCGCGGAGTCGCTGAAGGGGACGGACCAGCATCCTCTCGGCAAGGAGATCAGGCAGGACGGCACGAGCCGGAAGCACAGCATCCGGAAGGCGCCGGGCGACACGACGTTCGAGAACCAACTGTACTAAGGAGGCAAGGCACCGTGGACGTCTTCTTGCCGATAACCAGGCGACTCAACCGGACGCCGGTGCGCGGCCACGACGCCACGCAGCTCAGGCCGACGGCCCTCCGGTCGAACGCGATCCCGCCGGAGGGGCAGTCGTTCATGGGGCCGATCGACGTGAGGCAGCCGCTGTGCCCGCAGCACGCCGGGCCGCGCATCGTGCCGGACAGGGTCGCGCGGCCGAACGACGACGTCGTCGACTCCGTGCTCGTGAGTCCCGGGAGGCAGATAGTCGTGTCCCAGGACAGCAAGTTCGACCTCTATCCGCTCTACGCGCTGGAGGCCATCCTGCGGGCCAGGTCGGACCGCGACAACTTCGACAACCTGCTGCGCAGCCCGCAGAAGACGGCCTCCCTGCCGAACTGGGGGTCGCTGCCCAGGATAGAGCCGATCAAGGATCCGCCGCGCCGCCTGCCGTCGTACGGCCACATCCAGGTGGCCAACGAGTTCCCGCAGAAGGAGACCAAGGCCAGGCAACCGTTCGTGAGGGAGCTGCTCCGCATAGACACCGGGCCGGCCAAGTTCGCGAAGTCGGTCAAGATCTTTGAGGAGTTCAAGGGCGGCCCCGGCAGTGGCTCCGCCACGGAGGTCACGCTAAAATCCGGCGGAGGCGACATTTGCGAGAGTTCCGATTAGCCATCTGGACGGGGCCGGACGCGCAGGCCGCGCGCGGCGTCAAGGCGGCCGCGGAGGCGGCCGGCTTGGTCGCCACCGTGGTTCAGGATCCGCTGAAGCTCTTCGCCGCCGCGCACCCGCCCGACATGCTGGTCGTCACCCAGCCGACATGGGCCATGTACGACGCGATGTGCCGCGGCGCCGTCGTGGTCACGAGCGTCGCGAACAGGTACTTCGCCCACCTGAACAACTGCGTGCGCGCGGCGGACGCCTCGCCGGGCTCCCTGATCCTCGCCCTCGCGAAAATCGTGCAGGACAGGCGGCTGGCGTCCATCATCGGCCGGCAGGCGCGATGCCTGGGCGCGCGGTGCAGCAGGGACGAGTTCATGTCCGGATTTGCCGCCTCCGGCCCCCCGCCGCGCCAGAGCGTCGCCCCGCCCCCGCCCCGCGAGCTGCCAACCGTTCCGCTTCGCGACCCGCCGCCGCAGGCGCTCCCGGCCCCGGAGCCGATCCACCCGTTGGCGTCGGTGATAATGCCGTGCTTCAACGACCGTGGCGTCCTGATGGAGTCCATCGGCTCGGCCCTGTCCCAAAGCTGGCCGAGGCTCGAGCTGATAGTCGTCGATGACGGCAGCACCGACGGCACGAGGGACCTGCTGTCCACGCTATGCGACGACCGGATCACGGTGGCGTACAAGCGCAACGGCGGCCCGTCGAGCGCCCGCAACCTCGGCCTCCGGCTGCTGTCGCCGGCGTCCGAGTACGTCGCCTTCCTGGACAGCGACGACATCTGGAGACCGAGCTTCTTGGAGAAGACGGTCGGGGCTTTGCGCGGGGGTGCCGACGCGGTCGGGCTGGCGTACTGCGACAGCGAGCTGTCCGTTGACGGCCGCTTCCGGGAGGTGATGAACCCGGAGTACACCTGGTCCAAGCTCATCGGCGGGTGGGGGCTCATACCGACCGGCGCGTTCGCGGCGAGGCGGGCGGCGGTGGACCAGGCCGGGCCGTTCGACGACGACATAGAGCGCGGCGAGGACATGGAGTGGATGTGGCGGGTCGGGCTCCGCTACGATTTCGTCCATGTGAGGGAGGTGCTCCACCATTATCGCCGGTCCAGCGACGGGCAGTTGAGCACCGCCACCATGGACATCGAGGGCTTGGACAGGAGGCGAAGACAGTATTTGGCGATCCGCAGCCAGACCTCCCCGCCCGCCGCGGCGCTGCGGCGCGTCGGGGAGCGGAAGGCCGTCGCGCCCGGCGCGAAAAGGGAGGCGCGCGGGAAGGAGGGCGCGAAGTGAGCGGGAAGGCGGCGATACTCTACATAACGCACAACAGGCTGTGGTTCAGCAGGCTGACGCTGCCGCACCTGCTCGAGTCCGGAGGCTACGAGGACTACTCGGTCACGGTCGTGGACAACGCCTCCACGGACGGGACCAGGGAGTGGCTCGCGTCGCTGTCGCACCCGCGGCTCGCCGGCGTCTCGCTGAACGACAGCAACCTGCCGCTCCGGGACGTCACGAACCGATTTTGGGCGTCCAACTCCGGCGCGGAGTTCGTCGGCAAGGTGGACGACGACACGCTCATGCCCGTCGGCTTCGTCGGCCAGGCCGCAAGGATCCTGGGGAATCCGGTGAAGATCGGCGCGGTGGGTGCCATGCACTTCGACCCCCTCGACGTCGCCTCCGTGGACGCCAGTGCCTACATGCACAACCTGCGGCGGCTGCCGAACGGAAGGCGAGTCCTGTTGCAGCGGCACCTGGGCGGCTGCTGCTACCTGATGCGCTGCGGCATCGTCGCGGAGCTGGGCCCGATGGAGAGCGCTGGGTACCTGAAGGGCGGCTGGACCGAGTACCAATGGCGCGCGCTGAAGGGGGGGTACGCGCACGCGTACCTCTATCCCTTCATGTTCGCCAAGCACTTCGACGATCCGGACTTTCTGCTCTCCGTGTCCGTGTCCGGCGGCCGCCTGCCGCAGAAGCTCGCGCAAGCCCCCGCCGCCATGTTCCGGGCGAAGGAGAGGATCGATGCCCGCAAGCTGCTGACGGGTTCCGACACCGCCGCCATGCTGGAGAGCTGCAAAATCCGATGAAGAACCTGTGCGACATCGTGGTGCTCTCCCTCAACAACTACAGGCTCACCAAGGCCTGCCTGGAGAGCGTGCTGTCGTGCGACGCCGGCTTCCCGTTCGCGCTGCACCTGTTCGACAACGCGAGCTCGGACGGCACGCCCGACAGCGCCGCCCGCGACTTCGGGGGACGAGTGCGCGTTTGGCGCAGCGGCAGGAACCTGGGCTTCGCCGGCGGGAACAACGCCGTGCTCTCCAGGACGCGCGGCCGGTTCGCCTGCCTGCTCAACAACGACACCGTCGCGGCGCCTGGCTGGCTTGGGGAGATGGTGGCCGCCGCCGAGCAGGATCCGCGCGTGGGCGTCGTCGGCTGCCGCGGGAACAACGCCAACCTCTCGGAGCGCCCCGAGCAGGCCGTGGACTTCGACGCCACCCCGGAGACGATGGACGTCGCGGAGCTGCGCAGGGCCGCCGCCGCCCTCTCCCTCGCGCAGCCCAGGTTCCGGGCCATGAACCTGGTCGTGGGCTATTGCATGCTGCTTCGCCGGACGATGCTCGACAGGGTCGGGCTGCTCGACGCGAGGTTCTGGCCGGGGGGCTTCGAGGACGAGGACATCTGCCGCAGGGCGGTCGAGGCCGGCTACAAGGTCGCGATCGCAAACCGCAGCCTGGTGTACCATTACATATCGTGCACCCTGCGCGAAGAGAGGTGGCGGGGCGTGTTCGAGGCGAACAGGGAGATTTTCCGGAGGAAGTGGGTGGACACGGGCCGCATCGATGCCATCCGCGCGCGCCCCAGGCGCCAGTTGCGCATCGCGGCGGAGGCGCCGCAGGACGAGGCGACGGCCCAAAAGCTTTTGGCGGTGTGCGAGGAACTCGCGGCGCGCGGCGCCAAGGTCCACATGTTCTGCCTGCCCGGGCGCCCTCCGCCGCCCGACTGCGGCGTGCCGCGGGTGGCGTCCGCCGCAGCCGAAAAAAGGTACGCCGACTCCGACATAGTCATCCATTGCGCGCGCCCGCCGCATCCGCCCGCGCAGGACCGCAGGCTCCATGTCCAGCTAGTGACCGGGGAGGACGAGTATAATCCGCCGGACGGGTGCTACCGGCTGGCGCTCGGCCGGGCGAACGACCGGAGGTTCGCCCCGAAGTCCGTGTCCGTCAAGTGGACGGACGCGACCAAGCAGGGGCGCGGGAGCCCCGAGCGCGCGCCGGAGACTTTCTACGACATGGTCGACGGGATCGAGGAGCATTTCCTGGGGCTGCTGGCTGCATGCGGGACACACTGATAATCATTCCGGCGTCCGGAATGCGGGAATACACCGAACTGGCCGTGGAGTCCGTGCGGCGGAGCACCGACTGCGCGTCCATGGTCATCGTCGAGGCCGATCCATCGACGGAGTGGCGGGACGGCGAAGACCTGTCCGCGGTCCGGCTCGGGGAGTTCCGCTCGTTCAGCGACAGCGTGAACCGCGGGATCGAGTTCGCCATGCCGGGGGGCGGGTTCCGGTATGTCGTCGCGCTCAACAACGACACGGCCCCCGCCGCCGGCTGGCTCGATCCGCTCAAGGCGGCGGTCGACGACGGGTTCTGCGCGGCCGGCCCCGTGACGAACTCGTGCGGGCACGGGGAGCAGGTGGCCTGCCCGCCGTTCGCGTGCTCCGAGCCGCGGTCGCTGGACCGCGCGGCGCTGGACGGCTTCGCCAGGACGCTGGAGGCGGGGCGCACGCCGGTGTTCGCCGTCGTCGGCATGTGCATGGCGTTCCGGGCGGAGCTCCTCGCGAGGGTGGGCCTGTTCGACCGCCGGTTCCTCGTGGGCAACTTCGAGGACAACGACTGGTGCCTCCGCGCCGGCGAGCTGTCCCCCAAGGCGTGCTGCGTCTGCCGGGACTCCTTCGTGTGGCACTTCGGCTCCGTCACCTTCCGCGGATCCGGCCAGTTCTCCGAAGCGATGGAGAGCAACAGGGCGCGGTTCGAGAGGAAGTGGCTCGGCAAGGGATCCACCCCGAGACGCCACGGCAACGCGATGTTCCGCGCGCCGCGCCTGCCCCTGCGCCTCCCCCCGCTGTCCGGCCCCGCGGCATGCCCGGAGCTGGAGTCCGTGCGGTCCGAGATGCGCGCGCGCGGCCTGGAGGTGACGGAGGAAGGCGGCGTCTCCGTGCCAATCGACGCCGCCGCCGTCCCGCCGCCGCGCACCGACGGGTTCTACGAGTTCTGCGACGCGGTGGAGGCGTCGGCCGTCGAGGCGATGTCCGAGCTGCGGTCGCTGGGCAAGCCGGACGTCTCCGTGTGCATGATCGTCAAGGACGAGGAGTCCGTCCTCGGGCGGTGCCTGGACTCCGTGTCGCCCCTGGCTCGGCAGTTGGTCGTCGTCGACACCGGGTCCACCGACGCGACGGTGGCCATAGCCGAGCGCCACGGCGCCGAGGTCCACCACTACGCGGGCGGGGGCGCGTTCGACTTCTCGTCCGCCCGGAACTACTCCCTGTCCAAGGCGAGGTGCTCCTGGGTGCTGGTCGTGGACGCCGACGAGTGCCTGCTGCCCGCTGGCGCCGCCGCGATCGAGGCGACGGTCGGATCCGGGCAGGAGGCCGCGTACATGATCTCCACGCGGCTGTACCAGGACGATCCGAAGGTCGAGGGCATTATCCCGAACGACGGGCTCCACCCCGGCACGGACGGGTACTGCGGGTTCGTCGTCAGCACGAAGGTGCGGCTGTGGCCCCGCGCGCGCGGCCTCGCGTTCAGGAACGAGGTGCACGAGACCGTGGAGCAGTCGGCCGCGGAGTCCGGCCTCCCGTTCGGGAGGTGCGACGCGGTCCTGCACCACTTCGGCGGGAGGGCGCTCGAGGAGAAGGACCGCCTGTACGCCGAGCTGGGCTACGAGAAGGCCCGCAACGACCCGTGCCACAGGACGTACCGCGAACTCGGGTTGCAGCTCTACCGGATGGGCCGCCCGGGGGAGGCCGTAGCCGCCCTCCGCAGGGCGCTGGAGTTCCAGCCGAAGGACGCCGAGGGTATGGTGATGCTCGCCGCCAGCCTGTTCAAGCTGGCTGGCGACGACGACGCGGCGGCCGCCGCGCAGGCGGAAGAGACTTACTTGGGCGCCCTCGAGCTCGACCGGGACGGCGAGCTGGCGAACAGGTACTACGCCACCTTCCTTAACCAGCGCCGCCGCTACAAGGAGGCGTACTGGCACTACCGGCGGGTCGCCAAGCGGGCGAAGGACGTCGGTGACGTCAAGACGCTGTGCGACTTCGCGTACGCCTGCCAGCACCTCGCCCAGCCGGACGAGGCGGCGGGGCTACTGGAGAGGGCCGCGGAGGTGAACCCGCGGTACGTGGCGCAGACCGGCATGCTCGAGTGCGCGTACCACATGTCCGGCGTCCTCGCCGGCCGGAGCGGCGACATGGCGAAGGCCGCCGAGCGGTTCCGGAGCGCCCTGCGGCTCAAGCCTGATTTTGAGGAGGCCCGGCACAACCTCGCCGTCGCCGAGAAGTGGCTCGCCACAAAGTGACCCCGCTGACTTTTGTAATGTGTTACCGATTTTATGGCGTCTGAGCGCCCGGGAAGCGCGCAAGGAGGTTCCCGCTCGAGGTTAGGCTGAGGGACTCAAGCGTGTCGCCGATGGCAAAGGGCTTGACATACGTCGTCGCCGCGACCGGCGGCATAAGGGTCAGGGCGTTGAACACGTTCTGGTCGGAGGGACAGTACGTGGAGATCGACCCCTCCTTCCTGGCCGTGTGCGAAGAGCTGCGGCAACGCGTGAGGGAGAAGCTGCTCGTGGCCGTCAGCCCCAACTCGGAGTTCCGGAAAGGCGGGCCCACCGGCGTCGTGCCGTCCGGAGACGAGATCGCGTCGCTCAGGAGGGGCGCCGCCGCCAGGGGCAGGGCGCCGGTGGTGGTGAACAGGATAATCCTCGACCGGGATCAGGCGGTGCTGGACCACCTGAGCGGCCAGACCCTCCGGTTGGCGATCGCCAAGCAGGTCGCCGCCGAGGCGTCCCGCCGCCCCGCCGCCGGCGAGATGAACGACGAGACCGTCGGCAGGATAGCGGCGAAGGTCGCCGCGATGATGCCCGCGGCCCACGGCATCGATCGGGCGGCGGAGGACCGCATAGCGGCGAAGGTGGCCGCGGCGCTCCTCCCGGCGATACGGTCCGCGGCGGCCTCCGCCTCGGCGGGCCAGCCACGCTCCGACCGCGGCGTGATAGAGGTCGAGGTCGGCTCGGCCCTGCCCGACATGAGGGAGTCCAAGGGCGGCTTGGAACCCCACCTGGGGGACGGCCTCGCCACCAAGTCGGTCGGGGAGAGCGTCGAGGACCAGGTGGCGGACATCGAGAGGATACTGAACCCCAAGTCAACTACCACCGGCACAAGGCCGGTGGCATGAAGGAAGGGGGAGGCCGACTTCCCGACTTTTGTCGTAAGAGTTGACTAGACACAGCAGCTAGCCGCCTGGGCGTGGCAGCCCGAGGCATGTTCCGGATGCTTCTCTAGTCTGGAACCACTGCGGCGGCGAGCGTACACGGAAAAATGAAGGAGGATGCGGGATGAGCGGTGACGATATCAAGAACACGAAGTCCGGAACTGTTGGGGATGGTGGGCCGGTGCCAGCGAAGCCCACCACGGAGGTGGAGTTCGCCAAACCGCCGCCCAAGCCCGCGGCGACGGGCGAGCGGACCTGCGGCAGGGGGCTGGACATCGGGACGATGTTCGTGGTGGGCGCGAGGGACGTCGGCGGGAAGACGGAGTTCTCCAGCGTGCGGGACGCGTTCTTCACGCTGGAGTACAACGACCTTCTCGTGGACATGATGGACAGCGCCGGCGTCGACTACGTGCGGCGCGGGGACGAGGTAGTCGTCGTCGGGGACAAGTCCATCGAGTTCGCGAACACCTTCCGCGCGGAGCTGCGCAGGCCGTTGCAGGACGGCGTAATCAGCCCGAAGGAGAAGGACGCGTTCGGCATAATCCAGCTCATCCTGGAGAAGGCTGTCGGGAAGCCCGCGAGGGCGGGGGAGACGTGCTGCTTCTCCGTGCCGGCCGAGGCCATCGACAAGGAGGACAGCAACATCGTGTTCCACCAGGGCATGTTCGCGCAGTTCCTGGAGGGCCTCGGGTACTCGCCCAAGCCGCTGAACGAGTCGGAGGCCATCGCCTACTCCGAGCTCGTGGCCGACAAGCTCACCGGGCTGACGCTGTCCTTCGGCGCAGGCATGGTGAACGCATGTTTCATGATGCTGGGCGTGCCGTACCTGAAGTTCGCCGTGGCTCGGTCGGGCGACTGGATCGATCGGCAGGCCGCCGCCGCGAGCGACTCGACGGTGGCCTCCATCACGGCCCTGAAGGAGTCCGGCGAGGCGGACATATCCCGGCCCGCCGGGTGGGAGCAGAACGCCATAGCCATGTACTACCACGCCCTCATCAAGTACGTCGCCCTGAACCTGCACCGCCAGGTGAGGGCCGAGAACCTCCCGCGGCTGAAGGAGCCCATCAAGGTCGTCGTCAGCGGCGGGACGTCGCGGATACGCGGGTTCAAGCAGGCGTTCGAGGGCGAGTTCCGCAAGCTCGACTGGCCGTTCGACATCGGCGAGGTCGTGATGGCCAAGGACCCCATGAACGCCGTCGCGAACGGCTGCCTCGTGGCCGCGAAGCTGGCGGAGAAGAGGGGCTAACGATGCCGCACGGGGCCTTCTTCCACCGCGGCCCGGCCGAGGTGAAGCGCCTAATCATCGAGGCGTTGCAGGAGCATTTCGCCGAGCACCCGCTCTACTCCGACCCGGACGGCCCCGGCGTGCTCATCAGGAACAAGTACGCCAGGGCGGAGCGGCACAAGAGGCAGATCGTGGTGACCACCGCCGCCTCCTCCTCCCGCCGCCTCAGCCTGTCGGCGGACTTCGGCGGGCGCGTCTACAGCTCCATCGTCCTGGCGCGGCTGGCGGACCGCAAGGGCACGGCCGTCGAGTGGGTCACGGAGAACCCGTTCCAGAAGACGAAGCCCAGGCCCGGCATCTACCTCGTCGAGATGGACACGAGCGACACGTTCCGCGTCACGCCGTTCTACGCGGTGAGGCACGAGATACTGTACCCGTACGTCGACCGCGCCGATGGCGACAGGGTCAAGGCGGCGCTCAGGAACAAGCCCGTGGAATCCGGCAGCGACATGCTGCTGCTCGACGAGCACCTCCCGCTGGAGAGGGGCCGCGACTACGAGATCGACTACGGCTCCGGCGTGGTGACGTTCGCGGGCGCCATACCGGAGGCCCGCATGCTCGCGGCGGAGTACCGCTGGACCGGGGAGACCAGCGAGCCGCACCGCGCGTCCAGGCAGGCGTACGACATCGCCGCCCTGCCGGGCGTGATACTCAACTTCGGGCGGAAGACGCAGGAGGGCAGCCAGCAGGCCGTCGTCGTCATGGATGGCCCGGAGTACATCGCCGACTTCTGGACGGGCCGCTGGACCGTGTCGGTCAGCCTGTCGGTGCGCACCCAGGATCCGGTGGAGCAGGACGAGCTGACGGAGGAGGTCGCGCAGGTCTTCTGGTACTGGAACACGGAGAGGTGGGCCGACCAGGGCATGGCCCTCACCGACCCGCCGAGCATCGAGGGCGGCTCAGAGGACGAGGAGGACGAGATCGGCAACGAGGTAGGCTTCGGCAACACGGTGACGATGACGGTCCTCGTGGACTGGGAGGCGTTCGTCCCGGTGCTCAGGCGCCTCCGGACCGTGAACGTGGCCGGCTACGGGCTCTCCCCGTTCGACCCCCCCGCCACGGCCCTGAAGCGGCAGAGGGGCGCCGAGCCGGACGGGCAGTTCGGCAACCTGATCGACAGGCGCACGCTGCCCGGCAAAGGCGTCCAGTCCGTGCGCGACTTCCGCGGATACCACGAGCTGGAGCTCACGCGGGATTTCCGGCGGTACTTCGCCGGGCCCGGGGATCCGAAGCTGGGGCAGATATACCGCGAGCTCCTGTCGTTCGACCCGCAGCGCGCCTCGGACGCCTTGGCCCAGTACTACGGCTCGGTGGATCCGTCCAACCCGACCGCCCCGGGTTCCCCGATCAACCTGCCGGAGCGCGTGCCCGTGTCGGAGTTCCACTCCCCGCCCGCCACGGACGGCGGCGTCCCGACGGAACCAGGCGTGTTCAGCGAGGTCCTGTCCCTGGACCACCTGCCGCCCGCGCTGCTGGAGGAGCTGCGGAGGAGGAGCCGCGGATGAGACGGCCGGCGTTGTTTCGTTTTTGGCGCCTCCGCCACCGCCGGACGGCGCCAAGCCGGGGGTCCGGCGTTTGATAATGTTTGAGAGGCGACGCAAGCCTGCGTCCTAAAGGGTTCGCTGCGCCAGCCAGAACAGGCCGCTGGTGAAGCCGGTAAGGCGGATCGACGTGAATGGGAGGCGATAGAGATGGCTGGACCGTTTCAAAGCTACGCACCGCCGGGTGTCTACACGAGGACCCTTCTCGACCCCGCGGTCGTCGCGCTCGTCGGGAATCTCCGCATCCCAGCGGTGATCGGAACAGGGGAGGAGCGGCTCCGCATCGATGACTTCCAGATGGTGCGCGGCTCCAGCGCGCTCGTCGATCTGCGCGCCATCGGCGAGGACGTCAGCGGCCAGCTTGACGGCACGACCAACAGGTTCACGACCAAGTTCAGGCCGATCGTGACGGGCCAGAACGTCGGGCACACGACGCAGAACGTCAACGACGTCGAGGTCTTCGTCAACGGGAAGAAGACCCCCGTGCTCCAGGTGCGGGGCGAGCTCGGGCTCGTCGTGATGCAGACCATCCCGTTCGACGAGGACGTCGTCACCGTCAACTACTACTACATCCTCAAGGACACCAGGGTCGAGGGCGAGGACGTCAGCGACCAGTTCTCCCGCAACGTGGGCGGGACTGGCATCTCCTTCCTCGGCTCCCCGGTGCCCGGCGCCGCGGAGCCCTCGCCCGCCCCGCACACGCACACGGTCATACTCGACATCGCCGGCAACGGCACCACGTCGGCCGGCCCCGACGGCCATTGGCACAAGGTGGCCGGGAATGTGGTCGGCTTCCCCATCGATCCGGAGACGGAACTCCCGATCAGGGAGCACCACACGCACGACATCGTGAGCAGGTCCTTCGCCAACAACAGGACGCTCTACACGGCCCACGCGCCCATGGTGGACGGCGGCAACGGCGGCCGCACGACGACCAACCCGATCGACGTCCAGGTCTTCGTCAACGGGAGCGCCGTGCGGGTCGTCGACGTCGACGGCGCGGAGGGCGCGGCCACGCTCAGGGACGCCCCGTCGGCGACCGACCAGGTGACCGTCAGCTACTACTACAACTCGTACGCCAACACCTGCGACGACCTGGCGTTCCCCGACCCGAACGAGGTCATCCGGTGCGGCATCGCGCCGGGCAGGCTGGACTACGAGGAGGGCGTGGACTTCACCATCGTCGGGAACCAGATTTGCTGGGGCAACGCCGCGACGATCAAGTCCGGCCTGCACACCCCGGGCTTCGAGTTCTTCGACGACACGCAGGTCCAGACGACGCTGGTCGACGAGAGGATCTGGAGGGAGGACGCATCCGCCCAGATCAGGCCGGGGAACAACATCTTCAGGGCGAGGTTCACGCCGGTCGTCAGCGGCGACGGCCGCGGGACGGTCACCGAGGATCCGCAGAACGTCATCGTGACGGTGAACGGGGTGACCGTGCCCGTCGTCCGGGTGGACGGCAGCGAGGGCAAGGTGTACCTCAACGTGGTCCCGATCCCCGGGGACGAGGTCCTCCTCACGTACTACCGCAACACGATCGCCGACGACGTGTACGAGCTGGAGGTGACCGACGCGGGCGGCGCCGGCTCCGGGAAGTACGCGGTCACCAGCATGGACCTCGGCGCGATAGGCCGCGTCGACGTGGTCCCCGGCACGTACAGCGGGTTCGACGTGCCGCTGTTCCTGGCCGCCGGCGGCGAGGTGTACTTCCGCACCGGGCCGATCGCCGGCAAGGGCTTCGCCGTCGACGAGTACGTCCGCATCACGTTCACGTACGGCGAGAGGTTCGCCGTCGAGTCCTTCGAGGACTCCCTGCTGACCACCCCCAAGGCGGGCGGCAGCGGGACCGGCCTGACGAGCGCCGGGCGGGCGAACTCGACCTACATCGACTCGGTCACGGGGCTCCAGTTCACCATCAACACGATCGGCGACCCGGTCGTCCCGGCCACGGGCGGGATCCAGCCCGGCGCGTCGTTCGTCATGAGGTCGCTCGCGCGCGGGGAGTTCACGACCGGGACCAGGTTCAACAGGCAGGTGCCCGGCGTCGTGTTCACGGTGTCCGACACCGTGGACGTCAACGAGAGGATCGGGGACTCGCCGGGCGACAAGGCGCTCGTCTCCACGTACAAGCGCGAGGGCAACGAGCCGGCGGTCTCGGACTTCTACTACATCAGCTACTGGTACGACAAGAAGGACTATTCCTGCAAGCTGTTCACGCAGTTCAAGGACGTGGTCCACGAGTACGGCGAGCTGGTGCCGAAGAACCACCTGACGCTCTCGTCCTTCATCATGTTCATGAACGGCGCCGTGGCGCTGCTGCTCTGCCAGGTCAGGCGTCAGCCGGGCCTGGGCGTGGCGGCCTCGTCCTCGTTCCTGGACGCGCTCGAGGAGCTGCGCAAGCCGCAGGAGTTCGGCATCAAGCCGGCCCTGATACACCCTCTCACCACCTCGGACGACGTGCTCCAGGCGACGATGATCCACAACGAGCAGATGTCCTCGATGAGGTTCCGCGGGGAGCGGATCACGATCTTCGGGGCTCCGGTCGGCACCGAGCCGAACGAGGCCGCCGAGAAGGCGCTCTCCTTCAAGAACGAGCGCATGACGATGGTCTACCCGGACGGGGGCGTCATCGGGCTCCTCGACGAGGAGGGCACCGAGATCGAGCACGTGGTCGGCGGCGAGTTCCTCGCCTCGGCGCTGATCGGCCTCAACGTGTCCCCGGCGTACGACGTGGCCACGCCGATGACCCGGAAGTCCATCGCCGGCTTCAAGCGCCTCTTCAGGAGGCTGGACGAGACCACGATGGACATGATCGCCAACAGCGGCGTGACCGTGATCGAGGACACCAACCCGGTGCTGAGGGTCCGCCACGCCCTGACGACGAACATGACCAGCGCGCTGACGCGGGAGCTCTCGATCATCACGATCAGGGACTACGTGCAGCAGGCGATGCGGTTCGCCCTGGAGCAGTACATCGGCCAGAAGTACCTGGCGAGGCTGAACAACGACATCGCCATCACCGCCAACTCGGTGATGCAGCAACTGGTCCAGAGGGAGATCATCGTGGCCACCACGGGCGCCAGCGTCTCCACGGACGTGGCCGACCCGACGATGGCGCGGGTCGAGATATCGTACGCCCCCGTCTTCCCGCTCAACTACATCCAGGTGACGTTCAACCTGCGCGGCAGGCTGTAGTCGCCCGGGACCGGGAAGCCGATGGGGAGCAGCCAAACCGGGGGGCCTTCGAGGCCCCCCGCTTTTTCCGGCGGAGGCAGCGCCGGCGGGAGATGTGGAGTGAGCCGCGCGATCATGGCCTTCGACCTGGGGACCAAGTGCGGGTGGGCGCGGTCCGGACCGGCGACGACCTTCGGGACCTGGAACCTGGCGCAGGGGCGCTACGCGGGCGGCGGGATGCGGTACCTGCGGTTCGAGCAGCTCCTCGGGCAGGCCCTCCCCGGCTGCGGCATGGTCGCGTTCGAGGAGGTCAGGCGCCACCGGGGCGTGGACGCGTCGCACGTCTACGGCGGGTTGCTGGCGTGCCTGACCAAGGTGTGCGAGTCGGCCGAGCCGAAGATCCCGTACCAGGGCTACCCGGTCGCGACCATCAAGCGCGCCGCGACGGGCAAGGGCGTCGCCTCCAAGGAGGCGATGCTCGCCGCGGCCCGGGCGCGGTGGGGGCCGGGGGTGGAGGACGACGACCAGGCCGACGCATTGTGGGTGCTCGCGCTGGCGGAGTCGGAGTACGGTGGGGTGCTGGTGTGAGGCAAATCGGATGACGGCTGGACGGATGAAGAAGCTGCCCGGTCAAGCGGAAGCGCCGGCAGACATAGCCCGCCGCCTCGCCGCCTCGCCGCCGCGCCAAGTGGCGGTCGTCGACAGGGATCCCGCGCTCTGGGCGAGGTTCATCGACGACAAGGACATCATCGGGCCGATGATCGACGCGGGCAGGGAGCTCGTCGTCACCGTCTCCGACGATCCGCAGGTCGTCACGCTGGCTGGGCGCGGGAAGGTGGAGGCGGACTTCGGCCCGCTCGACGGCCTCCCCAGGTACACCGCGGACGGGTTCTCGCATCCGGCCGCCGCCCCGCCGCCCGCCGAGCCGACGCAGCCTGGCGGCTGGACGCCCGTCGAACCACCGCGCCTCCGGCGGGGCGACGCGGAGGCGCTCGACGCGGGGGAGCTCTGGCTGGAGGCCGGGCTGGAGGGGGCGGAGGATCCGGCGGCGTTCGTCGCCGGCCAGCTCGGCGTCCGGACGTTCACGCGGTTCGACTTGGCGGAATCCATCGCAAGCCTGATAAACTTCGAGGCGGGCGCGGCGGAGGACGAGGTCGCGACGGCGTCCGGCGCGAAGGTGCTCGTCGACCGCGCGTGGCTGGAGGACGTCCGGCGGATGCTCCACGGCGCGGGCGCGCGGGGGCTGCTGGACGCCCTGCTGGACCGCGCCAGGGGCGTGGTGGCGGAGAACTACGAGTCCGCCTCGGCGCCCCGCGCCGAGCGCGGATCCGCGGAGCGCCCCGCCGCCAGCCCGCCGTCGCGGGAGGACCGAGGGGGGCGTCCGCCGCAGGAAAGGCGCCCAAGCACCAGCCGGCTTCCGCCGGACATGCTGGCGGCCGCGTCGGAGGCCCGCTCCCTCGCCCAGGAGCTGCAAGGCTCCCGGCTGTCCCTCGAGGCGCAGACGGGGTACTCCTTCGACGCGCGGGGGCTGGAGGCGGCGTGCTCCGCGCTGGAGAGGGTGCTCGACGCGCTCGGGGCCGCGCCGTCCGGGGGCGTCGAGGTGCAGGGCTACGACCCGGCGGACACCCACAGGCTCGAGAGGCTGCTGGGGCTGCTGCGGTCCCTGCTCCGCCGTAGGCGTCCGCTGGAGGACGCCGGCGTGAACCCGTACCCCCTACAGCGCCTGCGGGAGGACGTCGCCGAGTTCCTGCAAGCCATCCGGGCCGCCGGGCCTTATGATGTTTTGCAGCGCCGGGCCATTCTGGACATGGCCTCTGGAGACGACAACGACAAACGCGCGGGCCGCGTGGCCGAAAGGCTGACGAAGGTGGCGATCCAGTTGGCCAAGGGCAACCTGCGGGCGACGAAGGGCGGCACCATAACCATCGACCCCGGCCCGATGAACTGCCCCGTGGTCCGGGAGATGATCCGCGAGCTCCCGAGCAAGGCGAGCGACATGGACGCGCTCCGGAAGAGGCTCGAGGACCTCGGCATGCTGGTCACGCAGGGCGACCGGGGGCAGCTCCAGGTGTACTGCCTGACCCGCACCGAGGGCGAGGGCGGGGCCAGGACGAAGATGTGCCAGTGGTTCACCGACGCCCACGGCAACGACGGCAAGTTCAAGATAGAGTGCGCGAAGAACTGAGTCAGGGGTAGCAGCGGGAGGGGACAATGTCTAAGTCAATCACGTCCGGCAACACTCCTTACGTGTACCGGTACGGCACGGCGCCGAACACGGCGCTGGTGAACACGCTCAAGGTGAAGCTGTTCAGCTTCGACGACGCGACGGACAACAACCCCGTCATGGTCCAGATCGGGGTGCTCCAGGAGTGGACGCCGGCGGACAGCCGGACCAACACCGCCGTCCGGTCCATCGGCTACGGCGACCAGATCGCGGAGATCAACCCGGGCTCGACCGAGCTGACGGGCAGCGCGAGCGTCATGGCGCTGTACACCCGCAACATCATGCAGGTGTTCGGGTACATCGCCGGCGTGAGCGGGCTCGTCCGGAGCCTCAAGCACCACAGGTGGCCGTTCGACATACGCGAGGAGATCGTCCTCCCGCTGTTCATCCAGGACGGCCCCGGCACGAGCGGCCCCGGCGGCAGCGCCGGCGACGCGGTGCGGAGGCCGGAGGCGCCGTCCTCGAAGGCGATCGTGACCTACTACGAGGGCTGCTGGATGAACGACTACAACAGGTCGTACACCATCGGCGACGTGTCCGTGACCGAGACGTCCGCCGTCATCATAACGGACGTCTACGACCCGTTCAGCCTCGGCGGGTACGGCGAGGGCATGGTGACCGGCAACGGCTCGCAGGAGGCCGGCACGTCGCGGCTGTTCAACGCGTCACTGGCGACGGGCGGCGGGGTCCCGTCCCCGACCACCTTCCAGCGCGCCGGCGGCGCCGGAGCGTAGCGGGAACCACCCCGACCGCAGCGCACTCGGGGGGCCGGGCTGAGGAAGCCCGGCCCTTCTCGCTAGAATGGGGGGATGCCCGCCGCCGTCACGAAAGACAGCCTCACGGATGTCGAGGACCTCCTGTACCACGGGTGCCTGGAGGAGGACGTCTTCCTGGCGGGCCACGCGCTGTCCATGCGGACCCTCTCCACGGCCGAGGAGAGGGAGCTGTGGATCTGCTACAAGAACGTGGCGCCGGAGGACCAGGTGCACTTCGTCCTGGACCTGCTGTCGCTCTCGCTGCACCGCGTGAACGGCCGGCGGCTCGGGAACCGCCCGGCGGCGAGGGAGTTCCTGTGGAGGCTGCCCAGGACCCTCATCCTGCGGATGTACCGGCTCTACCGCGGGAGGCTGACGGGCAGGGTCCGGAGGGCGCAGGAGTCGGTGGACGAGTACACCGAGTCTTCCGCCAGCAGGTCGCTGTGGGGCGCGTTCAAGGTGACTGGCGCGCTCCCGTCGCCCGACTTCGACTTCCGGAACTCCAACGTCGTGCAGCACCTCTGGCTGGTTGTGAACCACTACCGCGACGAGGCCGACGCGCAGAAGTCCGCGTGGAGGAGGGCGGAGTTCGTGGCCGACCAGATCTGCATGTTCCTCGACCCGAAGGGCTTCCGGCAGATGAGGGCGAGGAGGGAGTCGCACGACGCCCGCGCGAGGCAGAAGGAGTACGACGCCGAGGTGGATGTCCTCGTGGACATCCTCGAGATGATGCTGCCCGAGGACCGCCTGGCGTTCGCCGATGGCGTGAGGTCCACCGACCCGCAGGACCTGACCGTGTTCCTGGACCGCCTGCCGCGCCGGAGCCTCGAGAGCACGGACGAGTACAAGGGGCGCGTCTGCGAGGCGCTGGCGCGTGCGTGCGACGCCCTGGACCGCGAGGACACGACGCACGCGCGGGTCATCCAGGAGAAGTCCGAGGCGATGGTCGTGGGGTTCCTGCGGGAGCAGCGGGCGAGGCTCGCGCTGCGCAACCTGCGGCTGCTGCTGGAGGTGATGGGCGCCGGGCGGCTCGAGACGGCCACCAGGCGACAGGTGCTGGACGAGGTGGACTTCGCGGTCGCGGAGAGGGGGCAGGGCTACGCGCTGCGGTCGGCGGACGACGCGGCCAACTACGGCCCGGTGATGCGGTGCGAGGGGGTCTACAAGCACGTCGCGTTCGTGCCCCCGGCCCGCCGGGGGGAGCTGCTGGCGGCGGTGCTCGCGGAGGACGTCGTCGCCTTGGCCTTGGTCATTGACCCGGCCGTGGACGCGTACCTGCTCCGGAAGGCCAACAGCGACGCCGATGTCGGCCCCCGCGGCGGCCCGCCGCCGCCCACGACCGCGCCACCGACCGCGCCGCCCACCGCGCCCGCCGCGCGGTCGGTGTTCGGCGAGCCCGCCGGGAGGCCGGAGCCGGCGTCGCAGCGGCCGGACCTGGCGGACCTGGTCCACCAGATGGCGGAGGAGTACCGCCAGCGCAACCCGGGCGTGGAGGGCGTGGCGCGGAGGATAGAGGTGGGGGACCACGTCGTCGAGACGCTCGGCGACTGGGAGGACGCCGGCAGGCGGAAGGTCATGGGCGAGCCGCCCGCCAGCGTGGACGAGGCTTCGGAGGCGGCCCGGCGCCGGTCCGCCGACAGCCGTGAGTACGGCCTCGAGGAGGCGGAGCAGGGGGCCGACAGGCGGGACAGCGCCCTGGGCCGCAGGAACGACGCCCTGGAGGAGCTGAACCGCGCCAAGAGGAGGGCCGGGGTGACGCCGGAGATGGAGAGGGAGGCCTTCATGGGGGATCTGTGGAGGATCGCGCAGGGGCAGCCGCCGCAGGACGCCCCGGAGCCGCCGCGGCCGAAGTCGGCCAGGCCGGGCGAGGGCGGCGGATAGAATCGTGGGGCAGGGGCGCCCAGCCGGGCGCGCCGCAACGAGGAGGTGCCGAATGCCGTCAGTGCCGCATGTGCCGGATCCGCTGGCCGCGCTCCGCGAGGTCGGCAAGAAGTTCTACAGGGAGAGGCGCGTCGAGTTCATCGGGCACAAGCTCGTGCTCGCGCCGCTCGGGTCGGCGCAGGAGGCCAGGGCCAACGCTCGGGTGCAGGAGTACCGCGCCGTGCACTTCCTGAAGGCCGTGAAGGCCGAGCAGCTCGCCTACGCGATCGTCGAGGTGGACGGGCTCCGCTTCCAGACGCCCCCGGCGCCGGACGGCGGCCTCGACGAGGCGGCGCAGGAGGAGCAGGCCAGGGCCAAGCGGGCCATCATCAGCGGCTGGCCCGACGGCGTCGTCACGTACCTGTTTCAGGAGCTGTGCGTCCTCCAGGACGAGGTCGAGGGCCTCGTCAAGGCGGAGGTGGCGACCCTCCCGCCGGACGAGGCGGGCGACGACGCGGAGCCGGCCGGCGCGGAGCCCGCCCGGCCCGTGGACGCTGCGTAAGGTCTTTATCGTCTTGGCAATTGCGGGGTGCGGCCGCGCGCCCAGACGCATTAGGAGGCCCGATTGCCAGGCGCGAACGACATCCTTGGTGCCATGAGGGAGGCCGGGGCCGAGTTCGCCCGCATGGCGGACGCGATCGAGTCCCGCCTGCCTGCCATCGGCGAGGCTCTCAGCAAGGCCCCCGCGCACCTAAAGCCCTTGAAGGATGGCCTGGAGGAGGTGGCCCGCCTCGCCGCTGGTATCGGCGTGGGTCGCCTGGTCGATCAGCTCGGCGAGGCGGGCAGCGCATCCTCAGCGCTGCTGAGGTCGATGGCGGCGGTCCAGGACTCCCTGGACGCGGTCGCCAGGAAGGCTGCTGGCGCCGCCTCCGCGCACTTCGACATCGCGTCCGAGGCCAAGAAGTCCGCGCAGCAGGTCGACGAGCTGGTCGCGAGGATGGACAAGTTCGGCGACAGCCTCGCCAAGAGGAACAAGCAGGCGGAGGAGCTCCACAGGAGCGTCCGCGGCGCCGCGGAGAAGTTCGCGCCCCAGCGCGCCGACGCCGGCGGGATGCCGCGCAGGAACGTCTACGCCGCCGCCGCCGACGAGGGCGCGAAGAGCGTCGCGGCGCTCGTGAAGGAGATGCTGCGGCTCGGCAAGACCAGCAAGGAGATCGAGTGGGCCATGAGCGACAGGCTCCGCGACATGTACGATCCGCTGGCCGATGTGCAGCACAACTTCGCCGAGATCGAGGCCGCCGTTCAGAGCCTGTCCGGCCCGATCAACCAGGCCAGGGCGAACCTGGAGAAGATGGAGCCGAAGGGGATGGCGGCGTGGGGCAGGAGCGCCGCGGACGCCATCGGCGAGATGGCCAGGCAGGCCGAGGCGATGCCGGGCATAACCCCCGTGGGCGCCGCGGACCTGCGCAGGCTGCAATCCGCCCTGGCCACCATGGACAAGATGGCGGACAAGCCCGACGAGATGCGGGCGGCGATGCTGAGGTTCCGCAAGCAGATCGAGGCCGTCAAGAACGTCGGCTCGGCCTTCAACCGCGAGCTCGGCAACCAGATCGAGCACCTGTCCGACGAGACCCGGCGCTGGTACGGCCTGTCGTTCAAGGACCAGCGCGAGATTGCCGGCTGGCAGGCCAAGCACATCCGCGCGGCCGAGCTCAACATCCAGAAGGGCATGAACGCCACGTGGGCGTACGGCGCGGAGCTCTGGCGGGCGATGAAGGATACGCCGGTGCGGGCGCTCAGCGGCGCGGTGGACGAGCTCCGCAAGCTCACCAAGGGGCTGACAGCCGACCTCACCGGCGTCGGGGAGTTCACCTACACGGGCCTGGCGAAGGCGTTCATCGCCGTCGGCGACGACATCAAGAAGGACAGGCAGGAGCTCATGAAGCTCACCGCCGACGCCGGCCTCCTCAGCTCGATGTTCCAGGCGGGCATGGGCGCCGACGAGATGACGGCGGAGTACGACAAGCTGCGCCAGAGCATGAACAACATGCTCGGCCGGTGGGGCAAGACGCGCGAGGAGAGCGTGGGTGCCATGCGGGCCCTGACCGACGCCGGGTTCTCGATGACGAGCATCCTCGGGCCGACGCTGAAGGAGACGGAGGGCGGCCTGTGGGCGTTCGCCAGGGCGGGCGAGCACGCCATGACGGGCCTGGAGGAGCTCGCCAAGGTCAGCGTGGTGACGGGCAAGGACATGGGCGAGGTCGCCGCGATGGCGGGCCAGTGGCGCGAGAAGCTCGGGGTCAGCATAGGCGAGGTCGGGGAGACGTACCTCGAGCTGGAGTCCGCCGCGCGGAGGAGCGGCCTGTCCGTCGGCAAGTTCATGGACCGGGTCATGGCGTCCGCATCCGGGTTCGTGCTGTTCGGCGGGCGCGTGGACGAGGTCGCGGACAGCCTCAGCGGCATGATGGCGGGCATGAGGATACCGCCCGGGCTGGCCGCCGACGTGGCCTCCGACTTCATGCAGCGCCTCAGCGGCATCACGATGGAGGAGGCGACGACGGGCGTGGCCCTCGTCGGGAAGGCCGGGACCGACGCCATGCTCAAGGCGGCGGGGGCGTGGCAGAAGCAGCGGTCCGCCGAGTACGACAGGCTCAGGGGGGAGATGGCCAAGCTCGACGCGTCCGGCCTCGCGGAGGACGACTTCGGCGCGTACACGAAGAAGAGGGGCGAGCTCAAGGCGGCGATGGACAAGACCGAGGAGGAGAGCGGCGCGTACGCGGCCCTCCTCCAGAAGGCCGCCGAGGGCGACAAGCTGGCGATGGCCGCCCTCTACCAGGAGGAGGCGCAGCGGGGCCACGCGTCGGCCAGGCGGCTCAAGCTGCTCCAGGACGCCGCGACCATGGGCGTCAAGGAGGAGGATCTCCAGAAGAAGGGGGCGACCGTCGAGGAGGGCCTCCTCGCGGAGATGACGGAGATGGAGCGGTCCGGCACGCAGCGGTGGCTCCTCGAGCAGAAGGCCAAGGAGGCCGGCTACAAGAGCTGGAAGGAGATGAAGGAGATCGTCCGCGGCCAGGCGCGGACGGCGGAGACGCGGCGCGACTGGGCGAAGTCCCTCGGGATATCCAACAAGGAGGAGAAGGACGCCTTCGACATCATGTCCGAGACCGGGGACGTCGAGGGCCTGGCCAAGATGCTCAAGGAGAAGGCCTCCCCCGACGAGCTCCTGAAGAAGATGCAGGAGGTTCGCGGGAAGGGGTTCGCCATCAGCGACTCGACGATCGAGGACATGGGGAAGGCCAAGGAGGAGTACAACAAGGCCGTCTCGGACTTCGGGAAGGAGAGCGAGCAGGCGAGGGAGGCCGCCGAGAGGATGGCGAAGACGGCGGCCGAGTCCATCGCGGGCGCCGAGAAGAAGAAGATGCCCGCCGACGAGAGAATCGCGGCCGAGGCCAAGGCACAGACGCCGATCCAGGCGAAGATACTCGAGTCCCTGGACAGCCTGCGAAAGTACATCGGCGGCCCCCTGATAGGCGCGATGCTCGCCATCAAGGTGGCGATGGACGTCGGGCAGCTCCTCAGCAAGGGAGGATTTTCATCGCTTGCCGGCATCGGCAAGCTGCTCAAGGGGACGGCGAGCACGGCGTTCGCCGGCATCGGCAAGCTGTTCAAGGGGACCATCACGAAGATCTTCCCCCAGACGGGGAAGTTCGCATCCGCCCTCGCCAAGGCGAGCACCAAGGCGTCGGCGTTCGGGAAAGGCATGCTCTCCGCCGGGCAGTCCACCGTCAAGCTTTTGTCAAAATGGGCGGGTCCGGTGACGGTCGCCGTGGAGACCGTGTTCGCGTACATGGACATATCGGCCAAGAAGCAGGCCGCGAGCCAGGACGCGTACAACCGCGCGCTGAAGCAGGGCAAGGGCGAGACCGAGGCCAAGGCGATCGCGGACAGGGCAGGGACGCGCGCGATAACCCGCGGCGACACTGGCAAGGCCGTAGGGCGGGTGGCCGGGGCCACTGGCGGCATGCTTATCGGAGGCGCTATAGGACTGCTCTTCGGCCCGATAGGCGCGGGGATTGGCGCGGCGATCGGCGGGTACCTCGGCGGCAAGGGCGGCTCGATGCTCGGCGAGTGGATCGGCGACGCCTTCGAGACGGAGGCCAGGGCGTTCGACCGGGCGATCGAGGGGGTCATAGACCTCGGCACGCTGAAGGACGCCGAGGACCTCGTCAAGAAGGAAGAGGCCGAGAGGGACGCTCTGCAACGCGAGAAGATGGACCTCATCAGGAAGCAGGCACGGGGCGAGAAGCTCACGTCCGCCGAGAGGGACCGCCTGTACGAGCTGCAAAAGGCACTCATCGAGAAGGAAAAGCGGGTCGCGCTGGCCAACGACGCGGAGTGGATAAAGGCGCAGGAGGAGCTGCAAAAGAAGCGGGTCGAGGGGATGAAGTCCGAGGCCAAGATCCGCTACGAGGCCCTCAAGAAAAAGCGCGAGCTCGATTTGAAGAAGGGAAGAGGAGAAAAACTCACCGACGCCGAGGAGCAGGAGCTCCTCGAGGCCACCAACGTGTCCAAGATGTCGGACGACGACCTGAAGCGGTACGGGGCCACCAAGGGAAAGCGGACGGCCGACGCAGACCAGCAGAAGAAGATCCGGGAGCTGGAGAAACAGAAGGAGGCCATACAGGAGCTCGGCGGCGGGACGAAGGCGGACCAGGACGAGCTCGCTAGGATAAACAAGGAGCTGACGACCGCGTACGCCGCCAGCCCGCTGAGCGTGGGCGGCCCAGCGGTCGCCGCACCGCAGGTGATCGCGCCGGAGGCGGACATGAACGCCGCCGCCAGCATGCAGGCGGCGCGGGACGGCGAGAAGGCGGCCGCCGGCGCCAAGACGGTGACGGACGACTCCACGTGGAACGTCTACATCAACTCGCGGTCCGAGAAGGAACTCCAGGACGCGATGCTGAAGACGCTGGTCCAGCACCAGCAGAGGTTGGCGAACTGATGGCTACGGGCGTCAGGAACACCGCGTCGCACACGTCGGACCACGTCTCCGTGGCGGAGGACATGGGCGGCCTCTCCGCTAGTGCGAGCGCCGTGCAGTCGCAGGCGTCGTCCGCGGTCGGGCCGCGGACCTTCTACGGCCCGGCGGACGCCGCCGCAGCCGACGCGGGCGCGTACGCGGGCCTGGTGGCCGCCGGGGCGCTCCCGGACGCGGTGCGCACCCGCCAGGACAAGTCGCCCGGCGCGCCGCAGTCCCTGATACCGCCGAAGCAGTCGCTGGTGCTGGCACCGTCTGGCCGGGCGGTCATGGCGGCGGAGGGCGTGACGGCCGCCCGGCCGGAGCGGTACGGCGCCAAGGCGATGAGGATCGGGCTTGACATGGACCCCGGGTACTGGGAGGAGATCCAGGCTGACTTGGCGAGGCCCACCGGGAAGACGAAGGTCGATCCGCTCACGCACCTGAACGCCTGGCTCAGCATACCCGACATCATCCTCCTCGTGAACCCGAGGAACCTGGACTGGACGATGAACAACACCGTGCAGGAGACGCGCACCCGCGGTGGCTTCCTCCAGGAGTTCTGGGGCAGCGAGCTGGACACCATCGCCGCGAGCGGGCAGACCGCGGTGGCGTACGTGGCGAGGAATGACGCTCGCGCGAGGGGGTCGCAGGGCGGCGGGCTGACGATCAGGGACCTCAGGTCCGACAGCGCCGGATACCGCAACCTGCGCCGGCTTGTGGACATCTACCGGTCGAACGGCGTGATATACGGGATGCGGGCGATGGGCAACTACGCGACCGGGTCCGAGAAGGAGAGGCCCGCGTACAGGAAGACGCTGCTGTACAACGGATGCGTCAACATATTCTACGACGGCGTGACCTACAGCGGCTACTTTGAGAGCTTCGAGGTGAGGGAGGCCGGGGACGCCCCGTACTGGCTGGACTGGAGCTTCACCTTCAAGGTCGAGGCGCATGTCGGCGAGGACCTGAAGGTCTACGACAGCGGGAAGTATCTCGACCCGGCGTCCGGGCCTGCGGAGTTCTCCAGCCTGGCGACGAACAGGACAGGGCAGAGGAACATGTGATATGTTCAAGATAACCAACAGCGAGATCGCCCGCGCGGCCCAAAACAGGAAGGGCTACGTGTACGACTTCGGCGGCCGGAGGTTCTTCCTCATGAGGGTCTGCCAGAGCGACGGCTGCGGATCCGACTTCTGCGCCGGCCTGAGCCGCATGTGCATCGACGTGGTGCGCCGCCGGGCCGTGGGCGTGATGGTCACGGCGGACGAGTACGCTGGCCTGAGGCTCATCGACAGCAGGTTCACGTCCGCCGGGACGGTGCTGCTCATCGAGGAGAACGGCGACGTGGTCTACAACGAGATCCTGAGCGAGGACTGCCTGGTGGTGAAGCTGGAGGGGCCCGTCACCACCCGCGTCAAGCTGATACCCGACAGGCTGTACGCCATCGGCATGGTGTCCGGGAAGGACTCCAACGCCCTCGTGGTCCAGGCCGTCAGCGCCAGCCACGCTAAAGACATCTTCGGGAGACTGCACGACCTGCGGTGCAGCCTCACGGCCAGGCTGCTGGTCGAGGGCGCGCTCAGCCGGAAGGTCGGCCCGTCCGTCGGCAGGCCCGGCCGCCCCAACCAACAGCCGCATTTCGACCCGGCGCGGGGCACGGTGCTCCTCCTCAAGGGCGACGTCGCCGACCCGCTGCCGCACGAGGTCCGGGGCCTCTCGGACGCGGAGCAGAAGCTCGTCGCCGAGCGGGGCCTGTCCGGTTCGGCCTCGGTGTCCGGTTTGGAGTCCGAGTCCGAATACACCGTGTCCGACATCCTCGGCTTCGAGTCCGCGCTGGTGGCCGGCTCCGAGGCGCTTGACAGGTTCGGCGCGTCGCTGTCCGGCTCCATGCCCGGCGCGCCGATCCCCGCCGCGTCGTTCCAGGACGCGGCCGACGCCATCGCGCGCCTCGAGGAGGCGAAGGCCGTGTTCGGGATTCCGGCCGCCCCGGCGCCGGTCCGCCCGGCGACGATCGACGACCTGGCGTACGCCGTGTCCCTCGTGAACCACGCCGACGCGCAGGTGGAGGGCATGCGCCGCAAGCTGGTGTTCACGTCCGGCCTGGTCGATGGAGCGATACGCGCCGGGCTGTCCAGCCCGTCCGCCGCGTTCGGCGGCAACAGGGTGTCGGTCGGTGACGTGCCGTCCGCCGCCGGTCGCGGCGCGAGGATCGTGTCCGGCAGGATATCGGACATCCTCGGATTGGCCAGGCAGAACCGACTGTTCCCCGACGTCATGGTTCGCGCGCACCGGATGTGGTTCCGGATGGAGGCGTACAGGCAGCGCATGGCGGAGCTGGATCCGGTGTTCCGCATGAACCGCTCCGCGCTCGAAGGCCTCTCCGGCGACGCGCTGGCCGACGTCGGCGCCAAGATCGGCGCCGCCACCGCCGAGCTCTACCTCGCGCTCGTGGTGTCCGGGGCCAGCATGCAGTTCGGCCGGACCACCCTGGAGGGTTCGGAGGCGGGCAAGCTGTACCAGGCGCTGAACGCGCATCCGGCGATGCTGCGGGTCGCCTCCGACGCGTTCGCCGCGCTCCTGAGCGTCGAGGCGCCGGAGATGCCGATTCCGTCCGGAAGCGAGGACAGCAACCCCGCGGCGCTCATCAAAATGGGGTTTGGCGTGTCGATCTCCCAACTGGAGGAGCTGGAGCAGGAGTTCGCCAACTCGCTCGGCCCGGACGGCTACGACCAGGCGCTGGGCAAAATACCGGCGGAAACGCAGGCGCTGCTGGAAGCGAAGCTGTCCGCGATGTTCGGCGCGAAGCCGGTCTCCGGGACCCTGCCGGAGTCGTTCATAGACGTGGCCAGAATATCCGCCATGTACGAGGGCGGCCGGATCGCCGAGGAGGACGCCTGATGCCGAGCGTCCGGGAGACGGCGTCGTACTCGGCGAGCCACGCCTCGATCGCCGCGGGGGTGAGCGACATGGCCGCGCAGGCGGCGGCGATCCAATCGATCGCCTCGTCGGCCACGCGCCCCGTGACGTTCCTCGGGCGCGCGGACGCCCTCGCCCTTGACGCGGGGGTCTTCAGCAACATCATCGACTCCTCGTCGTTCCCCATGCCGCTCTCGCCCTCCGGGGGCGAGCGACAGCCCCTCGGGGAGGCGGACTCAAGCGCGCCGCCCGGGTTCCAAGGGCAGCAATTCGTGGCGCCCGCCCCGCCCGTATCGGGATTCTCCCCGGTCAGGACCAACGCGTCGTCCGACCGCACGATCTCCGGCGGCGGCTCCAGGAGCCAGACCGTGGAGCCGGGCCGCGGCCGCGCCACGGAGTCGGAGTCCGCGAAGTCCGTGGACGGCGTGCCGCAGGTGAGCGCCGTCAAGCCGCCGGCGAAGCCGTTCTACATAGGTCTCGTCGACGTCCCCGGCGTGGGCTACGCCAACACGCTTTTCTCCCGCAACGAGGCAGGCGAGTTCGACCCGACGAGGAAGTCCAGCGAGAAGCTGTTCGCCCAGTCGTTGTCCGGACCGGTGTCGTACCAAGTCCGCTCGATCACCCCCGCCGTCGTGAGGCTCAACATCAACCCGACCGACATAACGCTCACCTACGCGAAGAAGGTGACCGCCACGCGGGTCCGGGCGAACTACCAGCAGCGCGAGCTGCCGGGCGGCGGGAAGGTGACGGGACACGCGGTGCAGCACCACTGGGACGAACTGGACATGGTGTCCGTGAACTGCGTGACCGGGAACTTCTGGGTGAACGGCGGGCTGGACTACCCGCGCGGCGAAACCGGATTCCAGAGCGGCTCCGCGAGCCGGTCGAAGTCCCTCGCGTACCGGAAGCTCCAGGCCGTCGTGGCGATGTTCCGCAACAACGGCTGCGCGTGGATCACCGGCGGCACGAAGCTCTCCAGCCGGGAGGAGCAGGACTTCTTCGGGGGCGACTTCGGCGTCATCGTGAACCCCGGCTCGGCGTTCATGCTGTACGACGAGATCATCTGGTACGGCCACTTCGTGAACATGTCCGTGCACGAGCGGGGCGATCTGCCGCACGCGTTCGAGTTCACCATCGAGTTCAAAGTCGCGAAGACGATAGACCTCAACGGCGTCAGCGACCAGGACGTGATGCTCTCCGCCAAGGAGACACCTCCATTCTCCGCGCCGCGCCAGCCGAGGAAGCCCGTCCAGCGCCCGGGCATCGAGGACGCGGGGCAGGCGGACTCCCAGGACGGCGCCGAACGGAGGGGCCGCGTGGACAAGATGATCTGACGGAGGGGCGATGCCCGCAGGGTTCCAACAGCCGCCCGTGCTGAAGCTCAGCCCGGACTACAAGGTGTTCCTGAACGGCCTGAGCAGCCTGCCGGTCCAGTCCGCGGCCTCCGAGGCGCAGCTCGCGCCGCTGGGGAACGCCGTGCACTACAGGGACCTGAACTCGGACGTGGCCGGGGTCAACATATCCATGTCGATCGAGAACAGCCCCGGCACGGCCAGCTTCACCATCAACGTGCCGCGACACCAGACGGAGGCCCGCGCCTACCTCCGCGACGGCGAGGTGGCCATCAGGCCGCTGATGGAGGTGCACGTCTACCTCCGCGGCAGGTTCAACAACCAGTACAACCAGCCGCAGTACTACCTCGCGTTCTGGGGCGTGGTCGCCACGGTGCAGGAGCAGTACAGCGACGGGATGCACTCGATATCCGTGAGTTGCATGGACATCCTCCACTGGTGGGAGATCACGAAGGTGGTCACCTCCCCGACGGCGCTCGCCGCGTCGGAGGTGCCGAACCAAAATATCACGGCGCTGAGCTCGATATACACGGGGCTCGACGCCCACACGATCATCTACGACCTCGGCAAGATAACGATGCAGAACTTCATGCTGCCGAACGCGGTCAACGTCACGGACTCGAGGGACAAGGGGCAGGCGGTGGAGCAGTTCCGCCGCGAGACCGACTTCATGGCGCTCTACTGGAACGAGAGGTTCAAGGCGATACGCAACGCCATGCGGCTGTACGGCTTCGCCGGATTCGCCGCCTGCATAGACGGCAAGTCCGTCGGCGTGAACAAGCCCGACGCCGGCGCGCCGACGGAAGCCGGCACGAAGCCGTCCGTAAACGGGAACATCGTGGCCGGGAACTACGTCGTGACGGTCGTGAAGACGTGCGACAACCAGATACAGCAGATGTTCCCGTACAAGAAGACCGCCGGCCGCGACGCCGGGCAGCAGGAGAGCCAGCAGCGGTCGAAGCTGGAGATAGCCAAGGAGGTGGCGAACAACACCCACTGGGAGTTCTTCCTGGACATGGACGGCACGATAGTGTTCAAGCCGCCATTCCTAAACGTGGACGTGCGGTGCAACGAGGCGTCGGTCGTGCGGGACATAGACATCATCAACTACACCCGGACGGAGACGGAGCTCGGCGCGCTGACCTCGCTGTACGTGAAGGGCCGCGCCGCGAACGAGACCGAACCGGACATGGCGTTCGGCGGGTGGTGGATAGACTGGCCGCTGGCGATGAGGATCGGCCTGCGGCACGAGACGCGCGAGGAGTGGCGGCTGACGGAGGCGTCGATGGCCAAGACCTACGCGCAGGCGGAGCTCGTGAGGCACAACGCCATGCTGGACACGCTGGAGCTCACGGTCCCTGGCAGGCCGGAGCTGCGGCTCGGATATCCGATCTACATCGAGCCGTTGGACAGCTTCTACTACATCTACGCGATCGACCACGGGATACAGTCCGGCGGGACGTTCACCACCACCCTGTCGCTGAAGGCCAAGAGGACCAGAATCCGGGACGCCGCCGGCCGCGTGCGGAGGCTCCTGGCAGCCGTCCAGACGAAGAAGATCGGGCAGGCGTTCAAGGTGATGGAGAACCAAGAGACTTGGAGTCCGGCGTCCGACACCGATCTTGCCGACATCGTGTCGCGCGCCCTGGCGACGTCCGGCACCGACATCCGGAGCGCCAAGGGCAAGGGCCTCGCGCCGCTGGAAGTCGGCGGCGCCTCCGGCCCGCCGTACAACTCGGAGGCGGAGGCGGAGAAACGGAAGAAGCAGGAGCTGGACGCCCTGCTGGCCACCGACCCGTGCAACGGCGCGTACGAGGAGTCCCTCAAGAACAAGGCGATCGCGGCGAACACGAAGCAGCGGGACACTAGCCTCGGCCGGGACGGGAACGCGCCGGGGGAATGGGTGCTCGTCGAGAACCGCCAGGTCATCCCCGCCTCCGCCGGATCCAACAAGCTGGCCCCGACGGACGGCAGCGAACTCGTGGACGAGATACAGGTCACGGACGAGCAGGGGTACAAGCTGTTCGGCCCGTTCCTGTACGGCAGATTCGTGTCCCTCAGCCCGGACGGCCGGATGGAGCTCGGCGCCGACGGCGAGAGCAGGCAGGCGCAGCTCGCCGGCGCGCCGGGGGAGGGCGGCCCCGACGCCGCCCTCAGGTACATGATGAACCCGAACGTCGGGGCCATCACGCTCCGCCTCGGCTCGCGGATCGGGAAGACGGGCGCGGGGGTCGAGGGCGAGGCCTTCACCGCGACGCGGCAGGCGTCCGGGGACGCGAGCCAGCCGAAGGGCAAGGGGTTCAGCGGCCTCCCGGCTGGGAAGGTCAGCGTCGACGACATCAACAACTGCGAGGCCGGGAGCGTCGCGGAGAGGAAGGGCGCGGACACGGACGAGGCGAAGCAAAAGTACGAGCAGCAGCGGATCGCCCAGCAGCAGGGCGAGGATCCCAAGACGCTGGATCTCGGCATGATCGCCTCCTCGGACAGCAACGACAGAATGCAGGCGATGTCCGAGAAGGAATTTCTGGCCGCCACCGAGGCCCTGCCGGAGCCCCTCGCGACCGCGGCGTACCAACAGCGGTACGAGTCACAGATGCCGGACAGGGCGAAGAAGAGGCTCGCGGCGCTCCGGGAGCGCCGAGCGCTCGTGGACAAGCAGAGGAAAGGCGGCCTCACCCAGGCCGACGCGTCCCGTCTGAAGGATCTGGAGGCGGAGCGCCTGTCGCAGGGCGGCCAGGCCCAGGCGAGATTCGACGCCGCCCTGTGATTTAGGAGGTTTTGATGCCGCGGCGAAGCTATTACGGTGGACCGGTGGGTGGCGGCTACGGTATGCGCCCCGTGGAACTCGGCGCGCAGTGGAAGTTCGGCGAGACGCTGAACCGCGACGTGTTCGCGCGGCTGGGGAAGGTCGTCCGCGTCGACGAGGAGAACGGCGTGGTCGACCTCAGGTGGCTCGACTACGGCGGCACCGCCGTGGAGACGGCCGTGTCCGTCCCGTACGCCACCCGGCGGGGCGTGGGCCACGGCATGCCGTCGCGCGGCGCCGTGGCCGTGTGCGTGTTCGTGAAGTACAGCGCGAGGATAGGGAAGCCCGTGATCGTCGGCTGGCTCAAGTCGCCGTTCGCGGGGGCGAAGCGCAACGAGCTTGACCTGGGCTTCGGCATGTTCAGCACCCTCACCCACGACTTCATAGTGGAGCAGAGGACCATCACCATGGGGGACCGCATAGGCGCCGGGGCGGAGAGGGGGCGCCTCCGCAAGATCCACCCTGGCGACGTGCACTGGCTCAGCGACCACGGCGGCGAGCTGTTCCTCGACGAGAACGTGCAGCTCTCGTCGTCCGCCCTGGACGAGTTCCTGCTGCGCGCGGACGACCAGACGGCGAACCTGGCGACCGGGACGAGCCGCGTGGCGACGGAGGCCGGCCGGCGGCGGTTCGGCGTGGCGTTCCGCAACGACGTGATCGCGTGGCAGGACAACGAGTTCGACGCGGAGAGCAGGGAGGAGGAGAAGGACGCTCAGGACGCGGGCGTGTCCAGCGTGCGGCGGAGGCTGACCCGCGAGTCCCGGATAGCGCCCGTGGTCACCAGGGCCGGCAAGTTCCTCTACATGCCCACGCCCCTCGTCAGCAGGGACACCATCGACGCCGGAGGCACGCCTTGGGTGGAGGACGTCCTGGAGATGCGGGAGGTCTCGGACGGCGTGAAGGACGTCTGCGAGGAGGTGCACGACCACGACCTCGACTCGCTCTACCCGCCGTCCAGCGCCGGGGACAACCACACGGACATCTTCCTGCGCCGGGCGCTCGGCACGCTCATCGGGAACGACCCGACGGACAAGGCGTCGTACGGCGTGCCGCTGTACCGGCGCATATTCGCGAGCCACGATAGCTGGCGGCCGGACGCGCCCGGGAAGGAGTACTACGACGCGGCGGACGGGCAGAAGAGACAGACCGCGAGCGGCCCGAAGTGGGTCCCGGTCAGCCGCACCTACCTCGAAAACGACACCATAGAGAAGGCCGAGTCCCCGGAGAAGGCCGGGTTGGGCGGGGACGAGGGCAGGCTGCGGATGCGCGAGAGCCAGGAGGCGAGCATCGCGCACGTCGAGTTCGCGCACACGGGGCAATTCGGGCGCAACGCCGACTCCGACAGCGTGCGCAACACCGCCTTCGACGTCACCAAGGAGGGCGTGGTCCAGTTCCTCATCAGCGCGTCGAGCGACGAACACCCGATCGTGTGCACCGAGGGCAAGGAGGAGAGCGAGGGGCTGGGCGCCTGGAAGTCTTCCGGCCGCAGCGTCGAGGGACACTGCGAGGGATCGGTGAAGCTGTCTCTCGGGGCCAACACCGACGAGGAGGAGAGCCTCCGGCAGACGGCGGTCGGGAAGACGGTGCACCTCTGGGGAGCCAGCGAACACCAGTTCGGCGAGCACTGGAAGGACAAGCCCCGGCCAGACCCGGGGGCCACCGCCTTCGTCATGGACGGGTACCCCGGCTCCGACGGCGGAGGGCCCGGCTCCGGCGTGCTCGAACTCAAGGAGGAGGGCGAGACCGAGCGCCGGGACTGGCCCGTCAGGCCGACGGGGCTCAGGGTCGCCAACCGACGCCGCAGCGAGCGCCGCAGCACGTGGGGCGGGATCGACTGGTTCCTCGGGCGGACCGTGGACAACTGCCTGTCGTGGAGCCTCGCGACCGCCGGGCAGGTCAAGCAGTTGATCGGCGCGTCCCCCGCGCCATCGACGGTGAACGAGGAGGAGGCCGAGGCCACGAACGCCGCCGGGCGGGCTGGCTGCTCCGTGGTCCGGCACACCATCGGCTCCGTCGAGGAGCACATCGGGACGAACGAGAAGGCCGAGTCCTGGAACACGGTGTTCGACGGGCAGGTCAAGCACCGCGTCGGGTTTTCCCCGGGTCCGGACAACAACACGGATGCGGAGCTGGATGTCCTCGGGCCCAACGGGCCGGGGCGAGCCAACAACTCCGTCTGCCGCCAGGTGCTGGGTTCGATCGAGGAGCACGTCGGCGTCAACGACCAGGAGGAGTCCTACAGCGCGGTCCTGGACGGGCAGCTAAAGGTGCGCATAGGCGTCACCACTGTCCCTGCGGGGAACACGGACACGGCCTTGGATGTCTTGGGGCCGTTCGGCCCGGGTGACATGGACAACTCCGTAAACCTCCAACTGCTCGGGAGCCTCGAGGCGGCCATCGGCAAAAACCGTACCCTCGGGGACTCAGTCTACGCGAACCTGCTTGGCGGGCTGGACCTCAACATACTGGGGCCGGACAGCTCCGGACACGCCATCAGCATACGGGCGACCGGCGATTGGAGCGATACTGTAACTGGGGATCAGGAGCGCACGATAACCGGGGAGTACAAGCGCACTGCGGCCAGGCATGTGCTGGTGGGCGATGTGCTGATCCAGGGCAACCTGACGGTAGACGGCAACGTCGTTGTCTCGGGCGACGTCCATGCTGCCAACATTCCCTGATTCCGGCAGGACGATTCAAAAACTACGCCTTGCAGAAGCGGACTTGAAATTGTCTTAACTCAAAACCCAAGTATGCAGCTAGAATGCGCGGACGGGGGTGTGTGTTTGGCTTATGACTACCTCGGGACGATGGACCGGGACCAATTCGACGACCTTGTGGCCTTTGCCAGAAAGCAGAAGACGCTGGTCGGCTGGCAGGACGACCATGCGAAGGCCGAGATCAAGCGGCTCGACTCCTTCCTCGCGAAGCTCCTCAAGGCCCACGATGTGTTTTTCGGTGGAACGCTTGGCACGGGGCAGACCCTGCCGACGTTCCGGGACAGGGAGATATTCAAGGAGGGCGATCCGGACGGCGAGGAGGGCGGCGCTGAGCTGGACATGGACGCGCCAGCGAACGAACCATTCCTGGCGCACGCCGGCCGAGAGGAGGCGTTCCGGCTCGGGCCTCTCCCGCTGAAGATCGCCCCCCTCGATGTCCGCACCGCGCGGAACGACTGGGAGCCGGCGGAGGTCGCGAGGTCGATCAAGGCGCCGTTTCTGCCCGCCTTCAAACATCAGAGGGAACAACTGGAGTGGCGGGTCCGCAAGGTGCAGGATAGGCAGGAGCAGTTGGAGGAGGCGCGCCGCCGCCGCCGCGTGGCCACGGACACGGCGACCGAGGTGTTCGTGGCCGACCTGGAGAGGATGTTCAGTGGGGCGTCCGAGCCGAACAGCGCGTACTGGTGGAGCCTGAACCCGCAGCCCGGCTCGACCGCTCAGGACCGGCCGGAGGTGATTTTCCGCCGCGACCGCTATTCCCAGGCGCAGAAGGAGCTGCGGCAAGCGTCCCAGAAGGCGGTGGAGGTCGATAAGCTGTTGGGCGAGGGAAAGTAAAGGATGTCGTTCGACCTGAAGATAAACCACCTTTGCCCGCACGTGCAGACGGAAGAGATGCACGTGTGCGAATCCGACGGCAGGCGCGTCATCCTCAACGACATCATGGCGTCGACCGGCCCCGGCTCGCTTCGCGTGAAGGTCAACGGCGTGGAGTGGGGCCGGAACAACACCGTAGAGTCGCCCGCGGTGTTCGACATCGGCGACGAGATCGCGGGGCTGGCGCCGACGTACCAAATGGTCCTGCCGGAGGTGCCCGCCATGCGCGGCGACCAGCAGGGCCGATTCGCGAGCAGCGACCAGCACGTCATAATCCGCGCCTGCGCCAGGGAGAGGGCGCCGCTCCCGCAGTTGGCGGAGAGACCAAAGACGTTCCTTGTGGGCCAGAACCAGGACGCCGTGCCGCTGTACGTCGTCCGCGCCACCGCCCACGCCTGGGGGCTTGTGAGGCCCAAGCTGGAAAAGGCCACCGCGCCGCTGGCGGACAGGATCGCCATCCTGTCCAGGTACGACGCCAACCCGCAGATCGGGGCAGGCGACCTACTGAAGAATCCGGGCGTCCTGCGGCCGGAGCTGGAGCGCATCCTGAGTCCGCGGTCGGACTTGGCCCCATGGTCAGCCAGCGAGATACTGAGCCGTTTCGACGCCGACCCCACCAGCAGCACGTCCGCCCTGCTCGGCGGGCTTACGGTGCCGGACGACATCGCGTCGAAGGTCGGGGCTCTCATAGGCGTCGGCCGCGAGGACGCCGTGTTCGACGTGAGCGACTCCGCGCGGAGCAATATCGAGGTTGCCCTCGGCGCGGTCAGGACGCAGTTGGAGCGGATACTCGGCGCCGACGCAGCGGTCACGCCGGCGCAGAAGAGCGAGGCACTGGGCCGGTACGACGCCGACCTGTCGCTGGGCGGGGGTGAGCTGCTGGATGGAATCACGGCGTCGGAGCAGACGGCGCGCAGGGTCGCGGCGCTCCTCGGGGACGGGCGCGCGGCCGGGACGGAGTGGGTGGAGATACCCGTCACGCCGCGGCTGCCGCTGCTCGGCAGGTACGACTTCGTCGAGGGGGAGGTCGCGACATCGGACGTGCGGGCCTTCGTCAACGGCGACCAGGTGGAGGTCGCGGGGGTGGACGGCTTTCAGGGCGTCGTGACGCTGGCGGACGCCCCGTACCCCTGCGACCTGGTCGAGTTCGAGTACTGCTGGAAGGTGAGGCTGCTGTTCGTGTCCGGGGAGAACGGCGTCATCGCCGTGGATCCGCACCACCTCGGCACCACATCGCCCAGCGCGCCCGCCATCACCGGCGCGGACGTCCGGTACTTCACCCGCATCAAGGACGGCTGGTCCCTCTCGCCGAACGCGGGCTCCATCGGAGGCCAGTACGACATCGTCTTCGACACGACGAAGCGCACCGACAAGGGGCGCGTGATTCTGGAGAGCCTCGGGCAGTTCGCCAACGGATACAACACCGTTTTCCGGACATCCAAGTCCCCGCTGCTCCCGTTCGACGCGGACTTCTTCAGCGACTCGGTCGAGACGCTGTTCAACTCGGCGCCGCTCAGCGTGAACGGCGAGATAGCCGTGCCGTCGGCCTTCGACCCCGTGCTGGGGCTGTTACAGCTCGACTCGCCGCCGGCTCCGGGGCAGGATGTCCGCATTAGTTACTACTACAGGATGGCCGCCAGCGAGCGCCCGCTCATCGCCGCCGGCGCTGCCGCCAGCGCGCCAGCGAACCCGTTCGAGCCCGACATAGTGGAGGTGGACTACGTGACGCAGCGCACCAACTGCCACCGATGCAACGCCATGGGGAGGCTGGACGACGTGCAGTTCTCCCTCGTGGACGGCTCCGTCGTGCTGGTGCGCACCGTGCAGAAGCTCAAGCAGGACCTCTACAAGATCGTCGGCACCGTCGTGGGGAGCAACCCGTTCCACCGGTTCTACGGGACGAACTTCACGATCTACATCGGGCAGGCCGGGCCGCCGGGGTTCTTCCGCGCGCAATTGACTAATGAGATGCTGGCCGCCCTCGGCACGCTCCAGAGGCTACAGAACGACCAGTTCGCGTACCAGGCGGAGTTCATCGACCGCCAGGAGCTGATAAACGCGGTGCAGTCGGTGAATGTGCGGCAGGTGGACGAGATAGACCCCGGCATCTTCCAGGTCGACGTCACCCTCCTGTCGGACGCCGCCAATGTGGTGGACGCGAGGGTACTCCTCACGGAGGAGGGCGTCACGCTGCTGGACCGGGCAGAGAGGAAGGCACTCGAGGCTATACCGCAGTAGAAGGGGCGAAAATGGCAGAACTCCTACTCCTACCGCCGACGGGACTGAGAATAGAGTCCTACGTCAGGGACAACATCGTGGAGTGGCTCGGATCCGACGACCCGTCTGTGGTCGGGTACAACGTCTATGTGTCCTCCACGTCTGGCGGCGGGCAGAGCCGCTACCTTCGCCTCAACAACGTGGTCATCGCGGCGCCGTACAGGACGGAGGACATCGTCGAGGAGGAGTCCTCGGACACCGTGGAGACCATGCTGGGGGCGGGTTCCGGCGAGGCCGAGCAGACCACGGTGATCCGCAAGAAGGTGCGGAAGGCTCCGGTCTTCCGCCTCCGGCACAGGAATGTCGACATAAACTCCAAGCAGTTCTACGTGGTCACCTCCGTGGACGCCAGCGGCTCGGAGAGCGGCTACAGCACGGAGCTGACCGGCGAGACCACGAGGATCGACTCCCAAGTGGTGCATGTGCCGCCGAGGGAGTTCAACGCCATCGTCAACGGCATGATCGACACGTTCCTCCGGCGCGATCCGGAGGTCGACCTGAAGCCGGGGACCGTGTTCCGCGACCTGGTGATAGATCCGCCCGCCTTCGAGATGGAGAAGCTGTGGTTCTTCCTCAACTTCATCGACAAGGCCACCTCGATGGTCGCCCTGCGGGCGGTGGACGATGAGAACGACGACAGCATCAGCGACCCGGTGTCGCAAAGCGACTACAAGCAGCGCCTGCGCGCGGCGCTGAGCCTGACGAGCGACGAGGACACCCAGACGCTCATCGACTACGCCATGGAGAAGCTCGCGTCCAACGCGCGCGTCTTCCGTAAGGGGGCCACGCGGGCGCAGGGGGAGATCGTCTTCTACGCCAGCGCCAGGCCGACCGGGGACATCGAGATACCGGCGGGCACGAGCGTGTGGACGGCGTCGACGGAATCCGGGGCGGTGATCGCGTTCTCCACGACGGTGTCCGTGAATGTCTCGGCGGGCGACCTGGACCTGCGCTACAGCGCCGCCAACGCCCGCTACGAGTTCGCGGCGCCGATCGTCGCCAGCGCCAGCGGACCCGGCGGGAACGTCAGCGCTGGCGCGATCGTCAAGGCCACCACCGGGCAGTTCGCCGTCACCAACCCGGCGCCCACGTTCGGTGGGGACGTGCAGGAGAACAACTCCCTCTTCAGCGAGAGGGCCGTCCTGAAGATGTCCTCGCTGGACGTCGGCACCAGGAAGGGCTACCGCCGCGTGCTGATCGAGCAGCCGGGCGTGCTGGACGTGTACGTGGCCGCCGCCGCCGACGCGCTGATGCAGCGCGACTTCATGCGGCACATATCCCCCGACGGCTCCGCGAAGAGCGAACACATCTTCGGCAAGGTGGACGCCTGGGTGAGGGGCGGGGAGAGCGTCATATTCGAGGACCGCGCCGGGTTCCTCTACGACCGCGTCGAAGGCGAGGGGTTCAAGGTCGTGGAGAGGGTGAGCGCCTTCACGATCGAGACGACGAACCCTGCGGTCAGCGAAGCCCAGCCCATATTCGACGTCGAGCGGATAACGAGGCGCAGGCCCGGCGTCCCGGACGCCGACTACACGCTGGACAACCTTTTGCTGGACGACGGTGGGCGCAGGCTCACCATAGACACACTGGACGCCACGAACGTCGCCATCGGGCTGAAGGAGGGCGACGCCGTCACCGCGACGTACCGCTTCCGCGGCAGCAGCCCGATCGTCCTGCTGCACCAGCCCGCGACGGCCGTCGTCAGCGTGGAGGGCCTGAACAGCGGCCCGCTGGACGAGGGTACGCACTACGAATTCCTCCAGCGGGACGACTTCCTCCTGAACGGTCGCAGCGTGCGCGGCGGCTCCGCCGTGCACCTCAAGTACGACGGACCCAGCCGGAAGCCCATAGGCACGATAGAGAGCTTTTCGGAGCGCACCGGGAACCACGCCGGGTTCGTGCTCACGCAGGAGTTCCGCGCGCTGTCGAAGCGCGGGATAGTTTCCGGCTCGATCGTGGTGAAGACGATCCCGTCCGCCGGCGGCAGCCCGGTCGCGCTGGAGCTGAACAGGCACTACGTCGTCGAGACCGACCCCGCCGGCGTAGCGAGCGTAAAGCTGATCGGCAACGACAGCCGGTTCACCCCCGGGGTGCGGTACGCCGTGTCCTACCGGTACGGCGAGGAGATAATCATCCGCTACAGGGCGAACAACCTCGTCGGCCGGCTCCAGGCCGTCGTCGACAGGAGCAAGCACGAGGCCGCCGACGTGCTCGTGAAGAGCGCCATCCCGGTCGATATCGACATCGTGTTCAGCTTCAAGGTCATGCCCTCCTCCGACATCCTCGACGTCAAGCAGGCCGTCGGTGCCGCGGCCCGCAGCTTCGTCGCGGGCCGGAGGCTGGGGGAGTCCGTGTACGAGTCGGACCTCATATACCGCGTGCAGCAGGTCGCCGGCGTCAAGCACATGATCCTGCCGATGTCCAAGCTGGGCAGGACGAGCGGAAACTACGAGACCGAGACGATACGGAGCGCATGGAGCGAGGTGTCCATCGGCACGGACGAGTCCGGAAGCCCGATATCCTACTGGCAGACCCAGCAGAACGCGCTCGGCCAGAACACCCTCGGGACATCCGCCGAGCCGAACGAGTTCTGGGGGCTTCGGGAAAACGGCACGCCGCTCGAGGTGGTCGCGGACCTGACGGCCCTCGTGGCCAAGCGCGGCACATTCTTCATCGATGCGACCGGCACGGTCTTCGTGAACCCCAAGTCGACGGACGAGATCGGCAACCCGTTCAACGACCGCGATCCGAACGCCAACGAGTACCGCGTCACGTACCGGATAGCCGGGGAGTCCGGCAGCCAGGACATCGTCATTCAGCCCAACGAGTACGCGCGCCTCGCGGACTTCATAATCGAGGCGGTGGAGGGGTAGGTGGCGCAGCGAGAGGCACCAAAAACCATACTGGCCATCGCGTTCCCGCCGGACGGGAAGGCGGAGTGGTACGTCACCAACCCGGACATCACCTTCGAGGTCACCAACCCCGTCGTTGGGGCGCGCTACCGGACGCTCTACCGCTGGGACGGCGCTAGCGCGGAGACCGAGTGGGACGGAAAGCCGATCAATGTGCCGTCGGACGGGCAGCACCTGCTGCAATACCGCTCCGTCGCGGTCCTTAGCGACGACTTCGCCATCACGCCCGGCCGCACGCTGGTGCCGGTGCCGAGGTACTTCACCGAGCTCCCGAGGAAGTACCTCTTCAAACTGGACACGACGCAGCCGCGCGTCGGATCCGGCCTGACGGACCTCTTCGACAGCCGAGTCCTGATAACGGAAGACTACTTCGTGAACGACGGCAGCGTTGTCCTCACGTCCGCGATGCCGGGGGAGGCCGACGGATCCGGGATCCCGCCGCTCGCGGACGGGAAGTACGTGCTGGAGATCGACGCGCGGCGGCTGGTGCCCGGCACGCTCTCGCTCCGGACCGCCGCCGCGCCGCTCCAGGTGAATGTGGACTACAAGGCCGACTACTACGAGTCGGCCGGCAAGGTGTTCGCCGAGATGCTCGACGGCGGCGAGTGGTCGCCGGGCGAGGAGGTCTTCTGGCAGGTGGGCGTGCGCGACATAGTGCAGTACGAGAACCGCGACGGCAGGCAGAGGTTCGTCGTGCGCTTCCCCGCGTCCCCGAGGACGGTCACCGTCGCCATTCCCGCCGCGGGCAGCGAGGACACCGGGCTGTCGTCGACGGAGGTAACCAGCCTCCTGCTGGACGTGTCCCTCACGAGCGAGAACGGGGCCAGCACCGTGACGCCGGGTCCCGGCACCTTCGAGCTGCAAGATGAGTCCGGCAGGGTGACCCTCGTCAGCCATTTCGCCCACACGCCGCTGGAGACGCTCTTCCCCGCGGGCGGGAACGCGAAGCTGCGCGTGCGCGGCATCCGAAACAAGGCTGGGCTGGAGAGGGTGAACTTCATCGACGACGGCACGGCGTTCATCCTGGACGAAGTCTCGACGATCGTCTACGGCCCTCCCACATTCGCCCTGTCGTTCAACGCCCCCTCGCAACTGCTGTCGGTGTCGCGGCTCGACTCGTCCATTCCCTACGACACCGACCTGGTGCTGGAGCTCAGCCTGGAGTCGCGCAGCGAGACGTCCAAGTTCATCGACTTCGGGACATACAACGCCGCCGGCGCGCGCCGCCGGTTCTCCATCAACCGCGAACAGTCCGTGTGGTACTACGCCCGCAGCGCGTGCCCCAGCCGCGCCGGGGAGAGCGTCGCCAACGTCGTGGTGAGCGACGTGGAGAGCGGGATCTCCAGGATACACTACACGTTCAACGGCGAGTCGCCGGTCGCCGGCGAGAGCGCGTACACAGATGCGCCGTCCGCCGTCCTGCCCGCGCCAGCCAGCTACCAGAACCGCTTCGTCTTCAAGTGGCTGGCCACGGACCGCGCCGGCAACAGCGACAGGGGGTTCTTCACGAACGTCGGGGACGCGCTGACGGCGCCGCTGCTGCTTCCGCCCGGGTTCCTCACGAGGCCGATAGCCCGGATACACTTCGCGCCCGCCGGCGAGGCGCCGAGCGAGTCGTCGCCGTTCGTGGGCCAGTCTGGCGACTTCATCGTGGTGGATAGCGGTGTGTGCGAGGGGTGCGTGGAGGTCGGCTTCCTCGTTCTCTACACGGACGGCTCCCGCGCCACGGGCGCCACCACCGTCTGCGTCTACAACGACTTCCTGGTCGGGAGCTTCGTCCCGCAGGTGGTCAGCGAGTTCGGCCTGGGGGGGAGCGACGCCGCCGGGCGCCAGTGGTATCGCGGCTTCCGCCCGATAGTCGTCCTGCCGATCTTCGGCCCCCGCCCGAGCGGCCTGGACGCGGCGACACCGTACCCGTCGAAGATATTCTGGAAGTGGGCGGACGAGGACGCCTTCAAGGAGTACGCCGAGCCGTTCGTGCTGCGCGACACGGGCGAGAACGTGCTCTCCCTGTACGTGAGCTTCCTGAACGGCGACGGCGTCGGCACGGAGTCCGACTCCTTCCGCTTCACGTACTTCTGGGACAACGAGCGCCCCGCGGTCGAGGACAGCACCGAGCCGAAGTGGCTGAACCGCGACGCCACCATCTTCTTCCTGTCCCAGGAGAGCGGCAGCGGCGTGAAGGCCCTGCTGTACCGCGCCCTCAAGGAGACCGTCTCCCCGCCGCCCGGGTCCGCCGACGCGATGGGGCTGGTGGACCTGAACGACGTGGCCGCCTTCTTCGCGGCCCGCCAGCCGGACCTGGCGAGCTTGCAGCCGCAGGACCTCACCGACGACCAGACGAACGAGTACATCCGCATCCGCAGCCTCCCGCCGGTCGAGTCGATGGACGAGTGGGCGCTCGCCGGGGGCGCGGAGTCCGGCGCGACGGTGCGCGACCAGCGGACCGTGGGCGGGGAGGTGTTCAGCGGCATAAACGAGAGGATCGCCCGGCTGCGCGCGATGGACCTGCGAGGCTCCCCCTTCATACGCCTCACGGACGCGGGCAGGTACCACATAGCCGTGTTCGCAGTCGACAACGCGGACAACGTGTCCGCCGTGGACGCGGGCGCGTCCGCGCAGTCGCTGCGGCCGGTGTTCACGCAGTACGTGGTGCAGATAGACCGGACGCCGCCCGCCGTGTCGCTCGCGTTCGACAAGCCGGTCGCCGTATCGACAGGCGCCGACGGCACGCAGTACATCGACTTGGACTCCTACCCGGACATCGACCTCATATCGATCGACACCGAGAGCGGCGTCGCGGCCTCGTTCTACCGCTTCGGCGGCAGGAACCGGCTCACCGAGCAGACGGTCCTGCCCGCCGGCGCCTTCGCCTGCGGCCAGCCGACGGAGGCCCTGCCGAACACCGGGGAGTTCGCGCGGTTCGGCGGGGTAATCAAGCTGGACGCGTCCGGACCGGAGTTCGAGGACGACATCTTCTTCTTCGCGACCGACAGGGCCGGGAACCGCAGCGCCGTGCAGAAGGCGGTCATCCGCGTGCGCGTGCCGGGCGACCGGGCCGACACGCTGCCGCCGACGATACGCGACATAGTGCCCAAGAGCGGCAAGGTCGACGTGTCGCGAAGCACGCACATCCAGTTCTTCATCCAGGACGACGACAGCGGCGTCGACATAGACAGCGTGTCCGTCAAGGTGAACGGCACGGAGTTCCGGCTCGACAGCCTCCCGGCGATACAACTGCGCTATGTCCCGCCGCCGACGCGGACGGACGTGGAGTTCCTCTACGCAACGGTCGTCAACGACAACCTCATCCTGAGGGACAACTTCGGCGTGCACACATTCCTCGACGGCTCCGTGCGGAGGGAGGCGAGGCTGAGCTTCGACGACGACCGCTTCGACACCGTGGCGGAGGTAACCGACTTCCTCGGGCGGATACCGGGCATGACCGCCTCCCTGTCGTCGCCCAGCATCGCGACCCTCAACGCAAAGCTCCTGCGGGACATCGAGAACGTGAAGGTATTCGACCGGAGCGACCCCGCCGTGGGGTTCCTGACCCAGGTGACGCTGCTGAGCCTCGTGGAGGAGAACCCGCAGTTCGCCTTCTTCCGCCGGAGCAAGGGCTACGTCGTGGACGTCAACCCCAGGTCCTCGTTCGACAGCCGCAGCCGGATTGATGTCGAGGTGGACGCCAAGGACCTCGTCGGGAACCCGATGGACACGATGAGGATGACCTTCGCCGTGCAGGAGGCGCGGACCCGGACGGCCGAGGAGAGGAACGACATAGTCCGCAGGTCGAAGCGGTTCTTCGACCGCCTCCAGGCCGGCGCGGCCAGCAACTACCGCAAGAACCCGTTCACCAACGCCGCCGGGCTCCTGAGGGCGGACGCGCAGGAGTACGCGCTCATGGAGCGGGAGGCCGTGCAGTCGCTGGCCAACGCGAGGTTCGACACCGTCAACGCGAGGTTCCTCTACCGCGGGTTCGGGTCGCCCATGGACGTGCCTGGCACCCCGTACATCAGCCAGCAGGCGTACCGCGTCCTGCTCACGAGCCTGCGGAACGCCTACTTGGAGGGCGGCAACCCCATCGCCATGCGGGAGGTCCTCGCCGCATGGGCGCCGGGGGGCGTGGAGATCACGGACTTCGTGGACTTCAGCGGCGACATAGCCGACCAGCACAAGATCCGAATAGCGGCCTTCTACGACGAGGCGACGAGGCGGCACGTGGTCACGCACCCCGATCCGCTGAAGTCCGGGCTCGACGGCTTCGTGCGCGACTTCCGCCCGGCGCACCTCGGCTACGGCCTGATGTTCGCGTTCGGCGAGCAGTTCGATTTCCAGGGCGGATGCGAGCCGACCTGCGTCACCGAAGAGGGCTTCCGCGCCACGAGGCTAATCATCGAGCCCGCCCCCGTGAGCGTCACGGTGCGCGGCGCGCCCAGCGAGTCCGACATCGCCCGGCTCCGGGCGTCCGGGCTGGAGGTGTGCAAGCGGGGAGACCCCGTGTCCTGCGGCGGCTCGGCGCTTTGCCCGGAGGACGCCGTCGAGGTGCGCACGACGGTTTCGGGCCTCGCGCAGCGATCCCGGCTCTCCGCCATAGCGTCCGACCCGATCGTGCTCGGGATCGAGGAGGGGCGGGCCGGCTGCCGGTGCGCCGGCGCATGCGGCGGGTGCGCGACGGGTGTCCCGCCGGAGCTGTCGGCGGCGCTCGCGTGCTGCGGCAACGACCGTCAGGTCGTGTGGGGCGCCATCGACTCGATCGACTACTCCGCCCGGCGGTACGCGACCGGAAACGTCACGGTTTTCGTGGACGAGGGGCGGTACAGCGTGGCGCGGCGCACCTACCAGGACATCGGCGGGGGCTGCGACAGGCTGCCCCTGTACGAGTGCATCGATTTCGACGAGCTGCAAGTCGGCGACTGCGTCGTGGCGATGGGCGCGTTCGTCGGCCGCACCCCGGTGTTCAGGGACGGCCCGTGGTTCAACCTGTGGCTGACGCCGGAGTCGTACTCCGTCATCCGCGCCTGCAACCCCGCCCTGCCCGAGGAGATAGCCGTGTTCGACGCGGACGGGAACGCGGTCGGCGGCTATGTGGGCGTGGATCCGAAGACGTGCGACGCCCAGGGCGGCAACTGCCAATCCCGCACGCCCCCCTACGCGGACTACCAGAGGTCGGTCCTCCTCTCGGCGGACCTTGCGAGCGCGCCGTCGGACCGCGCGCGGCTGGTGCCCGGGCACACCGCCTTCAGGGAGATCGTGGCCAAGCAGGCGGCGTGCCCGGAGAGCGGCTGCGAGGCGCTCGCCAAGTCCAGCCGGACAGCCATCTGCGAATGCCTGCTCGCCAGCTTGCAGTTCAGCCTGTGCGAGAACACCCGCAGGGACAGCGCCGGCGTCGAGGGCCGGTCCAAGCCCTGGCGGGCGGATGTCACGGACCAGTGGGACGGCAGCGGGGTCTACATGGTGCGCGCGCCGCTGCTGGCGCGCAGCGAGTTCGCCGGCGACCTCCGGCTCGCGACCGGGCCGCGCGAGGTGCTCGCCTACGTGGACTGCGAGCTGGCCGACATCGCCTCGTTCGACCCGATCAGGGGCGCGGTCTGCATCCGCCCAGCCCCGGAGACGGGCCGGCGCGTGGTCGTCCATTGGTTCGGGAACGAGTACGCTGGGGTGGAGTCCGAGAAGTACCACTTCTCGGTCCACGACGGCGGCAGTATGGACCTCATGGACCGCTCCCTGCTGGACGCCGCGCAATACCGCCCGACGCTCGGCGAGGACGGGAAGGTCTCCCGCCAGTCCTCGCTGCCAAAGCAGCACATCCCCCGGGCGGCCTGCGAGCCGCAGCAGGACGTCAACGACAGGAGCTCGCACTTCTTCGTCCGCAACTGCCTGATCGAGCCGAACCAGCTCCAGCCGCCGGAGCAGTGCGTGGAGGCGGAGGCCTTCGGGGAGCGCGGGTACAACGACTCCAGGATCGAGCCGAACAGGCTGAACCGGGACTTCTTCCTCAACGCGTTCCCCGGCCTGCGGAAGTCCGCGCCGTTCCACGCCCCGGTGACGGACCACGCGCCGTCCGCGTGCCTGAACTTCCAGGAGTTCCGGCTCCGGCGCGCCTGGAACGACACGAAGTCCGCCGCCAACGACCCCGGCTACGGCAGGCAGGAGGTCGACTTCCTCGACGGGCCCAAGCTCCCCGACCGGAGCGTGGACTACACCGAACTCTGCGTGTGCGGCCAGTATTATTACGGCGGCTCGTACCGGCATGTGTACGGCGGGCTGCTGAATGATGCCGCGGCGAAGAGCCGACGCAGGTTCGGGTTCGTCGACCACGACGCCCGGATCGTGCACTACGCGGTCGAGGAGGCCGTCATCACGGTGCCCGGCTTTGCCTGCTACGGATACGGCGCGTACTACCACGGGTACGCTTACTTCCAGTACTCGCACTATTGGGGGTGCAGGGGTGCCACGGCGTCGCCGGACGGGCCGACGACCTCGGGCGGCTGCCCGACCGTGTTCGAGCGCAATCCGTGGATCGCGCCGCTGTTCGGCGTGCGGGAGGGGCTGTTCTGGGCGGCGGAGGGCTACGACGAACCGTTCCCGATCGGGCAACCGATTGGTTAGAATACACTTGGAGGAGCGAATGGACGCAACGACAGAACGCAGACTGCGGCGCCTGCGGGGGATGCTCGCGCCGGGGCGTGATCCGAAGGCCGGCGAAAGCGTCCCGCCCGGCGGCGACAGCCCGGTCAGGGCCGTCGTCGTCCATCCCGATGGCAGGGTGGAACACCTTGATGTACGTGGGAGCCGCGGCTCCGGAGGCCCAGATGAATCGACCGTTTAGCGAGTGGGTGGCGAGAAACCTCGGCGGCGGCGTCGCCGCCGGCGAGCTCATGTATCCGGATGGCACGGTGGAGAGGCGCCACCTCGGGCACAACGTCATCGTGCAGGACGCCAGCCTGCTGATCGCCCAACTGTGCAAGGGCGAGGTCGTGCCGGGGTTTACGCACCTCGCCGTCGGCGTGGGCGACCCGACCTGGGACAAGTTCGACCCGCCGCCGGAGACACCGGACGTCTCTAGGCTTGTGAGCGAGGTCGTCCGGGTCTCGGCCGATGACATATACTTCGTGAAGGAGGACGGCTCCGGCGCGCCGTCCAATTCCCGCACGCGGATAGTGGATTTCGTCTTCACTTTCTCCGAGTCGCAGGCGAACGCGCCGCTGGTGGAGCAGGGACTCTTCGGCGGGGCCAATGCGCCCTTGCCGAACAGCGGCACGATGGTCAACTACCGGACGCACAGCGTGTGGAACAAGCCGGTCGGGGCGCGGCTGTCCCTCCTGTGGCGGTTCACGTTCTAGCTTGCCTGCTTTTGTATCCTTTTACCGGATGCGCCGGATCGGGGGGTTTGCCGTGGCCGCCAAGAATTTCGGTACTGGGGTTTCGCGGACGCTTGACGCCACAGGCCGCGCGTGGCTCCACGTCATCCTGAACCAGGGCCGTCCGGCCCTGGAGTACGAGCTCAACCTAATGCAGGATGTCGGGCTGGCCCGCATGGCGGACGACCAGCGGCGGCTGCTCCCGTCGGGGTTCCTGTCGCTTCCTGACTTCGGGTTCGTGGACAGCGAGGCCACCCCCAACGCCTTTCTGCTCCCCCCGACGGGCGGGGACGCGCTCGTCGCCCGCGTGAACGGCTGGACGCTGCCGGTGCGGGGGACATCCGTCCCAGACCTGCCGGGCGGCGTGCTGAACAACCTCGCGAACCTCGTTTCGCTGCCCGCCCCGCCGGCGTCCGGTGCTAGGACCGATCTGGTGTACCTGGAGGTGTGGCTCGCGCTGGTGACGGGCAACTCCGACGCGCAGCCCATCAAGCCCCCCAGCCGCAGCCGGCTGGGGCAGGCGGGCCGAGTCGTCCAGAAAAGCCAAGTCTGGCCCTTCGGGAACATACTCTACGGTGGGGAGACGCTGGACGACGACATCATTGATCCGGATGTGGGGCTCGAGACGACGAAGAGGGTGCAGCTCCAGTACGCCCTTCGCGTCTGGGAGGGGATCAACCTCGCCAGCCACCCGCGCGGCATCGGGGTGCCCGGCATCGTTGGCATCGGGCCGCAGGAGTCTGTGGTCGTCTACGGCAGCGCTTTCAGGAACCTCGGGGGCGAGACTGGCGACTACGGGGTGTGGGTCTCGGACACGCCGAACCTGACCGTGGACGGCCGCGTGTACGCGGTCCCCGTCTGCGCCGTCCACCGGCGGAACTCGGCCGGGTTCAGCGAGGTGTCGAACCCCAACGGCAGCTCGCCGACCGGGGACAACGACCTTGCCCTGCGGCCGGACGGCTTCGCCGCGGACCGCGTTGTGCCGCCGGACATCGCGGACCTGCGGCACAGTGCGGAGGCGTACCCGCCGCTGGTCGCCGGCGCAGTCGCCGACCGGGTGCTGTCCGGCGCGCTGGCGACATCGTTCGGCAGCGACCCGGTGTCCGCCGACGTCTCCGGCAGTGTGGTCTCCGTCCAGAAGAAGGTGGTCACGGCCGCCGACTTGTCGCCCGCCCGCAGCGACCATGCCGGGTTCTGCGACGGGCTCCGCAGGGTGTTCGGCGCCGGCCCGAGCGTCGAGAAGAGCGTGTTCATGGCGATCTCCCATGTGGGAGCCCCGGGCGACCCGGAGTTCCCCGACGCGTGGGGGTGGCAGGTCGCCAGCAACACGATCACCCTGGTGCTCCCGGCGTCGTCGGACGCGAGGTTCGGCGGGCGGCTGCCGCGCGCCATCCTGAGCGTGACGCAGGAGGAGATCACGTTCAATTCCGTCACGCTGGGCCCGGGCGGGAAGTCGCTGACGCTGACGTTCGGGCTCCCCGGCGGATACCGCGACGGCGGCGGGCAGTTGAACGGGCGCCAGTACCAGCAGGACCTCTGGCTGTACTTCGACGCGGAGATCCCCCCCTCGCCGGGGCTCCGGGCGGAGCCGCTGGCGATGCAGGCGCCGCACGCGAGGTCCATGGCCACCGACAACCTCGACCCCGGGACCGGAAGGCGCGTCGCCAACGCGACGCCGAACACCGAGGCCAACAACACCTTTTACGGGACGCTCTACAGGGGTCCGGGCGAGCGCCTCCCGGCGTCCGCCAGGCGCCTCCCGGCGCCGCTCGCCGACGCGACGACCTCCGCGGATGACATCGGCGGGACGCCCGCCACGTACTTCGGCGGCATGCTCGACCTGGATTCGTACCTCGCGGGCGCGGACCTGAAGCCGCTCGCGGACTCCGGCCTCACGCTGGACCTGCTCGCCAGCCGGCTAGACAGCCTCGTGGACATGGACAACGACCTCAACAACATCGACGCCGGCTGGGTGGACGGCCGCCGGGCCATGTTCGTCCGGCCGCTCAACGCCACCGCGGTCGGCGACGGCTCGTCCATCGAGCTGACCATGTCCACCCACGCCCTCTACGTGATGCGCGACATCAGTCTGCCGGGCGGGGCGGCTCTGTTCACCGTCATCAGCCCGGCGCCCCTGGTGCACCTCCGCGGGGTCTACCTTCGCAAGCCCGGGACGACGGGCCATTGGCAGACGGGCCACGCGGCCTACACCAAGGGGGACTGGAGGGACTGGTACCTCGGCGTCGGCGACCCGGACCGCCTCGGCGAGGTCGCCGGGCGGCTCGTGGAGGACGAGGTCTGCCTCGCCTCCGGGATAGTCGACCGCGGCGTCGGCGTGAACACGTACCGCCTCACGGAGGGCGGGGCGCCGCTCTCCCGCCCCGTCATGCAGATCCTGCGGATCGACAAGAAGGATTCGCTCGGGGCGTGGGTACGCGGCGGGGCGTACGAGGCCGGCATCCTGAGGAAGGGCGGCGGCAGGGAGGTGATGATAGTCCCGGTCTACGTGCGCGAGGGCGGCGCCACCACCCAGGTCGCGTTCGTCAAGCGGACGGAGCTGTCCGGCGGCGCGGTGAGGCACGAGGCGTTCGAGTTCAGCGCCGAGGCGTCCTCCGCGGACTACGCGGGGAACTACAGGATCACCTACCGCGCACTGGCGGACATAACGTCGGCCCCGCTGGACACCGACATACTCATCGGGGAGAGCGGCTACGTGCTGGACAAGGTGACGGATCCGGGGTTCCCGTCGGATCCGATCTCGCCCGGCAGGCCGGCGTTCACGGCCGCCGGGCTGAGGAACGGCTACGAGGCGTTCCTGGACGCCGACATCCGCGTGGCCCTGCCGATCGACGCCGTGCTGGACGTGCCCGTGGAGCACGTGCCCGCGCAGGCCGCGGCGCTGGAGACCGACGAGCTGGTCGTGGTGGACGCGCCGGGCGAGATGCTCCTCACGACGGCCTCGGCGGCGAGGCTCGGCGACGCGACCCTGCCGAGCTACGCCGGCCACGCCACCGGCCACGCGCCGGTCTCGGACGCCCCGCCGGGCTCCGACTTCCTCGGTGGGGCGATCCGGATCTTCGGGTCGGAGGGGGCCGCCCTCGTCCGCGTGCAGGCGGTCGGCTCCGCCGGGCGGGATCCAGTCGGGTCGCTGCGCGGCCGGCGGGTGCGGCTCCGCCCCTCGCCCACCGCCGGGGTGTTCGACGCCCTGCTGGGTCCGGACGGGAACTCGGTCAGGGTCGTGGCGGAGGCTCCGCCAGTTTCCGCCCAGGGCGACGTCGCCGCGTTCCTGCCCGTCACGGCCGTGGCCGCGACGGGGGAGGTCCTGCTCCTGCTGCTGTCGCAGCGGAACTTGGCCGAGCGCGACGCGGGGAGTCCGGATTTCGGCCGGTTCAGCGGTCGCCCCGTGGTGGACACGGGGGCCGACGGCTTCCTGGCCGCGGTCTACAGGCCGCAGGGCAGGCCGCTGGTCCTGGCGGGGGCGGACGGCGACCCCGCGTAGCCGCCGCCGCCGTTTTCTACTGTTTTTGGTCCGGTCCGGTTGTGGATCGCGGAGCGGGGGCGCTAGAAAAATGGCAGACATCAGCAAAAACTCGTTCGACCCCACCAAGGACTACCGGAAGGTCATATACCAGCGCGACAGGCCCGTGCTGGACTTCGAGCTGAACGAGAGCCAGGACATACAGCGCTTCCAGCAGGGCTGGCTCGTGCAGTACGCCAACGGCGACTTCTACCTCGGCGACGGGTTCCTCGTCCACCCCGTGGACAGCCCGGAGCTGCGCGGGAACCGCGTGGCGGTGCGGCACGGCAGCGTCGTCCACATGGGCCGGCGGGTGCCGCTGGAGGCGGACTACACGATCGGCGACGACGACTCGCCGCTGACCACGCCTGTCGGGGAGGACCGCGAGGACATCGTCTACGTCAAGTACTTCGAGGAGGAGGTCACCTCCGTCGACGACCCCAACATCGTCGACCCCGAGTTCGGCCAGGAGACCGCGATCCGCCTGAGGGTGCGCGCGCTGGTGAGGGTCGAGGAGGGCGGACAGATACCCTGCCCCGCGCTGGGGGAGACTGTCTTCGAGATCGCGAGGCTGCACCGCAGGTCCGGGGTGACCGCTATAACGGCCGACCAGATCGAGGACACCAGGCCGCAGTCCCTGCACAACTTCGTGGTCGGCGGGCTGCACGTGAGGAAGAGCGCGGGGACCGGCGCCCCGTTCCGCTTCGCAATCTCCAACGGCAGGGCGAGGGTGGCGGACGAGGACGTGTCCTTCGACTTCAGCTCCACCTCGCCGGCGACCTTTGAGGTCGGGCCGAACGCGACGACGTTCGTCCTCGTCAGCCGCGACGGGAACATAGTCCTGGAGGAGGTCACCAGCAACGAGTGCTGCACGACCGACATCCACCTGCTGCTGGCCTGCATCGTGTCGAGCGACGTCGGCATCGAGACGGTGACCGACAGGCGCCTCTTCGTGTCCTCGTTCCTGACGTGGATCTACCTGAAGCTCCTGGAGCTCGAGGACGCGCTGGTGGCCTTCCGGGAGGATCCGCCTGTCCAGGAGTGGGAGAGGGAGAACTCCAAGCGGAACTACCCGTTCGTCCAGGACGCGTCGCTCGACAACGGCGTCCTCATCCTGCCGACGGACTTCCTGATCGACGTGGACCTGGCCAACACGCAGTGCAACCAGAGGTACTACGTGTCGCGGGTCATCAACACGCCGAACCTCCAGTGCATCGAGGTCAGCCAGCGGAACGGCGTCAGGAACCCAGTGGCGCGCGTGTGCAACACCAACACGATCTGGTCCACCCTCGAGCAGACCATCCAGGCCCTGCGGTTCCACAGCGCCGTGAACATCGCCGGGAAGGCGTACATATTCGGTGGCCTGACGAACACGGACGTCATCGTGGGCGGCGAGACCGTCCTGGAGTTCGACCTCGACGGCACCTCCGCACCGGCGACCCGCGCGACGCACGGCGACCCCTCGACGGGCACGGAGACGTGGCCCGCCGGGCGGTTCGACCACGCGGCGCTCGCCCTGTCGGACAGCCGGATGCTCGTCTACGGCGGGCGGGCCAACGCGGACGACGCCGCGCCGCTCCCCCTCGGGGACATGTGGATATTCACGCCGGACTTCGGCGACCCGGACGGGGGCGCGTGGAGGAAGCTCCCGACGCTGGTGGTGGCGTCCGGCTCGTCCTTCACGGACCTCAGGGGCCGCTACGGCCACAGGATGCTGTCCAGGCGGGTCGTGACGCCGGCCGGGACGTTCGAGGAGATATTCATCTACGGCGGCCACCTCCTGTTCGACTCCGGCTCGATGGTCAGCTACGAGCCGACGGACGAGTTCGTCAAGGTCACGCTGGACATCACGCCGGTGAACGACGGCGGCTCCGTGCGCCCGAGGGACGAGGTCGTCAGCGTCGAGCTGCTGGACGGCTCGCCGCCCGGCAGGCGGTCGTGGCACGGCATGACGCTGACCGGGAACCGCCTGTACGTCATGGGCGGCGAGAACAGCGCCGCGCAGACCCTCAACGACCTCTGGGAGTTCAACCCGCCGAACACGCAGTGGACGCGGCTGGAGCCCTCGGACGCGATGCTGCCGCCGGTCAGGTTCGGGCACCAGATGTTCCAGACCCCCGGCGCGGTCTACGTGTGGGGCGGCAAGAACTCCTTCGGCTCGCTGAGCGATGTCTGGAGGTTCGGCCTCGACGCCCGCAGGTGGGAGAAGCGCACCTCGTCCCCCGTCGCGTTGCAGCACGCCGCCTCGGTGACGCGGGACGACGCGCGGCTCGTCGCGTTCGCCGGGCAGAGCGGGTGGACCGAGAGCCGGCAGATACTGACGTACGTCATCGACGAGATCCCGGACTCCGACTTCATCACGCTGAACGACTCCTGCGTCTGCGGCTCCGCGATCCTCGACATGACGAGGATCCCGCTCAACACGGACGAGGACTACACGTACCGCCAGACGGCGCTGCTCCCCACGGTCGCGCACCCGAGGCTCCCGGAGGAGTGCTTCCCGTGCGACGTGAGCCAGCAGGGGCAGGAGCTGTGCTGCGAGGACGGGCGCGTCTTCGCCATGGTCCGCGGGAACTCGACGCTGCACGGCCCGCTGGAGATACCGCTCGAGAACCCGAACTGCCAGGTGCTCTGCGCCGTGGTGGCCCACGCGAACGGCAGCGCCGACTGCGCCGCCTTCCCGTGCCGCCCGTACGACTACGACTACGACTACGAGTACCCCGGGCCCGGGCCGACGTGCGGCTGCGTCTTCGTGCGGGTCGGCCGCAAGGAGTGCGGCAAGTTCTACGTCGAGTACGATGTCACGTACGCCGCGCCGCAGCCCGCGGGGGACGAGGCGGAGGTCCTGGTGGAGCTGAACTGGATGATAAACGGGCAGCCCTGCGCGGTGCCGGTCGAGCAGCTCTCGCCGCGGGCGCTCATCGACATCAAGTCCTCCAAGGAGTTCACGTTCTGCGGGGACGGGGTGGATAACTCCGGCCGCCCGGTCAGGTACGTGTGGGAGATATACAACGACGCCACGGGCGTGCTCCTGGACCGGTTCGAGCCGGCCGCGGACCAGCCGGAGGACTACTACCGGGTGCTCTCCTACAAGTTCGCCTTCGCCGGGACGTTCCGGGTGAGGCTCATGGTGCAGTTCCGCGACGACGACATCGCCGTCCGGGACACGATAGTGGACGTCGAGTAAGGCACCAACCGGATGGACAAGGCCCGCTGAGGAGCGTCGGACGGTGGATTGGATGTCTCAAATTGGGAGGCAAACTAACTCATGAACAGTTACAGGATCAAACAGCTCGCGGCGAGGCTGCGCGAGGGCGCGGGAGAAAAGCGCCCGCAAGGCGATGTTCCCCTGCGCGAGCCGCTCGACGAAAGCGGTCGGTACCGCCGGATAGTCATGACGGTGCCGATCGCCGACCATGTGTCCGACGAAAAGCTCGAGGCGCTTATGGACGCGGCCGCCAAAGCGTTCCCGGACTGGACCGTCGAACGAAAGGCGGCGGGAGGGCGTAGCTGGACGACCGGGTTCGACGAAAGCGGTCGGTACCGCCGGATAGTCATGACGGTGCCGATCGCCGACCACGTGTCCGACGAAAAGCTCGAGGCGCTTATGGACGAGGCCGCCAAAGCGTTCCCGGACTGGACCGTCGAACGAAGATAGCAGGGGACCCGGATCCTCCCCTCGGTCGCAGCAGTGGTAGAGGTCGCCGGACCGCCGCTCGCCGCGCGCCACGACGGCGAGGATGTACCTCGCCAGGTTGCTCGCCAGGGTGGGGGTCGAACTGGTGGGGGACCGCATGGATTGGCCAAAGCCAGGGACGACGGTGACGCCCATCCGGCGGACGGAGGCGTACTACTCGGGGTACGCCGGGCGCCCAGAGTGCTTCCTGGAGCCGGGGGAGAGCGCCACGGTCGCGTCGGTCGACGTCCCCCCGGTCCGCGGCCGCCGCGGCAACTTCCTCACCGCCTGCTTCGCCCGCGGCGGCGAGCGGTGGACCGTCGCCTTGTGGCCGGGCGAGTACTCCGTCGTCGGTGCCAGCGGGAATGCGAGGGGGGTCGCGCGGCGGATCGCGGGCGGCGCGGCATGAGCGCGTACCACAGGGCATCCAGGGCGGCGCGCGGCGGCGGGTACGCGGCCGCCGCGTCCTACGAGGAGGCGCTGGCGGAGGCGGAGCGCGTCGGGGCCTCCCACGCAACCGGGGACGCGAGCCTGGCGCAGGCGTGCCTCTCGCTGTCCCGCGCCCACGCCGTCAACCCCGAGATGCTCTACGACGGTGCCAAGGCCAACGGCCTCTCCGGAATCGAGCTCGTGAGGCTGGCCCACGACGACCCCGGCACGTTCGCCTTCGTGCCGTTTGACACCGAGGGCGAGCTGATCCGCAGGCCATCCGCCAAGGGCACCCTCGGGCTGCACGAGCGGTGGCTCGACGAGGACATGGACGCGGTCACGCGCGTGGCCGAGGAGCTTGACTGCCATGGCGGCGAGTCCGCCGCCGAGGCCGTGCCGGAGGCGCTGGACGGGGCCACGGTCTACCGCGGGTTCGGCGTCGGGGAGGGGGAGGACTGGCGCAAGGGGTTCCGCCACGGCGGCACCCCCGGCGGCGTGTCGCACTCGCTGGCGCGGTCCACCGCCCTCGCCTTCGCGCGCGGCACCGGGTACATGCAGGGCGGAGCGAGCGGCTCCGTGCCGGTGATCGTCCGGACGGTGGTGCGGGCCGCTGACGTCAACGGCGGCGAGACGTCGGTGCGGTGGTCCGGCGACCACGACACCGACCCCCGCGAGCTGGCCCGCATGCTGTGGGAGGGCGACACGGCCTACGGCGAGTTCGAGGTCGTGCTGAGGAAGCTCCCCGCGTCCCGCTACGAGCTAGAGTGGACCTCCGCCGAGCGCGACGAGTTCGCCCCACACCGGACGCGGTCCTTGGCTGTTGGCCGCCCTTTGCGTGGCATGCGGTGTGCGTCGCGATGAAGCCTTACAACTGCCTGCGCCGGCTGCCGCGGCGCATCAGCCGGATAATCCGCGAACTCGTCCGGGAGTGGGGCAAGTCGCCCTACGACATCAACGACGGCCCGTGCGAGGAGTTCGCGCTGGAGGTCATGGACCAATCCGGGCTGCCCTACGGTCCGCCCGCTTGGGAGATATACGAGGACAGCACGGACGGCGTGGCGCTTCCGGGGCACGTGTGGATAGCCCACGGCGGCCGGAGCTACGACGCGGAGGCCCCGGACGGCGTCGATGATTGGAGGGACCTGCCTCTCTTCCGGCGGATCAGGGGCCTGCCGGGGTTCAAGAGGACGCTCGACCTCAATTGCAAGAGCGACGCCGACCTCGACGCCATAGGCGAGGGCGAAGGCTCCGACGATGAGTGCCCGAGATGCGGCGGGCCGAAGCCTTCGGTGACGAGACACCGTGCCTGGACTGCGGGTAGGAATCCCGATGGCCGACCGACCGTTAGACCATTTGGTTTAGCGCCTCGGCTGGCGACCCGGTCGAGCTGTTGGGGTTACTCGTGATCGCCCGCGCGCCCGGCGCGCCGATCGGCAGGCGGACGCCCCCGATTCCAGTCGGAACGGAAGGACAAACAGCTCGCGCCCCCGACTTTGAACCCCCGGCAAGCCGCCGGCCGGTGCTTGTAGTGCCTGCACCTGCGGGTCGCCTCGTCGTACCAGAGGCACGGCGTGGCGCCGCCCGCCGTGCGGTCCGCGAGCGTTTTGTCGATGAACACGGCCTTGTAGTACGCTCCCAGTTCGTCCCTCAGCCACTTCGGTGTTGTCCAGAAGATGCTATAGTCTGCGAAGGCCCGCGCCTCCCGCCGCGGCAAGTCGCCGAAGAACACGGCGAACCCAGGCGGGGTGCCGATGTGCGCGCAGCATGCCCCGCAACCGTCGCAGTTGAGGACTGGCAGCGGGAGCGTCGCACTGCGCACTGTTTGTCTCCGTGTCTCCTGACGCCTAATGTCTGCCACCGCGCCGCCCGCCGAAGCTCGGCTGGGCATAGTGACTGCGGTGGATCGGCGCTGGGGCGTAGCCGCCGTAGCCGCGGTAGGCGACAGGCGGATAGTACGCTGGCCGATGCACGTAGCTGACCGACGGCATGTAGCTGACCGACGGATACGCGACATACGCCGGTGGTGAGTACGAGTAGGCCACCGGGGACTGGTGGTACGCGTACGAGTCGCCTGGGTACGCCGGCGAGTACGAGTAGGCCACCGGGGCCGGGTACACGACCGCGGCCGCGTAGTATGTTGGCGAGTACGAGTAGGCCATCGCGTACGTTGGTGGGTAGTACGCCGGCCGCCTGTAACTCACGTAACCGCCGCCGCAGCGTTCCGCGCGCGCCGCCGGGCCATACGCAAGGGCCGCGACCCCGACTCCAGCCATAACCAACCTTAGCATCGTCATGAGTTTGCCTCCCGATTTTTATCAGACATCCAATCCATCGTCCGACGCTCCTCGGTCGGGCGAACTAGCCGCAGCCCCGTCCGCGGGTGCCTACGGATGGCCACAGTCCCATAAGGCCCAACGGGGCGAGGTTTTTGCTGGGTTCGCCGCGTGGCCTATTCCCGCGCCACCCCCCGATGGATATCGCACCCGCAGTCGCGGCACCCGCGGGCGCCAGGGTCGGCCTCCTTGGCCGCGGCGCTAGCCTCGGCGGCGTGTTCGTCGCTCACGTAGCTCAGTTCGTGGTAGCCCGACAGGCTGTACCCGATGAGCTGGGCGAACTGGCAGCGGTCGTCCTGGGTGAAGTCCATCATGGCGATTTCGTTGAGGTCGAGGCCTGTTTTCCTGCCGTGGTCGAGGAGCGCCCGGGTGATCGCGTTCTCCTTGAAGCGCATGGTCCCGTCCTCGTCCTTCGCCAGCGGCTGCATTGGGTTCTTCATCATTCGCTTTCCTTCCAACTGGAGCCTCAGCGCGAGTCGCACGCGTCGAAGATCTCGGTCAAGAACCTTATCTCACTGATCGTGAGTCGCCTCTCGCAGAGGAGCCTGAGGCAGTTGCCGTCCGACTTGTCCTCGTCCTCGACGAAGACGGCCGGCAGCTCACCCCCGTGCTTGGCGCGCCACCAGGCTCCGAGCAGGTCGTCGATTGCGGGTTTCTTCAGTCTGGGGTGCCTCCGCTCCAACGGGAGTCTGTGTCGCCGCGCCGATCTGAAACTCAACTGCGACACCGCCCGCGCCCCGCAAGAACCAGTCCGGCCTGCGACATCCATCTTACGCCTCCTCGCGTTTCCCGGGCCAAGGCCAAGGCCGCGTTCCCGCCCAGCGTGGACGCGTCACCATCCTCCGGATTCGGGGGTACCATCGCCCGCCGTGGATCATACGCCCGCGCCGGCGCTCGGTCAAGGGCGGTTCGGGGGCGATGGGAAGGCGCCCGTCCGCAGGGGCTTGACCTAGCCACGGCGCGGGCGTACGATGCAAGGGCAGGGCGGAGCGCCGCCCCCGCGGCGCGCGGCTGGAGTTGCTGGGATGAAAGAAGAGAAAAGAAAGTGGGCCAAGAAGCGCTACGATCGCCTGCGCCACGAAAAAAAGATGTTGAGCATGTTCCCAAATTGGGACTTTCCACGACGTAAGAGAATGACAAGGGTTTAAGCGGAGGAGGCGCGCGTGTCCAAGATCATCGGAATCGACCTCGGTACGACGAACTCGGTGGTGGCCGTGATGGAGGGCGATCAGGTCAAGGTATTGACCAACGCCCAGGGTTCGCGGCTCACGCCTTCGGTCGTCGCCATTACCGACAAGGGGGACCGGCTGGTCGGGCAGATCGCCAAGCACCAGCAGGTCACCAACCCCGAGAACACGATCTTCTCGATCAAGCGGTTCATGGGTCGGCGGCACAACGAGGTGGCGACCGAGGAGAAGATGGTGCCGTACAAGATCGTCGGCCGGCCCGACGAGTTGGTGAAGGTCGAGGCTCGCAACAAGCAGTACACCCCGCCCGAAATCAGCGCCATGGTCCTCCAGGACCTCAAGAAGACGGCGGAGGACTACCTCGGCGGGAAGGTGGACCGCGCGGTCATCACCGTGCCGGCCTACTTCAACGACTCGCAGCGCAAGGCCACCAAGGACGCGGGCGAGATCGCCGGGCTGAAGGTCGAGCGGATCATCAACGAGCCGACCGCGGCGGCCCTCGCCTACGGGCTCGATAAGAAGAAAGAGCAGACCATCGCCGTCTTCGACTTGGGCGGCGGGACGTTCGACATCTCCGTCCTCGACATCGACCCGGAGATCGGCACGTTCGAGGTGCGCAGCGTCAGCGGCGACGGTCACTTGGGCGGCGACGACTACGACGAGGTGCTCATCAACCACCTGGCCGAGACCTTCCGCAAGCAGGAGGGCGTGGACCTTCGCAAGGACCCCATGGCGCTGCAACGCTTGAAGGAGGCGTCGGAGAAGGCCAAGTGCGAACTCTCCACGGTCATGGAGACGACGATCAACCTGCCCTACATCACAGCGACGGCGTCCGGCCCAAAGCACTTGCAACTGACCCTGACGCGCAGCCAGTTCGAGCAGATGACCAAGCACCTCACCGAGCGCTGCCGCAAGCCGGTGATGGAGGCCATGGAAGGAGCGAAGCTCACCGCCAAGGACATTCACGAGGTGGTGCTGGTGGGCGGCTCGACGCGGATGCCCGCGGTGCAGGCCCTGTGCAAGGAAATCTTCCAGAGGGAGCCGAACAAGAGCATCAACCCGGACGAGGTCGTCGGCGTCGGAGCGGCGATCCAAGGTGCGGTGCTGGCCGGCGACAAGGCCGACATCGTGCTGCTGGATGTCACACCGTTGACACTGGGGGTCGAGACGCTGGGCGGGGTGATGACGCCGCTCATCGAGGCCAATACCACCATTCCAACCTCGAAATCGGAGGTGTTCTCGACGGCCGCCGACGGGCAGACGGAGGTCACCATCCACGTCTTGCAGGGCAACCGCCCGATGGCCGTGGACAACCGGACGTTGGGGCGGTTCAACCTGACGGGGATCGCGCTGGCGCCGCGCGGGGTGCCGCAGATCGAGGTGACCTTCGACATCGACCGTAACGGGATCATCAACGCCTCGGCCAAGGACAAGGCCACGGGCAAGGAGCAGTCCATCCGCATCGAGGGCAGCGGCGGACTCACTAAGGAAGAGATCGAGCGGATGAAGAAGGACGCCGAGGCCCATGCGGCCGACGACCTGAAGAAGGCGGAGCTGGTGAAAATCCGCAACATCGCGGACAACTCGGCCTATCAGATCGAGCAGCAGCTTTCCGAACACGGCGACAAAATCCCCGCCGACGAACGGGCCAAGGTCGAGGCCTCGATCAACAACCTCCGCTCCACGCTCAAGGGCGACGACGCCGACGCGATCAAGAAGGCCAACGACAAGCTGACGAAGGACGCCCAGGCGATCGGCAAGATCATCTACGAGAAGGCTGCGCGCGAGGGAGACGGGGCGTTCGGCGGCCTCGAGGGCAACGACGTGTTTGAGGCGCTCAGGCGGGCGGCGGGCGCGCCGGGCGGCGGTCCCCCGTCAGAGGGTGACGGCGTCATTGATGCGGAGTCCGAGGCGATATAGTGGGAAAGGGGGTATCCGGTTGACGCAAGTTGATACTACCCGTTGTGGTTGCTGCCAACGAGATCGCGATACCGCGTTAGGGAAGAAGCGATCAAATTTGGGCTCTCCGCCAAACTCGCTGAAAGTTGGGGGTAGGACTCGTCAGAGGTGGCGTTTCCAGGCTCCCGTGCGGCTCTCTGACCACATGGGTAGCGGGCTTCAGCGGATATGGCGGAGAACCCAAATTCCTCGAAGGTGCGAGGATAATCGATCTCAGGAACAGGGCCCGCCATGTCTTCCATGGGAGCCCACACTACATGTTGTAGGTACTTGCGTCAACCGGATACCCCCTTTAGTGGGATTGATAAGCGAGCATCATGGTACCCGATTGAATGCACTGCGCGCCAGTTTGATAATGTTTTAATAACATTCCATTATAACGATGGCTGGCAAGGACAAGTTGACGCGCACTGTCTCGATCCCCGTCGATCTCCCGGCGGAGCGGTTCCTCGCCATGATGGGCATGTGCGCCGACGTCTTCGACGCGCATTCAGAGTGGGCCAGGGAGAACCGGTCCTGGAGCAAGCGCAGGGCGCACCGCGCGCTGTACGCCAGGCTGAGGCTGGAGTTCCCGGAGCTTCCGTCCGCCATGGTTCAGTCGATGCGCGACTGCGCGCTGGAGGCCGCGAAGGCGGTCAAGCTGAAGGCGACGCCGAGGAAGCAACGGATCTCCGGCGTCCGCT